>ERZ857757.2447-NODE-2447-length-12072-cov-4.283182_pt1 | contig 12072 bp, 8 predicted proteins | sample MGYA00519764_ERZ857757 | MGnify/ENA primary metagenome ERZ857757 (study PRJEB31778, sample SAMEA3449359) | human gut metagenome | biome: human gut; feature: human-associated habitat; material: faeces | place: United Kingdom | collected 2010/2012 ... | reverse complement strand
TTCCCTCTGCTTCTAGTGCAGTTGTCGATTAGACCCACCGATGCATCGCTACATTCTGGGTTCGATTCCCAATCATTCTTCTCTTTCTATTCTACATTACTACTTCATTGTTCGAACTCATCGATTTTGTAATGTTCATGCGATCCACTGCTCTAATCCTCTTTGAACTGCGATCATGTTCGAGTCAATCTCTTCGTATTGATGTACAGGAATGACATTGTCATCTACTCACCGTTCATTACTCCTGTGACATTTCTTTGCTCATTCTCACCTGAAGAAGCAAGCTGATGTGTATACGATGTAGAATGTGATAGTGTACTCAAATTCAAATCAATTCTTCCGTTTTAGCCACTTTGGAAGTGTAATTGCTACTTCTTCCTCTATAACTCTCCTCTGACACTCTTCGCCTCATTCATTATTCATTATGAATTCAATTCTGAAGTCAGTTATGATTCTGATTCCCGCTTTCACAATTCGCTGGATCTTTATGTTATCACCGTAAGCACAAGTGGCATATATTGGATTGCTGGTTGATGGATTGTAACTACCATCATTCATTTCTCATGCTCCATTATCCTAAAACAATCCACATTCACAAACACGACAGCAAATTGAGTCATCACAAAAACAACAACACACAAACTACACAACAACACAACGCTCCTGCTTGAGACAAACGCTTCTTCTCCGAATGGCAGCTTCAATGGCTTGAGACTCAAAAGATGACGGTACACAAGCATGGTTACGTTGTGACTGAATGGAATAGACCCACTGAAAGCACTCATTGCCGATACGAATTCCACGCCATGAAAACCGGGAAACATCTGTATGAAACGCTCCACGAATCTGTACTTTCAAGCATAACAGACCCAACAAACTGGAAGTTGCATCGATAGCTCTTGAAGGATGTCAGCGAAGGGAGATCTGTCATTACACCAATCATACTACACCCACTTTTCATTATCAACGTGTTCTTGTAGTTGTACGGTTTCTCTTCCAACGCCTTCTGTTCATCCCGCTCGTCACCTCGGAGCGCGCAGTAATCGAGTTCAATGGAATGCAATTGAGGCAGATCCAAGTCGTCATACTCTCCAACACAACCGAATGACACCAACAAAACGCGTGTTTACCCAGTTGAATGAACTGCAATTGGGGCAAATCTGCAAATTCAATTCGACATCGCAATCAAACCAACGAGTGAAAACAGCGGAGCTTCAAAGAAACACCATTCTCCCATTTGAATCGATTGGAGAGAGGGAAGATTCCTCAATTCAAGGGAATGATAATCCGAGAACGAATACTCGCCAACTCGAATGGATTGGAGTTTGGGACAGTTCACTATTCGCAAGCAACCGTCCAACGACATGTCGTCCCACACTCGTTCCTTGCAACAAGAGAAGTTCTTGTCCCCAATCTCCATGATCTCCAACTCACACATTCTGGCTAGTTTATAGAACTAGAATATGGGAAGGTAACTACGATAGAGTTGTAATGGTAACAAACAAACATCTTACACTCTCGATTCCTTTCCTCTGTTTCCAGCATTGCTCGACAGAAGACTCTTCTTCGCCTTTCCCGGAGTAGGCTTTCTTCTATGGATCTTGATCGCGATGTATACGATTCCAGCCACAATCACAATACCAAGCACAGTCACGGTCACAACCATCGGAATTGCGAAACAGCGACCTTCAGTTATTCCCCAGATACCGTCCTTCTCTCCCAGGAAACACTTCCGGTGCATCGTTCCCATGTAGTGTCCTTGTTGCGAACACTTCACGACTGCAGTCTCACCGACAACGGTTGCAGGGAAGAATCCTTCTGCGTTACATCGGCCCTTACGAACCGTCAGCTTCAGCGATACAGGAACCATCCCCTTATCATTCTTTGCATAAACAACAAATGCTGTTGTGTTCAGTTCCGTCGTGGGAATACCCGAAATGACACCCGTATTCTCATTGATCGACAGGCCTTCGGGAAGCTCATCCTTCGCCTTCCACGTAATCTCCACGGAATCCACAGTGGGAGCTTCTGTCGTCACTGTGGTTCCAACAACGAACGTGAAGTGAGTCTTCGAGTAACTAGCTGCAGTGGGAGCCTGCAACTCGCACGTACTGTTGTCGACTTTTCCAAGACGACCGTTATAGCAACTACGGAAGGAGTAGCCGCTGTAGCCGAAGGCACAGGGCACGATCGACATTCCTCCGTCGAAGGTGGAAGGATACTCATCCTGTGCGGGACAGTGCGTTCCATCCTTCTTGCAGTAGGCGAAATGAACGGAATCCAACAGAATGGAATCCGTTGGAGAGTATCGGTTGAACAGCAAGCGATACTGTCGCGAACTCGTCATACCCATACTGCTGGTCTTCACAAACTTCTCACGATCCTCAGCGCTCTGTTGGGAATCCGTCGATAGGACGGCATATCGATTGGAGTTCGGCTCTGGATATCCGTAGAGAGAGAATCTCATATTACTGAAACGCGATCCGAGAACAACGAACGCGTTCCACTTGCTTCCCATCAGATTCTCCACCGTCCACTGGATGTACCCATTGCCCTTCATCTCTCCCCATGTATGCGGATCGAGATCGGTAACGGCATGGATGTCTCCGTCCACACCCTCTGAAATGACAGAGGAAAAGCTGTCGACCACTGGGGAACACTCATCCACTCCGAACACTCCCGTTGCGTCAAACACCACAGGCTCCTTCTCCGTGGAACCTTTGGGACGATGAATCTCGAACGCAATTACATTATTCTCACCAATCTTATTGGGAATGTTGAGAAGAATGTGGAACTTGGAGAAGGAGCTGGGATCGTGGCGCGTCAGTGATTCGGTTTCCGAATCGAAGTCGCGCTTCATATTGAACAGTCCGACCAGAATGCCGTTCCGGTACACCGCCACTCCACCCGTATACTTCATGCGCACATTCAAAACTTGGTAAGCACTCGCTGTTGTGAGGCTGAAGGACTTGCGGAGATACGTCGTCACGTGACTCGTGGCGGGGATGTCGGCTGCCTTGAAGGACTCCCATTCCGAGTCATCGAAATCCACCATATTCCAATCGCTGGGGACGGTGTCCTGATACACCTTCCAGGACGAGTAGCCGACTTGGAAGGGGAAGAAGGAGGAAAACACGGTCGTCACGGAACCCTTACTCGACCCCAATTCCTGGACATCTAGTTCCATCGCACCCATGTCCACCGTCATCGTGTAGCCAGTGTGAGCTTTCCATCCGCTTTTGCTGCCTCCAGCTTGGAACGTATAAATGCCTCGCTGCAGACACAAGTCCACGTAATACAACGAGTCCGTGACAGGGAACGCCGACACCGACTGAATAGGTGTTCCGGAAGCCTCTCTTCCCGCATAGAGCTTCCACCAGTTATCCACTCGGATGTTGTCGGTGAAGAAACGCATCGTCACGAGACCGTATCTATTTTGACACGTTTTCACAGTCAGGTTGAAGTTGGCGGTCACCGTTTCGCCGCTCAACGTCTCTGCAACCACCAGATACGTTTCCAGATCCTTCTCCACGGTCGCCGTTCCGGAAATCCATCCATTCTGAGAGTCGATCACAAGACCCTTCGGAAGCTCGGGAGACACACGGAAGTTGGAATAGCCTACCGCGTTAGCGGGAATCAGTTCGGACATCTCCACGTCCTTGAAAACGGTCACACTCTCGTAGGAAAGAGGATCCTGACTCTCCGGAACGACCGTCGCAACAAGATCCAACGACTGAATCACCCACTCCTCATCATCGGACACAAAGTTCTCAAACTTGAACTGGTTGAAGGACAGGTCGTTGCGGAAGTAGATGCGTCGTCTGTGACTCTTGCGGGAGTACGTGACGCCCGTCACCTTCTTCAGCAGCTTCCACTCATCGTTTCCGTTGCGACCGTAGAGGTTGAATCCGCTAACGCCGCCACTCACACGATCGTAGGCGTTCTGAATCTCCACCGCATTCACCCACTCACGTCGATCGTTGTCCAGCGTCACGATGAGGGAGTTGGAGTCGTGACCCTTCCCTGTAATGACCTCCTCGTGGTCGACGATGAACGGGTTCTTTGGATCTCCGTCGATTCCATCACTGATTGCCGAGAAGTCGTAGATGTGCGACTCCATGTCCATCATTGGACGCACCATCGCATCGAAAACAGACTGCTTCTGGCTCTCTGCGTTCTCAGCGACCAGAGCGATCGCAATTACGTTATCTCCGACTCGCAGATACTGTGTCGACTCTCCACTCGCTGCATTATTGGACTCCCGGGGAATCGTGATCACGCGATACAATGGCTTGTCGTACGATCCCTTCGCAAACGCTTTATCTGACACCTCTCCGTCGACTCGGTTGCGGAACACCTCGTACCCGTTCAGATAAACGACACAGCCATAGACATAGCGGATGGAGAGAACCAGTCCCGACATATCATCCAGAGAGTCCAGAGAGAAAACCTTCTTGTAGAGCTGAATCTGGTTAGTGGAATCGGGGAAGTTACCATGAGAACCCTTTTCCCAGGAGATGGTGTTGTTTCCAGTCCAATTATCGGGAACGCTTCCCATCTGGTAGAACCACTCCTCGTCATGCTTGACCACAAACACCCGAAGCTGCTGGACCGTGGGAGGCTCGACATAGCTGTCGAAGCGCGATCGGTAGAGCAATTCCTCCTCCGTCTTCGAGATTACGTGGTATATGTTAATCGTGGAGCCCTTGTCCCAGTACGGCGTACTGCCGATGAGGGAAACAACCATGTCGTTTTCAATACATCGGTAATGAACAACGTCTTCGTTCGCATTCTCGAAATTATCAAGCTCAACATAGGGAATACCACCTTTCGACAAAATATATCCCTCCAACTCTGGATTATCCTTATAGGTGCGAACGATACGCATCATTCCGGAAGAGCATGAATAAGAATAGACACTGGCTTTCGCGGTAATATTACCATAACTTGTATGCCCCGTAATCTTATATTCACCAACTCTTCTCTCCAATGGCATACCTGAAATGTCACAAGTCAACGGATTGAGGGTGAGTGACTCAGGAAGCGCTGGCTCAGCGGTACAATCGCTAAAGCCAGAGAGTGTGCTTGATAGAACAATACTGTCGTAGTTGGCATAGCTCTCGTATTTGACATATTGGTAAAGAAACTCGGGATGGTATTTCGGGGAACAGACGAGGAACTGAAGCTCGTAGAGATACGTCGCTCCTTTCACAGAGCGGTTCATCGTGATATTGAAAGCAGATATGGGACGCGTCGTTCCCACATTATTGAACTCTATCCACCGGGAGTGATATTGCGTAGCATCTATCTGCATCAGCGAGAACAGCGGTGTCCAGGGAGTATTCGGACCCTCATTGGCAGTTACGGTGAAGGAAGATGGGAAGCGACGCATATTCTCATGGGGGAACAATCGCATACCATTCACGACGGCCTTCAGGTTGGGGTCACTGAACGCAACCGTCGCAGAGGCGGGAAAGGAGGTAAGCTCCGCATACTCCTCAACGGCCCAATTGAAGGCGTCCTCCCACACCGCTGCTTCTCCAGAAACCACCTGCAGCGGATAAGGAACAATCATACACTTGTCATCTCTCCTGGTTGTAAGAAAGGCGAGGAAAGCATCGAAGTCGACGGTTTGCTTGTGATTCGAGTCGGTGAAATGCAGTTCCACAGCCAGAATCGACTCCATCTCCTTGATTTCGTCTGCCGAACGAAGCACACCCCGATACTCCAGCGTCGCGTAGCTTCTCGTCGCGAGAGTGCCGGCGGTCGGCTTCCCCTCCGGCATGTTGTCGCGGTAGATCTCCACGCCATCGATGTAGGCGATTATTCCATGGGAGTAGCGGAAACGGATCTCATAGACACTGATGTCAGGAGCGCCATTGAATATCTTGCGGAAGTACTGCGTGCCTGTCGATTGAACGGTGGACTTTCCGAGAACCATCTCCTTCCAGTCGCTATCGTCAAAGTCAAGCTCTTTCCACTTGACAGCAAACTCGTTGGAGAAGGTCCAGCGATCGCCCTTGTTGACAGGAGAGTACAAAATAAACTCGGAATCTCCAAGCTGTTGCGCTGATTTCAGAACCATGTTTCCGTTGATACCGTACAACTCGACCCAAGCCCCACTGCTCCACTGTTGCTGATAACGGTTCTTCATCACCAATTGGTATCGGTGATTCTCATTCGCCTTGATGCATGTTTCCATAACACGTGTTTCATTGTCAAAGAAATCGGGAGAATCGAAAAGCTCACTAAAAGGGGTATCGTCCTTTATCGTGAACATGTCGTTGTATCCATTCATTCGCGATTTCTTCACCATGCGTAGATAGTCTTCTCCATCCTTGCATTGGAGACAACTAATGGAAACCAGAAGCAACAGGGACACAGCAGCTATAAGGAATAATCTCATTACGAAATATATTATGAACTGGAATCATTGCATGGACCCCCTGGATAATGATCACCCTGTCAAGATTCAGCTAGGAAAAGGCAAGATGCGCCATTTCTGCATGTGGTGACATGTAAAGCGAGTATGGATACGGTTCATACTTGAAATCAAATGGATTGAGTCAGAAACGCAATTGATCCATATTCGAATCAAAGCAGTGATACTCTACAATAACCAAAAAGGGATGATGAACTTCATGAAAGCAAACCCTTCGGGAAAAGATTCATATTGATGCACTACGTGCTCTAGCGTTATTGACAATCATGTCCCAACCATAGGAGCTGATATGCCATAATCGCCAGCCACAACGCAGTGAGCGATATTTGGCCCTCTTTTCAACTCCCATATCTAACTCCAAATTCATCGTCAATTGTTAAAACAAACACCCCACTCTTCCTCCATTTCCGATCCCTCCTCCGCCTGCTTCTCCGCCTCCGTCTGCATCGTCTCCCACTCCTTCAGAATCTGCTGTCGCCGCGCCTCATAGTACTGAGCGGCGATCGCCATCATGTGATTCACGTCCTTCACCTACCGCTCATCCCTCTCACACACTCCTACCTCGAACGCCTTCACCTCCTTGTCGTTCTCGCGCTCCGTCGGGTAGTACTCGCCCTCCACCAGCTGCAGCGTGGTCGGTCTCTCCAGCAGCTTACTCATGATTGGCTCCAGCTCCGCGCAGTCGCGGAACAGCTCCACGCGACCGAACACGTACAGACCCTTCCGCGCCCGCGACACCGCCACCAGCATGCGTCGCACATCACGCAGATATCCCAGCGCCCGCGTCCGCACCAGCGAGAGAATCACAATGTCATTCTGCTGTCCCTGGTACTTGTCCACCGTCGTCACGCGACGCGGCATTCCAAACAGCGGGTTCTTCTTGCACCGCTCCACCAGCAGCGACCGCAGCAGCTCTCTCTGACCGTTGTACGGCGTCAGCAGCGTGATGGTCTCCGAAGGGTACCCGCACAGCCGCAGATACTCGTAGAATGCCACCACGTATTCCGCCTCGCCCCTGTTCTGCAGCACGTGTGGCTCGGGCTCCCGTTCGCCCTCACCCTCGAATGCGTCCACGTTGATCATCTGGTAGTCGTAGCGGAGACTCGTGTTGGCGGGCGTCGGCGCCGTCACGCAGGGGAGATTCGAGAGACCGGGGTAGCGCCAGGCGAAGAGCGTCGCCAGCGAGGGACGACAGCGGCCCTGCGCGTCCAGCTGCACGTGCGGGACGCCGAGACGGATCAGACGCGCGAAGAGACTCTGGTTGAAGTTGGTGGCCTGTGCCAGCGCCACGTTCTGCGTGATCGGCGGCAGCTGGTTGTGGTCTCCCAGCAGAATCACGCGCTTCAGACGACAGCCCTCCACGGAGCTCACATTCTATTCGTCAATACCTCTCACCTCACTCACCTGCAGCAGCATGGGGATGAACGACTCCAGCTCCAGCACCTGTCCCGCCTCCTCCAGCACCAGCGTGTCGAAGTGGAAGCCTGAATCGATCAGTCGCTGGCGCGCGATCGCCGCATGCGTACAGGTCATCGCAACGATGCGCGCCTCGCTGCCCAGCATGTAGTCGCAGCGGTGTCGCGCGCTCCGCAGCAGCTCGAACGGACGGTACTCCTTCAACTCCGCGAACAGCTCGCGCACCGACCGCAACGTCTCCTCACAGGTCTGCTGCCGCTGCTCCGCCGACAGACTCGAGGGGAAGATCGGCTGCTGCTGCGGCAGGAAGAAGAGCTTGAACGGAAACAGTCGGCCCGCCTCGCTGTCGTTCAATTCATCCCAACGCTTCTCCTCCTCCTTCTGCGCCGCCGAGCTGCCCGCTGGAAGGCTTTGCAGCGACTTCAGCTCGGTCTCCGAACATCCGCCGGCCATCGCGCGCTGGAACAGCTGGATGCGCGGAACGACGACGGAGGTGAAGAAGGCGGCGGCGGTCTCGCAGGAGTAAGCCACGTCCTCCAGACAGCCGAGGCCGCGTGCGAGTCGCTTCACGGCCTCCAGCAGCTTCTCGCGGCGCTGGAGACAGTAGTCCACGCGGCCGAGACGACTGAAGTCGGCGTCGCCCTCCAGCTCACGCTCGCCGAGCCCCAGTCGCAGCACATGACGCGACTCGATGCCCCGACGCGCGATCTTGGCGAAGAGGTCGTTGAGCGCGTGATTGCTGCGCGTGACGACCAGAATACGCTGCTCGGGGAAGCAGCGGTAGAGGTTGCTGACGATCTGCACGACCACGTCGGTCTTGCCGGTGCCCGGCGGCCCCACCACCAGCGTCAGGCCCGCGCTCATTCCGCTGCGGATGGCTTCCACCTGCGCGGGCGTGAAGCGGAGCGTGTTTTTCACGACGGAGTCGGAGAGCGAGGCCAGTTCGGCCGGTCGGTAGGGGTCTGCGTGCGGCGAAGCATATGCGGTGACGATAAGTTCCTTCGATTCCTCCTCGCCTTCCTCATCGTGCGCCGGGAAAGTGACACGGAACGGAGGCTTCGCCGTCGCCTCCGACAATTCCTCGCCGCTCTTCGACCGGAACGTCACCACATACTGCGGAAACGCCTCCACCACATGTCGCGCATCCACAAAAGTGTCGGAGAAGTCGATCGTCGTTCTCTCCGGCGCCACTCGCGCGTACTGCGCAGCAGCGGGGTCTCCGAGTCCCAGCAGCACTCTCTCCAGCCATCCAGGCATCGGTCGCTGTCGCTCGGCGGCCACTTGCAGCTCTCTCGCCGTCGCCAGCACGGCCTTGAAGGTGTTGCAGGCGGGGTCACGTCGCACCAGCAGGTTGAAGGAGGCGTAGGGGTCTTCGATCTCCCCTTTCGCCACGCGCGCCATGTCCCGCTGGTATTGCGCAGGGTCCAGTCGCACCTTCAGCCGCCGCTTCTTCCCCGCACGCTTCTCGCGGATGTCCGGCGATGACGCGTCGTTGAGCGTAACGCCCTCTTCATCCTCCATGCTGACCACCTCGCACCCGCGGATGACGAGAATTCCCTCCTTCTCCAGGAAATCAACACGGTCGATGTCGCCGACGGAAATCGGGACTTCTTTCCGCAGCTCCTGTCCGAAGGAATACTCGTGTTCGTCGCGATTTCGGGCGACCACGTGGACGAGGAAGAGAATGGAATGTTCTCGAACACTCTCCCAGCCCTCTCTCCTTTCTCCCTTCAACCCCCGCACACTAAACACCACCTCTCCCGCCACCTCCCGCGGGACCGTCTCTCCCACGCCGGCACGTCGCACGGCGGTGAGAGAAAAGCTGGTTAAAGGCACCGCCATGCGCGAGAGGCCGGTGAAGACGGTGGCTCCAGCCAGGTCCAGACGCGCTCGCATCTTCAGCACCGCTGCAGCCAGGTCTTCACGCACGGCATAATAGCTCTCACGACGCGTCAACTCGTACTCACGAGATAGATAGTCCGACAACGACAGATATTGCAGCGAATTCTTCGCCAGCGCCACCGGCTGTGACGGAGATGGCACCAGCGTGGGATCCCACAAACTCGACTCCGTGGGCAATAGCGGCGCTTCGACGCTTGACTGTGTGGATTCCACCTCACAATACTCGCTGGCGAAAATCTCCAGGATTTCCGTCATGGAGGGAGTTTCGTTGGGAGAGTCGAAAATGGACGTGGGCTTTGAAGATTGGATTTCCGCGGGAATCAGACGAAGACGGGTCGCCAGTTCGGTCAGTCGTGTTGGCTGTAACGCCCGCAGACGATCCAACAGCCAATCGCGTGACGCCAGCTGGCGCTCGCAGGCGACGCTCAGCTCGGAAAGTTCCGGGAAATGTCTGCGTGAGAAACGCCCGTGAATCCTACTTAAACACGATGTTCTGGAAGACGGCGATTTTCTCGCTGAAACGGCTGCTGGCTTCGGAGGGGGTCAGGGCGACTCCGCTGAGATCGTCGATGGGGAAGTGGAGGTAATGAGCGAACATGTCGGTGAGGTCTCGCACCAATGGGTCTGTGATGCATGATGAGATGCGTAGACGCGGTAGCACGTGACGATCCTCGAGGAAAACGACCAGGTAGCGACGGGTAGACGGTTGCGTCAGAAGTTCGGTGAGAAACTCCACAATGCTGCCAATGAGAAGAAGCTGGCTGTTGTCGTCGAGGACGTGGAAGAGGCAGTTCACGATGTTGGGGAAGAAGGTGGAGCCACGACTGATGGGAAGTGGCTCGATTTCTGTGTGGTTCTCTGCAAACACTGGTCGCAAGGATTCGATGAGCGAGGAACCGGATTGGATGGCGTCCTCCGGATCCTCCTGAAGCATGGAGTCAAAATCGGACAGAAAGTCCTCCACCTTCTTCGCTTCCCTTTCTACATCCAGCGAATCCAGTTGATCGGCGATCCCAAAGAGCGTCCGCTTCATCTCATACACTTTCCACGTGATCTCCAAGCGAGGGTTGCGAACAAACTCCAGCTCCCGACGATTCGCTGCGATATGATTCCACAGCTGCAGATTGCATAGAGGCATCAATTGCTTTCGAATGGCATCGATTTCAAATGACTAAACGTGAGATTAGTGATGCACGCCAACGCGAAAGGCATATTTGAAGAATGCGATATAGAAATTCATTGCCGCAACATCGAGTTCCTTATTCAGCAGCAAATCAATCGCCTTTGTCAGAAAGCAGGTGAATCGATCCTCGTCCGTCGTCATACTTCTCCAGTCTAGTGATATGATGTATTGGTAATGAAAACTCACCAAATACTCCCTCATTACACCTGGACACGATGGACTCCATCAACTGCAGTACAATCTCATCTCCTGATTCTTCTGAAAACGAACTCCAGTTGGCTACAGACATTTGCAAGAAGAAGAAATGAGAATGAGCAAACGATGATTGGTGTGGGAAATGGCGTTTTGAAAGAGGAATGTAAAATAGTGAATTCATCATGAAATGAAACGCAATGTGAATTGAGTCAGGAACAATCAAGCCAAAAGAACTCGTATCACCTTCACCATCTCTTTCCCACTCTCTAATTCTGCTGCTTCTCCGCGTATTCCTTCTTGCGTCGTTCATAGCTACGCTTCTCAGAAATCCACAAACCAACCTACTCCTCATACTGGCACTTCTCGTACGCATGTCTCAGCTCCGTGCATTTGCTGGGAAGATAGCCATGATCATTTCGACACTTGTTCAAATCGATAAGAATATCAGCACATCCGTCTCTCCACTGCAGCGGGACACGGGCATCCTGGAGATCCTTCTCAGTGATTGTGGATTCTGCGGGGAAAGAGGAGCTGGGAAATGAATACGATGCGTAGTGGATGTGGATGACATGGTTTGGAGAATAATGGGAGAATGAAGATGATGAGATTGGAAAGCCCAGAAACTAGTGCGCTAGTATGTGACGTGTAGTGAGATAGCGAATTCACGATCCAATGAGGACATGATGGCAACAACTGTATTTGCTTTTGTATATCTATGCTTTTCTTGCAGTACTGTGGAATGATTGGTTGTTGCTGCAATGTAGCATCCACAGTTTGGTACACAATCGACTACTAACACAAACAGTGAACGTCCAGATTAGTGGTTGGTAACGATGTTGTTGGTTAGGCACTTGGTTAATCTGTTTGGTTACCGGTAGGATCCGTAGGTGGCTCCGGAGTCGGCAACAGCTCTGACACGATCGGACGAATGGCG
>ERZ857757.2441-NODE-2441-length-12105-cov-2.995768_pt1 | contig 12105 bp, 12 predicted proteins | sample MGYA00519764_ERZ857757 | MGnify/ENA primary metagenome ERZ857757 (study PRJEB31778, sample SAMEA3449359) | human gut metagenome | biome: human gut; feature: human-associated habitat; material: faeces | place: United Kingdom | collected 2010/2012 ... | reverse complement strand
AGAAAGCCCGCCGCGAAGAAGGCCGCCCCCAAGAAGGCGGAGGAGGGCAGTGAGGCCGGCGAAGGCGGCGAAGCCGCCCCGGCGAAAAAGCCGGCCGCCAAAAAGCCTGCGGCCCGCAAGCCCGCCGCGAAGAAGGCCGCCAAGACCGAAGAGACCGAGGGCGAGGAAGCTCCCAAGGCCAAGAAGACCACCCGCAAGAGCACCAAGACCGAGGAGAAGACGGAGGAGTGATCCGTCTCCCCACTGTAAACTGACATACACGGGAAAGGGCGATCCGCCCTTTCCCGTATCATCGCATTTTAACCCCGCAAAGGAGGATTTATTTCATGAGTCTCGTACCGTATGTTGTAGAACAGACGTCCCGCGGAGAACGCTCCTATGACATTTTTTCCCGCCTGCTGAACGACCGCATCGTATTTCTCGGTGAAGAGGTCAACAGCGCGTCCGCCAGTCTCGTCGTGGCACAGCTTCTGTATCTCGAAGCGCAGGACCCCGACAAGGACATCCAGATGTATATCAACAGCCCCGGCGGTTCCATCACGGACGGTATGGCGATCTACGACACGATGCAGTATATCAAGTGCGACGTGTCTACCATCTGCGTCGGTATGGCGGCGTCGATGGGCGCGTTTCTGCTGTCCTCCGGCGCGAAGGGTAAGCGCATCGCGCTGCCCAATGCCGAGATCATGATCCACCAGCCCGCCGCCGGAACGCAGGGCAAGGTCACCGATATGGAGATCGATGTGGAACGTTTTCTCAAGATCAAGGCGCGCATGAACCGGATCATGGCGGAGAACACCGGCAAAACGCCGGAGCAGATCAAAGCCGACTCCGAGCGCGACCACTGGCTTCTGGCGGAAGAGGCGCGCGAATACGGCCTCATCGACAAGGTCATTTATAAAAGATAATTCAGGGAGATCGAATGGCAAGATCAGACGATAGAAAGATCCGCTGCGCTTTCTGCGGCCGGACACAGGATCAGGTGGACAAGCTGATCGCCGGCAACGGCGCCTACATCTGCAGCGACTGCGTGCGTCTTTGCATGAACATCGTGGATGAGGACCTGCCGCAGCGCACCGATCCGGGAAAGAGCGCGCCGAGCACGCCGTCCGTGGACGACCTTCCGAAGCCGGCAGAGATCAAGAAATACCTCGACGAATACATCGTCGGGCAGGAGACGGCGAAGATCGCGCTTTCCGTCGCCGTTTACAACCACTATAAGCGCATTTATTACAACCAGCAGTCCGATGTGGAGCTGCAGAAGTCCAATATTCTGCTCATCGGCCCCACCGGCAGCGGCAAAACGCTCTTTGCGCAGACGCTCGCGCGCGTGCTGGATGTGCCGTTCGCCATTGCCGACGCCACCACGCTCACCGAGGCGGGCTATGTCGGCGAAGATGTGGAGAACATCCTTCTCCGCCTTCTGCAGGCGGCGGATTTTGATGTGGAACGCGCCCAGCGCGGCATCATCTATATCGACGAGCTGGACAAGATATCCCGCAAAAGCGAGAACGTTTCGATCACGCGCGACGTCTCCGGCGAGGGTGTGCAGCAGGCGCTGCTGAAGATCCTGGAAGGGACGATCGCCGCGGTCCCGCCGCAGGGCGGACGCAAACACCCGCAGCAGGAGTTCATCCATATCGATACGACGAACATTCTCTTCATTTGCGGCGGCGCGTTCGACGGTCTGGACAAGATCATTGAAAACCGCATGGACCGCAAGAGCATGGGCTTCGGCGCGGAAATCACGAGCAAGAAGGAAAAGAACCTCGGCGAGATCCTTGCGCAGGCGCAGCAGCACGATGTTATCAAGTATGGCATCATCCCCGAGCTGGTCGGCCGCCTGCCGGTCATTACGCCGCTCAACTCGCTCGACAGGGAAGCGCTTGAGCGCATCCTCACCGAGCCGAAGAACGCCATTACCAAGCAGTATACAGCGCTCATGTCGCTCGACGGCGTCAAGCTTGAGTTTGACCACGCAGCCATCGAGGCCATCGCCGATAAGGCGCTCGAAATGGAGATCGGCGCGCGCGGCCTGCGCAGCATTCTCGAAAAGATCATGACCGATATCATGTTCCGCGTCCCCTCGGACAAGAGCATCAAGCGCGTCATCATCACCGCTGACTGCGTGAAGGACGGCAAGCCGCCCGTAGCGCTGCGGAACGATAATTCAGACAGTGTGTAACCAAACGGAACACATGGCAGACAGCGGGGCACGTCCCCGCTCGTTTGCTATGGAGGACAACATATGAGCGAAAATACCAGCCGAATCATGACATTGCCGACGCTCGCGCTCCGCGGCGTTTCAGTATTTCCCGGAACGGTGCTGCACTTTGATGTGGAGCGCCCGATGAGCATTGCCGCGCTCAACGCCGCCATCGGCACCGACCGGATGATCTTTCTTGTAACGCAGCGTGACATCGCCTGCGACACGCCCCGCGCAGACGATCTCTACACGGTCGGCACGATCTGCCGCCTGAGCCAGATCCTGCGAGCGCCCGGCGGCGGAAACGTCAAATGCATCGTTGACGGGCTATACCGCGCGAAGCTCCTGCGCCTCACGGCGGAGACCCCGGCGCTTTGGGCAAATGTCCGGGTGCTTGCCGATAAGCCGGTCGATGCGGACACGCTCGAATGCACGGCGCTTATCCGATCGTGCAACGACCTCTTTGCCGAGTACGCCTCCGCGTCGGGAACGATCGGACCGGAGACTCTGCTTCGTGTAGCGGACCGGAAGGAGCCAGGCTTCGTCTCGGATTACATTGCCCAGAACGTCTTTCTGCAGCCGGCGGAAAAGCAGCTGCTTCTGGAAGAGTGCTCGCCGCTTCAGCGGCTCACCATGCTCTGCGATATGCTGCACCGCGAGCTGGAGATCATGGATATCCAGCAGAATCTCCAGTCCACGGCGGCGGAGCGCGTGGCGAAAAATCAGAAGGACTATTTCCTGCGCGAGCAGATGCGCGTGATCCAGGAGGAACTGGGGGAAGCGTCTGAAACGGACGATCTCGACGAATACCGCCGGAAGATCCTTGATCTCGGACTCGATGCGGAGATCGAGAAAAAGCTTCTCAAGGAGCTCTCCCGTCTCGCCAAGCAGCCGTTCGGATCGGCGGAAGGCGCGGTGCTGCGGACCTATCTTGACGTCTGCCTTGAGCTTCCGTGGAACGAGAGGACGAAGGACGTCACCGATATCGCCCACGCGAAAAAGGTTCTGGATGAGGATCACTACGGTCTTACGAAGGTCAAGGACCGTATATTGGAGTATCTTGCCGTACGGCAGCTCTCCGCGCAGGTCAAGGGCGGGGTGCTCTGTCTCGTAGGGCCTCCGGGCGTCGGCAAAACGAGCATCGCCATGAGCATTGCCCGCGCGACGAACCGGAAATGCGCCCGCATCTCCCTCGGCGGCGTGCACGATGAAGCGGAGATCCGCGGCCACCGGAAGACCTATGTCGGCGCGATGCCGGGACGGATCATCGCCGGCATTCAGCAGGCCAGCTCCCGGAATCCCGTGCTCGTGCTCGACGAGATCGATAAGCTCGGCTCGGATTACCGGGGCGACCCGTCCGCCGCACTGCTCGAAGCGCTTGACGGCGAGCAGAACGGCTCCTTCCGCGATCATTTTCTGGAGATTCCGTTCGACCTCTCCGAGGTCTTGTTCATCACAACGGCCAACACCGCCGACACCATCCCCCGCGCCCTGCTCGACCGTATGGAGGTCATTTCCCTCGGCAGCTATACCGACGAGGAAAAGCTCCAGATCGCCAAGCAGCATCTGCTGCCGAAGCAGCGGACGAAGCACGGCCTTTCCGGAAACCAGCTGCGGGTTTCGGACGATGCCATCCGCGAGATCATAGCGCTCTATACCCGCGAGTCGGGCGTGCGCATGCTTGAGCGCGAGCTGGCCGCGCTCTGCCGGAAGGCGGCCCGCGGCATTGCCTCCGGGGAGAGAAGGTCTCTGCGGCTGCGCGCGGGCGAGCTCGAGCCGTGGCTCGGCCCCGTCAAATTCAAGCCGGAGGTCAACTTCTCGACCGATTCCGTAGGTCTTGTTCACGGCCTTGCGTGGACGAGCGTCGGCGGCGAGGTGCTCGATGTGGAGTGCTCTGTCGTGCCGGGCAGCGGAAAGCTTGAGCTGACCGGAAATCTCGGCGATGTGATGAAGGAATCGTGCCAAGCGGCGGTAACGTACATCCGCAGCCGCACTTCCGAGCTCGGCATTGATCCGGCTTTCCATAAGAATACCGATATTCATCTGCATTTCCCGGAAGGCGCCGTGCCGAAGGACGGCCCGAGTGCCGGCGCGGCGATCTGCTTGTGCGTCGTTTCCGCGCTTACGAACCGTCCGGTACGCGCCGATATCGCCATGACCGGTGAGATCACGCTGCGCGGCCGCGTGCTGCCGATCGGCGGCATTCAGGAAAAGACGATGGCAGCGCTCCGCGCCGGGATCCATGAGGTGCTTCTGCCGGAGGACAACGTGAGCGATCTTGCCGAGATGGATCCGAACGTGCGCAACGCCGTGAACTTTACGGCGGTTTCCCACATGGATCAGGTGCTGAAAAAGGCGCTCCGCCCGGCGGGGGAGAAGGTGGCGGAATGAATACACAGAAAGTAGATTTCATAAAATCCGCCGCGAACAAAAAGGCGTTTCTGCGCGACGGCCGCCATGCCGTCGCGTTCGCCGGGCGTTCCAACGTCGGCAAATCTTCGGTCATCAACAGTCTGCTCAACCGGAAAAACTACGCCCGTGTCGGCGCGACGCCGGGAAAAACGGTGCAGGTCAACTATTTCCTCGTGGACGGGGCATATTTCATTGACCTTCCCGGCTACGGCTACGCCCGCGTTTCCGGCGACGAGCGCCGCCGCTGGGGCGCGCTCATGGAAGATTTCTTTCAGGAGCCGAACCTCTTTACCATGGGTGTCCTGATCGTCGATTCCCGCCATGCGCCAACGGCGGACGATGTGACGATGGTGGAGTATTTCTTCGATGCCGGCCGGCCGTTCGTCGTTGTGGCAAACAAGTGCGACAAGCTGAAAAAAAGTGAGATCGAGCCAAATCTCGAGCGTATACGGGACGTGCTGGGGCTGGACGACGATTTTCCGCTGCTTCTGTATTCCTGCACGGCAAAGGTCGGCCGCCGAGAGCTGCTCGGATTCATCGAAAATAATATTTAGTGTTGTATTTGCTGTTGTAATTCGCCGTAGTTTTTGGTAATATTAACTTATCTATGAGTGACTTTGTAAATATCTGGAAGAATCTGGACTGGTCGGTTCCGGTGCAGATCGTGGTGAATATTCTCCCATCGCTTTTGTGCATCACGCTGCACGAGCTGAGCCACGGGTATGTGGCCTACCGGCTCGGCGACACGACGGCAAAAGATGCCGGCCGGTTGACGCTCAACCCCATAAAGCACATCGACATTATGGGTCTTCTCATGATGGTGATGTTCCGCTTCGGCTGGGCAAAGCCGGTGCCGGTCAACATGTACCGGTTCAAAAACCCGAAAAAGGGTATGGCGGTAACGGCGCTGGCGGGCCCGGCGTGCAATTTTCTGCTCGCGCTGCTCTTTCTCTTCCTGTACGGCCTGCTGTATTATCCGCTGTATGTTCACGGGGGAGCGGTCGCCGAAACGGTTCTTCAGCTCGTTTATACAACGGCATATCTCAGCCTCGCGCTGGCGGTGTTCAATCTCATCCCGATCCCGCCGCTTGACGGGAGCAAGGTGCTTTTCTCCTTCATTCCGGATGAGAGCTATTTCAAGCTCATGCGCTATGAGCGTTATGGCATGATATTGCTCCTCGTACTGGTCTCCACAAAGATCCTCGGCGGGCCGCTTTCCACGGCGACCTCCTGGCTCTTTGATAAACTTTCCGTCTTTGCCGAACTCGGCTTTCGGCTTGTGACGCATTTCGTGTAAAGGCATACGGTATACCCATGATCCAAGAACCGAGCTATCATCTGGAAGGCGTCGTGCATGCGCGCGATGAGCTGGAGGATTTTACCGGCCCGCTCGACCTCATACTGATGCTGCTCGCCAAGGATAAGATCGAAATACGCGATATCCAGATCTCCCAGCTGCTTGACCAGTATCTGGCCTATCTCCAGAAGATGCAGGAGATGGATCTGGAAATCGCGAGCGAGTTTGTCCAGATGGCGTCGCACCTCATGTACATCAAAACCAAAATGCTCCTGACGGAGGAGAAAGAGCCGACGGAACTCGAAGTGCTCGTCTCAGCGCTCGAGCAGCTCAAAAACCGTGATGCGATCGCCGCCGTGCGGGAGATCGCCCCGGAGATCGGACAGCTTGCCGAGGTGGGCATGAAAATGCAGACCCGCGGCCCGCTTCCGCTGCCGGAGCGTCCGTATGACTACCGCCATACGCCGGCGGAACTGCTCAGCGCGCTCGCGCAGATCCTGCTCCGCGGCACCGGCGAATCGGCTCCGGAGGAAAATGAAACGCTGCGCCGTGCCGCGCCGAAGCCGATCATATTCAGCGTTCGGGAAAAGAGCGAACAGCTGCTCGGCCTTCTCCGGAAAAACGGGCATATGTCGCTTGGCTCCATGTTCGGCATCTGCAAAAGCCGCAGCGAGCTGGTTGCAACATTTCTGTCCGTGCTGGAGCTCTGCTCCGACGGGCATATCCGCGTCAGCGGAGAAAAAGGAAATTACGATGTGAGCCGTGCGCTCACGGATACGGAAGAATAAATGGTAGGAATCAATGAGATCCGCCCGGCGCTGGAAGCGATCCTCTTCGCCGCCGGGGACAGCGTGGAAACGGAACGCATTGCCAAGGTCCTCGGCGCGGAGCCGTGGGACGTCCGGCAGGCAGCGGAACAGCTTGCGAGAGAATATGAGGAAAACGGCCGCGGTTTTCGTCTGGCAAGAATGGAAAACCGGCTGCAGGAGCGCATATTGCGGTTGAAATCCTGAATATGGCAGAGTTTTTCCCGGCTGCAGTGATGATTGCGGATGCGGACGGAGAAGTTCGGATGACACTTGGCCTTGGCGATATCCGGGTACGGGCATTTGACGGAATACGCCGGGCGGAAGCCATGATGCGGATTGAGGAGGAGGATTCGCTGGAACTGGTGCTTCGTGAAGAGGCGGTTCCGGAAGCGGATGACAGGTGGCAGACGCTGGAAATCCGGGCACCGAAGGAGGTGCCGGTACGGAATGTCGTTGCCACAAAGGAGCAGAAGGAGCGCAATGCGGCACGGATGGCAGAGGCGGAACGGCTTCGGAAGGCACGGTTTGCAGCATGCTTTGATGAGAAAAAGGCTGCTGCGTATCCGGAAGCGGAAGAGATTTTCCACCGGGCAGGAGAGAATTTTGAGGAGGTTTATACATTCCTTTCCAAAGATGAAAATCCGAACCGGAAGAAGCTGCTGTTTTCGCTGGCATTAAAGGATGCGAAGGACTTGAAGGCATCCGTTTTAGAGGATCATCTCGACTGTGAGCAGGGGGATCTTCCAGAGGAGATTTTCAGAAAGGATCTTCTTTGCCCGCGTATTTTCCTCGAGGAGCTGACGCCGTATCGGAGCATGATCCGCGGATTTTTTGAAGAGGAGACAAAACGCAGCTTTGTGGAGCAGCCGGAACGGATTCTGGATTATCTTAAGAAGAATATTACCTTCCATGCAGAAGAAGAGTATGACACGATCATGGCAACACCGGTCGGCGTCCTTACGATGAAACAGGGAAGTCCTCTGGCGCAGAAGATTCTGTTTGTGGCAATCTGCCGGAGTCTCAATGTAGCGGCAAGACTGAATCCGGTGACCCTGGAGCCGGAGTATTACCGTGATGGGGCATTCCACAGTGTGGAAACAGAAGCTGCTGTTTTGAAGGATGAAACGGAAAGTGCGGTTCTGACACTGAATGCGGAGGATGGAAGCGCATGGAAGTATTATCAGACGTGGACCATCGGAAAGTGGAACGGAACAGTGTTTGAGACGCTGAATTACGAAGAAACCGCATTCGACGGAAAAACACTGGATCTGACCCTGGAGCCGGGCTGCTATCGTCTGATTACAAGTATGCGTATGCCGAACGGTGACCAGCATGCCGCATACCGCGTGTTTGAACTGAAGGCGGGAGAAGCAAAAGAGATTTATCTGGAAGCCGTGAAAAAAGAGCTGGATGAGCTGTTAGAGCACATCGAACTGCCGGAGATCACGCTGGAGGATCTGGATGGAAAGGCGCATACCCTGAACGATCTCACCAAAGACGGCCCGATCCTTCTGGCCTTCCTCGGAACCGGAGAGGAGCCGACCGAGCATGTTCTGAATGAGCTGATCGAAATCGCAGAGAAGTGGAATGCAAAAGACACTGCCATGGCAGCCGTGCTCCGCACGAAAGCCGACCTGGAAAACACGACTTTCCAGAAAGCCCGCGCAGCAATCCACAACATGTCCCTCTACCTCGACCCATCCGACGACGCCCCGGCGATCGCCGAAAAAATGGGAATCGATGCAGAAAAACTCCCACTGCTGATCCTCGCATTGCCGGGAAACATCGGCGGACGCGCTTATGCCGGATATAACGTCGGCAGCGTCGGACTGATGCTGCGGCTGATGGAAGAGGCGGCGAAAGCGTAAGTTAATACTAAAAAACAGGCTGACGCACGAATGCGGCAGCCTGTTTTTTTAAAGAACGCCCAGTTTTTTCAACTGTGCTACGCCATCTTCATATCCCATAAAATGAATTCCATGAATCCCTGCCTGCTCTGCGGCCTCGACGTTTGCTTTGGTGTCGTCAAGGAATACGCAGCGGTCCGGGGTGAGGGAGAATTTCTGGATCAGGTGCTGGTAGATCTCCGGTTCCGGTTTTGTTAAATGGCAGGTGTAGGAGAAGAGGGTTCCGTCCATGTAGGGGAGGAAGGGCATTTTCTCTTTGGTGCGCTCGAAGAGGTCTCCGGAGTAGTTGGAGAGGATGTAGAGGCGGTAGCCTTTTTCTTTTAAGGAGCGTACCCAGCTTTCTGCATACGGCAGCGGGGTGATGGTTTCCTCGCAGTGGGCGAAAACCTCTTTGATTTCTTCGGTGTATTCCGGGGCGAGGGAGCAGAATCCTTTTACAATCTCCGCCGGTGTGAGAATTCCGCGGTCGAACTGGCGCCAGTAAGGGCTTTCGAAGGTTGCGGCGGCGATTGCTTTCGTCTTTTCCGGACCGAAAGCAAAGCGTTTCAGATAGGACTCGTAGTCCCAGTTGACGAGTACGCGGCCTACATCAAAAATAATGGTATCAATCATGACTGTTTTTCTCCTTTGTCTGATTTGTCGTTCTCATCGCGGTGCGACAGAACCTTGGCAACCAGCATCATGGCATAGATGAGCACTGGTACGGTAATTGCACAGTAGAGGCAGAGAGTCAGCGCCTTGTGTGCAAACGGCGTGTCGATAAACGCAAAAATCATGGCGCCAAGCCCGAATCCGATCAGGAACGCGATGGCGAGAAGGGCTCCGATCTGTTTGAGTCGTTTCATAAAAATCTCCGATCGTTTACTGAAAATAAAATATAAAGAAACATAACCAAGTGTAGCACAGTTGAAAAGAAACATCCACCGCAAGTTTTAAGAATTTTTTAGAAAAAATTAATGGCGCTTTCGATTGCTTTTTTCCCTCAAAAGGGATAGAGTATTGGCATATACTTTGAAAAAGGAGAAACGAGAACAAAATGGATAAACTGAAAGAAAAACTTTCCCGCCTGATGTACGGCCGCTACGGCATCGATCAGCTGGGCAATTTTATGATGTGGGCGGCAGTTGCCATGATGATTTTCGGAGCGGTTGTACGGAGCTCCCTTATCTACACCCTGGCACTCGTCCTGATCGTCTGGGCGGATGTGCGCATCATGTCCAAGAACCATTCCAAACGGTATGCGGAAAACCAGAAATTCTTGGAACTGAAAAACCGCGTCGTCGGATTCTTCCGAGGCGGAACCCGTGCATTCAAGGATAAAGAGCACTGCTACTTCCGCTGCCCGTCCTGCCATCAGCAGGTGCGTGTACCGAAAGGAAAAGGCCATATCGAGATCCGCTGCCCGAAATGCGGAACAAAATTCATCAAAAACACCTGATAAAAAGGAGTAGTGCGATTCATGTTTGGTTATGTGACCATCCGAAAGGATGACCTGAAAGTCAAAGATTACAACAAATATCAGGCATACTACTGCGGTCTGTGTCAGGATATCAAAGAGGCGTATGGAAAAAAGGGTCAGGCGATGCTGACGTTTGATATGACATTTCTTTCCATCCTGCTGACCGGGCTTTATGAGTGTGAGACAAAAGAAGAGGAGCATTACTGCTTTCTTCATCCCGGCAAAAAACATAAATGCCTGCGGAACAAATACACAAAATACTGCGCAGACATGAATGTGCTGCTCGCCTATTACAATCTGCTGGATGACTGGGAGGACGAGAAAAACTACGCGGCGTTTACAGCGGCAAAGGCTTTGAAAAAATCTGTGACACGCATCGAGGCATCGTATCCGCGCCAGACGAAAGCAGTGCAGGATTACCTCGAAAAGCTGCATGCATGCGAGAAGGAAAACAATCCAGACCTCGATCTTGCGGCGGGCTATACCGGAGAGGTGATGGCGGAGATCTATATTCCGGAGGAGGACATCTGGAGCGATGATCTGCGCCAGGTCGGCTTTTACATCGGAAAATTCATTTACCTGATGGATGCGCTTGATGACGTGGAAAAAGATAAAAAGAGCGGAAACTACAACCCGTTTCTGTCCATCGCCGATCAGCCGGACTTCGAGAAAACCGCAGAAAAAATCCTGCTGATGATGACGGCGGAAGCGTCGCGTGCATTTGAAAAACTTCCGATCCTGGAAAATGTAGACATTCTGCGAAATATATTGTATGCTGGTATCTGGGAAAAATACGAAATGCGAAAAAGCGCAAAAGAGCGCCAAAAAGAGGAGAAATAAAGACTGATGACAGATCCATATGAGGTGCTGGGCGTGTCCCGCGGGGCTTCGGACGATGAAATCAAAAAAGCATACCGAAAACTCAGCCGGACGTATCACCCGGATGCCAATATCAATAATCCGAATAAAGCAGAAGCAGAAGAAAAATTAGCAGATGCACAAAGCAAAATAGATGATGCAAGAGCAGATATTACCAAAATAGAAAAGGCCAAATGGTACATACAAGATAGAACAGATAATACAGGATATTCAAATATATTTGATGCAATAAAGACAATGAAAAACATTTCAAAAATATTTCCAGTAATATTCTATTTAGTAGCAATACTAATAAGTTTGACATCTATGACAAGGATGATAGAAGAAGAAAGAATAGAAATAGGAACACTAAAGGCATTAGGATATACAAATTTACAAATAATTTCAAAATATATTTTATACGCATTTTTAGCATGTATAATAGGTGGATTTTTAGGAATGACAGTGTGTTTCTATATATTACCTAAAATTGTATGGACATTATATTCAATGGTATATACAATGCCACATTTTTATATGACATATAGATTGTCAATTGGATTAATGGGAATATTAATTGCATTTATATGTATAGGTGGTGCGACATTAATAGTAGCATATAGAGAATTAAAAGAAATGCCATCTGTATTAATGAGACCTAAAGCACCAAAAAATGGAAAAAGAATTTTTATGGAAAGAATTACTTTTTTATGGAAAAGATTTAATTTTTCACAAAAAGTAACAATAAGGAATATATTTAGATATAAAAAGAGAGCATTAATAACAATAATAGGAATTGCAGGTTGCACAGGACTTATGTTAGCTGGATTTGGAATAAGAGATTCTGTTATAGATATACCAAATTTACAATTTGGAGAAGTATTTAAATATGATACATCAATAACATTATCAAATACAGATGGATTAAAACAAATTAATGAATATTTACAAAATAATGATAATGTTGAAATTTCAAAAGAATTATATGCAAGTTCAGTAACAGTAAGTAATGATAAATTAAATTATAGTGTAACAGTATTTGTTCCAAATACATCAGAAAAATTTAATGAAGTTTGTAATTTAAAAGATGCAAAAACAGGAGAAAACTTAGAGATTTCTAATGAGGGAGTTATTATTACAGATAAATTAGCAGATGA
>ERZ857757.2440-NODE-2440-length-12107-cov-3.121723_pt1 | contig 12107 bp, 12 predicted proteins | sample MGYA00519764_ERZ857757 | MGnify/ENA primary metagenome ERZ857757 (study PRJEB31778, sample SAMEA3449359) | human gut metagenome | biome: human gut; feature: human-associated habitat; material: faeces | place: United Kingdom | collected 2010/2012 ... | reverse complement strand
TCTATATTTAATATTATAATGCCATAGCTCGCTGCATTCAATTTATATTTTCAAAAAATTAAAATTTTTCCATTTTTGAAAACGCCTGTAAAATAAACTTTTTAGTTTCTAAAAAAGACGTCAGCAGTAATACTGACGTCTCAGTCTGTCGAAAAAGACAGTTTCAGCAAAAGCTGAAGCTGTCTTTTTCGACAGACTGAACAGACCTTTTCATAATAGAAAAGGTCTGTTACTTCATTCCACCGCCAAAGGCATTTTATTTTCTGTTGCCCATTGAGTCCACGATTTTTGCAGTTTTGGGTTTTCTTTTGCATAGCGGTAAAAGGATTTTAAAAAGGCAATACGTTCATTAACTGCCGTTTGGCGCCATTGCGGTTTATTAGGATTATAAGCCGTTAAATTAATGCCGCCAATGGCAAACTGACGCATAATAATATCGTTAAAGCTGACTTTATCAGCATTTTTCAACATATCAGCCATTGCCATAAATGTAGTAGTACGCCCTTTGCCTGCAAAGCAGTGAAAATGCAGCCATGCACCTTGCGGCAAATTTTTATAAAACCGGATAAAACGGTCTACTTCGGCATGGTGCGGCGTTAAATGGTCGGTTAAAGTAAGTCGCAGATATTTTGTACCGTGCTTTTCCGCCATAGCCTGTTCAGTAATTGCGCTTTCTACCGGCCATGTATATTGCCTGCCTTGTATAATTTCCTTATTCGCGCCTAAAATTCCAATATTAATAAACGGCACAGCGGCAATTTCCGCAAGCAGTTTTTTCTCATTCCTCACAATCTCGTTATGGGCGCGGCCTTTGTTACCCCAGTCATTGGCTTTATACCAGCTTACAACACTTCCGTTAATATAACCGTGGCTTTCACCGCGCAGGTCAACATCATAAATCAGTTCCGGCTTAACCGGTATATGCTTAATAATTTCTGCATATTCCAGTTCCGAAAAAGCTTTGCTGCCGGAAATATTCAGTTCTTCCATACCTATTCTTGAAGGCTCTGCTCCCTGCAAAAGCTCTTTTTCAAAAGCATATCCGGAAGTACGGAAATTATCAGGCAGCAAATCGGTATTTTTACGGTCCAGTTTTAAAACACCATGTTCATTATCAGTGACCGTTGCCGCATATGCAGTTGCAGTAAAACAAAGCACCATCAACAACAGTAAAAACTTAGCAATTTTCATTTCAGCCACCAGTTAACCATGTACAACAACTTCCAGCCTGCCTGTATCTGGGCAGAATAAAAGTCCATGCACAATAATATCCTGCGGCAAAAGCGGGTTATTTTTAATTGCTGCCACTGTTTTTTCCACATTCTCCCTTGGATGATGAAATGCATCAACCCACCTGGAAAATTCACTTTCAATTTCCGTAATCGCTTCCGGTTTTATACCGCGTTCCAGCATACGTTTTTTTAACGATTCGGATGTTGAATGCTGCATGCCGCAATCTTCATGGCCAACAACCATTATTTCCGTTACGCCAAGTTCATACACAGCTACCATTAAACTGCGTATAACTTCATCAAACGGGCCTGTAATCATATTGCCTGCTGCTTTAATAACCTTTGCTTCGCCGCGCGATATGCCCATGGCAGGTTCCAGAAAATCTACCAGACGCGTATCCATGCAGGTGTAAATTGCCAGCTGCTTGGCCGGATATTTGCTTACTTTATCATTACGGTGAATGTAGCTTTCAGGCAATTCGGCTGTAAACCTGGCGTTTTCCTGCAAAATCTGTTCCAATAAAGCCACTTATAAAGCCTTCTTTCTTAATATTTATCAAAAAATTCCTGTATTTTCCGCGGCTCATGCGTGCAGGTTAAAGCAAGCTGCAATAAAATTCTCGCCTTCTGCGGATTTAAGTTGCCGCCGCTGATAAAACCTGCTTCATCCCATTTGGGGTTAGCGGCAAGAACGCGCCCTTCGCTTACGCGGGTACTGCGCACAACAGCCACGCCCTGCTGAACCGCTTTTAAAAGTGCGTTTTCCGCACCGCAATGGATGCTGCCCATACCGCTGCCGGCATAAATAATGCCCTGCGCACCGGCATTTACGGCTGCTTCAATAAGTACGCCGTCATCATCACAATGGGTATAAATAATATCGGTACGCGGCAAAGAAGTGTAGTTTCTACCGGCAAAAACGGAATTTACCGTATGGCATTTATTGATTGCGGCTTCAAAATACACCCTGCCCCCGGCAATTGTGCCAAGCTGCCCGTAAGGCACTGCCTGAAACGCCTCTACCTTAAACGCGCTCGTTTTAGTGGCATATCTTGCCGCCATAATAATATCGTTCATTACAACAAGCACGCCTTTGCCGCACGCTTCCCGGCAGACAGCAGTTTTTACGGCATTAAGCAAATCCAAAGGCCCGTCCGCGCTGATAGCCGTTGCCGGGCGCATCGCCCCGGTAAGCACAACCGGCTTGGTTCCCTTTACCGTTAAGTTTAAAAAGTAAGCCGTTTCTTCCAGCGTATCGGTGCCGTGGGTAATAACAATTCCGTCTACACTTTCATCTGCCATCAGCTCATTGCAGCGCTGCGCCAGCTTAAACCATAAACCGCTGGTTATGTTGCAGCTGTCGATATTCGCAAGCTGCTCGCTGCTTACCGCTGCAATTTCCGTAAGCTGCGGCACGGCATCAATCAGGCTTTGTACGCTTAACGCCCCGGCGGTATAGCCGGTAAGTTTGCCGGCGCTTGTCGCACTGCCGGCAATAGTGCCTCCTGTAGCCAAAATTTTAATATGAGGCAAGCCTTGTTTATGCTGCATTTTGTACCTGCCTTTCTTCCATAAAGGTTTTTATGCGCAGATTTACGTTCTGCTGTAAATTGCGGTAAAAAAACTGGTAGTCATAAATATGGTAAACGCCTTCGCCAAACAGCGGCAGCCCCGGTACAAATTCTTTTTTGTCAACGTCCGTTACTTTTAAAGTGCCGCGTTCCGTATCTATGCAGCACCCTGTAAGCTGCGGCACTTCGCGCTTAATGCTGCCGCTGTAATCGGTAAAACATGCGCCTGAGTTCAGCGCTTTATCAGCCATTGTGCCGTCCGTACGCCAGTTAAGAGGATTAATGCAGAAACTTTTTTCGTCATGCGGCACCATCAGTGAAGATGTAACCTCCGGCGCTTCGCTGTTAAACATAATCACCGTACCCAAATCATCAGCACTCTGTGCCGGGCGGATATACGGATACTGCTTCGCCTCCTGCGGAGTAAAACGCCAGCCAATAGCATAGCAGGCAACCATATTATTTTTAACAAAATCCGTGTTGCCAAATTCTTTTAAAAGCCGCAGGCACATCTCCGCGCCCTGGGAAAACCCTGCAAGCACAAACGGCCTGCCGTTGTTTTCGTGCTGCATATAATATACAAAGGCCGCGCGTACATCTTTATAGGCAAGGTTAAAATAAGGCTCTGCCTCGTTTGCTGGCAAATCATAATCAGCCAGCACTGCCTGCCGGTAATACGGCGCATACATACGGCAATGCTGCTCATAAATGCCGCGCTCCATATTAAGTGCGCCGTAAAAATTCTTTTTCGCTTCGTTATCGGCAAGGCTCATATTTTTATTGCCGCCCGTGCCAAGGTCAACGGTAGGGCACACAATAAATAAATCGGCCGGCTTGCTTTCGCCAACGCGCCAGTATGCCCAGCTGCCAGTGTCCGCATAATCAGGTTCCTGCGCCGATGCCAGGCTGCAAAACGCAGCCATCACCAGCAGCAGCATTATTTTCATCAGCTTGTTCATTTGGCATCACTGTTTAAATAATCGTAAGCAAACTGCGCATAAATACCGGCACCATATTTTAACTGGTCCTCATCTACCGCAAATTTGGGGTGGTGATGCACGCAGTTCAGCCCTTTGGCAAGGTTGCGCACGCCGATAAAGCCATACACGCCTTTGGTTTTTTCCATAAATACGGAAAAATCTTCTGCGCCAGTCATTTTATCCAAATGGCTCAGGCAGCCTTCGCCCATAATTTTTACGGCTGCCTTACGGGCAATTTCGTTTAAATCATGGTGTTCGTTAATAAGCGGCGCAGGCCCGAAGAAATAGGTGCTGCTAACTTCACAGCCATAGGTAAGCGCTGCTTTTTTGGCAATATCGTCGATAAGCTGCGGCATGCCCCTGCGGAATTCTTTATTAAAAGTTCTTACCGTGCCCACAAGTTCTGTATTACCGGCAATAACGGCATCTGCACTGCCGCCGTTCATCATGCCGGTTGTTACAACAAGAGTGTTTTCCGGGTTGTTAACACGGCTTACAAGGCTTTGCAGTGCCATAACAACGGCTGCCGCCGCAAGTACGGCGTCACTGCCCTGCTGCGGCTTATCCGCCGGTGCGGTTTTACCGGTTACGGTAATTGTAAAGCGGTCGCTGCACGCCATGCGTTCGCCGTCTTCAAAATTAACCGTGCCGCTGTCCATTAAAGTCCATACATGCTGCCCAAAAACGGCGTCCACATCGTCAAGGCAGCCTTTTTCAACATAATGGCGCGATTCCGTCCCAATTTCTTCCGCCATCTGGAATAAAAGTTTTACCGTTCCGTGCAGCTGCTTTTTATTCGCCGCCAGCATTTTACCGGCAGCCAGCAGCATTGCCGTATGGCAGTCATGCCCGCAGGCATGCATAACGCCGCTGTTCTGCGAGCAGAAGCCGCAGTCGTTTTCTTCCTGTATCGGCAGCGCGTCGATATCGGCACGCAGCATTACCGTGCGTCCGGGCTGCTTTCCGCGGATAATGCCGACGCAGCCGGTAATATCGTCAAACACCTGTACTTCAATGCCGAAGGATTTCAGTTCGTTTACAATATGTTCCGTTGTTTTATATTCTTTAGTGCCAAGTTCCGGATGGGCATGCAGCCAGCGGCGCTGCTCTAAAATATAGCTTTCTTCTTTTAAGGCAAGTTCTTTAAAGTTCATTATGCCTCACCTCCGTCTTTCTGCACTTGGCCGAATTCAATTTCTGCCGTACAGCCAAATGCTGCGGCTGTGCTTTGGGCAATTGCCGTAAGGCCGAGCTGTGCGGCTTTAAGGTTTTCTTCATCCCCGGCATATAAATAAGCCGTCATTTTTACCAAATCGGTAATAATGTTAAACTGCGTGCCGCCGTTAACGCCGCTTACCGTAAATACTAGCGGCTTAAGCGGATTGTTTAAACGGCTTACAAGAGCCTGCGCGTTTAAAATAAAAGACGATGCCGCCACAATAGCGTCTTTGCCTAAATGCGGCGTAGAGCCATGCGCGGAACTGCCATGAACGGAAATATTAATTTTAGAATAGTACATAGCCATACTCCTTATAAAAGCGGCTGCCCTTTAAGCAGCCGCTGTATTTACGTTTAAATTATCAGTTAAGGAAAATACCGCCGCCCGGACCAAGAGGAATATCGAGGAAAATCCATACCAGAAGCTGGATAATCCAGATAACCGTAAAAGTAACAGAAAACGGCACCATGTTGGCGATAACGGAACCAAGCCCCATCTCCGGCGCATACCTGCGTACAAAGCCCAAAATAACAGGGCAGTACGGGAACAGCGGCGACAGCGGGTTGGTAATGGAATCGCCTATGCGGTAAGAAACCTGCGTAACGGCAGGGTCAAAGCCCATCAGCATCAGCATCGGCACAAAAATCGGCGCCAGAATTGCCCATTTGGCGGAAGCAGAACCGATAAGAATATTAACAAGGCACGATACAAAAATAAGCCCAATCAGAAGCGGCGCACCGGTAAATTCCATTGCTTTTAAAGCTTCCGCGCCTTTAATTGCCATTACAATGCCCAGGTTGCTCCATGCAAAATAGCTGGTAAACTGAGCGATAAAGAAGCACATAAAAATGTAACCGGCCATATCTTTAAAGCCAAGGGTTATATCGGCAAACAAATCGCGGTCATTTTTATATTTGCCGCAGCCAAAGCCATAGCAGGCACCAACAACAAACAGCGCAACGGTAACCGTTAAAATAATGCCGTTCATAAACGGAGAACCGTTAGTCATAACAGAATGTGTTTTGGGGTCTGCCAGAAGCGGGTCATCACCTATGCATGCGGCAACAAGCGCAATTACAAAAATTACAAGTCCGATAACAGCCCATTTTAAGCCGCGCTTTTGTGCCTCGGTAATTTGCCCTTCCGATTCGTCAAAATTATATTTTAATAAATCTTCTTTGGTTGTCGGGAAACGTTTTACCAGGAATTTTTCCGTCAGCAGCGTACCAAAAACAGCAAGCAAAATACAGGATACAATTAAAAAGTACCAGTTAATGGCCATAGTTGCCTGATAGTTAGGGTCAATCATGCGTGCTGCGCTTTCGGTAAAGCCGTAAGCCAGAGCGTCCGTCATGCCAAGCATAATATTGGCACTAAAACCGCCTGCGCAACCTGCGTAGGCAACAATCATGCCCAAAACAGGACTGCGCCCCATGCCCATATAAATAACTGCTGCCAGCGGCGGCATAACAATATAGCCGGCGTCGCCCGCAAGGTTAGCGTTAATTGCAACAAAAAGAATGGCAAAAGTTACCATCCACGATTTAGCATCGCCCATAACCTGTTTCATCATGGTTACAAGGAACCCGCTCTTTTCTGCAACAGCCGCGCCGATAATGCATACCATTACCATACCCAGCGGAGCAAAGTTTGAATAGTTGGCAACGGCCTTGCTGTACATATCACGGAAACCATCTTTAGTTAAAAGATTTACTACCTGAATGGTTTTGCCGGTACCAGGATGCACAGCTCCATAACCAATGCTTCCCAAAACAGCAGAAAGAATTACAACCACAACAGCCAGAATAATGAACAGGCTGACAGGGTCCGGCATGGCATTGCCGATTTTTTCAATAAAGTCCATCGCTTTATCGAAGAAGCCCTTTTGTTTTACTTCTGCTTTTGCCATAAAATCACTTCCTCACCTTTCAAAATATTAAAAAAGAAGGGACTCCACCAATTTGTGAAGTCCCCGTTGACTAAATTTATTATAACATTTCAGCCTGCTAAAATAAATAGATTTTAATTTTATTTTTAAGGTTCGGAGGCGTTATTTTATATCAACTGCCAAAATATCGCTCAAGCCGTCCAGCGGAATGGCAAAGGTTACAACGCCAGCTGCATAAGGAGCAACTTCATAAGGCGGATAGGCAATTACAAGATTTTTGCCGTCCTGAATATAAAAACGGTCGCCGTCTTTTACTTCTACCGGCCCGAAGAACATTCTGGAGTCTTCGGCTACTTTGGCTGCAACAACTTTATTGATGCGTTCCAGATAGTTGCTGCCGTTTTTAAATAAATCGGCCAGTTCAAGCTCCCTGCCGGTGTTTAAATCAAACGTTGCCGCATTAAAAAGCGTCATTCCGTGAGCGCCGCCGGTGTAAATGTAACCGCGCTGCTCAACGCTTAAATAATTATCGCCTTTAAAATGCACGGTATACTGTCCCTGCAAATCATAGCTTGGCACGCTGGTGCCGCCGTACTGTTTTACATCTTCAAGGTCGCAGCGCAGTTTAAAATTAACAAAACCGGCCACGTCTTCAACAAATTCACGTGCGTCCTCGCTGCCGTCTTTGGCTTTAAAGGTTTTATCGTAAGCGGTGCGCATAACGTCATCGTTTCTCATACTTAAAGGCAGGGCTGTATACAGCTGCTTTAAAACATAAAAATTTAAAGTGTTGTTAATTTTATTATCAGCAAATTTGCCGCCTGCCGCGCCTTTAATTTGCGGAACGTCAATCTTTACGCTGCCTTCGTGTACGTCAAATGTTTTTACAGCAGGTGCAGCAAATGCCGCCGAGCATACCGACAGGCACAATGCCGCTGCTGCCAGAGTTTTTGCGATTTTCATAAAAACCCTCCTTTTGGTTTGTTGTTAGGTTAATTATAGCATAAATACCTTTCAACAAAAGCAGGGCCCAAAAATTTCACAAATCGTCCGCAGCTTGCCTGCGGCATGCCGCCGCTGCCGGAATAAAGCTGAACACCGCCGCCGCTGCCACTACAACGGCTATCATAATGCCCTCCTGCAAAGTAAAGCCTGCGGTAAGGTTAACGGCAGTTTTTTCGCGAAGCAGATATGCCAGCGCCGAAAAAGCACTGTGCCCAAGCACCGCGCCTGCCGCCGTGCCCATGCAGGAAAGCAGCATGCCCTGCAAAAAGTTAATTTTAATAATTGCCTTCTGCCCAGCGCCAATTGCACGCATAACAGCGTTGTCGTGCCTGCGCATGGCTGCTGCCCAGTACGTTGTAAAGGCAATAATAATCAGCGACAGCAAAATTACGGCATAGCTTATAATTTGCAGCACTTTTTCCGCATCGCCCATTACCGAAAACAGTTCTATTATTGTCTGCGAAGGAAATACCACCTGCATTTCCTTATTATTGCGGTATTGGGAAAGCACCGCCAGTGCCTGCGCATAACCGGCAGGCTTAATCAGCACCCCGGTTACGCCCTGCACCGCTGCGCCGTGCCCTGCGTGTGCAGTCCAAATGCTTTTAATATCGGTTAAAATACTTTGGTCATACGGCCCGTTAACCGGCTTTAAAATGCCAACTACTTTATATTCCTGCGCATGACCTTTGCTGCCCGGAATTTCTACCATGCCGTGCGAAGTTTTAAAAGTATCGCCAACTTTTAAGCCCGTCATGGCGGCCATTCTTGCACCAAGCACAGCTTCAAAAGGTGCTTCAAACGCACGCCCTTCGTTTATTTGCAGCCACTTGCCGCGCTGCGGGTTAATTACATAATTAAAAATTTCCTTTTCCGTCCCCGCCATGCGGAAGCCGCGGTAATTATCGCCGTAACCGAAAGGCACTGCCATTGCCACATTTTTATTGGCGCGCAGCTTTTCCACTTATGTATAACTGATATTGCTCATGGGCGTGTCTTTTAAAAACACCGTATTCAGCACCAGCTGGTTAGGGCTTCCCTTGCTGCCCGCAACTATCGGGAAAGGTTCTGCCGCCGCCGTAAGCCCGCTGTGCACGCCGTCTGCCAAAAGCAGCACCAGCACCGCCATGGCAATGCTTGCCATAACTACGCAGCAGGCAACAAGGCTTTGCAAAGGTTTAAACATAATATTGCGGCGTACTATTTTAATGATGCTCATGAGTTATGAACCTCCCGCCTTTAATGTCAAACCATTCGTCAAACTGTTCTTTAACGCTTTCGTCATGCGTGGAAAGGATAAGCGCCGTGCCGTTTTCGCTGCACAAACCGCGCAGAAGCCCAAGCACAATGCGGCTGTTTTCCGTATCGAGGCTTGCCGTGGGTTCATCTGCCAAAAGCAGTACAGGCTTGTTGATAACGGCGCGCACAACGGCAATGCGCTGCTGTTCGCCGATGCTTAATTTCCCGGGCAATGTGTCTTTTTTATTTGCCAGCCCCACGCGCTCCAACAGCATGGCTGCCCGTTTTTTTAGTTCAGCCATATTGCCGCCGGCAAAATAACCGGCCAGCAAAATGTTTTCTTCCGCCGTCAGCGCTTCTATAAGGTTCAGCTTTTGAAACACATAGCCGATATTGCGCGCACGCCACAAATCGCGCTCTTTTTCCGGCATATTGTCAATGCGCGTGCCGTCAAAATAAATTTCTCCGCCGCTTGGCGAAAGAAGCCCTGCAATCATATGCAGAAGGGTTGTTTTGCCGCTGCCGGAAGGGCCGGTTAACAGCATTTGCCCGCCTTTATCGAGCATTAAATGCTCTGCGTGGCTGACAGTAATAATTTCACCTGAAGGTTCCGTAACCTGTTTAAATACGTTTTTAATCTCCAAAAGCATTATAAAGCCTCCAGTGACTGCGCCTGTATGCGCACAAGGCTTACAAAGCCTGTTTCGGCATCAACTTCCGTGCCTAATTCCAGTGTGCCGGTAACGCTTATCGGACGGTCAAACGGCAGTGCTACAACAGGCTCGCTGAGCTGCACAACAACAATATCCGCAGGCCAGTCGGCATCCGTGCTGCAAAACGGGCAAATACTCATCGGCTCGCGCGTCAGTACAAAAAAGTTAATGGTAGGCGTTAAGGGCGGCGCCATAAAGCCTGTCATCTGCACAGTCTGCCCTTCGCTGTTTTTCAGTTTATCGGAAAACGTAATGCCAAGCGAAGAAACACCGGCATACATTTCATCAAAAGTCATGCTTATTGCTGCTTCTGCCCTGCTGCACAAAAAAGGCGGTTCAAAGTGAACCGCCTTTAACGGCAAGTCTGCGGCGGTAAAGGCACCGCCTGCCAGCAGCAGGAACGAAAGCAGAAAACTTTTTAAAAAGTTCCTGAGCATCTTCCTGCCTCCGTAATTTAATTATTTTTTGTAGTTTTTGGTTCCGTCAAGGCCAAGGGCTCTGACCATACCGAAGAATACCTCGGTGTTGTCCATTACGCCGTTGAAATATTCGCTGCCGGGGCCCATGGCATTCAGCAGGATATCGTCAGCGGAGTGAACTTCCTGGGATTCCTTGTAAGGAATGTTGCCTTTGTAGAATTCGCCTTCCAGCTTCGGGTTGGCAATGGCTTTGTCGCCTGCCATAATAGCCGGGGAAGTAGGAACTTCTTTAAATTTATAGTTAATGTTGGTATCAGGATGGTTAGCAAACTGAACTGCAAGGGTTACGTCCGGGTTCGGGTTGTCGGGATAGCCGTCGCCGTCGCGGTCTTCAAAAGTCGGCCAGCCTGCTGCTGCATAAGTGCGTACTGCTTCGCGGCCGGTTTTGCCGTCCAGTTCATGGTAAGTGCCGGTAATGCTTGCGCCGTGTGCATGGTCGGCAACTACAATAATCAGAGTGTCATTGCCGTTTTCGGCAGCAAATTTCTTGGCTACGCCAACAGCCTGGTCAAGCTCAATGTTGTCGTAAGCGGCACGCTGCCAGTCCATAACGTGCAGCTGTTTATCAACGCAGGCGCCTTCAACCATCAGGAAGAAGCCGTTTTCATTTTTGCTTAAAGTATCAATAGCGCGCTGAGTCATTTCCACAAGGCCCGGCTGGTCATTAAAGCCGCCCAGAACTTTCGGGTTTTTCAGCATGGCGCGGTCGATATATACATTCATGTTATCCAGCTGGTACAGGCCAAGAATTTTATCTTCGTCTGCCGGAGTATTCAAAAGCTCGGTTCTGTTGCCGGAGAAAGTATAGCCCAAATCTTTAAACTGTTCTACAACGTTAACATTATCTTTGCGTTTGGAACCGGGCACATTCATCGGAATGAAGTGGCGGGAACCACCGCCCATGATAACGTCCGGACGGTGATAATCTTCGGTCATGGTTTCGGCAATAAAGTTCTGTTCAGCACGGCGGCGGGTATGGCTCAGCATAGCTGCCGGAGTAGCGTCGGTAATGTTTGAGGTGGAAACAATGCCGGTTGCCATGCCTTTGGTACGTTTAACAAGCTCGATAATGTTTTCTACTTTCGGGTCGTCAAACGGGTCTTTGGTGCTGTTGGCATATACGCCCATAGCGTTGTTAACGGATTTATGGCCGGTTGCATAAGCAGATGCGCTGTTGGCGGAGTCCGTTACCAGAGAATCATAGCCGGAAGTTGTAATAACAGCCATGTGCGGCATTTTTTCCATGTTCAAAAGGTCGTTGTATTTGCCGTCGCTCAGGCCTTTGGAAAGGATACGGGCCATTTCGCGTGCCTGCAAACTCATGCCATCGCCTACAAACAGAATTACGTTTTTGGCTTTTTTCTTGGCTTTGGCATCGGTAACAGTGTAGTTTACAACATTTTTATTGCCGCCGCTTACAGCTTCTACTTTAACAGCGCCTGCTTTGGTAAAGGCAACATCAGGAATGCAGTAAACGGTTACGCCGTCAGCAGTTTTAACTTCGCCTTTTTTGCCAAAATATTTTTCGGCGTCAACGCCGTCAACAGTTACTTTAAAATCATCAGCAAGCCCTTTAACTTCTACCTGCAAATCAAAGCGCTGGCCTTTTAAAAATTTGGCCTGGTTAATAGGCATTACGCTTACAGGGTTCTTTTCCTGAACGGTATAGCCCGCAGCTTCAACATGGGCAGGAAGATATACATTTGCTGCTGCGGCACAGCCAAAAATGCTTAAAAATGCACAAACGGCAGCAGCGGTTTTTCTTTTTTTGCTGGATAATT
>ERZ857757.2438-NODE-2438-length-12117-cov-3.473802_pt1 | contig 12117 bp, 9 predicted proteins | sample MGYA00519764_ERZ857757 | MGnify/ENA primary metagenome ERZ857757 (study PRJEB31778, sample SAMEA3449359) | human gut metagenome | biome: human gut; feature: human-associated habitat; material: faeces | place: United Kingdom | collected 2010/2012 ... | reverse complement strand
GAGTCTATATAGCAAAGATTACTTTTACTACTCTTATTGACCATTTCACAAGTTTATGCTTTTTAGCACCGGTTTATAGTAACCAACTTATAAAACTTGAGCTCTTGGGAGCCTGCGCTCCCCACTCAATCAATAAGGCAACTAAAGTTGCCACCGCGCTCGCGGTTTATCGGCATTCGACCCGGCTGTCCGTGTGGCCTTAGCTGCTCCGGGCTTTTCCAGCCCCCGCAGCGGTCGCTATCTTGCTTCGGATAAACTCGGAATATCCAATTGAGACGACTTATTCTAACAACATTCTACCGCAGTGTCAATATAAATTTTCAATATCGGGGATTTTTAGGTGATATGATGACCGGGTGAGGCTCAAAGCCTCACCCGGTTGGTGCTTTTTGAGTATTTACTTTGCTTCAACGGTCTCGGGCTCTGCCTTGGCGTTTGCAGCGGCGATCTTCTGGAGCTCCTCTTCCTCGAGCTGGCGGTAGGCGACCTTGCCGACAAGGGTCTTGGGAAGCTCGTCACGGAACTCTATTTCCTTGGGCATGGCGTACTTGGCGATGTGCTTTGCGGCATAGGCCATGATCTCCTTGCGGGTCTCATCAATGGCGGGGACGCCGGGCTTGAGCATGACGAAGGCCTTGACGCGCTGCATCTTATACGAATCGGGCACGCCGATAACGCAGCTCATCTGCACCTGATCGCAGGCATCGAGAATGTTCTCAAGCTGCGCGGGATAGACATTGTAGCCGGAGGTGATGATCATTCTCTTGCTGCGGCCCTTGAAGTAGATGAAGCCCTCATCGTCCATAACACCGAGGTCGCCGGTGTAGACCCAGGTCAGGCCGTCGGCGTGCTTGCGGAGGGTGTTGGCCGTTTCATCGGGGTGCTTTATATACTCCTTCATAACGGTGGGGCCGGCGAGCAGTATCTCACCCTCTTCGCCGTAGGGAAGCTCCTCATCCGTGCCGGGCTTGACGATCTTGATATAGGTATCCGGGAACGGCAGGCCGATGCTGCCCTCCTTGAACATATGCGTCGGGGTCAGGCAGCAGGCGGTGACGGTCTCGGTAGTGCCGTAGCCCTCGCGCACCTGAACGGTGGCATGGTGGTCATAGAGGAACTTATCGAACTTCTTCTTGAGCTCGACAGACAGCGAGTCGCCGCCGGAGAAAACGCCCTTGAGGCAGCTGAGGTCGGCCTTATCCATATTGGGCAGGCGCAGCAGCGCTTCATACAGCGTGGGGACGCCGGCGATGAAATTGCAGCGGTACTTGGTGATGAGCTTGGAATAGCTCTGCGCGGTGAAGCGCGGGACGAGGACGCAGCGGCCGCCCTGAGAGAGCATGGAATGGATGCACACGCCGAGACCGAAGCCGTGGAACAGCGGCATGGCGGAGAGCATACGGTCGCCCGGGCGGAACATGGGGTTGGTGGCAATGATCTGCTGGCCGAGGGCATTGAAGTTCAGGTTCGTGAGCAGGATGCCCTTGGTGGTGCCGGTGGTGCCGCCGGAATAGAGGATGGCGGCGGGGTCATTGCCCTCACGGCTGACCTTATAGTTCCAGAAGCAGGCCTTGCCGAGACGCATGAACTCGTTCCAGCGGATAACGGGAGCGTCCTCCGGGATCTTCTTTATCTTGCGCCCCTCGGTGAGCATATAGCCGGCCTTCATGGGACGGGAGAGCTCATCGCGGATGCTGGCGATGACGACGTTTACGACGCAGGTGTTCTGGCGGATGGCCTCGAACTTGCCGTAGAACTGGTCAAGGGTGACGACGGTAACGCTCTCGGACTCATTTATATAGAACTCAAGCTCCTTCTCGCTGGAGAGGGGGTGAACCATGTTCGCGATGGCGCCGACCATGTTGACGGCATAGAACATATAGATGGCCTGAGGGCAGTTCGGCATGGCGATGGTGACCTTGTCGTTTGCTCTGACGCCGAGGGTGCGCAGGCTGCGGGCGCACTTCTCTATATTTGCGACGAGATCCTTATAAGTGGTGGAGCGCCCCATGAAATCGAAGGCGATATAGTTCGGGTACTGCTCGGCGATCTTTTCGACCGCTTCGACCATTGAGCCCTGAAAATAATCCAGCGTGGCGGGAACATCGCCAAGACTGTTGAGCCAAGGTCTTTTTGCTGTGATCTCCATAATTGATCCTTTCTTTCTGTTAATACTATTAATACTCTACGGGAGTGCTGAAGGGCTGTTCGAGAAGCTCGGGGTTCTCCATGAGCTTCTTGAGCAGGCGCACGGTGCCGGAATAATAGTACCCATCGCCGATGCGCTCATCGACCGTGAGGCCGAGACCAATGACCGGGCGCACGGTATAGCTGCCGTCCTCATGCCATTCGGGGGCAAGGTGCTTCTTGCCTATGACGCAGAAGAAGGAGTTCGTACCCCAGTTGTTCAGATGGTGGTAACCGCTCTGAAGGCCGATGGAGCCAAGGTTCGTGAGGAATATCGAGGCATAGTTCGGGTCAGCCTTGATAAGGTCAAAGGGAACCTTGCCGCGGTGGTCAAGGAAGAAGAGGATATTCACGACTATCTTGAGCATCCAGTGCGGCAGACGGACGAGCTTATCCATAAAGTCACTGGAGTTGTCCTTAACGTCATCGCGGCGGCACTGGTATATCTCTTCCAGAATGGAGGTGTGGAGGGTGTCGATGGTATCGTCCCCACCGTAGTGCTTATAGGCAAGGCCTTCCTCGGAGGAGTCGGCAAAGTGCTTCTTCACGACGAAGGCGACGGAGATATGGTCGCGCTCATAGACGCGGTTGCCGGAGATGAAGCGGTTCATGCGCGGGCGCAGCACAAAGCACTTGACAAGCGCCGCCATGATTATGTGGAAGTAATTATACTTATCCTTTTCAAGCCCCTCGTTCTTCTTGGCGAGATATTCGTCTATCGGGCGCAGGTCGATATCCTGCTGGATATATGCCTCGTTATCCGCGCGGTTCGGGTAGAGGAAGGCGATGAACTGCGCCATCGAGGGCGCTTCGTCACGAAGCCAATAGGCGTCAAAGCGGTCGCCGTGCTTTTTTTCTCTCTTCTCCATAAAAACCTCTCGTTAATTATTTGTTATAGATTTGCTGCCAATCGTCAGTATAAAATGGTTCAATGCAAAATGCAACAAATTTTTTAATCTTTTTACGACGCGGTGACTCCGCTTAATGCGGCAAGAGCAGATGCCGAGAAAATTTGTGTTTTGATGACGGCACTTTTTTGCAGGAATACTTTGTGTATTTCAAGAAAAAGTGTCTAAATCAGGACGCAAATTATCCGGCAGATGCCGCAGACGTATTATGGGGTGTCGCCGCAATATAATAAATCTTAAGATTTGTCTCCTCACTCAGCGGCTCGACAGGGACGGCGACGGCGTCTGGGTCATAGTAGGTGTTTATATGCTTCATCGTCCGCTCGATGTTGTTGTCGATGATATAGATATCCTCCCGGCCGACGATATCGCGGAACGGGTTTTCTATACCGTGGCTCTCAAGCAGCTCCTCGATAACGGGGTGGTGCATGCTCCAGCCGCCGATCTGCACGAGCTTATCGGCATAGCCCGCAGGGGGAGTTTCAAGAGGGCTGTAAAGCGAGTGGTCGATCGACCACGTCGTGACGAAATAGAAATGCTCATCATCGGCAAGCAGCGTCTCTACCGCGGCCTTTTCAGAGGACTTGTCCTCAATGGTGTTGTGGCTGTCATACAGGCAGTAGGCGCGGTTCGCGCGGCAGCTTATGAACAGGCTGGTACAGAGCAGGGCGAGGAGCAGCAGAGGCTCACCGCGCAGCTTATCTTCATCCATAAGCATGGTGATGACGAGTGCCATTGACAGGAAAATGCCGATATCGATACGGTTTGCAAGGTAGCGGTCGATATAGATAAAGACCATGTACACAACGAAGAACAGGCCGAGAGTATAGAGGAGCGTTATCCAGTCCTCCGCACGGCGGCGCGAGCAGGCAAGCCACAGAAGCAGCATGAGCGCAAAGCCGGCGAAGGGCCGGTCAAGGCAGAAGCCGCCGATGCATTTTTCGAGGAATATGCCGAGGCACTCGCCGATGCTCTTGCGCTGGTACTCGGTGTCCCGCGCGGCGATGATGGTATCGATATTCTCCTTGGTGAACTTCTCGGTGTCATAGAAGTCCCAGCCGTTTATCATGCTGAGGAAGTTTTCGTCGATGCCGATGGAGTCATAGACATCTTTCAGACTGTCGTACTTCGGCAGTTCGAAGTCCACGAGCTGGCAGTGTCAAACTCCGTATACGCCTTGACATAGGGGCGCTTCCACATCCACTGGCTGAACGCAAACAGTGCAAGTGCCGAGGCTGCCAGCAGCACAAACGGCGTGAGAAAGCGCAGCATGGGTCTGAGCACATCCCTGACGCTCTGCCCGCGGCGCTCGAGCCATAGCCTGACGAGGACATACAGGCAGCCGCCCGTCATCATCAGCGCGCAGACACCGAAAGACTCGTACCGCCACGCAAGCCCGCACAGGCCGAGGGCGAAGCCCAGCCACAGCGGCAGCTTCATAACGCGCCCGGTCTCATTGCGCATGGAATAGAGCATGAGGAACATCCCGCTTGCCGTGCCTATCGCGCCGGGCTTTGAGAAGTTGAGACTGAGGTAACAGTCCGTGCCGAACGCGCCGAGCAGTATAGCGGTCATGACGAGGGCGGGGGCGGGCCTGAAGCGGCGCAGCAGCACCCATGTTATCGCGGTGAAGCCGCAGAACAGCACGAGATATTCACAGAAGCTGTACCACGGGAAGCCCGTGCCGAAGGCACCGTAGAGCACCTTTATCAGGCAGGCAAGCACGATGTTGACGTAGGGCATCCATATCGTCCGGTGGCTGAGCTGCCCGTCGACGAATTTGCTGAGGAACAGATCGTCGTTCGTCTCATACACGGGGGCAAAGCAGGTCAGCATGAAGGCGAGGAAAACGGCGTTTATGATGACGGCAGCGGCGAGCTTCACCCAGCCCCTGGTCTGCCATGCTTCTTTAAGGCGCATTGTCCTTCCCTCCTTCATCCGGTGATGCGGTAAATTTCAAGTCCGGTCTCAGAGCTCTGCGGCTCAACAAGCTCCGCCGAGGCGTCCGGATCGTAGTATTCGTTTATGAATCTGATCGTGAGATCGATATCGTCGTCGATGATAAAGACGTTGTCCTTACCGACGATATCGCGGTAGGGGTTCACGACGCCGTAGTCCGCCATCGTATGCGCGACGATGGGGTTCTGCGTGAGCCAGCCGCCGATGATGACGATCCTGTCCCAATAGCCGTCGGGCGGGGTCTCAAAGGCGGAGTATATGGCCTTGTCGAGCGGGTCTACCTTGCAGAGATACAGGCAGTCGTTATCCGTAAGGAGCGTATTGACAGCCTGCTTGAGCTCGCTCTTGTCCTCGGCCATGCTGTGAGAGCCGAAGCGGTAGTCCGTGCGGCTGTACATATAGCTTGTGAACAGAGCGCAGAGGAGCAGCAGCGCGGAGAGCACGTGCTCCTTATTGAAGAACTCCTTTTTCAGAGTCCAGATCAGGACGGTGATGACCGCCATGAAAAGCCCCATATCCACGCGGTCGACAAGATAGCGCCCGCGGCGGATGAGATAGAGATAGAAAACGCAGAATATACCGATCTCGAAAGCAAAGGTGAACCAGCCGCGCAGGTCATGCTCCCCGCAGGCGAGCCAGAGCGCGAACACGATGAGCAGCAGGTACACGGCCTGATGCTCGAAAAATCGCACCGTGCAGGTATCGAGCAGCTTGCCGAGGCACTCGCCAAGGCTCGGCGTGGGCCTTGCCACGTCACGGGCGGCGGTTATGGCGTCCATGGTCTCCTTATTAAATAGGTCGGGATCATAGAAGTTCCAGCTTTGCAGGACCTCGACCGCGGTCTCGCTCAGGCCGAGGCTGTCATAGGTCTCGGGAATCTCCTCATAGGCGGGGATGCCGTAGTCGCTCATGGCGATGCGCGAATCGTCAAAGCGGCGGTAGGTGCCCCACTCGCCGCGGCTCCAGACAGCGCCGTCATAGGCATAGAGCCCCGCGGCAATGGCCAGCACGGCGGCAAAGGGGAGAGCATAGCACACGATTGCGGCGAGCTTTTTCTCGATACCCTTGTCCGCAAGGACGCCCCAGATGTATCTCAGGCCGAGCACGGACATGAGCGCTGCGCAGGGCAGGAACTCCATGAAGCGCAGCATTGCGCCGAAGATGGCGAGCACCCCGCCGAGAATGACCGGGAGCGCACGGCGGCCTTTTGCGCGAAACTCCATAGCGTGGAGCATCAGCGCAAGCCCCGCAATGGTGCAGACGGCGGCGGTCTTGGTATAGCTGATGCAGGTATAGCTGTCAACGCCGATGAGCACGAGCACCATAACGGTCAGCGCCGCGCCCTGCCATGCGCGCAGGCGCTCGAACATGATCAACGTAAGCGCAGTGAAGCCCGCGAAGAGCAGAACATACTGAAGGATAGTGAACCACGGGAGCGTATCGCCCAGCAGGTACAGCCCCTTGAGCAGGTTCGTGAGCACATAATTCATATAAGGAATATGCGCGTCCTTGACAGACATCTGCCCGTCGACAAAGGCGGCGAGGGTCTGATCGTCATTGCTCTCAAAGCCCGGCTGGATAAAGACGAGCATGCAGGCGAGCACAAGGGCGTTGAGCAGCACCGCGCCGAGCAGGCGCAGCTTCGCGCCGGAGTTCCATTTTTCTTTAAGAGTCATGTGGCCTCCTTTTTCCTCTTTACGGAAGCGGAGTTATTTTGCTTGTTTCATCGAAAGGGAGATGCGGTGCTTCTTCTCATCCACATCGAGCACGACGACCTTGACGATATCGCCGACGGCGACGGCTTCGCTCGGGTGGCGGATGAACTTATCGCTGATCTGCGAGATGTGGACAAGACCGTCCTGATGCACGCCGATATCGACGAACACGCCGAAGTCGATGACGTTGCGCACGGTGCCGGTCAGCACCATGCCGGGCTTGAGGTCCTTTATCTCGAGCACGTCCTGACGCAGCAGCACTGGCGGCAGCTCATCGCGCGGGTCGCGGCCGGGCTTGAGAAGCTCAGCGGCAATATCGCGCAGGGTCGGCTCACCGACACCGCACGCCTCAGCGGCTCTCGCGACGCCGTAGTTATCCAGGCGCTGCTTGAGGTCAGAGAGCTTGCCTGCCTTGACGTCGGCCATAGTGTACCCGCAAATCTCGAGGAGCTTCGACGCGGCGTCATAGCTCTCGGGGTGGACGGCGGTGTTATCGAGCACCTGCTTGCTCTCCGGCACACGCAGGAAGCCTGCACACTGCTGGAAGGCCTTGGGGCCGAGCTTCGGGACTTTATTTATGGCCTTGCGGCTGGTGAAGATGCCGTTCTCCTCGCGATAGGCGACAATGTTCTTCGCGGTGGTTTTGGTAAGCCCCGACACGCGCTGTAAAAGCGAGGGGGACGCGGTGTTTATATCCACGCCGACTGCATTGACACAGTCCTCAACAACGCCTGTGAGCGTCTCCTCAAGGCGCGCCTGCGGCATATCGTGCTGGTACTGGCCGACGCCGATGGCCATGGGGTCTATCTTGACAAGCTCCGCGAGCGGGTCCTGAAGCCTGCGCGCGATGGAGACGGCGGAGCGGAGGTTGACGTCATAGTCCGGGAACTCCTCGGCGGCAAGCTTCGAAGCGGAGTAGACAGACGCCCCGGCTTCGTTAACGATAGCGTAGCTCAGGCCGCCGCCGAGCTGGGAGATCATTTCAACGGCCATCTGCTCGGTCTCGCGTGAGGCGGTGCCGTTGCCGATGGCGATATGCTCAACATTGTGCTTTCTCACAAGGCCGGAGAGGATGCGGATAGCCTCGGCCTTTTTCCCAGCGGAGAAGGTCGGGTACACTACGGCGGTATCGAGCACCTTGCCAGTACCGTCGACGACGGCGACCTTGCAGCCGTTGCGGTAGCCGGGGTCGAGACCCATAGTGACCTTGCCCTTGACGGGCGGCTGCATCAGCAGCGGGCGCAGGTTGAGGGCGAACATCTTTATCGCGCCCTCGCAGGCGGTATCGGTAAGGGCGGCGCGCGTCTCACGCTCCATTGACGGCCAGATAAGGCGGTCGTAAGCGTCGTCCGCCGCGGCGCGGACAAAGGCCATCGCGCGGCTGCCGGGCTTTATGACGGCGCGGCGCACGTTCTGGAGCGCAAGCTCCCGGTCGAGTCCGACGCTGACCTTGAGCTTATCCTCCTTCTCGCCGCGGTTGATGGCGAGGATCTGGTGCCCCTGGAGACGGCTGAGCGGCTGCTCGAAATCGTAGTACAGGCGGTAGACGCTGTCCTCCTCCGTCGCGGCGAGGGAGCGGAGCGTGCCGCGCTTTTCCAGCAGCTCGCGCAGCGACCGGCGGATGGCGGCGTCGTCGCTGATCCACTCGGCCACAATGTCGTTTGCGCCCTGTAGGGCGTCCGCAACGGTCTCCACGCCCTTTTCGGCGCTGAGATAGTCTGCGGCGGCGTCCTCGGGCTTGGGGCAGTCGCGCTCCTGCGCAAAGAGCAGCGCCGCGAGCGGCTCAAGCCCCTTTTCCTTGGCGACGGTCGCGCGGGTACGGCGCTTGGGCTTGTAGGGACGGTAAAGGTCCTCGACCTCGGCGAGCGTCTGCGCCGCGTCGATGGCGGCGGCAAGCTCGTCGGTCAGCTTCTCCTGCTCGGCGATGCTCGCCTTAACGCTCTCCTTGCGTTCGGTGAGATTGCGCAGATAGGCAAGACGCTCCTCAAGCGTGCGCAGGGCGGTGTCGTCCATCGAGCCGTGCAGCTCCTTGCGGTAGCGGGCGATGAACGGAATGGTGTTGCCTTCGTCCAGAAGGGCAATGACGTTTTCAATATATTCCTGCTTGCAGTTTAATTCCTGCGCCAGAATTTCCGATATAGACTGCATGGGTTACTCCTTACTGAAAAAATCTTTTTGTATTGTATCACAAATCATGCTACAATCAAACAAAAAACTGTGGGAGGCTCCCGATATGCCGATTCGCGCACTGCTCATGGACATTGACGATACGCTGTTTGACTTTCAGACCAGCTCCCGGAACGCGCTTTCCATCGCGTTCCGCGCCTTCGGCCTGCCGTTCACGCCGGAGATGTGGGAGCGCTACCGCGCGCTCGACGCGGAGCTCTGGCAGCGCTTTGAGCGGGGCGAGATCACAAAAGAGGCACTCTATGTCGAACGCTTCCGCGTCTTTTTCGCGGAATACGGTCTGGAGGCCGACCCGGCGGCGTTTAACGCCGCATACTTCCGCGAATTGGGCGATCAGTGCAATTTCATGCCGCACTGCGAACAGGCGCTGCGGCAGCTGCACGCGCAGTACAAAATTTTTATCGTGACAAACGGCAACACGGAGATTCAGACGCGCCGCATCGCCGCCAGCGGCATGGCGCAGTATTTTGACCGCGTGTTCATCTCCGAGCAGATGGGCTGCAAGAAGCCTGACAAGCTGTTTTATGACAAGGTTTTCGCCGAGATCGGCGAGGACTACCGCGCGCAGTCCATCATGATCGGCGACAGCCTCTCAAGCGATATGCAGGGCGGCCGCAATGCCGGGATCCCGACCTGCCTCTATGGGCGGACGGAGCCGATCTCGCCGCTGTGCGACTATGCTGTGGCGGATCTGCTGGAGCTTCCGGCACTGCTTGCGCCGCTGTGACGAACCGGTGCGCGCAATCCGTATAAAATATTCCCATTTCCCAGATTTCCGCTTGCAAAACGCGGCGGAAGCCGGTAAAATAAATAGATATGAAAATTGTGAAATATTTGCGCTGAGCGCGTGCGGCGGAGGGCTTTTCTTATGCCGGCAGATATTCTGACCCGTATTCAAAACGAAATTCACGCCTTTTCCAAAGGCCAGAAAAAGATCGCGTCCTATATCCTGACCAACTATGACAAGGCGGCGTTTATGACGGCCAGTCGTCTCGGCAAGACCGTCGAGGTTTCGGAGTCGACTGTTGTGCGCTTCGCCGTGGAGCTGGGCTACGCGGGCTATCCGGAGATGCAGAAGACGCTGCAGGAGCTTGTCCGGAACAAGCTCACCAGCGTCCAGCGCATCGAGGTCGCCAGCGACCAGTTCGGCAATCAGGACGTCGTGTCCAGCGTTTTGCAGCGCGACGCCAACGCCATCCGCATGACGGCGGAGGCGCTGGATCGCGCGCAGATGACCCGTGCGGTCGGCGCGATTCTGCGTGCGCGGTGTATTTATATTGTAGGCGTGCGCTCGTCCGCGGCGCTGGCCAACTATCTGAATTTCTATTTCCGCAATATTTTTGAAAACGTGCGCCTTGTTTCCTCCACGGCCACCAGCGAAATGTTCGAGCAGCTTCTGCGCGTGGGACACGAAGACGTCGTCATCGGCATCAGCCTGCCGCGCTATTCCAGCCGGACAGTGAAGCTGCTGCAGTACGCACACGACTCCGGCGCGACCGTCGTGACCATCACGGACAAGCCGGAGGCCCCGGCGGGGAAGGTCGCCGACTATGTTCTGTGCGCCAAGAGCAACATGGTCTCGTTTGTCGACTCGCTCGTCGCGCCGATGAGCGTGGTCAACGCGCTGATCGTCTCCGTCGGCTTGCAGCAGGAGGACAGCGTGGCAAAAACCTATGAGGATCTGGAGCGGATTTGGGATGAATATGACGCCTTTGAGCGGGTCGAATAAAATTGTCGTTGTCGGCGGCGGCGCGGCGGGCATGGCGGCTGCGGTTTTCGCCGCGCGCGCGGGCGGCAATGTTACGCTGATCGAGCGCAATGAAAACGCTTCTGAAAAATCAAAATGTTCTTTCAACCACGATATGGCTGGCTTGTAATGCATAGGGGCAGCAACATAGAGCACCTTTTCTTCTCGATCAAGAAAATCAAGATCATAATCGGTTCTATCGAATACTGGCTTCTCTATGAAGAATGCACCAGAAAGTTCGATCAGATCGACCAGCGTCTCATAATGCGTCGCTGTAGGATTAGTAATAAAGATAGCATCATACGTTCCAGGAAATTGATCCTTGCTGGTGTAAACTCCACGAATCCCCTCAGGGGCATCAGTGGAACGTGTCCTCAAAAGATCGATTGAGCAACTCAGCCCATTCTTTGCACATATCTTGCGCAAATTGCGCGCATGACGTTGTCCCATTGATCCATATCCGACAATCAGGAACTCCAAGACTATGCTCCGATCTCAGCTACAATATCGAGAATCTCTTTATCCTGTTCAAACAAGTAGCGCGCTTGTTTTCCTTCATTGATCACAGCAAAGAATTCCTCTATCTCATTCGCATAAGCGTCCTCGACAACAAACGCAGCATAATCTGGCAGCTGCTCTGCCGAACCACTCCCATACAGATCAATCGGCATCAGCTCCTTTTTTTCTAGGTCGAAGCTCATGAAACCAGTTGGACTACCATCCCAAACAATATGACCGCCTTCTCCAAAGCATTCAAAATTGCGGACAGCTTTTCTGCTCACCACATCAACTGTTAGCGTTCCCGTGATTCCGCTTTCATGCTCGAGCAAGATCGAAAAGGTGTCATCATAATCGATGTCGAGCATACTTGAACGATGATGCAGTGAATGTTGAGAAACGATCTTGCCAAAAGCGGCGACAAGCCACGGAAGCTCTACTGCAAGTATCTCTCTGCAGGCATTTGTCTCTGGATGAGCCAAAAACATATCTCTATAGTCTTCCCATGGATGCCAATCTGGTAAGTACTGTCCAATGTGATAACAATAAGCACCTATCTCATGTCTGCTTGCCGCCTCTCTGATGTAGGCGGCTTCTGGACGGTACATTCCTGTCGAGGATAAGAAAAGGACCTTCTCTTGTTGCTCCGCGAGCTCGATATTCTCTTCATAGAGCGTATCAACAAGATTGATCTCGGAAAACACATGGAGCGCATTCTTCAAGCAAGTATTGATTATCTTCCCATGAGAAGCAGGTCCTGTGCAGACAAAAACGGCATCAATGTCTTGAGACACCAGTAGCCCCTCCATGTCATCCGAGGTAAGAATGCCATATTCTTGCGCAGCTTGGCTTCGCTTCTTTTCATCAAGATCGATACCAACTATATCTTCTGAAGAAACATCGAAACGGCTCTTCA
>ERZ857757.2437-NODE-2437-length-12118-cov-30.756860_pt1 | contig 12118 bp, 10 predicted proteins | sample MGYA00519764_ERZ857757 | MGnify/ENA primary metagenome ERZ857757 (study PRJEB31778, sample SAMEA3449359) | human gut metagenome | biome: human gut; feature: human-associated habitat; material: faeces | place: United Kingdom | collected 2010/2012 ... | reverse complement strand
AAAGTCATAGTTCCTATCGTGGAAACAATCGAATCAAGGATTTTAGAACGTGCATTTGAGTTTTCAAGGTTTCGCATTGACTGTGTAGAGTGGCGTGTTGATCGGTTTGAGCAATGCATGGATGCACATTCTGTGGTGTCTTGTTTGCAAAAACTTCGTGTAGCATTAAGGGACAAGCTTCTGCTGGTGACCTTCCGCACCAAGGCAGAGGGCGGCGAGCAGGCGCTCTCCCATTCCGAATACCTTGCCTTTCTGCGCCTGATTCTCGACACCGACTGTGCCGACCTGCTGGATATCGAGTTCTTCACCACCGGGGCAGACCTGCCCAAGCTGGTGGAGCAGGCACATTCCGCCGGGGTCGCAGTGGTGTGCTCCAGCCACGATTTTGCCAAGACCCCGCCCCGGGCAGAGCTTGTCTGTCGCATGGTACAGATGCAGCAGGCCGGAGCCGACCTGCCCAAGCTGGCTGTGATGCCCCAGTGCCGCACCGATGTACTGGAGCTGCTGGCTGCCACCGCTGAGATGGCAGACCTTCACCCGGGAACTCCGGTCATTACCATGAGCATGGGGGCGCTGGGCGCGGTGAGCCGTCTGGCTGGGGAGACTTTCGGCTCTGCCATGACCTTTGCCAACCCCGGGCAGGCCAGTGCACCGGGGCAGGTATCGCTGGACATCGTAAATGAAGTGCTGGATGCACTGCATTTGTAACTAGCAAATTGGAATTTGTGAGGGTAATTATGATAAATTTTTTGAATGATATAAGGAATGCAGAAAATCCAATATCCAATAATAGAAAACTTATAAATACCATAGCGATATTGTTTCTCGGAATAGCTTTGGGAACTTTCTCAAAATATCTGGATTTTCGTCAAACTGAACTTCCAGGTGTGCTTATGGCAATAAATGGAGTCTTAGATATTGGTAATTTTCTTGGGCGTTTTGCAATCTGGATATTGATTGCACTGTGTATTTCTATTTATAGCAATTCTGCAATAAGAGCAAGCATCAATGTTTTTGTATTCTTTGTTGGTATGGTTGCAAGCTACTATTTGTATTCAAACTATATTGCAGGATTTTTCCCAAGAAGTTATGCGATGATTTGGTTTGGATTTACAGCTGTTTCTCCATTATTGGCTTTTGTCTGTTGGTATGCAAAGGGGAAAAGCAAACTGGCATTTATACTATCAGCGCTGATTTTGGCAGTATTGTTCAATATGTGCTTTGTATATGGATGCTGGTATTTTAATGCAAAATCTGTTTTGGAAGTGATAGTCTTTATTATTGGACTTATTGTTTTGAGGAGAGACACATTGAGGAGTTCTGCGCTAATGGGAACGATTAGTATAGTTCTTGCAGTTTTACTTGATATGGTTATTCCATTTCATTTTGGATAAACAACTTCCAGTTTGGCGAACTGATGCAGTGATAAAAAGGAGGCACAGGAGTTGAAACAACGCACCTATATTGCCATCGACCTCAAGAGCTTCTATGCCTCCGTCGAATGCCGTGATAGAGGCTTAGATCCTCTGGACACAAACCTTGTTGTCGCGGACGAAAGCCGGACTGACAAAACCATTTGCCTTGCTGTTACCCCATCCCTCAAGAGTTATGGCATCTCAGGACGCGGCAGATTGTTTGAGGTGAAGCAGCGTGTCAAAGAAGCGAACGCAGGAAGACAGCACGATGCACCGAAACGAAAACTCGAAGGATCATCGCATTTCTTTTCTGAGCTGCAAGCTAATCCTGAGCTTGCGATTGACTTCATCATCGCACCGCCGCAAATGGCTCGGTACATGGAGATCAGTACGCGGATATATGAGGTCTACATGAAGTATGTTGCGCCGGAAGACATTGTGGTTTACTCCATCGACGAGGTGTTTATGGATGTGACGGATTATCTGAACACCTATCATCTCACGCCACATGATCTTGCGATGAAGATGATCTTGGATGTGCTTGAGACAACCGGTATCACCGCAACCGCCGGGATTGGAACAAACCTTTTTCTCAGCAAAGTTGCGATGGATATTGTGGCAAAGCACATTCCGGCAGATAAAAACGGTGTTCGCATTGCAGAGTTGGATGAGATGAAGTTTCGCCGTGAGCTTTGGACGCACCAGCCGCTCACAGACTTTTGGAGAGTCGGTAGAGGCTATGCAAAGAAGCTCGAAGAAAACGGAATGTTTACGATGGGCGATGTTGCCCGATGCTCGGTGAAAAATGAGGACTTGCTTTACAAACTTTTCGGCAAGAACGCAGAACTGCTGATCGACCATGCGTGGGGCTGGGAGCCTTGCACGGTTGAAGCAATCAAAGCCTACAAGCCCAGCACCAACAGCTTAGGCTCAGGACAAGTCCTGCATTGCCCCTATGAGGCTGAAAAGGCAAAGCTCGTCCTCCGTGAGATGGCTGATCTTCTCGTGCTGGACTTGGTGGACAAAGGACTTGTGACAGATCAAATCGTCATCACAGTTGGCTACGATATAGAAAACCTCACCGATCCCGAACGAAGCCGAAAATATCACGGGACAGTTGTAAAAGACCATTACGGACGGCAGATACCAAAACAGGCGCACGGCTCAATCAATCTTGACGGTCACACATCATCTACGAAGAAAATAATGTGTGCTACGGCAGAACTCTTTGATAGGATCGTGGACAAGAATCTTCTTGTGCGTCGGCTGAATATCACAGCAAATCATGTTGTTCCAGAAGCAGACGCGCCAGTGAAAAACGGAGGCTATGAGCAGCTTGATCTCTTCACAGATTTCACTGCCTTAGAAGCACAACGAAAGCGCGAAAAAGCAGAGCTGGATTGGGAAAAGAAAATGCAACAGGCAATGCTCATCATCAAGAAGAAGTATGGAAAGAACGCCATACTCAAAGGCATGAACTTGGAGGAAGGCGCAACCGCAAAGGACCGCAATGAGCAGATTGGTGGGCATAAGGCGTAAGGAGAATAGATATGACACGAGACAAATTCAAACTGATTCACAGTGAGTTGATAATGCAAGTTCAGTGTATTGAGCATGACTTGAAGTTGATTTATGCCGGAATGTGCAATGGTGATTTTGACAAAAACCTTGATGCTCTTGAAAAAGTAAATCTGGGGTCAATGATAAAAAAAGTAAAGGAATTAGATTATAGCGATGGACACCCCGATCTTACTAAACGGGACTATATGTTGTTGGAGAAAATTCGAGAAATCCGAAATTATTGGTGTCACCAATGCTTTATTGACTATGTTTACATATCCGATGACTACGCGCGTGAACGCAAATTCCAAGAGATTGCTAAACGATTGAGTGAAGACGAAAATCAAACATGGGAGTTACACCAACACTTACAGCAGCTTCGTAATAAAACACTTGAGATATACAACAGGATCTAAAAGAAAGGTGGTGCGGCATGAATTACTCTGAGCAAAAATATGGAGATATTCTTAATATGCCTCACCATGTCTCTGCAACCAGACCGCAGATGCCGATGTCAGATCGTGCAGCTCAGTTTTCTCCGTTCGCAGCTCTCACTGGTTATGATGCTGCTATCAAAGAAACCGGGCGTCTGACCGACACAAAGATTGAGTTGGATGATGAAGAACTCCATAGCCTAAATTTGAAGTTTCAGTTTCTTGTGGAGCACCTTGAAGATGAGCCGGAGGTAGCAGTCACATACTTCAAAGCAGATGAGAGAAAAGCCGGTGGTGCTTATCTTGAAGCAACAGGCATCGTGAAAAAGCTGGATGATTTTGAGCGGCTGATTACCATGCAGGACGGCACAAAGATTCCGATGGATGACATTCTGACCATTGAGAGTGATGCGTTCTCATCGCTTGAACAATACTAAAAAGACGCTTTCGAGCGTCTTTTTCTTTTATGCGTGAGACAAAAACGCGGAATTTGTCCGTTGTATTACGAAGGGGTATTTTACGGGGGACTTCCAACTAAGATTACGATTTTAGAGAATAGCAAGCACAGCCGGTGTATATACACACGGCGATTTTGGATTAAGGAAACCCTCCCCTTAATCCAGAAAATGCTTGTTGGGATGTCTCCCAAACCCTCTATCTTTATGAAAGGACAAACCGCTTATGGCAAACAGAACACGACCAAATCAGATACTCTTCTTTGTTTCAGATGACGAGAAACGGATTATCAAAGGAAAGATGAAACAGCTTGGTACAAACAACATGGGAGCGTATCTTCGCAAGATGGCGATTGACGGTTACATCATCAAAGTGGACTACACGCAGCAGAAGAAACTTGCCGCAGCAGTATCTCGCGCAGCGGCAAATATCAACCACATTTGCCGCCGAATCAACTCCACAGGACACTTCTATGAGGACGATGTTGCAGAGCTGAAAGAAAGGCAGGCTGAGATATGGCGATTACTAAAATCAAGCCAATCCGAGGAACTGTGAACAAGGCTCTCGCATACATTCTTGATCCGCAGAAAACAGATGACCAGCTCTATGTCTCTTCCTATGGTTGCGCTGCCAGCGATGCCGCAGCGAAGGAATTTGAGTGGACAAGAAATCTTGCTGCTCAACAAGGAATGCAGATGCCGAAGGTGATCGCCCGACATCTGATCCAATCCTTTGCGGTTGATGAAGTCACGCCGGAACAAGCGCATGAAATCGGTAAGCAGTTTGCCGACGAATGGCTCAAGGGAAAGTACGAGTATGTGATTGCAACGCACATCGACAAGGGGCATTGCCACAATCATATTATCTTTAACGCTGTCAACTATGTTGACTTCCATGCGTACCGAAGCAATAAGAAAACCTATCGTGAGATGCGGCATCTCAGTGATGAGATATGTGCTGAACACGGGCTGTCAGTTATTCCTCCCTCTCAGGGAAAAGGCATGGACTACAAGGAATACACCGAAGCCAAACGCGGTACAAGTTGGAAGCAAAAACTCAAGCAGACCATTGATCGCTGTGTGATCACATCAAAGGACTACGATGAGTTTTTGAAGTTGATGCAGGACGCCGGATATGAAATCAAAACCGGCAAATACATCTCCTTCCGTGCCGAAGGGCAAGAGCGTTTCACCCGTGCAAAAACCATCGGAGATAACTACACCGAGGACCGGATCAAGGAACGCATTCAAGGACGCAATGCCCGCAGACGGCAGATGCAGAACGGTAGGAAGAACATCTCTCTCATCAGCGATATTCAAAACAGAATTAAGCAGATCGACAGCAAGGGCTTTGAGCATTCTATGAAGATTAAGATCCTCAAAGAAGCCGCCAGAACGCTAAACTACCTCACTGAGAACGAGCTGCTTCAATATGCCGATCTTGAAAAGAAAGTCGAAGACATTCATAGTTCTTATGAGCGTACCGGCGCTGACTTGAAAGTCGTTGAAGCGCAGCTCCGAAAGGTGCAGCCGCTTATCAAGAATATCTCAACCTATCAAAAGCTCAAGCCGGTCTATGATGCCTACTCAAAGACGAAGAACAAGCAGAGTTTTCGAGCTGCGCACGAGGCAGAGCTTGTCGTTTTTGAAGCAGCAAAGAGTACATTGCTTGCTATGCAAGATGGTGAAAAACTTCCAAGTATGAAGTCTCTGCAAGCCGAGCAGCAACGCCTTTTGGAAGAGCAGCAGCGTCTCTACGACGAACGAGCAAGGCTCAAAAAAGAGGCTAAAGTGATTGATACCATGAAGGCGAATGTCGATGATTTCCTCAGTCCAACGCTTTCACAGGAGCATGAAAAAGCCAAAAGTAGCGAGTTGGAATAACCACCAAAGCCTGAGCCGTATGAATAAATCGGCTCAGGCTTTCTTCTTCGTAATGCGCTCCATGAACTTGAAATATATTTTGAATTTTTGGAGCATCGTATTGAAAATTTGAAGCGTTTGGTGTATAATATAATGAGTCTCACTATAAGCGTTTGAGAGAGGTGCTTTTATGAAGATAAGCTATAAGAAATTATGGGTCATGCTCATTGAAAGAGAGATCCCAAAATCAACTTTACGCAAGGATATAGAGCTGTCTCCTGGCACGATGAGTAAGCTCAATAAGAACGAGGATGTAGCTCTCTCTGTTCTGCTGCGCATTTGCGACTATTTGAATTGTGACATTGGAGATATATGTGAAGCTGTGCGAACGGGCAAGAAGTAGGTCCGAGTTTTCGTGCGGCTATTTTGTTATTGGTAGAGAAAAATACCTCAGCGAAAGGAGCATATATGGATGTCCTTGAGAATGCTGTGACTGAGAAAAATGCCCTCGTTGAAGCGGAGGCGTTTCCCACAGATGATCGAGTCACCCACAAAGACAGCACCTATGAAATTGTTTCTAAGGTTGCATATTTGATTGGTGTTCCGAAACGAATTTTTGATAATGAGCATGAAGCACCCAAAATAGAGATATACGAAAAACTTGATGCAGACAAAACGGCACGGATAATCCGTCATTTGTGTATCATAAGGACAGCGATTGAAAGAAACTTCAAGCATATCAACGAGCGCATGAAGTTTAGTTATCTCTCAATCAGCAGTATGCCGGAATATGTGCCGCAGGATAGCCTTCAACAACTAAATGCGGATGGCATTAGTTTTATAAAGAAGTCCAGCACGAAGCTAAGTCAGCATATCGTTGAGATAAACAAGCTGATTTCTGATCGGATCAATAATTGCAAGAAGCTATTTCCTCTTTGGCTGAATTGGCTGTATGTAAAAAAACTCTTTCTCATGCCAGATGGCTTGAAAGAGGAAGGGACAAAAGCAGCAGCAGATATTTATTACGCTCACTTGCTCTTTTATCCTTACCAGATGTATATAAACTGGGAACCGGAGGATGTCGGTAATCTGCTCTATAACGATAAAAAATTCGTGACGCTACTTTATCAAATGAACGGTGACTACTTTACAGAGTACAGTAAAGTTTCTGATGCTGGAAGTTACATTAAAGGAAGCATCTACGAGTTTATTGGTAGCAGCGAAAAGGTTGTCGTAGTGGTAGATTGTGAAAACTCTGATCCGTACAAGCTCTGCGCTACGCTCAAGAATCTTGACTATCAGTACACACAGAAGATAGCATCCATCATCCTGTTTGATGATGTGCATAGTGCATCTGCTTGGCGTATTCTCGATAGTTTTACCCACATCCCGGTCGAACACATGATGACCGAACGGGTAAAGCAGAACAAGTCTCTGGTCGATGTGATGCTGATTGCCCGAACTTGTCAGGAGCATTACAAAAACAATGTGGATTCCTTTATTTTGGTGTCCAGCGACTCCGACTATTGGGGACTGATTTCTTCTTTACCGGAGGCTCGGTTCCTTGTCATGATAGAGCGCGAAAACTGCGGACCGGATTTGAAGAACGCACTTGTCAATGCCGGTATATTCTATTGCTACATTGATGACTTCTACTCCGGCAATGCAGAGGATATTAAGATCGGCGCACTGTTCAAAGAGATGTATCATTACATAGATCAGGCGCTGCGGCTGAATATCTACGAGATGTTCACAGAGGCGTTAAGAGCGACTCGAATTGAAATGAGTTCTTCGGAACAGAAACAGTTTGTGGACAAGTATTTGAAAACGATGCAAATGTCCATTGCGGATAATGGCGATGTGACATTGGAAATAAGACGAAAATGAGTCCGTTATATCGGACAGTAGCCGTGATAGAATAAAATGAGGATCGGTTGGCAACCAAAAATGATCCTCAAGTATTGGAGATGAAGATATGGCATACCAGAGCGAAGCGGCTCTTGAGCAACAATTCATAGAGCAGCTAAACAAGCAGGAATACAGCACAGTCGATATTCCTGATTATGACGCATTGGTGGAGAACTTCAAAGTTCAGTTTGAAGCCTTCAATGCGCCCAAACTTGATACGCCTATCACCGATAAAGAGTGGGAGCGTATCTTTAACCTCATGCTTGGAAAGTCCGTGTTCCAGAGCGCAAAAATTCTGAGAGACAAGTTTGTCCTTGAGCGTGAGGACGGGACGAAGGTTTACCTTTCCTTCTTCGATCAGGATCACACCAAGAATATCTTCCAAGTTACACACCAGACAACGGTTGTAGGCAAGTATGTCAACCGCTATGATGTAACGATTCTTGTGAATGGCTTGCCTTTGATTCAGGTCGAGCTAAAGCGCAGAGGTATTGACATTCGAGAGGCGGTCAATCAAGTCATGCGCTATAAGAAGCACTCCTATAACGGGCTATATCACTTCATTCAGCTTTTCATTGTCTCCAACGGCGTTGATACCAAATACTTTGCCAACTCCGACAGGGACTTGATGTATAGCCTTGCCTTCTTCTGGACGGATTTCAACAACATCCGTATTACCAACCTGAAAGACTTCTCAATTTCTTTTCTGGCAAGGGATCACATCATCAAGATGTTGACACGCTATACCATTTTGAACGATACGGATAAGATTCTGATGGTTATGCGCCCCTATCAGGTGTATGCCGTAGAAGCCCTTATAAGACAGGCTACGCTCACAAATCGCAATGCTTATATCTGGCATACCACCGGCGCAGGAAAGACGCTGACATCCTTTAAGACTGCTCAGATTCTCGCAGCCAATCCGAATATCAAGAAGGTTATCTTCCTTGTTGACCGTAAGGACTTGGACTCTCAGACCACCGAAGAGTTTAACAAGTTTGAGGCTGGCTCTGTTGATGTCACAGATCGCACAGACATTCTTGTGCGGCAAATGAAGGATAAGAACCGGCAGCTCATTGTCACGACGATGCAGAAGATGGCAAATGCCGTTAAGCGTCCTCAATACGAAAAGGTAATGGACGCATACCGTGACGAAAAGGTTGTCTTCATCATTGATGAATGCCACCGCAGCCAGTTCGGAGATATGCACAAGGATATTGTTCGGCATTTCAAGAAAGCGCAGTTCTTTGGCTTTACCGGTACGCCCCGTTTTGAAGTGAACGGAAAGACGGAGGGCAAGATCACACAGACCACCGAAATGCTGTTTGGGGAATGTTTGCATAACTATCTGATCAAGGATGCTATCTTCGATAACAATGTCCTCGGTTTCCATATTGAGTACATAAAGACGATGGAAGGCGATTTTGACTGGGACGATCCGACATTGGCTGACGCGATTGATGTTGGCGAACTCTATATGTCTGATGAGAGAATGTCCCTCATTGCAAACCACATCGTCCAGAACCACAAAGCCAAAACGAGAAATGGTCAGTACACGGCTATCTTTGCTGTTTCCTCCATTGAAGCTCTTGTCAAATATTACGACATCTTCAAGAAGATCAAACACGATCTGAACATCAGCGGTATCTTCTCCTATGGGCAGAACGAAGATGCCGAGGGCAAGGACGAGCATAGCCGAGATGCCTTGGAGCGTATCATCAAGGACTATAACGAGATGTACGGCACGAATTTCTCTACCGACACCTTCTCCGCGTATCACAAGGATATTTCAGATCGTGTCAAAGGCAAGAAAACGAAGTCTCTGGACATTCTCATTGTCGTAAATATGTTCCTGACCGGCTTTGACAGCAAGCAGCTCTCTGTGCTGTATGTGGACAAGGATTTGAAGTATCATGATCTGCTGCAAGCCTATTCTCGCACGAACCGTGTCGAGAAAGAAACAAAACCGTTTGGTATCATCATTTGCTACCGCAACCTCAAGAAACGGACAGATGATGCGCTGACGCTCTTCTCCAAGAGTCAGGACACCTCCGGCATTGTCGTTCCGGGCTATCAGTATTTTGTTGAGAAGTTCAATGAAATGGTTATGAAGCTCAAGGAAGTGGCACTCTACCCTGAGTCCGTCGATACCATGCAGAGCGAGGATGACCAGAAGAAGTTTGTCATCACTTTCCGTGAGCTGACAAAATACCTCCAATCTTTGCAGACATTCATTGAGTTCAGCTTTGATCAGGATGCACTCATCATGTCCGAGCAGGAGTATCAGGACTACAAGAGCAAGTATCTGATGCTTTACTCCCGGCAAAAAACTGATCGAGAAGTCGTATCTGTCCTGAATGATGTGGACTTCTGCATTGAGATCATGGAGAGTGACTGCATCAATGTTGCCTATATCATGAACTTGATCCGCAACATCCACTTTGATGACAAGAAGCAGAAGGACTACGACATCAAGCACATCAAGGAAGAATTGAGCAGGACGGATAATCCGCAGTTGCTTCGCAAGGTTGAAATTCTTCAAGCGTTCTTGGATCGTGTCGTTGTTGGACTTGAAAGTGCGGATGAGATTGACGCTGCATACAACGACTTTGAAAATGAAGCAAAACGAGAAGAGATCGTTGCTTTCGCAAAGACTGAGGATATTGATTCCTCCATGCTGACGGACATCATTTCTGAGTATGAGTTCTCCGGCACAATGGATGCAGGAAACATCCGTGACCGTATTGAGAAGCCCATGCCGCTGCTCAAGAAGAGGTCTTTGGTCAACCGGATCGTCGAATTTATCCGGCAGCACACTGAGAAATACCAATAAGGAGAGAGAACAATGGATAATTCTATTCAGGCTCACCAGAAAGAGCTTTGCAACAAACTATGGGCGATGGCAAATGCCCTGAGAGGTAACATGGAGGCATACGAGTTCAAGAACTATATCTTGGGCATGATCTTCTATTACTACCTCTCCGACAAGACCGAGAAGTACATGGTTAATCTTCTCAAAGACGATAATATCAGCTACAAGGATGCTTGGAATGACGATGAATACAAGGCTGCCATCGCAGAAGAGGCTCTGCGTGACCTCGGTTACATCATCGAACCGGAGTATTTGTTCCGCAAGATGGTCAAGATGGTTGAGAACCGTTCCTTTGACATTGAGTTCTTGCAGAAAGCAATCAACGCTCTGATGGAATCCACTATCGGCAACGATTCGCAGGAAGACTTTGACGGATTGTTCTCCGATATGCAGCTCGATTCTACGAAGCTGGGGCATACCGTTAAAGACAGAAGTGCTGTCATGGCGAAAATCATTGCTTCGCTGGACGAGATCAATTTCAGCGTGGATGACACGAAGATTGATGTGTTAGGCAATGCCTACGAGTACCTGATCGGTCAGTTCGCTGCCACAGCCGGTAAGAAAGCCGGTGAGTTCTATACGCCTTCGGGTCCTGCCGAGCTGCTGTGCCGCCTTGCTTGTCTTGGCTTGACCGATGTTAAGGACGCAGCCGATCCGACTTGCGGTTCCGGCTCTCTGCTGCTTCGCCTCAAGAACTATGCAAATGTGCGTAACTACTACGGTCAGGAGTTGACCTCGACTACCTATAACCTTGCCCGAATGAACATGATCCTTCGCGGCATCCCGTATCGTAACTTCAATATCTACAATGGCGATACGCTTGAGCATGACTACTTCGGAGACATGAAGTTCCGTGTTCAGGTTGCAAATCCTCCTTATTCTGCAAATTGGTCTGCTGATATGCACTTCATGGAGGACGAGCGTTTCAATGAATACGGCAAACTTGCGCCTAAGAGCAAGGCTGACTTTGCTTTTGTGCAGCACATGGTTTACCACATGGACGAAGACGGACGAGCTGTTGTTCTGCTGCCTCACGGCGTTCTGTTCCGTGGTGCAGCCGAGGAAGTGATCCGTAAGCACCTGATCCAAAAGCTGAATGTGCTGGATGCTGTTATCGGTCTTCCTGCCAACCTCTTCTTTGGCACGGGCATTCCGGTATGTGTTCTTGTCCTCAAGAGGGAGCGCAACGGCAATTCGGATAACATTCTCTTCATTGATGCGTCCAACGACTTTGAAGCCGGAAAGAATCAGAATATCCTCCGTGAGTGCGACATTGATAAGATCGTCGAAACCTACGAGCATCGTGTGGATGTCGATAAGTACGCCCATGTTGCCACTATGCAGGAGATTGAAGAGAACGGATTCAATCTGAACATTCCTCGCTATGTTGATACCTTTGAGCCGGAAGAGGAAATCGACCTCAATGCTGTTGCAGCAGAAATCCGCAATATTCAGGCTGAGATCAAAGGCATCGACGCACAACTGAAACCGTTTTTCGATGAGCTGGGACTTGATTTCCCCTTTGATGTGGAGGGCAAATAATTATGGCAAATGTATCCTCAAGTAACGGTCTTGAGAAGCGTCCGAAACTCCGGTTTCCGGGCTTCGATG
>ERZ857757.2433-NODE-2433-length-12139-cov-10.747435_pt1 | contig 12139 bp, 7 predicted proteins | sample MGYA00519764_ERZ857757 | MGnify/ENA primary metagenome ERZ857757 (study PRJEB31778, sample SAMEA3449359) | human gut metagenome | biome: human gut; feature: human-associated habitat; material: faeces | place: United Kingdom | collected 2010/2012 ... | reverse complement strand
ACTGGGTGCCCGCGCACTTCTGCAAGGACGAGCACGGCCTCATCGACTTCGACGGCGAGCCGTGCTACGAGTACGCCGACCCAAAAAAGCGCGAGCACGCGGGCTGGGGCACGCGCGTATTCGACTACGGGCGCGGCGAGGTGAAGAGCTTCCTGCTCTCGTCCGCCGCCTACTGGCTGCGGGAATACCACCTTGACGGTCTGCGCGTGGACGCGGTGGCGTCCATGCTCTACCTCGACTACGGGCGCGAGGCGGGCGAGTGGACGCCGAACAAAAACGGCGGCCACGAGAACTTGGAGGCCATCGACTTCCTGCGCGCGCTCAACACCGCCGCCTTTGCCATTGATCCGAACGTGATGATGGTGGCGGAGGAATCGACCGCGTGGCCGCTCGTGACCTATCCGGTCTCGGACGGCGGGCTGGGCTTCAACCTCAAGTGGAACATGGGCTGGATGAACGATATGTGCCACTACCTCAAGCTCGACCCGTGGTTCCGCCAGTTCCATCATAAGGACCTCACCTTCTCGCTGATGTACGCCTTTTCCGAAAACTTCGTGCTGCCCATCTCGCATGACGAGGTGGTGTACATGAAGGGCAGCCTGCGCGGCAAGATGCCGGGCGATGAGTGGCGGCAGCTCGCGGGCGTGCGCAGCTTCATGGTCTATATGCTCACGCACCCGGGCAAGAAGCTCACCTTCATGGGCGCGGAGCTGGGCCAGTGGCACGAGTGGGATTTTGCCGGTCAGCTCGACTGGTATCTGCTCGAAAACGATGCCAACCGCAGGATGCAGGATTTCTTCCGTGCTGTCAACCGGTACTACCTGACGAACCCTGCGCTCTGGCGCATCGACTTTGACTGGGCGGGCTTTGAGTGGCTCGTCGCGGACGACAACGAGGATAACACCGTCGTCTTTGTCCGCCGCGACGGCGCGGGCGAGGAGCTGCTGGTCGCGGTCAACTTCTCGCCCAACGGCTACCGGGACTACCGCTTCGGCGTCCCGCCGCGGAAAACGTGGCGCGAGGAGCTTTCCACGGATGATACCGCGTTCGGCGGCACGGGCGAGTGGCGCAACGAAAAGCCGGTCCGAACGCAGGCGATCCCCTCGCACGGACGCGAGCAGTCTATTGCCATCACCATCCCCCCGCTCGGCGCGGTCATCCTGCGCGGCGCGGGCGAATATAAGAAACCGAAAGCGAAAAAAAGCAAGGTAAGGGAGGAATTACCGGCATGAAAAAAGAGTGCATCGCCATGCTGCTCGCCGGCGGACAGGGCAGCCGCCTTTACGTCCTGACGGAGAACATGGCAAAGCCCGCCGTCCCGTTCGGCGGGAAGTTCCGCATCATCGACTTTCCCCTTTCCAACTGCGCGAACTCCGGCATCGACACCATCGGCGTGCTCACGCAGTACCGCCCGCTGGAGCTCAACCGCTACATCGGCAACGGCCAACCCTGGGACCTTGACCGCTCGGACGGCGGCGTACACATTCTCCCGCCCTACCAGAGCGCGAAGGGCGCGACGTGGTTCAAGGGCACGGCGAACGCCATCTACCAGAACATCGGCTTCGTGGATATGTACGATCCCGACTATGTGCTCATTCTCTCCGGCGACCACATTTACAAGATGGACTACGCCGCCATGCTCGCGCACCACAAGCGCGTGCACGCCGACTGCACCATCGCCGTGATGGAGGTGCCCTGGGACGAGGCGAGCCGCTTCGGCATCATGAACGTCGACGGCGAGGACACCATCACGGAGTTTGAGGAAAAGCCGAAGCAGCCCAGGAGCAACCTTGCCTCGATGGGCATTTACGTTTTCTCGTGGAAGAAGCTGCGCGCCTACCTCATCGCGGACGAGAACGACGCGGACTCGAGCAATGACTTCGGCAAGAATATCATCCCCGCCATGCTGAATGCCGGCGAGAAGATGTCCGCCTATCGATTCGAGGGCTACTGGAAGGACGTCGGCACGCTCGATTCCCTCTGGGACGCGAACATGGATATGCTCGCGCAGGGCAGCGGGCTGAACCTGCTCGATAAGGACTGGCCCATCTACGCCCGCGCGGAGAGCGAGCCGCCCGCCTACCTCGGCGAGACGGCGGAGGTCGACCACAGCGTCGTCACCCGCGGCTCGGAGGTCGAGGGCGCGGTGCGCAATTCCGTGCTCTCGCAGCGCTGCACCGTCGCCGAGGGCGCGGAGGTGGAGTATTCCATCCTCATGCCCGGCGCGGTCGTCGAGCGCGGCGCGAGGGTCGCCTACGCCATCCTCGGCGAGAACGTCCGCGTGGGCGAGAACGCCCGCGTCGGCGCGTCGCCCGAGGCGGCGCCGCCGGAGGAGTGGGGCATCACGGTCGTCGGCCCCGAGGCACAGGTCGAGGCGGGCCGCACGCTCAAGGCGAACCGGATGCTCAACCGCGAAGGAAAGGAGACGGTACGATGAACGGACTGCACGGCATTATTTTCTCCTACGAACAGGAGCCGGGACTGCGCGAGCTGGCGGAACGCCGGATGCCCGCCTCCATCCCGTTCGGCGGACGCTACCGCGTCGTCGATTTCATGCTCTCCAATCTGCACGCCGCCGGCATCACCGACATCGGCGTGGTGCTGCACGGCAATTACCAGAGCCTGCTTGACCACATCGGCAACGGCAAGACCTGGGACATGGCGCGCAAGTACGGCGGGCTGCGTATCCTGCCGCCCTTCGCCGATACCCGCGCCTACCGCAGCGGCGAGTTCCGCGGCAAGATGGAGGCCCTTGCCGGCGTCCGCTCGTACTTACAGGGGATACGGCAGGACTACGTCGTGCTCTCCGACAGCGACCTTATCATCAATCTGCCGCTCGCGGACGTGTTTGCCGCGCATCTGGAGAGCGGCGCGGACATCACCGCCGTCTGCACGGCGAACGGCGGCTTCGTGGACAACGCGACCTACCTCACGCTCGAGAGCGACGGCGCGATCGGGCAGGTCTGGTGCGCGCCGACCGCGCCGCGCGGCCACCGCTCGCTGGAGATCTACATTCTCAGCAAGCAGCTGCTGCTCACGCTCGTGGACGAGTGCTCCGCGCAGGATAAATACAGCTTCCGCCGCGACGTGCTCGCGGGCATGACCGGACGGCTGAAGCTCCAGAGCTACGTCTGGGACGGCTACGCCGCCCAGCTCCGCTCCGTGCAGGAGTATTACGACCGCTCGATGGAGCTGCTGCAGGGCTCCATCCGCGCCGAGCTCTTTGCCGCCGCGCGGCCCATCCTCGCCAAGGAGGACGACGAGGCGTCGAGCTATTTCGCGCCGGGCAGCCGCGTGAAAAATTCGCTCGTCGCCGACGGCTGCACCATCGAGGGCAGCGTGGAGAACTGCATCCTCTTCCCCGGCGTGACGGTGGAAAAGGGCGCGGAGCTGCGCGATTCCATTCTCTTCAAGGGCACGCGCGTGCGCGACGGCGTGACGCTCCGCTACGTCATCACCGACAAATATGTGGAGGTCCTGCCCGGGCGCACGCTCATGGGGCATGAGAGCTACCCCATCGTCATTTCCAAGGGCAGCATCGTCTGAAGCATACACGGAATAAGGAGGAAAGCTATGAACATTCTCTATGTCACATCCGAGGCCGTTCCCTTCTGCAAGACCGGCGGCCTTGCGGACGTTGCGGGCAGCCTGCCGCAGTCGCTTGCCGCGAACGGCGACCGCGTGAGCGTCATTCTGCCGCTCTACCAGAGCGTCGCGGACGCGTGGCGCGACCGGCTGCACTTTGAGCGCTACACCTATGTGCGCCTTGCCTGGCGCAGCCTGTACTGCGGACTTTTCTCCTACGAGCGGCAGGGCGTGACGTGGTACTTCGTGGACAACGAGCAGTATTTCAAGCGTCCCGAGCTTTACGGCTATTATGACGACGGCGAGCGCTTCGCCTTCTTCTGCCGCGCGGTGACGGAGCTGCTGCCGCTGCTGCCGGAGAAGCCGGACGTCGTCCACTGCAACGACTGGCAGACCGCGCTCGTGCCCATCTACATCCGCGACGAGGCGGTGCGCGAGGAATTCTACAAGTCCGTCCGCACGGTCATCACCGTCCACAACATCGAGTATCAGGGCCGCTACGGCCGCGAGACGGTCGAGGACCTTTTCGGCCTTGACGCGGGCTGGTTCACCGGCGGCACGCTTGCCTTCGACGGCGACGTGAATCTGCTCAAGGGCGCGATCGTCACGGCGGACGCCGTGACCGCCGTCAGCCCCACCTACGCGCAGGAGCTCAAGTATGCCTACTTCGCCCACGGCCTTGAGAGCGTGATGCAGATGGTGGAGGGCAAGCTCCACGGCGTGCTCAACGGCATCGACATGGAGCGCTACGATCCCGCGAGCGACACCAACCTGACGGCGAACTACTCGCTCCGGCGCATGGCCGGCAAGGCGAAGGACAAGGCGGCGCTGCAGCGCATGATGGGCCTTGCCGAAAGAAAGGACACGCCCGTGGTCGCGATGGTCTCGCGGCTCGTGAGCCACAAGGGACTCGACCTCGTGTGCGAGACGCTCGATTACTTCATGGAAAAGGATATGCAGCTCGTCGTGCTCGGCAAGGGCGACGGGAAGTACGAGTCCTTCTTCTCCTGGGCGCAGGCGAAGTACCCGGGCCGCGTGGCGGTGCATCTCGGCTACTCCGAGAGCCTTGCCATGCAGATCTACGCGGGCGCGGACCTGTTCCTCATGCCGTCCAAGAGCGAGCCGTGCGGCCTGAGTCAGATGATCGCCATGCGCTACGGCGCGGTGCCCATCGTGCGCGAGACCGGCGGGCTGAAGGACACCGTTCACGCCTACGAGGCGTGGAACGGCGCGGGCAACGGCTTTTCCTTTACAAATTATAACGCGGGCGATATGTGCTACGTCATCGGCGAGGCGGTGGACCTTTACCATCAGAAGCCGGAGGCATACAAGGCTCTGCGCAAGCGCGGCATGGCCGAGGATTTCAGCTGGGCGCGCAGCGCGAAAAAATACCGCGAAATTTACGATTCCATCTGCAAATAAGGTAGGTACAAAGAAATATGGATATCACTACGACACAGGGAATGAAGCAGGCGCTTACGGATAAGCTGCGCCTGGGCTTCGGCGTGACGCCCGAGGAGGCCGACGACGCGCAGGTGATGCGCGCCGCGGCGCTGGTGCTGCGCGACGTGATGACCGAGCGCGGTGTGGAGAGCCGAATGGCCACGCGCCGCGAGGAAAAGCGGAAGGTGCATTACCTTTCCATGGAATTCCTGCTGGGCCGCAGCCTGGAAAAGAACGCCTACAACCTCGGCGTGAGCGGCGTGCTGCGCGAGGCGATCGGCGAGCTGGGCTTCCGCGCGGCGGATATTTTCGAGGTCGAGCCCGACGCGGGCCTCGGCAACGGCGGCCTCGGCCGCCTCGCCGCCTGCTATCTGGATTCCATGACCACGCTCGACATCCCCGCCGCGGGCTACTCCATCTGCTATGAGCTGGGCATCTTCCGCCAGCGCATCGTGGATGGACAGCAGGTCGAGCTGCCGGACAACTGGAAGGACATCGGCGGCGCGTGGCTGATGCCCAAGCCGCAGGAGACGGAGGAGGTGTTCTTCGGCGGCACGGTCCGCAAGTTCTGGGACAACGGACGGCTGCACGTCGTGCCCGAGGGCGCGACGAAGGTGCTCGCCGTGCCCTGCGACATGGAGATCACGGGCTACGGCACCGAGCACGTCAACCCCCTGCGCCTGTGGGACGCGAAGTCCCCGACGCCGGTGGATATGAGCCTGTTCTCGCAGGGCGAATACCTGCGCGCGAGCGAGCAGGAGGCGATGGCGGAGACCATCGCCAAGATCCTCTATCCCGAGGACAACCACTATGAGGGCAAGTCGCTGCGTCTCAAGCAGCAGTATTTCTTCGTCTCCGCCACGATGCAGTCCATCATGCGCAAGCACATCGAGGTCTACGGCACGGCGGCGAACTTCCACGAGAAGAACGTCATCCAGATCAACGACACGCACCCCGCGCTGGTCATTCCCGAGCTGATGCGCATTCTGATGGACGACGCGGGCTTCGACTGGGATACCGCGTGGAACATCACGAAAAATTCCGTCGCCTACACGAACCACACCGTGCTCGCTGAGGCGCTCGAGCGCTGGCCGCAGCAGCTCATGGAGACGCTGCTCCCGCGCGTGTGGGAGATCATCACCGAGATCGCGCACCGCTATCAAAAGCAGGTCGAGAACTTCTACCATGACCCCGCCAAGACCGCGGAGCTGGCCATCGTCTGGGATGGGCAGGTGCGCATGGCGAACCTGTGCATCGCGGGCGGCATGGCGGTCAACGGCGTTTCCGCGCTGCACTCCGACATCCTGCGCCACGACGTATTCCGCTGGCAGTACCAGATGGAGCCGGAGAAGTTCAAGAACGTCACCAACGGCATCGACCACCGCCGCTGGCTCGCGCAGATCAACCCGCGGCTCGACGGCCTGATTGCCGACCTCTGCGGCGGGCGCGGCTATCTGCTCCATCCCGAGGAGCTCAAGAAGCTCGAGGCCTTCGCCGGCGATGGTGCGGTGCTCGCGCGGCTGGACGAGATCAAGCGCGCCAACAAGCTCGACTTTGCCGCCTACGTCAAAAAGACGCAGGGCGTGGCACTCAACACAGATGCGATCTTCGACGTGCAGGTCAAGCGCCTGCATGAGTACAAGCGTCAGCTGCTCAACGCCATGCACATCATCTATCTATACCAGAAATTGCAGGACGATCCGAGCATGGAGCTGCAGCCGCGGACCTTCCTCTTCGGCGCGAAGGCCGCACCGGGCTACGCGGTCGCCAAGCGCATCATCCACCTCATCAATTCGCTGGCGAACCAGATCAACAGCGATCCGCTGTGCCGCGGGAGATTGCAGGTCGTCTTTCTGGAGAATTACCGCGTGTCCCTCGCCGAGCATCTGATGCCCGCGAGCGAGGTCAGCCAGCAGATCTCCACCGCCGGCAAGGAGGCCAGCGGCACGGGCAACATGAAGTTCATGATGAACGGCGCGCTGACCGTCGGCACGCTCGACGGCGCGAATGTCGAGATGCACGAGGTGCTTGGCGACGAGAATATGTTCCTCTTCGGCCTGCACGCGGACGAGGTCGCGCGCCTGAAGGCGCAGGGCTACGCGCCCCAGCGGCTCTGCGAGCGCGACGACGCGCTCAAGCGCGTGGTCGATCAGCTCCGCACGGGCTTCTCCGACGGTGTGAGCTACGATGATCTCGCCCAGCGCCTGCTCCAGCGCGACGAATATATGCTCCTGCAGGACTTCGCCTCCTACTGCGCCGCCGAGCAGCGCATGGCGAAGACCTACGCCGACCGCGCGGCGTGGGACCGTATGTCGCTTCTCAACATCGCGCGCAGCGGTATCTTCGCCGCCGACCGCGCGGTCGCGCAGTACGCGGACAACATCTGGCACGTCCCGCACAAGTAAGCAAAGCGGAGGAAAGAGACGGCGGCGCCGTCTCTTTTCCGCGCTATTGACAGGCATGATATAATTTCTCTGACTGAAAATCACGAGAACAGAGGAAAACGCTATGGAATTCACACAGGGCGTGCGCTTCGACAGCCTTGGCCTGCTGCCGGAAATGACGCGCGCATTGGAAAAGAAAAACATCGAATGGTCCACCCCCGTGCAGGCGGGCTGCATCCCGCCGATGCGCGAGTGGAAGGACGTGATCGCCAAGGCCCCCACCGGCACGGGCAAGACCTTTGCCTTCGGCATTCCCATCATCGAGCACATTGACCCCGAAAGCGAGGAGGTGCAGGCGGTCATCATGGCGCCCACGCGCGAGCTTGCCATGCAGATCACGGCGGAGCTGCGCGACTTGGCCGTTTTTATGAGCGGCATCCGCGTGGTGTGCCTCTACGGCGGCGCGCCCATTGGCAAGCAGATCGACGCGCTGAAGAAAAAGCCGCAGATCGTTGTGGCGACCCCAGGCCGCCTGTCCGACCACATGAAGCGCCGCACCGTGCGGCTCGACCGGGTGCAGACCGTTGTGCTCGACGAGGCCGACCGAATGCTCGACATGGGCTTCATCCACGACGTGACCCGTATTTTGGACAAGATCCAATCCCGCCGCAACCTCGGTATGTTCTCCGCGACCATCTCGCGCGAGGTCATGGACATCAGCTGGGTCTACCAGCGCGACCCCGAGGAGATCACTGTCCGCGCGGACGAGCAGAATAAGCCCGACATCCTCCAGTATGCCGTCACGGTCGAGCAGACCGACAAGGTCGCGGCGATGGCGCGCATCATCCGGCAGGAGAAGCTGGAGCGCGTGATGGTGTTCTGCAACACCAAGGGCATGGTCGAGCGCCTGACGAAGTACCTTGAGATGGAGGGACTGGACGCCGCCTGCATCCACGGCGACATCCCGCAGAAAAAGCGTGAGCAGGTTATGGCGCGCTTCCGCCGCGGCGAGCTGCCTGTGTTCGTCGCCACCGACGTCGCCGCCCGCGGCATCGACGTGGACGACGTGGACGCGGTGTTCAACTACGACGTGCCGCAGGAGAACGAATATTACGTCCACCGCATCGGACGCACGGGCCGCGCGAAGCGTCACGGCGTCGCCTACACGCTCGTGGCGGACTACCCGAGCAAGATGCGGCTCGACGCCATCGCCAAGTTCACCGGAAACGACGTCAAGCCCGCCCACTTCGAGGGTGATACGCTGGTCGTGGACGCCAAATAATAACAATTTGTAACTTTTTGCCCCGCTCGTCTTTACAAGCGGGGCAAATTTTTATATAATCATTTAGATGTTTGCCTGTGCGGCGCGCTTCGCGCCGCGTTTTACGATAGAGAAAGAGGAGACGCTCCCGATGAAAATGCTGCGAAGATCCGTCTGTCTGCTGCTCTGTGCGGCGCTGTTTTTGACCCTGCTCGCCGGCTGCGGCAAGCAGGAGGAGCCCGCGGAGGACTTTGTGGTGAGCGCCGCGGTCTGCGGTCCGCTGGAGACGCTTGACCCGACCATGAACACCGACGTGGGGGCGGAGAGCCTGCTCTCCACGCTCTTTGAGGGCCTGATGCGGATGCGCGACGACGGCGCCGGCAAGGCGGTCGCTGTGGCGGGCATCGCCAAGGAATACATCGAGGAAAAGAATTACGACGACACCGTGACCTATACGTTCACGCTGCGCTCCGCGGCCCGCTGGTCGGACGGCGAGCGCGTGACGGCGGAGGACTTCGTTTACGCCTGGCAGCGGTTGGTCGATCCCGCGACGGCGTCGCCCAACGCCTCGCTTCTGAGCATGGTCGCGGGCTATGACGAGGTGCGCGAGAGCGGCGACGTGTCGCTGCTCGGCGTGAAGGCCAAGGGAGAGAGCACCTTCCTCGTGACGCTCAGCAGGCCCTGCGCCTACTTCATCACGAGCGTCTGCACGTCGCCGGCGACGGCCCCGCTGCGCCGTGATCTGGTGGAGGGGAATGCGAGTTGGGCGGCGACCGCCGACATCGTGACGAACGGCCCCTATACCGTGGGCACATGGGTAAAGGCCGCGCAGCTTCAGACGAAGAGAAACGGCGAATACTACGAGAGCAAGCTCGTCGTGCCGGACAGCATTTGCTTCCGCTTCGAGACGGACGCGCAGACGAACTACGATCAGCTTCTTGCCGGCGAGCTGGACTACACCGCGAAGCTGCCCTACGCGGCCATCGAGCAGCTGGCGGAGGATGAGACGTGGCAGCCCGCTCCGCTGGCGGAGACGGTCTGTGTGCTCTACAACCATCTGACCGACACCTTCTCCGACGCGCAGCTGCGCCGTGCCTTTGACCTTGCCATCGACCGCGCGGCGCTCGCCGAACAGCTCGGCGTGACGGCGACGGCGGCGACCGGCTGCGTGCCCGACGGCATCAGCGACGCGCCCGAGAGCGGGGAGGACTTCCGCACGGCGGGCGGTGAGCTCTGTGCGGCGGACGCCGAGGGCTATGCCGAGCGCAGCGCCGAGGCGGCGCGGCTGATGACCTCTGCCGGACACTATCAGGGCGCGGGCCTGCCGACGCTCCGCTTCCTCTTTGTGGAGGGGGAGCAGACGCGCGCGGCGGCGCTGAGTCTGTTCAATATGTGGAGGACCGCCACGGGCGTGGCGGTCGAGCTGGTGGGCGTGAGCGCCGAGGAGCTTGACGCGGCGCTCGCCGCCGGTGATTTTGACCTCGCGCTTACCACGCTCACGGCTCGCTGCGACGATCCGATGGAGTACCTGCTGCCGTTCCGCGGCACGTCGGAGAGCAACGTCTGCGGCTACCGCAACGACACCTTTGACCTGCTCGTCGGCGTGGCGGAATCGACCGGCGACCTGACCGCCCGCGCGGCCTTCCTGCACGACGCAGAAGCGATGCTGCTTGAGGACAGCGCTGTTTCGCCGCTTTGCTTCTCCGGTACAGCCTACCTCCTGCGCGAGGGCCTCACCGGCGTGAGCCACGACTGCTTCGGCCACAGCTACTTCACCGCGGTCTCCCGCGCGGAGACGGGACCGGCTGCGTAATAGACACAACAAAAAACCGGCGTCCGCTTGAAACGGACGCCGGTTTTCTGCACTGTTTAGAGACCCTGCAGCAGAATGATGACGATCAGGATCGGCAGCACCCACTGGAAGTAGGGCTTGAGCCAGCGGGCGAACCTGAGACCCGAGCCCTTGTTGGCCTCGGCAAGATACTTGTCGAAGCCCCAGCCCCACTTCGTCACGCAGAAGAGGAGGTAGACGAGCGAGCCGATGGGCAGCAGGAGGTTGCTCACGAGGAAGTCCTCGCTGTCGAGCACGTCCTTGCCGAGGATGGGACGGAAGTCGCTCCAGATGTTGTAGCCGAACACGCAGGGCAGACTGAGAGCGGCGATCAGGATGCCGTTGATGAGCACGGCCTTCCTGCGGCTGATCCCGAAGGTGTCCATGCAGATGGCGAGGATGTTTTCAAACACCGCCAGCACGGTGGAGAAGCTCGCGAAGATCATGAACAGGAAGAACAGCGCGCCCCAGAAGCGCCCACCCGCCATGTTGATGAAGACCGGCGGCAGCGTCTGGAAAATCAGGGAGGGGCCGTTGTCCGGTGTCACGCCGAAGGTGAAGCAGGCGGGGAAGATGATGGTACCCGCCATCAGCGCCACGAAGGTGTCGAGCGCGCAGATGCGCACGGCTTCGCCGGGCAGGGTGTGCTCGTCGCTCATGTAGCTGCCGAAGATCTCCATGGCGGCGATGCCGAGCGAGAGCGTGAAGAACGCCTGATTCATCGCGTCGGTGACAAGGCTGCCGAAGCCGTTTTCGCGGATGGAATCCATCGAGGGGACCAGATAGAACTTCATGCCCTCCGCCGCGCCGGAGAGCGTCAGGCTGTGAACGGCGAGCACGAGAATGAGCGCCAGCAGGCAGAGCATCATGACCTTCGTCACGCGCTCAAGACCCTTTTGCAGGCCGAAGGAGCAGACCAGAAAGCCCGCGACGACCACGACCTCGGCCCAGAGCGCCATTTCGCCGGGGGAGGAGAGCATCGCGCCGAAGGCGCTCGCGACCTCATCCGTGCTCATGCCGGAATGGAACGCGCCGGTGAGGAACTTGCCGAAGTAGCTGACCATCCAGCCGGAGACGGTGGTGTAGTACATCATCAGCAGGTAGCAGCCGAGCAGGCAGAACCAGCCGTGGATGTGCCATTTCTGACCGGGCTTTTCCAGCGTCTTATAGGAGAGCACGGCGCTCCTGCGGCTCGCGCGGCCGACCGCCAGTTCCATCGTCAGCACGGGCACGCCCATCACGAGCAGGCAGAGCAGGTAGAAGAGAACGAAGTAGCCGCCGCCGTTCTTGCCGGCGATGTAAGGGAAGCGCCACACGTTGCCGATGCCGATGGCGCAGCCCGCGCTCACCAGCAGGAAGCCCAGACGGGAGCGGAAGGATTCGCGTTTCATGCTTTCTGAACACCTCGTTTGTTGATAAACTCGACCGCCGCCAAGGCGGCAGCTCGATTATTCTACCGCAAAGAGCCGCCCTTTGCAAGGGCGGCTCTCGAAAAAAATGCACAAAATTGCCGTTTGGTCGTTCATCCGAATTTCGCGCGGAAGCGCCCCTGTGCGGCACGGCCCGCGTCGGTCAGGCCGTCACGGTCGCCGAGCAGATAGGCGACGATGCGGGAGAACATATCGAGGTCGTAGC
>ERZ857757.2431-NODE-2431-length-12149-cov-6.171986_pt1 | contig 12149 bp, 10 predicted proteins | sample MGYA00519764_ERZ857757 | MGnify/ENA primary metagenome ERZ857757 (study PRJEB31778, sample SAMEA3449359) | human gut metagenome | biome: human gut; feature: human-associated habitat; material: faeces | place: United Kingdom | collected 2010/2012 ... | reverse complement strand
TCTTTGGTTACTTTCCCCAAAAGTAACGCGGCTCCCCGGCCGCCCTTTCAGGGCGGCAAACTCACGCTGCCGCGTGAGCATCGGCAGACGGCGAAGCCGTCTTATAAAATGTTGCCGATCCGGACACTTTCGTCAAAGATCAAATGCTCCATAATGTCCCGTGCCGCACGAATCTGCGCCAAAAACGCCGGATACTCTTCTGCTTCAAAATATGCCATCGCCGGGAGAAACACCTCTAAAAACGAACGGCTTGCCGCATGCTCCAAACTGAAACACAAATACGTCTCATGCTTTTTCCATATCCCGTATATCTCGTTCAAATGCAAATCAATTTCCGCAAGCTGTTTCTCGTCCGCTCCCTCCAACGCATCCATCGATACCGGAAGAAGTGAAAACAAATCTAACGTTTCGTTAAAGATGGCATTCAAAACAAAAAAATTCACACATAAAAAGACCAATACCGCCAAAAATAAAACGCCTGCCGTTATGACCGACTTCACGGCGCATCCCTCTTTTCCTCCCGTTTGACCGCCTTCTTTTTTTGTTCCGGCGGCTCTTTGGGGACAAAATACAAATTCTTGCTGTCATCCAATCCCATAAAAAACACGTCCTCCGGTGTTTGATAACCGTTTTCCTTTAACTTGCGCTCTAACCATCGTTTTTCCAAACCCAAGCACTTCAATTCGTTTTCATCGGCTTTTCCGTCAATGATCAGCGCATGCTCCATGCCGTTTTCCGAGACCGCCAGATTCATGTCCGACGCGGTCGGCGGCGCTTGCACTGCTTTCGGCAAAACCGATATCGTGCCGCTCGGCTCCAAAAATGCATACCCCACATCCGATAAATGCGAAATACCTGCCATGCGCATTGCGCTGATGAGCTCCTCCAACGTGATGCGTGCGCGGTTCATCTGTGCCTGATCCGGTTTTCCGTTTTTCACGAGCGCCAACGCACTGCCGGCAATGACTTTACGGAAAGGCCGTGACTTTATCGAAATATACGATAAAAACACCTCTAAACAAACCAATGTCACCGCCGGTATAACCCCGTAAAAAAGCGGTATCGAATTATTGGAGATCGGATAGGACGCAAGCTCGGAGATCATAAAGGCCGTGACCAATTCGGTAAGCTCCAATTGCCCGATCTGGCGCTTGCCGGTCAGTCGCATAAGCGCGACAATGAGTAAATATAATATCACAGTCCGGATAAAGACGTTTGCCATGAGTTCGCCTCTTTTTAAATAAGTTGTCCATAGTATCCGCACCGGTACGGAAAATATTCTTGTTTTGAAAAAGAGACGGTTCGTCAAACATAAAACACGCCCGACGCTTTGATGTTTCAAAGCGTCGGGCGTGCGAGCGTGTCAATGAAACTGCGTTAGCGGTAAACTTATTGTTTTCCTGTCGCCAAACGCAGGGCATGGAACAGGATTCCGAACACGGCAAGAAGCGCTGCATAGCCGAACGAGGAAAACAGCGTTCCGAGAAGATCGGCAAAGCCGAAACAACTGAACAAAAATGCGATAAAGCTTAAAGCAAACGTTAAAAATGCACCATGCCGGCATAAAAATTCGTTATGTTCGGAAAAGTATGTCACAGTCGGAATCAGGCAGGCAAGGCTTGCACCGGCCATGGAGCAAAACAATAAGACCGCATACAAATACGATAAAACCGGGGAAAGCGCTCCCACAACGGCAAGCATAGGTAAGCTTTCAGCCGTAGTTTCCGGCACAGCGGCAAGAGCCGAAAAAACACCGAGCATTTGCAAGGCAAGTAAAATGCCGCCAAAGACTGTGCCAAGCACAATAGATTTTTTACTTTTGCTTTGCAAACCGATCGGGCACAGAACACCGATAGAGCAGAAAACATTATAAGAAGTAAAAGTCAATGCACCAAGTGCTGCATTCGGAATCAAAGGGTGAACCGCCGCAGAGGGAGTAAAATCAAAAGAGGGGTTCTTAATAACCGTAACCAAACTGGACACAAAGGCGGCAAGCACCAAAACCGGCACGACTGCCGAAAACAGATGCACAAGTCCCGTAATGCCGCGGATGGCAATAACGGAAATCAAAAAGCAGAAAAGGAAAGCGCCCCAGATATGCGCGCCGCGAAGCCCGGTCAGCATTTCAAGAAGTGCGCCTGCACCGGCGGCGGTCACAACATACGTTCCGAAGAAAACCAGCATTTCAAAGGTGCCGGTCAGGGCGAGCAAGGTTTTATTTGACGTTCCGACCACTACATGGTCGATACGCGCGTCGCCGGTTTTGCGTACAATATAGGCAATCAAAAGATTGAGCAGTACAAGAGCTGTCACAGCCGCCAACACACCGGCTATTCCCGAAAGGCCGAACGTGCCGAAAAACTGATAGGTTTCTTCGCCGGACATGCATCCGACGCCGAGAAAGCAGCCGGCAAAGGCAAAACCGATTGGAAAAACGGATAATTTTTTCATAGAACCTCCCATAGGGGCATCAATTTCGGAAAGTGAATTCTTGCGGATATCGGATAAGACATATTTCTTTTATCTTATCACAGATAGCGGTGAAAAGCAAGAAAAAACGCGCAAAATGTCGTATTTTGACATGTGTTCAAAAATGGGCGGCAGGCGGATGTGAAAGAAATCTGAAATTTACGTCAAAACGCCCGATATTTACAAAATCGTCTTGACAAGAGCCGGAAAAAAGTGTATCATATAAGTGAAGTTAAGAGACAGACGGATTGTCCGTTTCTTGACAAATATTACGAAAAGGGGCAGTCACTATGTTCAAGATCTTTGCAGGATTAAAAGGTTCGGGTAAAACCAAGAATCTGATCGAAATGGTCAACACGGCTCAGAACACCACCAAAGGCAGCGTCGTCTGCATCGAACAGGGCTCTAAGCTTATCCATGAAATCAATTCCGCAACAAGACTTATCAATATTTCGGATTACGGCGTCGATGACTGGGAAAAATTATACGGTTTCGTTTGCGGCATTCTCGCCAGCAATTACGACTTAACGGATTTATTTATCGATTCGGCACTCAAAATCTGCAAGGACGATATGGCAGGCTTTGAAAGCTTTGCCGGAAAGGTAACACCCCTTTTGACCGCACAAAACGTGAATTTCACCATGACCGCGTCTGTGGAAGTCGAAAAGATTCCGGCAAGCTTAAAAGAATATCTTGCGTAAATATTAAAAACCGAAATTTGTTTTCACACGGGCTGTCGCGTATACACATTACACGACAGCCTTTTTTGCAATTCCGGCATACCGGCTGCATACAATTTAAAAGAGCGTGTCGCAAAGTCCCTTGCGACGCTTGAACCCCTTTATCATTCTGAAATAACGGAGTAACCGCCATGAACGAGCTTTTAAGAAAAAATACCGATATGTCGAAACTCTCTTCCATGCGTACCGGCGGCCTTGCGCCCGAAGCTTATTTTCCCGATACCGAGGACGCGTTATGTGACACGGTTCGCCATTTAATGGACGAAAAAAAACGCTGTTTTGTCCTCGGAAACCTGTCAAATGTCCTTCTTCCTGACGGGATCTTGGATTTTGTTCCGGTCATCACCACCGGTGTGAAATCCGTGAAAACCGAGAAAACGCCCTCCGGCGCTTTGGTCTATGCGTCTTGCGGCATGTCGCTCACGGCGCTTGCACTTGAAATGTGCCGCGCCGGATTTTCCGGGCTTTCTTTTGCTTACGGGATTCCCGGCACGGTCGGAGGGGCGGTGTTTATGAATGCCGGCGCCTACGGTTCGGAAATGAAGAATATTGTAAAATCGGTACGTTTTTTTGATACCGATTCGGACGAAGTTTCCGAAATTCCGGCAGAGAATTGCGCGTTCGGCTACCGCTCCAGCGTCTTTCAACAGAAAAACGGCGTCATTTTAGGCGCCACCCTCACCCTTGCCGATGACCCAGGCAAGACCGCTCTGAATGAGGCCATGGAGCTTTTGAAACGGCGCAAGGAAAAACAGCCGCTGGAATATCCCTCTTGTGGCAGTGCGTTCAAACGTCCCGAGGGCTATTTTGCCGGCGAACTGATTGAAAAGTGCGGCTTGAAGGGCTATGCGGTCGGCGGCGCGTGCGTGTCCGAAAAACATGCCGGGTTTGTCATCAATAAAGGCGGAGCAACTTCGGAGGACGTTGAAAAACTGCTTTCGGAGGTACGCGCCAAGGTTTTGCAGACGTTCGGCGTGGAGCTTGTGCCGGAGATCCGAATGATAAAATAAAAAACGGGAACAGCTATGACTAAAAAAAAGATCAAGCGTGCGGTCAAAACACCGCCGAAAAAATATACCAAAGCCCCCGGCGGCAGTGAGGAAAAACTGACCTTTACCGGCAAGGTGAAAAAAAGTCTGCACGGCACAAAAATCGAAAAGCTGTGCTGCAAGGCTGCCTTTTCCGCAGGGCTTGCTTTTCCGAAACAGAGCGAAGAAAGCGGAATTGACCGCGGACTTTTCCGGTGCAGCGCCTGCGCGCCGCACTTTTTACGCGGCGTTTTTATGGCTTCCGGCAGTGTCAATTCGCCGGAAAAGGGGCATCATCTGGAAATGAAAGTGTACGGCCGTGACAAGGCGGCTTCTCTTGCAAAAGTGTTGGAGGAAAACGGCTTTGAAGCCGGCATTTCGGCGCGCCGTTCGTCGGACATTGTCTATTTCAAGGACGGCGAGGTCATCTTTGGCTTTTTGAACTACATCGGCGCTCAAAAATGTGCTTTTGATTTTTTGGAAGTCATCATTGAAAAGCAGGTGCGCAACGACTGCAACCGCAAAACCAATTTTGACGCTGCCAACATGTTAAAGACCGCCACAGCCGGAAAGCGGCAATTGGACGCGATCCGCTATTTTTACGAGACCGGCGAGATCGATACGCTTTCGGAGGTCTTGCAGACGACTGCGGCGTTAAAGCTTGAAAACCCGTCCTTGAACCTGTCTGAGTTAGCCGCTCTTCATGAACCTCCCATCACCAAGAGCTGTGTCAACCACCGATTGAACAAAATCATTGAAATTTACGAAAAAGCGAACGGCATTTCCGGTAAGTGTGCTTTTAAAAAATAAAACGGCAAGAAAAGAGGTCGGACTTTATGACAGATTTCGTGCATTTGCACCTGCACAGTGAATACAGCCTGCTTGACGGCGCATGCCGCATATCCGAAATTCCGGCGGCCGTGAAAAAGGCGGGCGGAAAGGCCTGCGCCATTACCGACCATGGCGTTATGTACGGCGCGGTGGACTTTTACCGTGCCTGCAAGGCTGAAAATATAAAGCCGATCATTGGATGTGAGATCTATGTCGCGCCCGGTTCGCGTTTTGATAAGGAAAAAAACACGAAAAACGAGGATGGCAACTATTCGCACTTAGTTCTCTTATGCAAAAACCGGACAGGCTATGAAAATTTGATCAAGATCGTATCCCAAGCGTTTACCGAGGGCTTTTACAGCAAGCCGCGCGCCGATATCGAGCTGCTGCGCGAACACCACGAGGGGCTTATTGCCTTGTCTGCCTGTCTCAGCGGCTATATCCCCAAACACATTTTAAGCGGCGATACAGCCGGAGCCAAACAGCACGCGCTGTTATTGAATGAAATTTTCGGCCAGGATAATTTCTATTTAGAATTGCAGGATCATTCGCTGCGCGAGCAGAAAACCGTCAACACAATTCTGTGCGGCTTTTCGGATTCTTTGGGCATTCCGCTTGTCGCTACCAACGACGTACATTATCTTTCGGAGAATGACGCCGAAAATCAAGAGATTCTCATGGCCATCCAGATGAACAAGACGTTAGCCGAGCGCAGTTCGTTTGCTTTCGGAACGCGCGAGTTTTATTTGAAAACCGGCGATCAGATGCAAAATTTGTTTGCCGAGCGGCCCGACGCCATAGAAAACACCGTAAAAATTGCTGAAAAATGCAATTTCGATTTTGAGTTTGACAAACTGTTTTTGCCTGCCTTTTATCCGCCGGATGGGCTTTCGTCCAAGGATTATCTTGAAAAACTATGCCGGGAAGGGCTGTTGCGCCGTTTTTCCGAAATGGACGCGGCAGGCGAGCCCTATGACAAGGCGCTCTACGAGGAGCGGCTTGCGTATGAATTGGATGTCGTTGTGCGCATGGGATATGCCGAATACTATCTGATTGTCAACGACTTTATTTCCCACGCCAAAAAAGAGGGTATTCCGGTCGGTCCGGGACGCGGATCGGGCGCCGGAAGCCTTGCGGCGTTTGCCCTTGGCATTACTGATGTCAATCCAATCAAGTATGGGTTGCTGTTTGAGCGGTTTTTAAATCCGGAACGCGTGAGCATGCCGGACTTTGACGTGGATTTCTGCTATGAACGCCGCGGCGAAGTCATCGAATATGTGGCTGAAAAGTATGGAAAAGACCATGTGGCGCAGATCGTGACCTTTGGCACGATGGCGGCGCGGCAAGCTATCCGCGATGTAGGCCGTGTTATGGGGCTTTCCTATGCGGAGGTGGACAGCGTTGCCAAAAACGTGCCGTTTGCTATCGGCATGACGCTTGACCGCGCCATGAGCGAGAGCAAGACGCTTTCGGATATCTATGAAAGCGACCCAACGCTCCGTCACATGATAGACGTTGCCAAGAAACTGGAAGGAATGCCGCGGCATGCGTCGATTCACGCAGCCGGCGTCGTCATTACCGACAAGCCGGTGAGCGATTATGTGCCGCTTGCTGAAAACCGCGGCGCGGTAGTCACGCAGTTCACCATGAACACGATTGCCGATTTAGGATTACTCAAAATCGACTTTTTGGGGCTTCGCTATCTTACGATTATTTCGGACGCCGAAAAGGCCGTGCGCCGGAAAGAACCGGAGTTTGACATAGCGCGCGTTTCTCTTTCGGACGCCAAAACCTATAAACTGATCGGGTCGGGCAACACCGACGGCGTATTCCAGTTGGAATCGGGCGGCATGAAAAGTTTACTCTGCCGCATGAAACCGGAGAGTATCGAAGATATCACCGCCGCCATATCGCTCTATCGCCCCGGACCGATGGAAAGCATTCCGAAATATCTTGAAAACCGCAAAAATCCCGAAAAGATAAAGTATGCCGTACCGGCTCTTGCGGATATTTTAGACGTAACCAACGGCTGTATCGTTTACCAAGAGCAGGTCATGCAGATCTTCCGCACGTTAGCCGGGTATTCCTACGGACGGGCCGACATTGTGCGGCGCGCGATGAGCAAGAAAAAAATAGCGGTCATGGAAAAGGAACGCGAATATTTCCTCTATGGCAAAAAGCGTGAGGACGGCAGTGTGGAATGCATTGGTGCGATTGCCAACGGCGTATCGGAAGAGGCGGCCAAGGCGCTGTACGATGAGATGAGCGAATTTGCCAAGTATGCGTTCAACAAGTCCCATGCAGCGTGTTATGCGTTTTTATCCTATCGGTCGGCTTACCTAAAAGCGCACTATCCGAAAGAATATATGTGTGCCCTGTTGGACAGCGTTTTAGACAACACCGCCAAGGTCGCGTTCTATATCGATGTATGCAAATCCCTTGGAATCGGCATTCTGCCGCCGGACATCAACAAGAGCTTTGCGTCGTTCCGCGCCGAGGGAAACGGAATCCGGTTCGGACTTCTTGCCGTCAAGGGCGTGGGACACAATTTTATCGACAAAGTGGTAAAAGAGCGCGAAAACGGCGCGTTCAAGTCGTTGGAGGAGTTCCTTGTGCGTATGCCGCAGGGGGAACTCAACAAGCATATGCTGGAATGCCTTATCAAAAGCGGTGCGTTTGACTGCTTCGGGAAAAGGCGCAGTCAGCTTCTTGCCGTTTATGAAGCGGCGTCCGACGCGCTTGCCCGACGGAACCGCATGAGCGTTTCGGGGCAATACGACATGTTTTCAGCCATGAGCGCGGCAGGAAACTCCGATTCTGACGCGTTCAATGCTTTGCACATCGACTATCCGGACATTCCGGAATTAGACGTTATGGAACGCTTGGGGCTTGAAAAAGAGGTAGCCGGCATCTATTTGACCGGCCATCCGCTCGAACGGTACAGCGAGACCGCCAAGGCTATGAACGCTGTCAAGACGAGCGATATCGCGGCCAGCGCCAATCCGGCGGACGGCGAAACGCCGTTTCTTCACGAAAAAGACGCGGTGACGGTCTTAGGGCTTGTAACTTCAAAAAAGATTACGTCAACCAAGAGCGGCAGCCGCATGGCGTTTCTTACGATTGAAGACGAGTTTGGCAGTATTGAGGCCATTTTGTTCCCCAAAATGTTTGAAACGCTCGGTACGATTCTGGAAACCGGAAAGGTGGCGGCAGTCACCGGTGAGCTTTCGTTCAAGGATACGGATGAAACGGATGATAACGGCGAACCGCTTCGAGAGGGAAAGATTCTCGTAAGCCGTGCCGTACCGGCCTCGGAAAACGGAAAGCACCCGATTACCGGTCAGCAAAGCGCGGTCATTCACAAGGAAAACACAGCGGAAAGCGGCAAATTTACCGTCAGTTTTTCGCATTTTGGAAAGGCCGGAACGATTCCGGCAGAACCCGGTCAAGCGAGTTCTGTCGGTGAAAAACGGAAAAAGCCGGAGGAACGGCCAAAAAACGCCCTGCCGCCGTTATATGACGCATCGGGCAATCCGCTATGCTTGTATTTACGCATGCCGGACGAAAAGGGCAAGGAATTTTTCAGGGTACGGCGGCTGCTTGAAATCTTCGAGTATGGCCAGACACCCGTGATTTTGCACTTTTCCGCAGAAAACCGGACGGTGAAGCTGTCAGGCGGCATACGGTTAAATACGACGATGTTTGATTTATTAGGCGAGATCCTCGGCGCGGACAACGTCAAGACGGCGTATCGGAAAAAGTAACGAGAGAAATGCGCCCTTGGACAATTGACGGGGCGGATGAGGGAAAACGCGGCTTTTCTTAGAAGAAAAGCCTGGCAAAAGAATTTGTATTTTGACGCGTTTCATCCCGGAATACTCTGGGATGAAACGCGTCCTCTTTTTTGATATAAATATAAGGGGATAGCAAGTGGTTATGAAAAGCCACGGTAAACGCCTTTTCTGCAAAACACATTATGATTAAAAGTACGTTTTGCGGTATTGCCCGGAAACGCACTTTCATATTGTTTTTAAACTTATATTTTCTTGCTTTCCAAAAAGCGCCCAATGGAGTTGAGTATTCAACCCATTGGGCGCAAATTTCAAATTCTTTTGCGTCTCTTTTCTTTTAAGAAAAGAGACCGAGGTCAAGGGCGTGCAGCCCTTGTACGTTATTCTTCCACAGCATTCTTCTTGGCATCCTCGATGATTTTCTGCGCAACATTGGCAGGCGCTTCTTCATAGCGCGTAAACTCGTATTCAAACGTGCCGCGGCCCTGCGACAGGGCACGGAGCGCAATCGTATAGCCGGACATTTCCGCCATAGGCACTTCGCCTATTATTTCCTGCATTTTGTTCTCTGCCGGGTTCATGCCTATAATGCGCCCGCGCCGCTTGTTAATATCGCCTATAACATCGCCGAGCATTTCATCGGGCACCAGCACCTTAAGAGTACCGATAGGCTCAAGCAGAACGGGGGACGCCTGCGGTATACCGTCCTTAAAGGCTACTGCCGCCGCCATTTTAAAGGACATTTCCGATGAGTCCACCGGGTGATACGAGCCGTCCACCAGCGTTGCCTTTATGCCCACCATTGGGTAGCCTGCCAAAACGCCCTTTGCGGTGCAATCGCGCAGTCCCTTTTCAACCGCGGGGAAGAAGTTTTTCGGAACGGCGCCGCCGAATACCTTTTCCAGCTTGCCCTCCTTGTCGAGCGCTGTGATATCGCGGCGTACCGTGGACTCCGATGTATCGAGAAGATCCCGGACTTCCGTCACGGTGATGCTTCCCTTTTCTTTTAACAGTTTCAAAATTATCTCATGTCTCTGCTGTGTTAACATTTCTTTCCTGCCTTATATTCTGCCACGTTTGTTTCCAGAATGATCTTGCGGAGCGGAAGGATGCTTCCCGGAGAAACGGAAAGTTCATCTACGCCCATCGCAAGGAACTCTTTTGTCAGCTCCTGGTCAGCGCCGAGTTCGCCGCAGATACCGGCCCAGATGCCGGCTTTGTGTGCATTCTCCACAACCATCTGAATCATGCGCAGGATCGCCGGGTGATGCGGATCAAAGAACGGATCCAGCTTTGTGTTCTGGCGGTCGATCGCGAGGGTGTACTGACTGAGGTCGTTCGTTCCGATACTGAAGAAATCAACCTCTTTTGCCAGCTCATCGCTGATGATGGCAGCCGCCGGGGTCTCGATCATGATACCCTGCTCTGGATTTCCGTACTCAATGCCCTGCTCAGCGAGAGAAGCTTTTACTTCCTCCACAATCGCTTTGATCTGGCGAACCTCGCCGACACTTGTGATCATTGGATACATAATGGCAATTTTTCCATATGCGCTTGCGCGGAACAGCGCGCGAAGCTGTGTCTTGAAGATCTCCGGCCGCGTCAGGCAGATGCGGATCGCACGGCAGCCAAGTGCCGGGTTCTCCTCTTTTTCCATCTCGAAATAATCGCACTGTTTATCGGCACCGATATCGAGGGTACGGATGATGACGCGTTTTCCCGCCATCGTCTCTGCTGCCTGTTTGTAGATACGGAACTGCTCCTCCTCTGTTGGATAGTGATCCTGCTCAAGATAGATAAACTCGCTTCGGAACAGGCCGATGCCGCCCGCGTCGTTCTGCATGACAGCCGCAAGGTCTTTGATGTTTCCAATATTAGCATACAGCAGAATTTTCTGTCCGTCCAGTGTAATATTTTCTTTTCCCTTTAAGGTGAGGAGCAGTTTTTTCTTTTCCTCCTCCTCGGTGCGACGCTTCTGCATGGCAGCAAGAGTCTCCTCGTCCGGATCAACATAGATGGTTCCATCGGATCCGTCCACGATGCCGAGCTTTCCGTCTACGCTCTCATCCAGCGGAAGCGGTGTTCCGACCAGTGCCGGAATCGCCATGGTTCTTGCAAGGATAGCGGTGTGGGAATTTAAAGAACCGTGTACGGTAACAAAAGAAAGAACTTTGTCCTTATCCATCTGTACCGTCTCAGACGGCGCAAGGTCATCTGCCACGATGATCGCCGGTTCGTCGTTTAAGGATGCGTCGGTGTCGTCTCCGTTTAAGATGGAGATCAGACGCTCGGAAATATCCTTTACGTCTGCCGCGCGCTCTCTCATGTAATCATCGTCCATGGCAGAAAACATCTGCGCAAAGTTGTCGCCTGTCGTTGCAACGGCATACTCAGCGTTGACGCCCTGGCTCTTGATAATATTCTCGACGGACTCGTTGTAGCCGTCGTCCTCCATCATCATCTGATGTACCTCGAAGATCGCTGCATTGGCCTCGCCAACCTCTTTGCATGCTTTTTCATACAGAACGCCAAGCTGTGCGATTCCTTTTGCCTTTGCTTCCTCAAACCGTGCCATCTCCGCATCCGGATTTTCTACTTTCACACGTTTTACCTGACGCTCATTCTTTTTGTATACGCGGATCTTTCCGATCGCAATGCCGGAAAATACGCTTTTTCCCTGATAAATCTGCATAAGTTTTCTCCACCTTTGTTCTCGATATCCGAATTTTCTGTCCAGACAGCCGGAGCGTGTTTAAAAAGGATTTCTTAGTTTCAGAAAGTTTTTCAAACACGCTCCTGCCGATTACTATATTGTAATTCTCCAGAGCCCCATCTCAATTCCGCTTACGCTCCATTTCGATGTGGCTTCTCGCCATATGGAATTCCAGAAAAAAGCACTCATTCATGCAAGCATGATTCGCACTTTTTTCTTCCATTCCGCATGGCTCTGTAGAATTACAAGTTCTCTTTCATGAAATTGCTGATTGCTTCGTATGCAGCATCTTCATCTGCTCCATCGAAGGTCAGGGTAACTTCTTCGCCCTGTTTTACAGCCAGTCCCATGATGCCGAAGATGGCTTTGCAGTTCATGGCTTTTCCGTCTTTTGCGATCTTGATATCACAGGAAAATTCTTTGACTGCTTTTACCAGCATTCCTGCCGGACGAGCGTGGATTCCTTCTGGATCTGTTACAACATACTTAAATTCTTTCATGATTTTTTCCTCCCATAGGATCTTTGATATTTTTATTTTACTTTGTTTTCTGCCTTTTTTCTACTCTTTTATGCAAC
>ERZ857757.2429-NODE-2429-length-12154-cov-10.111166_pt1 | contig 12154 bp, 7 predicted proteins | sample MGYA00519764_ERZ857757 | MGnify/ENA primary metagenome ERZ857757 (study PRJEB31778, sample SAMEA3449359) | human gut metagenome | biome: human gut; feature: human-associated habitat; material: faeces | place: United Kingdom | collected 2010/2012 ... | reverse complement strand
CCAACGTCATGCTCGAGCTCTGGCACGTCACCAAGCGCTTCGGCGGCCTGACCGCCGTGGGCGACGTTTCCTTCAAGATCAAAAAGGGTGAGATCTACGCGCTCATCGGTCCCAACGGCGCGGGCAAGACCACCATCTTCAACCTCATCACGGGCGTCTACGCGCTCACCGAGGGCCGCGTCATTTTCGACGGTACGGTCGTCGGGCAGGGCGACGCTATCATCAAGGACGATATGCGCGAAACGGATGTCAAGCCCTTCCGTAAGCAGCCCTACGACATCATGTCCCGCGGCATGGCGCGCACGTTCCAGAACATCCGCCTGTTCAAGAGCGAAACGGTCTACAACAACGTTCTCACCGCGTGCCACGCGGAGGCGGATTACAACATCTTCCAGTCGCTCTGGCGCCTCAAGGTCGGTCCCAAATGGCTGACGAAGTACTATTACCAGGAAAAGGCTCTGCGCGAAAAGACTGAGGAGCTATTGAAGATCATGGGCATCTGGGAGCAGCGCGACATGATCGCCGTCAACCTGCCCTACGGCCAGCAGCGCAAGCTGGAGATCGCCCGCGCGCTTGCGACCGATCCCAAGCTGCTGCTGCTCGACGAGCCAGCCGCCGGCATGAATCCGGAGGAGACGCTTGCCCTGATGGACCTCATCCGCGAGATCCGCGACCGCTTCGACCTGACCGTGCTCATCATCGAGCATCACATGGACCTCGTGATGAACGTCTCCGACCGCATCTTCGTGCTCAACTTCGGCAAGCCTCTTGCCGAGGGAACGCCCGCGGAGATCCAGAGCAACCCCGAGGTCATCGAGGCCTATCTCGGAAAGGAGGACGACGGCGATGGCGATGCTTGAAATTCGTGACCTGAACGTTTACTACGGCGGCATCCACGCCCTCAAGGGCATCTCGCTCGAGGTCGAGGAGGGGCAGATCGTCTCGATGATCGGCTCCAACGGCGCGGGCAAATCGTCCATGATGAACGCCATTTCCGGCATTGTGAAGTACAAGTCCGGCGAGATCCTCTACAAGGGTCAGCCGCTGCCGACCGCCGCCAATAAGGTCGTCCGGCTCGGCGTGTGTCAGGTGCCGGAGGGCCGCCTGATCTTCGCGAACCTCACCGTTTACGAGAACCTGAAGGTCGGCGCGTACCTCCGCAGCGACAAGGACGGCATCGAGCGCGACCTCAAGCGCGTGTATGAGATTTTCCCGCGCTTGGAGGAGCGCAAAAATCAGATCGCCGGCACGCTCTCCGGCGGCGAGCAGCAGATGCTGGCGATGGGCCGCGGCATCATGTCCGCACCCGACCTCATCATGCTCGACGAGCCGTCCCTCGGCCTCGCGCCGCTGCTGGTCAACACCATTTTCGATACCATCCGCGAGATCAAGGCCATGGGCAAGACCATTCTGCTCGTGGAGCAGAATGCGCTCAAGGCGCTCTCCGTCGCGGACAACGCCTATGTTCTCGAGCAGGGCCGCATCACCAAGTCCGGCCCGGGCAAAGAACTGCTCAAGGACCCCGCCATCGCGGAGGCCTATCTCGGCAAGGCGGCTCGCTGAGCCGAACCATAAATTTTGGAGGTAATTCCCAATGGCTAAAACGGCACAGGATGTCATGCAGCTCATTCGTGAGCAGGGCATCAAGATGGTCGATTTCAAAATGGTCGATATCAACGGCCAGTACCGCCATGTGACCATTCCCGCCCAGAATTTTACCGAAGCGACCATGACCGACGGCATCGGCTTCGACGCCTCGAACTACGGCTATGCCGTGGTCGAAAAGAGCGACATGGTCTTTATTCCCGACCCCGCTACCGCGCAGATCGACCCCTTCTGTGAGGTCTCCACCCTGTCGATGACCGGCAACGCCATGATCATCGACTACCCCCACAACCGCCCGCTCGACCAGTATCCGCGCAACATCGTGCTGGCGGCGGAGCAGTATATGCGTGATACCGGCATCGCCGACACGATGCTCATTCTGCCGGAATTTGAGTTCTATCTCTTCGACGATGTAGCCTGGAAGGTCGCGCCGAACGAGATCGGCATGAGCCTCGACGCCGAGCAGGCGCATTGGAACGGCGACATCAACGGCCGCGGCGTCATCGTCCCGCGGCAGGGCCACTACCACATTGCCAAGCCGCTCGACCGCACCTACGAGTGCCGCAGCGAGATGTGCCTGCGCATGGAGGAGGCCGGCATCCCCATCAAGTATCACCACCCCGAGGTCGGCGGCGCGGGCCAGTTCGAGATCGAGCCGAAGCTCGGCGAGATGAGCAAAATGGCCGACGCGACCATGCTCATCAAGTACATCATCCACAACACCGCCCTCAAGTACGGCAAGAGCGCCACGTTCATGCCCAAGCCCGTCTACGGCGAGGCCGGCAGCGGAATGCACGTCCATATGCTGCTCTTAAAGGACGGCGAGCCGGTGTTCTCCGACGACAACGGCTACTCGCATCTCAGCCGGGAGGCCCACTGGTTCATGGGCGGTCTTCTCAAGCACATCCATTCCCTCTGCGCCATCACGAATCCCAGCACCAACTCCTTCAAGCGTCTGGTGCCGGGCTTTGAGGCGCCCGTCACCGTCGGATACGCCACGAGCAACCGCAGCGCGGTCATCCGCATCCCCGCCTACGCCAAGACGCCGAATATGCGCCGCTTTGAGCTGCGCAATCCGGACGCCACCTGCAACCCGTACTTCTGCTACGCGGCGCTGCTGATGGCCGGTCTTGACGGCATTGAAAACAAGATCGACCCGCACGAAAACGGCTGGGGCCCCTACGACGTCAACCTCTACACCCTCTCCGACGAGGAGAAGGCCAAGCTGCAGGGTCTGCCCACCTCGCTTGACGCGGCGCTTGACGCGCTCGAGGCCGACCACGACTATCTCACGAAGGGCGGCGTGTTCCCCGAAGCGCTGCTCCGCAGCTTCATCGCCGCCAAGCGCAGGGAATGCGCGGCCATGGCCGCCATCCCGCATCCCGCGGAATTCGAACGCTACTACAACCTGTAAAAAACTGCGCGCATCCATCGGGGGACCGCCTTCCGGCGGCTCCCCCCTTTGCGCGCCCGACACCACGCTCCGCGCCGCGCGGAGAGCAAAGGAGAACGATCATGGAACAAGTCCTGCTGGATCAGATCACCGCCCTGCGCGCACAGCTCCACGCCTGCGCGGAGGTTTCCGGCCGCGAGGCCGTGACAAAGCACACCCTGCTGACCTTCCTGCGCGAGCATACCTCGCTGGAGCTTCATGAGCTTGCGGGCGGCTTCTACGCCGCGCACCGTGAGCCGGAGGGCACAAAGCCCACAGTCGCGCTGCGCGCGGATTACGACGCGCTGGCGACGCCCGAGGGCGGCGCGGCGCACCTGTGCGGTCACGACGGACATGCCGCGGCGCTGTGCGGCGTCGCGCTGATGCTTGAGGGGCAGTCCATCGGGCGCAGCGTGTTTCTGCTCTTTCAGGGCGCGGAGGAGACCGGTGCGGGCGCGGCGCTGTGCTGTGAGCTTTTTGACCGCGAGAAGGTCGACGAGATCTACGGCGCGCACAACCTGCCGGGCTTTCCGTTCGGCGCGGTGCTCACCCGCGCGGGCACCTTTGCCTGCGCCAGCCGCGGCGTGACTATTCATTTTGTTGGTAAGCCCGCCCACGCCGCCTATCCCGAGACCGGCATCTCCCCCGCTCCCGCAGTCGGACAGCTGTTGGTCGATCTGCCCGCGCTCGCCGCGCCCGAGCAGTACCGCGGCATCACGCTCTGCACCGTCATCGGCGCGCAGATGGGCGAAAAGGCCTTCGGCGCGGCGGCGGAGTCTGCCGAGCTGTGGCTGACGCTTCGCGGCGAGCACGACGACGATCTCGCGCAGCTCCGTCGCAGTGTGCTCACCCGCGCGCAGGAGCTGGCCCACAAGAACCATCTGGAGTTTTCCTTTGAAGAACAGGACATTTTTCCCGCCACGGAAAACGACGCGCTCTGCGCCAGCCGCGTCATGCGTGTGTGCCGCGGCACGCTCCTGCATGACCCGATGCGCTGGAGCGAGGATTTCGGCCATTATCTGCACCGCTGCCGCGGCGCGTTCTTCGGCGTGGGCGCGGGCGAGGATCACCCGCAGATCCACACCGAGCACTACGAATACCCCGACACGCTTCTGGAGCCGACCGTCGAGGCGTTCCGGGCGCTGCTCACCAGCGAATAAGAAAAGACCTGCGCCGCGCGGCGCAGGTCCTTTCTTTTGTTTGTTAAGGCAATACCGCGTAATGGAACAAGAGCGATTTGCGCCGCAGCTTTCATTGTGCGGTGTTGCCTTAAGCCTTTTTGCGGATGAGGATGAACGGGGTGCATTGCCCCTCCTGCCCCGCGGGATTGTCGCGCACGATCTCGCTGAGCTGCTCGTCTGTCAGCGTGACGTTGCGGCACTTGCCGAGGATCACGCAGTCGATGTCGCTCGCGTCAATGATCATGGCCTTCACGCCGGTCTTTTCGTAGATCTCATCGCAGACGCCGGAGGGGTTTTCGGGATTGAGAATACCGTAGTCCACATACTCCTTGAACGAAATATCGTAGTCGATCAGACCGTCGATGCCGTCCACCTCGTGTCCGCAGACCTTGTAGAACACGCCCTTCTTGCCGAAGAGCTTTGTCACCGCCGAGCAGAAGGCCGCCAGCAGCACGCGCGGCAGGCCGCAGATCATAATGATGAGCTGCATCTTGTGCGGCGTACCCGCGCCGGGACCCGCGGGCGTGACGTGTACGAAGCGGCACAGCAGCTTCGCCCAGAAGCCGGGGTGGATGTCCTTGCGGTAGACGATGCGCTTCTGGCACAGGGCGATGACCTTCTCGCTGATGCTCAGCAGGTCGCCCTCCTCATAGAGCGGCTTGACGTAGCGCTCGATCAGGTCGATATAGTTCTCGCCGATCTGGACGAAATGCGTCTGGATGGCGTGGCGCTGATAGACGCCGGTCGAGGTCTCGATCTCAACCTTTTTGGACTCATTTGCAACAAATTCCATGAAAAAATGCCTCTTTCGTGCAGGATGATCAAGTGTGCATTTATTGTACCACAAAATCTGCAAAAAGCTACTGTTATTTGCAAAAAGATAAAAATTCGGAAAAGCGCGGCGAACGCCGCGCTTTTCGCTTGCTTATTGTCCTCTCTGCGCCTGCGGCATCTCCCATGCCAGATGGTCGGTGTGGAGCAGATGATGCGATTTTTCTCCGAGGGGCTTGCCGAGATAGTCGCGATAGAGCGCCTGCACGTCGGGATTTTCGTGCGAGAAGCGCAGCGCTTCGCCCTTGTCGAGCCGCCAGAGCACGCCGCCGCGTGTCTCCGCCAGCTCCTGCCCGTCATGAATGGGCTGACCGCCGCCGCCCGCGCAGCCGCCGGGACAGGCCATGACCTCGACAAAGTCATAGCTGACCTCGCCACGCTCGATGGCGTTGAGCAGCTTCCGCGCGTTGCCGAGTCCGCTCACCACCGCGACCTTCACCTCGCCCGCCGTGGGAATGTTGAAGCTCGCCTCCTTCCAGCCGTCCATGCCGCGCACGGCGGTGAAGGCGTCGGGATCGGGGTTCTCGCCGGTCACGAGGTAGTACGCCGAGCGGAGCGCGGCGTCCATCACGCCGCCGGTCGCGCCGAACACGACCGCCGCGCCCGTGCCGCTGCCGAGCGGGGAGTCGAACTCCTCCTCCGGCAGATGGACGGGGGAAATGTGGTTCGCACGGAGCATGATGTCCAGCTCGCGCGTGGTGATGCTCACGTCAACGTCGGGAATGCCGTCCTCGCCGCGCATGGTCGGAAGCGCACACTCGCTTTTCTTTGCGACGCACGGCATGATGGACACGACGAACAGCCGCTTGGGATCAATGCCGATCTTCTCGGCAAAGTAGGTCTTGGCAATGGCGCCGAACATCTGCTGCGGGGACTTCGCGGTGGAAAGCTCCTCCGTCCGCTCGGGATACTGCGACTTGAGAAAGCGCACCCAGCCCGGGCAGCAGGAGGTGAACATCGGCCAGCGGTAGTCCTTTTTGTGCGTGAAGCGCTCAAGAAACTCGCTGCCCTCCTCCATGATGGTGAGGTCGGCGGCAAAGTCGGTGTCGAACACATAGTTGAAGCCCAGCTCGCGCAGAGCAGCCGCCATGCGCTTGGGCGTGGCAAACTCCGGCGAAAGGTTGAACTGCTCCGCCCAGGCCGTGCGCACCGCCGGCGCGACCTGCACGACCGTGACGGTGTTGGGGTCGTCGATGGCGTCAAAGACGATTCCCGTGTCGTCGCGCTCCCGCAGCGCCGCCGTGGGGCAATGCGTGATGCACTGGCCACAGTAGGTACATTCCGTATCCTGGATGCGGCGATTGCGCGAGGCGTCCACCGTCGCGCGGGAGCCGGTGCCGAGCAGATCCCATATCTTCACGGTCTGTACGTTCTCGCAGATCTGGATGCAGCGCATACACTTCACGCACTTGTCGTTCTCGCGGATGAGCGGCGTGGAGTAGTCCACCGCCTCCCGGCGCAGCTTGGTGGGATAGTGCTCGCCGCGCATATTGAAGTCGTTCGCGAGCGACTGCAGCGTGCAGTTGCCGCTGCGCGAGCAGCTCGTGCAGCTCGTGTCGTGCTCGGAGAGGATCAGCCGCAGGTTGGCGCGGCGCGCCTCGCGCGCCATGGGGCTGTTGGTAAAGACCTCCATGCCGTCCGCCACCACATTGTCGCACGCGGGGACAAGGCGCTCCATGCCCTTGACCTCCACGCAGCACAGACGGCAGGCAGCGATCTCGTTGACGTCCTTTAAGTAGCAGAGCGTCGGAATGTTGATGTTGAGCATCCGCGCGGCCTCGAGGATCGTGGTCGTTTCGGGCACCGTGATGCTCTTATGGTCGATGGTCAGCGTCACGTTCTTTACCATTTGCCCTTCCTCCCTCCACGGAAAATGCCGTAGCCGAAGTGGTCGCAGCGCAGGCAGCGGGACGCCTCGGCGTAAGCCTCCTCGTCCGTCAGGCCGCACTCGATGCACTTGAAGTCGCGCTTGCGCTCGTCGGCCTCGCGCTCGGTGGTGTTGATGCGGCCATGGGGCGGCTTGTTGTTCAGCCGTGCAGTTGGGACCTCCACACCCACGTCGATGACATGGTGATAGCCGAGGTATTCGTCGATGTTCGCCGCCGCGACCTTGCCCGCCGCGATGGCGCGGATGACGGTGGCCGGACCCGTGACGCAGTCGCCGCCGGCAAATACGCCGTCCATGTTGTCGATCTGGCCGCTGGCCTCGGCAACAAAGGCACCGCGCTTGATGGTAATCTTGCTCTGCTCGAAGCCGTGTGTTTCCACGCCCTGTCCGATGGCGACTACGATCCCATCCGCCGCGATGCGCTTTTCAAAGAGCTTTGCCTTCTCCGGCTTGGGCCGGCCCTTATCATCCATCTCGCCGATGATCTGCGGCTGCGTCCAGAGCGCGACCGCATGGCCCTGCCCGTTCGTCTCGATGCGCACGGGGGCCTGCAATGTGACCAGCTCCACGCCCTCGGCGACCGCGCCCTCGACCTCCTCGGGCAGCGCGGTCATATCCTCCCGGCGGCGGCGATAGACGCAACTCACCTTACGCGCGCCGAGGCGCACTGCGCTGCGGCATACATCCATCGCGACGTTGCCGCCGCCGATGACCACGATCTCCTTGCCGCGGAAATCGGGCATGTGATCGTCGCCGATCTCGCGCAGCATCTCGACCGCGGACATGACGCCCTCGGCGTCCTCGCCTTCGATGCCGGTCTTTTTATCCGTGTGTGCGCCGAGTGCAAGATAGAGCGCGTCGTATTGACCGCGCAGCTCGTCGAAGGTGATCTCGTCTCCGATGTCCACATTGACCTTCGCATCAATGCCGACGGAGAGGAGCGACGCGATCTCCGCGTCCAGGATCTCGCGCGGCAGACGGTAGGCGGGAATGCCGTAGCGCAGCATACCGCCGAGCTTCGCCCGCTTTTCATACACCGTAACCTTGTGGCCCATCAGCGCGAGGTAGTACGCCGCGGAAAGACCGCTCGGCCCGCCGCCGACGATGGCGACCGTCTTGCCGGTCTCCTCAGCGCAGGCGGGATGGGGCACATAGCCCGCGTGGTCCACCGCGTAGCGCTTGAGTCCGCGAATGTTCACCGCGTCGTCGATCATGTTGCGGCGGCAGCGCGCCTCACAGGGATGCTCGCAGATGTACGCGCAGGCGGAGGGGAAGGGGTTATCCTGCCGGATGAGCCGCACAGCGTCCGCGTAGCGGCCGTACTTCACCAGCACGGTGTAGCCCGGAATGTCCACGCCCGCAGGGCACAGCGCCACGCAGGGGACAGGATTCTGCATCCCGCCGAGGCAGCGGTGGCGCAGAACGTGCTCTTCATAGTCGTCGCGGAAGCCCTGGATGCCGTCGAGCACCAGCCGCGCCGCGTCGCGCCCGATGGCGCAGTCCGCGCTGTTGACGATCACGCGCGCCGTGCGCTCGATGAGCGCGATGGTCTCCATCGTCGCCTTGCCGTCGAGCACGCTCTCCATCAAATCGGAGAGCTGACCGAGGCCGACGCGGCAGGGCACGCACTTGCCGCAGGTCTGCGCGTGGCAGAGGTTCAAAAAGTTCATCGCAAGATCCACCGGGCACAGTCCCGGAGGGCTGGCGGCAATGCGCCGCTCCACGTCGCGGTACAGTCCGTCGATCACGGTCTGGGCGCGCGACGGCGTCATAATGTCAAGTCTCGACAAAACCTTCACACCTTTCCGAATCGCAAAACGCGGGCACATCCTACGGCGCGCCCGCTGTCTTTTAATTATAGAGCATTTCTATAGGTGATGTAAAGATAAATTTTTTATACAAATCGCCAAAAATGTAGGCTGTCTCTGCCTTTCTCCGCGCAAAAAGGAGGGCTGCCCTTCGGCAGCCCTCCTGAATGGGACCTTGCTTACTTCTTGTCGTACATATCAATGAGCTTGACGAGGTGCTCGTAGCGCTCCTTGGCGGCTTCCTCGTTGCGGGCAAACAGGGTGTCGGCGCGCTCGGGGAACTCGCGGGTCAGACGGCTGTAACGGGCCTCGTTCATCAGGAATTCCTGATAGCCGCCGGCGGGCGCCTTGGAGTCCAGCGTGAACTTCTTCTCGCCCTCGGGGTTGTAGCGGAACAGATTCCAGTAGCCGCAGTCCACGGCCTTCTTCATTTCCTTTTGGCAGTTCATCATGCCGCCCTTGATGGAGTGCATCTCGCAGGGGCTGTAGCCGATGATCAGGGACGGGCCGTGATAAGCCTCGGCCTCGGTGATGGCCTTAATGGTCTGAGCGGGGTTGGCACCCATAGCGACCTGGGCCACATACACATAGCCGTACTGCATGGCGATCTCGGCAAGGCTCTTCTTCTTCACTTCCTTGCCGGCTGCGGCAAACTGGCAGACCTGGCCGATGTTGGAGGCCTTGGATGCCTGTCCGCCGGTGTTGGAATAGACCTCAGTATCGAAGACGAAGATGTTCACATCCTGCTTGGAGGCGATAACGTGATCCAATCCGCCGTAGCCGATGTCGTAGGCCCAGCCATCGCCACCGAAGATCCACATGGACTTCTTGGCCAGATACTCCTTCTTGCTCAGCAGGTCAGCCGCAATGGTGCAGGCCTCGCAATCGCAGAACAGGGCGCCCTTTGCCTTCAGCTCGGCAGCGTGCTCGGCGAACTGAGGATTGGCGGCCAGCTCCTCCACGGTGCAGATGCTCTCCTCCAGAGCCTTGACAAAGGCCTTGGTGGGCTCAGCATTGGCGGTGCCATCGTCCATGGTGTCCAGCCAAGCCTGAGCGGCAGCCTTCAGCTCGGGACGGGCCCACTCGATGTTCACCAGGCGGCGGGTCTCGGCGGCCAGATCCTCACGGATCTTGTTCTGGCCAACGAACATGCCCAGGCCGTGCTCGGCGTTATCTTCAAAGAGGGAGTTGCACCATGCGGGGCCGTGGCCCTCCTTATTGGTGCAGTAGGGAGAGGTAGCCGCAGGACCGCCCCAGATGGAGGAGCAGCCGGTGGCGTTGGAGATATACATATGGTCGCCGAACAGCTGGGTGACGAGACGGGCATAGCTGGTCTCGGCGCAGCCGGCGCAGGAGCCGGAGAACTCCAGATAGGGCTGCTTGAACTGGCTGCCCTTGACGGTGTTGTCCTGCATGTCGGCCTTGGGAGCGACCTCGGCCACGCAGTAGTCGAACACATCCTGCTGTGCGGCTTCCTCTTCCTGGCCAACCATAGTCAGGGCACCCACGGGACAGACGCCCACGCACACGCCGCAGCCCATGCAGTCCAGAGGAGACACGGCCATGGTGTACTTGTAAACACCCTTGCCCTTGCCAGCCTTCACGTCCACGATCTTGGCAGCGGCGGGAGCCTTGGCGGCCTCCTCCTCGGCGGCCTTGCGGCGCTTTTCCTCGTTCTCCCGCTTGCTCTTCTGCGCTTTTTCCTCTTTGATGGCGTCCAGCTTCTCAAAGGTCGCGCCCTCCTCGAACACAGCCAGGAACTGGTCGCGGTCCATCACTTCCCTGCCGACAAGGTACTCGGCGATGAACTTCATCTGTTCCATATGCTCGGTCAGAATCCGCTCAGCGGTCGCAAACGCGCCGGTGACGATTGAGTGAATCTCGTCGTCGATTTCCGAGGCGATTTTTTCGGAATAGTTGCGGCCGTTGGAGAAATCCTTCCCCAAGAAAACCTCGTCGTGGTTGGTGCCGAACACAATCGGACCAAGCCTGTCGCTCATACCGTACTGCGTGACCATTTTCCGCGCGATTTCAGTGGCGCGCTGGATGTCGTTCGACGCACCCGCAGATACGTCCTTGAGCATCAGCTTTTCAGCGACACGGCCGCCGAGCAGCGACGCAATGCTTTCGAGCATCTCATTTTTATAGACGCTGTTTTTATCCTCCGTCGGGAGAGAAAGCGTATAGCCGAGCGCCCGGCCGCTGGGAATGATGGAAATCTGATGCACGGGATCCTGCGTGGGCAGGAAATGCTCCACAATCGCGTGACCGGCTTCGTGATAAGCCGTGGCGCGCTTTTCCTCCTCCTTGATGACGCGGGACTTCTTCTGTGGCCCGACGATGACCTTGATGTTGGCCTCCTCGATCTCCTCCATGCCGATGAGCTTTTTGCCCTTGCGCGCGGCCAGCAGCGCAGCCTCGTTGAGCAGGTTGGCCAGATCGGCGCCCGTGAAGCCGGCGGTGGATTTGGCGACCGTTTCCAGATCGACGGTTTCCTCCAGCGGCTTATTGCGTGCGTGAACCTTCAAGATTTCCACGCGGCCCTTGATGTCGGGATAGTTCACCGTGATCTGCCGGTCGAAGCGGCCCGGACGCAGCAGCGCGGGATCGAGGATGTCCGGCCGGTTCGTGGCGGCAATGACAATCACGCCGTCGTTGACGCCGAAGCCGTCCATCTCGACAAGGAGCTGGTTGAGCGTCTATTCCCGCTCGTCATGCCCGCCGCCCCAGCCTGCGCCGCGGTGACGGCCGACGGCGTCGATTTCGTCGATGAACACGATGCAGGGCGAGGTTTTTTTCGCGGTTTCAAACAAATCGCGCACACGGGACGCGCCGACGCCGACATACATTTCGACGAAGTCGGAGCCGGAGATGGAGTAGAACGGCACGCCGGATTCGCCGGCGACCGCCTTAGCCAGCAGCGTTTTGCCCGTGCCGGGCGCGCCGACAAGCAGCACACCCTTCGGGATACGCGCGCCGAGCGACGAAAACTTATCCGGGTTCTTCAGGAACTCGACGACCTCCTGAAGCTCCTCCTTTTCCTCGTCCGCACCGGCGACGTCGGTGAAATAGACCTTTTTCTTTTCATCGGACCCGAGCTTCGTCCGCGCCTTGCTGAACGAATTCATCCGTCCGCCCAGTCCGCCGAAGCCGCCACCTGACCCGTCGCGGGAGGATGTGCCCTTGGACGAGGCGCGGGAAATGAACAGCCACCAGACGACGACCATAATCACGATAACCAGAATATACGGCAGGAACGATACCCAGACCGGAAGCTGCGTGGGCGCCTCAAAATCGTAATCGGTCAGGATGCCCGCCTGCTTCTGCTGCACGATGAGGTCGTTGAGGTCCTCATAGAACAGATTGAGACTGAGAAGCTGGTACTCGATTTTCTTGTTGTTTTTCAGCG
>ERZ857757.2426-NODE-2426-length-12167-cov-3.940720_pt1 | contig 12167 bp, 10 predicted proteins | sample MGYA00519764_ERZ857757 | MGnify/ENA primary metagenome ERZ857757 (study PRJEB31778, sample SAMEA3449359) | human gut metagenome | biome: human gut; feature: human-associated habitat; material: faeces | place: United Kingdom | collected 2010/2012 ... | reverse complement strand
CCTGCCGTATTGCGATCAACCGTTACCTGAAACGTAAAGGTAAGGTGTTCATCCGCATTTTCCCGCAGAAATCCTTTACGTCCCGTCCCCCGGATACTCGTATGGGTAAGGGTAAGGGCGCCGTGGAAGGCTGGGTAGCCGTTGTCCGCCCCGGCAACATTCTGTTTGAAGTAGGCGGCGTGACCGAATCCCAGGCGCGTGAAGCCCTTCGACTGGCTTCCAACAAGCTGGGCGTATCCACCCGCTTCGTCTATCGTCAAGGCGTTCAACACTAAAGCTACTCATCACCATGTCCGATAAGAACTCCGCCAAAGAACTTCGTGCTATGTCCGCCAAGGAGCTTTCCGCTCTGGTGCGCAGCCTTCGTGAAGAACTTTTCAATCTCCGCCTCCAGCAGGCCACCGGCCAGCTGGAAAACAACCAGAGAATTCGCACCGTCCGCAAGGACCTTGCCCGCGCCCTTACCATTCAGGGTGAAACCGGGGAGGTTTAATTGAGGATTTCCGGTAATTACAGAATATTCTAACACTTTTAGAATCCAATGTCCGAACAAACCGAAACAACCAAGAAGCCCGGCCTTCGCAAGACGCGCGTCGGCGTGGTGACTTCCACCAAGATGGACAAGACCATCGTTGTGGAATACGTTGCCCGCGTTCCGCACCCCAAGTTCAAGAAGATCGTCAAGAAGAGCAAGAAGTTCTATGCCCATGACGAAAATTCCACGGCCAAGGTAGGCGATAAGGTACGTATCGTTGAAACCCGCCCGCTTTCCAAGCTGAAGTGCTGGGAACTGGTGGAAGTGCTTACCCATTAATCAGGAATCAACCATTAAGTAAAGGAGATTTGATACCATGATCCAGATGGAATCCCTAGTCCAGGTAGCCGACAATACCGGCGCCCGCTCCGCCAAGATGATTGGCGTTATCGGCAAGCGCACCCGTCAGGCTCACATTGGCGATATTATTACCTGCCATATCCGCGAATCCATTCCCACCGCTTCCGTGAAGAAAGGAACCGTGGTGAAGGCCGTGGTAGTGCGCACTGCCGCCCCGATTCGCCGTGATGACGGTTCCGTGCTTCGTTTTGACGGCAATGCCGTCGTCATCATCGACAAGGACAACAACCCGCGCGGCACCCGTATTTTCGGGCCGGTCGCTCGTGAACTCCGTGAAAAGAAGTTCATGAAGATTGTTTCCCTTGCTCCGGAAGTGCTCTAACCGAGACGCCTCAGGATTTTGGACGCCATCCTCCGAAAAGGAGGATGGCGTTTTTTATTGTCCCCGTTTTTCTGATAAGTTTTCATTACGGTGTGCTTCCCATATAGGGAGAAGGTTGCCGGAGCGCAGCCCTTGCCTGGCGCACGAGGCCGGCAAATCCGGAATAGGTTAATGAGGGGGGAATTCCGGTTGTTGAAATGTCCGCTTGTTTTCCTGGACTGCCGTTTTCAGGGATATGCTTTTCCATGACGTTGAACGCATGTTTGAGTTGCTGGGATATCCGGAGGAAGGAGGAAACGTATTTATCCGGAAGAGACGGAGAAACGGCCTTCTTGCCGGATTTTTCCGATCCGGTTTTGAGGCGGTTCCTAATGGTGGCTCTTTATAGAATAAGTTACCGGGAAGGGGGGATTCGTTGCCGGGAACCGTTCCATGAGATACGGAAGCGGGCAGGGGCTTCCTGTCCCGTCAGAGCGTGGGGTTGAAGTGCAGGGAATAGGGGCAGATAATGGAAGGGACGGACAGATGGAGGAACCGCCTTCCGAATGCCAGGTAAGGGGAAGAAAGGAGGCAGGAGGCCGGGATACCGTGAAGCCTGGCGCAGGAATTAAGCTTCGTTAATGCCTGTGCGGTTCGGTACGGGGTTTTCCCAGTTGCTGGGAGGAACCGCAGGCCGGGCAACGGAACCAGCGGAAGAGGAATATATGCAGTGCCGTGGCGAATACGTAGCCGAACAGGGGAATGTGGTGGGCCGCCTTATTGCGGGTGTATTTTTTAAAGGAAAAGACATGGGCCCTGCACACGCTGCATTTCCGGGGAAGCGCCAGGGAAAGATAGAGAACCAGCGCCAGAATCCAGGGGCCGAAGCAGAGGCTGATTAACGGCCAGCCTCGTTCTCCATTGAGAAGCACAAGGGTGGTGACCGAAATGGAGAAGAGGATGCAGATGAACAGGAGCAGGACGATAACGGCTCCCATCCATGTCCGGAAGGAGGTCATGTGCTTGATGCCTTTTTTGCGAAGGTAGGTTTTCGGCTCCTTGTGGGTGTGAACATGTTTTGCGGGCTGGTAGCTGTGTTCTTCCTGCAGCCTGGCCTTGGCGGAGAGATGTTTTGGAGGTCCGTCCGTATGGGAACGCCCACGTTCCCTTCTGTTTTCTGAAGAATCAGTAATCGGAGGGTCAACGGGAGTAGCAAGGGGGAGGCCGTCGCCCTCATGGATGGGAAGAAGCTCCGGTTCCGGCGCAGTAGGAGAGGAAAGAGCCTGATTCACCCATTCCCTGAAAACGGGAGCGGAAGGAATTTCCGTCTGCAGTTTCAGCATCCGTTTTGCCTGGTGAAGTTCAGGCAAAACGGTGGAGGGGTCCGCGGAAGCGAATTGTTCAAGAGTACGTATGCCCACCGCTTCAAGCAATTCAATGAATTGCTCGCGGCCGGCAAAGTACTTTTGAATATTATTCATTCCCGGAATGATAGATGGTTAGGAAAGGGAATCAAGCATCCCTTTTAACTGGGATTGTTTTGCCTCCCAGTCCGCCAGACGGGCTTTTTCCTGATTCACGACTTCTGCCGGAGCTCTTTCCACAAAACCCGCATTACCCAGCTTGGCCGCGGATTTGGCGATTTCCCTGGCTATTTTGTCCAGTTCCCTGCCCAGGCGTTCCTTTTCCGCTTCCACGTCAATAAGGCCTTCCAGGGGCAGGAAGAGTTCCCCAAGCGGCGTGAGGGCCGCAGGCGTTCCCTTGGGGGAGGAGTAAGCTGCGTCCCGGATGACGGATTTGGCGTTCGCCAAAATGGCCAGACGGGAGAGGATATCCTGGGGTACGTCGTGGGGAGTTTTCAGGATGAAGCTGACGTTTTTATTGTTGGAAAGGTCGTATTCCGCTTTCAGGTTGCGGGCCTTGTTGGCCGTTTCATAAAGGGCTGCGGCCTGGGTATTCGCCAAGGTGATGCGGCTTTCATCAAGTCCTGCCAGGAGGTTTTCGGCAGAGGGGAGAGGAGTGCGCATGAGCGGCAGGCCGCCGTTGCTTTCCGCAAAGCCCAGGGAGGCCCAGAGTTCTTCCGTGATATGAGGCATGACCGGATGCAGAAGGGCCAGGTAGTGCCTGAGCACCGTGTCCATCGTGGTGAGCGTGGCTGCCCGTGCCGCTGGGTCCGCCCCGTCCTTCAGGTCACCCTTGACGGCTTCCAGGAAGCGGTCGCAGTATTCGTTCCAGAAGAATTGGTACAGGGTTTGGATGAGGGCGTTGAATTCGTAGTCCGCCAGCGCTTTTTCTACATCTGCATGCAGTTGCTTGAGCTTGGAGATAATGGAGATATGTACGGATGAGTAGTGAGGGGCCGTTTCTCCCCTGGCATCTCCCTGCATCAGCCGGAAGCGCGTGGCATTGTACAGCTTGTTGGCAAAGTTGCGGCCTTCGCTGATCTGGTTTTCATCAAAGCGCACGTCCGTTCCTGTGGGGGCGATGCGCATGAGTCCGAAGCGGAGGCCGTCCGCTCCGTAGTTGGCGATCAGGTCCAGAGGATCCGGGGAGTTGCCCAGGGATTTGCTCATTTTACGCCCGATTTTGTCACGGATGATAGACGTGAAAAAGACGTTGCTGAACGGTTTGTCATGCTGGAAACGGTATCCGGCCATAATCATGCGCGCCACCCAGAAGAAGATGATGTCCGGTCCCGTGACAAGATCCGTAGTGGGATAGAATTTGGCGCGGGTTTCCTCATCCATGGTGGAGAAAGGCCACAGCCAGGAGGAGAACCATGTGTCCATTACGTCGTTGTCCTGAATCCAGTTGTCCGGGTCCTGGGGCGGTTCGGTTCCCACGTAGAGGAAGCCCTGTTCCAGTGCGGAGGCGTCCAGCGCCGGGGCGTTCCTGAGTTCTTCCGCCTTGTCTTTGCGGTACCAGACCGGGATGCGATGGCCCCACCAGAGCTGTCGGGAGATGCACCAGTCCTGAATGTTTTCCAGCCAGTGGGCGTAGGTTTTCGCCCAGCGCGCGGGGCGAAAAGTGATATCCCCTCCCGCTACGGCGTCCGCGGCTTCTTTCACGCAGGGGTATTTGAGGAACCACTGCATGGAGAGGCGCGGTTCAATCGGGACATTGGCGCGTTCGGAGAACCCGACTTTGTTATCATAGTCTTCAATGTTGACCATGAGGCCGGAGGCTTCCAGCATTTCCACGGATTTGCGGCGTGCGTCAAAGCGGTCCATGCCGTGGAGTTCGGGCACTTCCGGGCAGTTGATATGACCGTCGGGGGTAAGGATGTCGATAATTTCCAGGTTGAATTTCCGGCCTATTTCAAAGTCGGCCTTATCATGGGCCGGAGTGATTTTCAGAGCGCCCGTGCCGAATTCTATTTCTACATATTCATCTCCGATGATAGGAATAGGGGTGGGATTGAGCGGGCGCATGACGTTTTTCCCGATGAGGTGGGCGTACCGCGGATCCTTCGGGTTGACGGCCACAGCCACGTCCGCCATGATGGTTTCCGGGCGGGTGGTGGCTACATGGAGGGCTCCGGACCCGTCTTCCAGTTTGTAAAGAACGGTGTAGAGCTTGCTTTTCTGCTCAGTCATGATGACTTCTTCATCAGAGAGGGCCGTGAGGGATACAGGGCACCAGTTGACCATGCGGCGGCCCCGGTAGATGAGTCCTTCCTTAAAGAGTTCAATGAAGACCTGTCCAACGGCTTTGGTGTATTCCTCATCCATCGTGAAGCGTTCGCGGTCCCAGTCGCAGGAACAACCCAGCTTATGGAGCTGGTTGATGATGATGCCTCCGTGTTTTTCTTTCCATTCCCAGACTTTTTCCAGGAAGGCTTCTCGGCCCAGATCGTGGCGGCTCCGGCCCGTTGTCTGTTTGAGGTCTTTTTCCACCCTTACCTGCGTGGCGATTCCGGCATGGTCTGTTCCGGGCAGCCAGAGGGCTTCATATCCTTTTTGGCGCGCGCGGCGCACCAGGATGTCCTGGATGGTGTTGTTCAGTACATGGCCCAGATGCAGCACTCCCGTGACGTTGGGGGGAGGGATGACGACAGAGTAGGCAGGCTTTTCAGAAGCCGGGTCAGCCTTGAAACAACCTTCTTCAATCCAGCGGGATTGCCATTTTTCTTCCACCAGGGAGGGATCGTATGCTTTGGGCAGATCAGACATGGGCAAAAGGGTAGCATAAAGTTTTTTTCTTTCAATCCCTACCTGTCCGGGAGAGGGTGGAAAGATGGCTCTTTTTCCCCGGAATAATGTGATGAAAAAGCCGCCGGGTTCCTGATGGAGCCCGGCGGCTGGAACGGAGTTTTTCCTGTTTTTTTATTTGACCGTCACAGTTGTCTGAGCCGGCTTGAGTCCGTTGGAGATGACTTGGAGCGTCACTTTTCCGGATTCTCCCTTGCGGGAGCGCAGAATGACCTGGGCAAGGCCATTGAAGGCCTTGATTTTCATGATTTTCTTGTTTTCCGGATTCGCCATGGTGGTGAAGTCCGTAGGATCACCGTTGCAGATGCCGGCGATGTCCGCGGGGCCGCTTACCTTGAAGGTGAGCTGGTTTTTGCTTCGGGGCACCATACGGCCCTGGGCGTCGCGGACGGCTACGGTGACATAAGACAGGTCATAGCCGTCTCCCTTGATTTCGTTGCGGTCCGGCTTGAGGGTGAGCGCCGCAGGTTTTCCGGTAGTGGTTACCGTGTCCGTAGCCCAGATTTTACCGTCCTTTTTGGCGACTACTTTGAGGGTGCCGGGCGTGTATTTGACGTCTTCCCACACGAGGCGGTAGCGGTCCTTTTCCCCGGTGCCCTTTTTGCGGACGCCCTGGGATTTCCCATTCAGGAAGAGTTCCGCTTCATCCCCGCTGGTGTAGACATGCACGGGCGTTACCTGCCCCTTGCGTTCCGGCCAGTTCCAGTGCGGCAGGATGTGCGCCATCTTAAGATCCGGCCTCCAGTGGGCCTGGTAGATGTAGAAGCGGTCCTTTTTGAAGCCGCACAGGTCCACGATGCCGAAGTAGGAGCTGCGGGAGGGGGCGCGGTTTCCCAGTTTTTTGAGTTCCGCCATCAGCTTTTCGCGTTCCGGCCCTTCCGGCACGTTCAGGGCGTTGGTGGCGTCCAGATTGTATGGGGTGGGTTCCCCAATGTAGTCAAAGCCCGTCCATACATATTCTCCCGCGCTGTTGGGATTGTCTTCCTGAGCGGCGAATTCCACATCCGGGCGGTTGGCCCAGCCGGGGGCGTACAGGTCATAGGAACTGACCTGGTAGAGGTAAAATCCCTTGCCCTTGTTCCAGTCCACGGGGAAGAAGTATTCTCCGCGGGAGCTGACACAGGAGGCGGTTTCCGCACCATAAAACGGCTGGTGGGGGCGGTCCTTGGCGAAGTCCTTGTAGGCCCAGGGCTTGTAGTTGTAGCCGTAAACATCCAGGGTGTCCCCAAAGCCGTTGCGTGCGGCATTGGCGTTGTTGCAGCCGGAAGTCACTTTACGCGTGGGGTCTTCCCGGTGGAAAAGATCCGTCAGGGTTTGGGAGATATGGTGCAGATTTTTCATTCCCTGTTCCGGAACTTCATTTCCCGAACTCCATGCAATGACACAGGGGTGGTTACGGTCCCGGTGGCAGAGGTTAACCACGTCCCGTTCATGCCATTCGTTAAAGGATTCGTTGTTGACGCCTTCTTTGGAGCATTGCCATACGTCGAAAAGTTCGTCAATGACCAGGATGCCCATTTTATCGCACAGGTCCAGCACTTCCGGCGCAGGCGGGTTGTGGGACGTGCGGATGGAGTTGACGCCGAATTCCTTCAGGATTTCAATCTGGCGTTCATAGCCTCGCGTGTGGGCGGCGGAACCGAGCGGTCCCAGGTCATGGTGCTGGCAAACGCCCTTGAGCTGCACGCGCTCCCCGTTAAGGTAGAATCCCGTGGGTTTCCATTCAACGGTTCTTACGCCGAAGTTGGTGAATTTTTGGTCGATGACTTTGTCTCCCATCCTGACCGTGGTTTTCATCTTATACAGATGGGGAGCGTTTAGCGTCCACAGAGTGGGGTTTTTGAGCGTCAGCGTGCTGGTGATTTTGCCCTTTTCCCCGGCGGGAATTTCTTCCCCTTTGGTGGTTGTGGAGGCTACGATTTTACCTCCGTCCAGGATTTCTTCAGTAACAGTGGGGATGACGGCTTTGTCCGTGGTGTTTTTCACCGTGGTGTCCACTTCTACCTTGGCGGCGGATTTGGTGATTTCCGGAGTTTTGACGAAAACGCCCCAGTGTTCGATGTGCACAGGGTTGGATTCCGTGAGCCACACATGGCGGTAGATGCCGCCGCCCGGATACCATCGGGAGGTGCTGGGGGGATTGTCCACTCTGACGGCAATGGTATTTTGCTGCCCGAATTTCAGGAAGGGCGTGATGTCCACGCGGAAGGAGCTGTAACCGTATTTCCATTCGCCGGCCAGGTGTCCGTTCACATAAATTTTGGGGCGGGACATAACGCCGTCAAAGTCCAGATAGAATTGGTTGCCCTTGGCGTCCGCCGGGATTTCCAGCGTTTTGCGGTACCAGCCAATGCCGACCCAGGGGAGTTTTCCGGTTCTGTTTTCAATTTCCATCCGGAAGGGTCCTTCCACGCCCCAGTCGTGCGGCAGGTTCAAGGAACGCCAGTTTTTGTCGTTGAAAGAGGGGCTGGAGGGATTGTCCGCCTTACTGGTTCCGGCGGCGGCCTGAGGGCGGATAATTTCCCCCTTGTCGTTTTTAAAGGTGATTTCACGGATGCTGGCCCAGTTGCTCTGGTTGTTGCCCGTGACGGTGATGCGGAAGTATCGCGGTTTGCCGGTTTTGTTTTCTACCGTGTCTTCCTTGGAGTCGTTTTGCCCGGAAGTTTTGTCTTCAATAGTTGCCCAGCGTTTTCCGTCACCGGAGCCTTCCAGCTTGAAAAGATGGTTGCTTTGTTTTTCCCACAGGATGTTAACGGTTTTTACATCTACGGGGCGTCCCATGTCCACGGTGATTTTTTCTCCGCTTTTGCCACTGGCGGCACACCAGCGGGTGGACTTGTCCCCGTCCACGGCATTGTCCGCCGGATTGCCGGATTCTTCACTGGTGGCAGTGGCGAATCCCATGGCTTTTCCCGGTTCCGGTTGCGTACTGCCATCCGGCATTTTCCCGAAACGGGCGAATTTCCAGTTCCAATCCAGGCTCTCCGTTTTGGTTGCATTCAGAGGCGCCGCCATGAGGCTGGCGATGCTGAACGCAGTAATGCAGAGGGTCGTGCGTGTAATATTGGTGAACATATCTGTGATATTACGACTGGAAATCTGCCATCTTGCAAGATTTTTATTCAGCAGGATACGGTTTCTGCCCGGATTACGTCAGCAGGGTTCCACGCGTCAGGCGGGATGACTTGCGGCCGCCGTCCAGTTATGTATGAAGGCGTCTTCCGGAGATATGGGCGAGAGGAAGATGCCCCCGGCAGGAGAAGGAGAGCGGACGGAACGGTTGGCGGAAAGAAAAACAGGGGGAATGAAAGAGAGAACGCCGGACCGGCCTTGTTGAATGGGCCGGTCCGGCAATGGGGAAAGGAGAAGAATCAGATGTATATTTTGACGATGGCTTTTTTCCGGAGGCGTTCCACCCATTTTTTATAACGTTCATTGCTGCGCTTGTTGCGCGCCATGATGTCAATCTGCTCCTTGATGGCGGAGAGGGGGGGCGGCGGCGCCAGTTCCTTTTTCTCCACCAATACGATGGTGAAGCCGGTGGAGTCCACCAACGGTCCGATGATTTCGCCGGGCTGTGCGCCAAAGATGATGGCGGCGGATTCCGGGGAGAGCGTGGAGCGTTCCGTAACGGGCCAGTCACCGCCTTTTTCCGCATATAGATCCTTGGAGTAGCGTTTGGCCATTTCCTCAAAGGTGGCGTTTTTGGATTTGATTTCCTTGGCGATGAGTTCCGCCAGGTTCAGCTGTACTTCCGGCGTGGAGGCGGAGTCATCCCCCAGCATGGGAATGAAGATTTTCTTGAATTTGATTTTGTCTTTGGTCAGGTCCCGGTATTGTTCTTTGGTAGATTCGTATTCCTGCTGTATTTCCTCCGGAGTAGGCGGTATTTCCTGGTCGTATTTGGAAGCCCGCATGATTTGAACCTGGAGCTGTTTTTTCGTCATTTCCCGGAAAGCGCGGATGGTCATGCCGGAGAGGCTCAGGTTTTTCAGGAAGGCGGAACGATCTCCGTTAAAGGTGGTCAGGATGGTGCGGTTGACTTCCTGGTCAATGAGAGAGTCCCTAATGACGCCGCCCATGCCTTCAAATTCATTGCGGAGCAGTTCTCGCTCCACCAGGTCTTCAATGATGTTTTTTTTCGCCAGGGCCAGTTGCTTGTAGAATTCGGGCCCCTGTTTGGGATACTGGGCCGCGAGCTGTGCTCCGATGGGCATGAGACGCACGCTGACCTCATTGGCCGTGATGGGACGGCCGTTGACTGTGGCGGCAATCCGGTTGACGATCCGCTGGGGCTGAACACGGGATGCCGGCGCTTCGTTCGGAGAGATGCGCTTGGATTCGTCTGGCCGCACCGTTTCCCTGCCTTCATCCCCGTGAAGCTGGACGGCTCGAGGAAGGGAGGCCCGTGAATCCACGATGCTTTGCCCCTGTGCGGACAGGGGCATGGTACAGATGAGAAGCGCCTGGATGTGGGTCCTGATATTCATGGGGGGAGAGAAGAGTATTTTTAATGCCTCCGGCATGATAGGGGACAGCCCTGCAAAGACAATCTATTTCTGGGTATGTATGGATGCTGCCCGGCATGGGCGGGATGCCGGTTCCTGCACTTTTGCTGACTGTGGATGTGCTTGGTCATCGCCGTTTTTCCCTGTACAGTATGCGGCGATGCATGATTGCCGTTTATTGAGAGGAGTGCTCCGTTCCTCCCGTCCGGCCAATATTCCCACGCTGTTTACCAACGCGGCGGCGGCGTGGGCTTCCGTCCGTGGGGCGGAGCTGCCGCCTCCCGTCCTGTATGGGGGCGTAGTGCTGATGGGGCTGTGCTTTTATTTGTATGGCATGTGGGAGAATGACCGTGTGGACGCCAGGTGGGATGCCGCCCGTTATCCGGACCGCCCCGTGCCGTGCGGCGCGGTGAGCGTTTCCGTACTGAGGCTGTTGTCTTTGGCGGCCGGGTTGTCCGGCCTGGTGCTGAACATGGCGCTGGGCGGGGAATTTGCCGTGGGGGCTTTGCTGCTGATTGTGATTTCCCTGTATAATGTGTTCCATAAACTGTGGAGCGGCTCCATTGTTTTGATGGGGTTGTGCCGCGGGGTGTGGGTGCTGGCCGCCGGCCTGGCATTTGCCCGTTCGGGTGGAGAGTCCGTTCCTCCTCCGGCCTTGCTGTGGTATGCTTTCGGCCTGTTTTTGTTTACCTGCGTGATTTCCGCCGTAGCACGGCGTGAGGCGGGCAGGCCCCGGGTTCAAAGGGCTGTGACGGTGCTGCTTTCCGGCATGTGCCTGTTTGATGCGGTATGGCTCCTGAGTTTCGGTTCCTTGCTGTGGCTTGGTTCCGTCTTATTATGGGCGGGAACGCGGCTGCTGCAGAAGCTCGGCTGCCGGGCCACATAGGTTTGAGTTGAATTTACATGGGAAGTGTGCATGATCTAACGCGAGAAAGAGGGTTATGAATGAATTGATCATCAAGATAGGTCCGTTGTTCTGGGTTTTGAGCGTTCTGGCCGTTTATGCGCTGGCGGTTGTCGCGGAGCGGATTTTGTATTTTCACAGGATTCAAATTAATACTGGAGATTTTTTAAGAGGTATTTCCAAGCTGGTAAATGCCGGAAAGACGGATGAAGCCCGGCATGAGGCTTCCATTTTACCGGGACCTGCGGCCCGCGTGGTTTCTTCCGTGCTGGCGCATGCCGGATTGAGGCGTGAAGAACTACGGACTGTGGCAGAGGATTCCGTTCAGATGGAAGTGTTTCAGATTGAAAAGAATATCCGCGGATTGCTGGTAGTGGCTACGGTGAGCCCGCTAGTCGGCGTGCTGGGGACGATCCAGGGGCTGGTGGGATTTTATTCCCAGCCGGGGGTTCTGGAAGGGAAGGCTCCCTCTCTTGCCATGTCGGATGCCGTTTACCAGGCCCTGCTTAGTTCCGCCCTGGGGCTGAGCATTGCTATTCCCGCTTATTTGTTTTATTCCTACCTGGCCTCCCGCTCCCGCCAGATTGTACATTCCCTGGAACGGGCCGGCACGGAGGCCGTTTGCCTGGTGTGTGATGCCCGGCAGAGGCGCGAGGCCGGAGAGAGCATGAACGGCCGGGGCGTGTGAGTGCAACAGGGAAGGAGGAAAGGCATGCAGATCAAGACCCGTTCAACATTGCCCGCCGGGGCGTTTTTCATTCAGGTGGTCGTCCTGCTGGATTTGGTTGTTCTTGTCTGCGTGCTGACGATCATGACTTCCCGTGTGGGAATGGCGTACGGGTATGAGGTAAAGGCTCCTTCTTCCCATTTTCTGATGAATATTGTGGGGGATGTTGAGTTTATTTCAGTTACGGCTGGCGACCAGCCCGCTTTTACCGTCGTTCCTTTTGAGGGCGACCAGGCTGCTTCCTACGGTGAGGATCTCCGCGCCGCTATTACCGCCATGCGCGAGGAGTGCGATGGCGTGCTCGTCTTTACCGACCTGCTTGGTGGCACCCCGTTCAACCAGGCGATGATGATTGCCCAGGATGTCGACAACGTCGAGGTTCTGACCGGCACCAACCTTCCCATGGTTATTGAGCTTCTGTTCCTCCGCGGCAACGCCACGCTCGCCGAGCTTGGCGAGCAGGCCGTGACCGTTGGCCAGACGGGCATCACCGCCCAGACGGTCGCATCCGTTGCCGGCTCCGACGAAGAGGATATCTTCGGCGACGAGGACGGCATCTAATGGCCGATTTCGGAGCCAACGTCCTGAGCTCCTCGGTCGCCCTTTTAGGCTTGCTTGTCA
>ERZ857757.2424-NODE-2424-length-12169-cov-7.757966_pt1 | contig 12169 bp, 10 predicted proteins | sample MGYA00519764_ERZ857757 | MGnify/ENA primary metagenome ERZ857757 (study PRJEB31778, sample SAMEA3449359) | human gut metagenome | biome: human gut; feature: human-associated habitat; material: faeces | place: United Kingdom | collected 2010/2012 ... | reverse complement strand
CATCCGGCGTCAGTTTATCGATAGAATCTTTTTTGTAGTTGCGCGCGCCGGCAAGCTTAAAACCGTTTACCGTTGCGGCGCCGAACGAAGCCGGATTGTCTGTTTTCTCTGTGACTGCGCCGGAAATTCTCACTTCGTCGGCGGCGTTGTAACCACCAGCTGTAAGCAAATCGCCGCGCGCGATGATGAACCCGGCTTCATCGGCCGATGCAAGCGTCGCCTCGGAAACCGAACCTCTGAAACGGATTCCGGCGTTGTCGGTGACACGGATCGAGGTCTGTTTGGAGGTCGTTATTTCATAGGGCTTGTAGTAAACATAAACCGAACGGACATTGGAATTGTTCGGATCCCAAGAGTCTCTTGCGAAGCCGAGTAACGTAGCCGAGGTGTCGCGCGTCAGTGTGAGGGTCGTCCAAACGCCGGGTTCAGCTCCCGTTTTGCGCCAATTGGTGTAAACGTTGCACCATTCATCCCAACCGTCTGCCTCCGGTTTTTGAATGTCGTAATAATCTTTTTTCCCGCTTGCACTGTTGTAAAGCTCAGCGCACATAGTAAGTTTGCCGTTAAGAACATTGCCGTCTGCGTCCGTGAATGCGTCGCCCGAAGCAAAGACATATACGCCGAAGGTATTGCCGGCAAAAACGGTATCACCGGTATTGGCAGAGCGCGTGTAGGTGTGATCGGTTATATCAATCGTGCTCAAAAGTCCGCCAAGCGTAATATTGGAAAGGTTGACTTTATCGCTCTCATTCCCGTTGTCAAAGTAGATCAGTTTACCGTAATCGGTGTTTTCCGCCGGTTTTTCGGCATAAACGGTGGCAGGCGCATAGTAAACGTAGACACTGCGGATATTGGAATTGTCCGGATCCCAAGCGTTCCTTGCAAGGCCGATAAGATTTGCTGACGTATCAAAGGTGTATTTAAGGGTCGACCATGTTTTTTCGGCGGCCGAAACAGTATTCCAATTTGTGAAAACGTTGCACCACGCATCCCAGCCATCCGAAGCTGGTTTTTTGGCTGCATAATAGACTTTTGCGTTATCGGAGGAATTGTATAGCTCTACATAAAACGTAAGCTTACCATTCAAAGCCTTGCCGGAAGTATCTTTAAAAAGATTTCCGTCTGCACTTTCGATATACGGGCCGTAGGTATCTCCGGCGAATATCGTATCGGAAGCATTGATTGAGCGCGTCATGAAGCCGTCGCTTTCATAGACAGCAGAAGCCACGCCGCCAAGCTTTACACCATACAGGTTAAGATTGTCCCCTGCATTGCCGTTGTCAAAGAAGATAAGCTCTCCGTCCTCGGTAGTTACTGCCGGTCTTTCAGCCGGAGTCAGTTCCTTATAGTACACATAAACACTTCGGATATGTGAATCATTGTAATCCCAGGCGTTTCGGCCCATGCAAAGGGTATTGGCCGAAGTATCGTAAGTGAATTTCATGGTTGACCACGAGGAGGCTTCTGCTGCTACCCCACTCCATTTTGTATAGATGTTCGACCATAAATCCCACCCACTGTCGGCCGGCTTTGGCTTAACGCCAACATGAAAGATTTTGTTCGATGTGGCGGAATTATAAATTTCCACGAAAAACGTCAGCTTGCCGTGTAAGCTTTTGCCGTTTGCGTCTTTAAAAGAAACGCCGTCGGTCGCCACAATGCACGGACCGAAAGTATCGCCTTGGAACGGCGTGTCGCCGGTATTGATAGAACGCGTGTAATAGCCGTCGGTGGCGTAAGGATCGCCGGTCACACCCTGTAACGTGATACCGCCTTTGTTGATAAGGTCATCGGGGTTGCCGTTATCAAAGAAAATGAGAACGCCGTCGTCGGTGGTTTCAGCAGGCTTTTCGCCATACACAGCGTCGTCAAGCAGAGATGCCGCCGCGGACAAGACCGGTTCAGCGGCGCTTTCGGGTGTTTCCGCTTCAAGAGCGAATGCGGTAAAACTAAGCACAAGGCACAGTGCCGCTAAATAAAAGAAGTACGGTATTCCTGTTTTTCTTCGCATGAGTATCATCCTTTTCTGAATTATTTGTGTCTTTCTTATCTAGAATTATAAGAAAAAAAGACAAACAAGTAAATGTCGAAAATGCAGTATTTTTATCCGTTTTTTGTATCATGCGTCATTTTTCAGGATTCTGCGCCTTTTCGGACAACCTTTTTGTTGACAGAAGCGCAAAGCCGTGTTACAATGCATTTAAAGGAGGTCGAAAGCATGCGTGAATATAAACCGATACAGTTTGATTTCGGACCGCCGATCTGCCTTGAAAACAGCTTGATCGGCAACGTCGGAATCGGCGTTGATGAAAACGCGGGCGGCCGCTATGTACCTTTCCATGGTCATGGATCGCTGTTTGAGCTGACCTATATTGCAGAGGGCAGCGGCACAAGCTATGCCGCCGATATTCCGACTAAGGTCAAAAAAGGCGATATCTTTTTGTCCACGCCTTATGAGCTACATCGGTTGGACAGTGACAAAGGAGCGCCGCTTTGCCAGCAATTTGTGAGTTTCGGTATTCTTTCGTCAAAGCTCACGGTGCTTTCCGACCGATTGTGGAAAGAAAACCTGCCGCCAGCCAACCGCATTTTTCACGATGACGGAATTCCACTGCTCATAGACTTGATTCTGGATGAGCTATCCGGCGATACAAAAAACTACCGCACCGAGATACTCTCAACGCTTATCGATCAGATAGCGTTCCGTATGTTACGCGCCTATGTAGATTTTTCGCCCAAGCCTCTTTCTGCCACGCCATCGGATAAAGAACTTGTCGAACACATCACGCACTATATCGATACGCATGTGTACTCGCTGCGTTCGCTTTCTGAGATCGGCGACGCGCTTACCTACAATTACAGCTATCTTTCGTCTCGGTATAAACAGATTACCGGACAGAAAATCAAGGATTATTACAACAAACGCCGTATGGACGAGGCCAAACGGCTGTTAAGCACGCGCGCTTACAGCATTTCGGGCGTGGCGGAAGAATTAGGCTATTCCGGCGTTTATGCATTCAGCAAGTCATTCAAGGCATATTATAAAATGCCGCCGAGCGAGCTGTTCAAGAATAAATAAAGAATCCCATTCCGGATTTCGGGCACGTAAAAGACGAAAAAAACGCGGCAGGTCTTAAAAAAAAAAAAAAAAAACCGTTTTTTTTAAAAAAAAAAACCCCGCGTTTTTGTTGCGCAAAATATTCAGTTAAGCCGTTAAAAATGCCCGTGATTTTTCCCGGCCTGGGAGCGCGGATTGACCAACTCACGCCAATCGAGCGAACCCTGGTCAAGCGCCAGAATCAGCGCTTCGGCGGTTGCAATATTGGTGGCAACCGGAACATTGTAGATATCGCACAAACGAAGAAGATTATGCTCCGCCTCGTTATACTGCGGTGCCCCCAAAGGATTGCGGAAATAGAGAAGCAGGTCGATTTCGTTATAGGAAATGCGGGAGGAAAGCTGTTCAATACCGCCGCTGCCGCCGGGGAGCATACATTCGATCGTAAGTCCCGTCGCATCGGAAATATATTTTCCGGTCGATTCGGTCGCATAAAGATTGTGCTTGGAAAGAATTCCCTGATAGGCCATGCAGAATTCCGTCATAAGCTCTTTTTTTCTGTCTGATGCAATAATTGCGATTTCCATAAACGTTTTTCCTTTCTGTAAATATGCCGATACCCGGTCGGGGTGTTTCTGTCATTCGATCAATATAGTTTAGCACGCGCAACGCCTGTGCGCACACCCTCAAATAAGCGCACGTTTTCGCCCTCGGACCGGCGCGCGAGATTTTCTACTGCATGCCAAAACTGTGTTTCGCCGTGCGCCGTTTCAAAAGCAAGCAATCCTTTGTTCTGCGCTTCTACCATAGCGCTGTCATACGGCAACACGCCGACAAGCGGCAGCTTGGTGCGTGAAAGAATATCATAAAGCCCGGCATTTTCACCGCGTGCCGCGCTTTTTGCCTGAAAGCCGTTAACGGCAAGCCGGATATCCGGCTTTTTTGCGCCGGTACACAGCTCATGCAAAGCAATCGCCGTTTTTTCGGCGGCACGTATCGAAACAGCCGTATGCATGGACACAACGATAATTTTATCGGACTCCGGCACAAGGGAACGGTATAGACCGTCCGGACGCGCCGGCAGGTCGCAGAGTATCGTATCGTAGTTTTCCGGAAGTGCCGATACCGCGGCAAGAAATGTTTTGACTGCGTCGGGTGTGAAAATATCGTCGGTCTGCCGGCTGCCGGCCGCCTCCGGGTAAAAAGCCGGGGCAGGCATGAAAGAAAGGTTCGGCACACGCTCGTGTTTGCAGATAGCGTCTTTCACCGAACACAGACCTCCCACCGCATCACAGATGTTGAATAACGGCTGGTTTTCCACGCCTAAAACCATGTCGAGACAGCGCGATTCAAGGTCACAGTCGCACACAAGCACCTTTTTCCGGCGTTTTGCCAAGCATGCCGCAAGGTTTGCGGATAAAGTTGTTTTTCCTACGCCGCCCTTGAACGAGGTCACTAAAATAACCTGTGCCACGCTGTTTCCTCCGATGATGAGATAAAAGCGGGAATGCCGAAAAACGGCAAAAAAGCCGAAGCATACCCTTATAGGTGTAATTATAACAAAAAAAACGCGATTTGTCAATCATGACGGCAAGATTTTACATTTTGGCAAATATGATAATTTGCATGCCTGTTTTTGTGAAACGTGCCTAAGTTTTCCTTTTCATTTTTTACATCTGCGGATAAAAGTTCCTATTGAAATCAGCGTTCAATGGTGTTATAATATAAATGGATTCTTATTTCCGGCTGTCAAATGTTTGACGTGAAAAGAAAGCGAGGCTCATACATATGAAAAAATTCGGAAAACTGTTAGCTGCGGTGCTGTGCGCCGCCATGCTTGCCTGCTCGGCTGCTCCCTTGACCTATGCGGCCAATGTAAATGTCGATGTCGGCGATCTGTTCGGATCGGGCGACGATAAAAAGGACGATGACAAGAAGGACGACGATAAAAAGGATGACTCCAAAGGCGACGATACCAAAGGCGACGACAAAAAAGACGATACCAAAGATGACGACAAGAAAGACGACGGAAAGAAAGATGATTCCAGCAAGCCCGGCGGTTCGACCGGCGGCAAAGTAAACCAAGGGACCATCAACACCGGCAATACCGGCAATAAAGGAAATTCCGGCAACTCGGGAAATTCCGGTTCGTCCGACACAAAAAAAGATGAGACAAAGGATGAAGCCAAATCCGACGACACCAAAACGGACGAGACCAAATCCGATGAGACCAAGTCCGATGATACAAAAACGGATGATACAAAAAAAGACGACGCCAAGGCCGACGACACGAAAAAAGACGATGACAAAAAAGATGAAACCAAGGATGAACCCAAAGAAGAAATTGTTTATCCGACTTTTTCCGATGTAAAAGAGGAAGATTGGTTTTACTGGGATGTCAGAACGCTTTCGGGCATGAAAGTCATCAACGGCTATGAGGACGGCAGTTACAAGCCGGAAAATGCCGTTACCCGTGCAGAATTTTTAAAGTTGATCGTAACGCTTTTATGCGATGAGATGTTTACGCCGGACGGCGCGATGTTCTCGGATGTTCCCGGTGATGAATGGTACAGCAAATACATCGCCTCCGCTATTGTTTACGGCTTTGTAAATATCAAGGATTACGGCGACACGTTTGGCCCTGATGAACCCATTACGCGCCGCGAAGTGGCAAAGATCGTCAACAAGGCTTTACAGATCGAATCCGGCAAATATCAGACGCCTTATGCCGACACTGCCGACCCGAACATTGTCGCTCTGTACGGATTATGCATCATGCAGGGCAGTATTGATCCCGCAACCGGTGAAAGACTTTTCTATCCGGATACCGAAATCACACGCGCTGAAACAGCTGCCGTGATTCTCCGGATTTTCAAGCTCGTCACCGATTCGGACGCGTTCATAAAAGAATTCAAGGAAACGCACGATGTTCCGGATTTGAAGCTGTTATACACACCGCTCACCTCCTCCGAATTTTATAACGAATTCAAAAATGCTTGGGAATCTTCCCAAGCATTTCTGATGTATAGCTATCCGTATGCGCCCTACGGCGAGGAAATGCGCGAGATTACGGAGGAATGCTATCTGGGTTTTTGACTGCCGCCGAACAGCATCCGGAACTTGGCACGCACATTCTCGTTCTGCCGTCCGTCACCCAGGCGGAGGACAGTGCGTCCTGCGTTCTGCGGCTTGACTTTTCTTCCGGAGAGAAAGCCTACACCTATGAAAGGCTGTGTGAAGAACACAAAGCGGCCAAAGAGTATGCAAAGTCCGTCATCGCGGACATTGTAAAAGGCCTTGACACCGACCTTGAAAAGGCCGGGGCCATTCACGACTATCTGGCGCTTCACATAACCTACGACCACACGTTTTCCCCGTCCGCCTTTACGGCCTACGGCGCGTTGATAGACGGGAAAGCGGTCTGTCAGGGATACAGCGGCGCATTCAATCTGTTAGGTGAGGCGGCAGGCCTTGACGTCTTTGCCGTGGCAAACCGGACGCATATGTGGAATGCCGTGAGAACAGACGGGAAAACGTATTATTACGACGTGACCTTTGACGACGCGGACGATGTTTTATCCGACGCTTACCGCGGACTTTCTTCCTATACCCCGGAGGAATCCGGCTTTTAACACTTTCGGAAATTTCAGAAAAAGGAACAGAAACATGATTTATTTTGACAACGCGGCTACCACCTGCGTCAGCCGCCATGCCGCAGAAACGGCACTCACCTATATGACCGAGCTGTACGCCAACCCCTCCTCGGCGCACGCATTCGGCTTTGAAGCGGAAAAAGCTTTACGCTCAGCGCGCACCGATATGCTTGGCGCACTCGGTTTTATCCCCTCCGAGGGCTCGCTCCTCTTTACCGGGAGCGGCACGGAGGCGGACAATCTGGCGCTCCGCGGCGCATGCCATGCGCTCATGCGGCGCGGCAAGCACCTTGTTATCTCGGATTCGGAACATCCGGCGGTGGAAAACACGGCCAAAGACCTTGAAAAAGAGGGCTTTTCCGTATCTCGTCTTTCAACGCGCGGCGGAAAGCTCGACCTTGACCAAGCACGGACGGTTCTCACGCCCGACACGGTTCTTGTGTCCTGCATGGCGGTCAACAACGAAACCGGCGCGATCTACGACATCGCGTCGCTTGCCAAGCTTACCAAAGCACTTTGTCCGCACGCGCTCTTTCACACCGATGCCGTGCAGGCTTTCACCAAAATTCCGTCAGCGCTTTGGAAAAACGCCGACCTTGTCAGCGTCAGTTCCCACAAGATTCATGCTCCCAAGGGCGCTGGTGCGCTTTTTGTGAGAAAGGGTGTGCGTCTTGTTCCGATTCTTGCCGGCGGCGGCCAGGAAAACGGTTTGCGTTCGGGAACGGAGGCTATGCCTGCGGTCTGTGCCATGGCGGCGGCGGCCAAAGACGCTATGACCTCTTTTGCCGGCGACTATGCCAAGGTCTCGGATTTAAATACCTATTTACGCGAAAAATTGCAGAAGATCGACGGGGTTGTTTTAAACACCGGACACATCGGCTTTTCGGCGCATATACTGAGTATAGCCGTACCCGGTCTGCGAAGCGAGATTCTGCTGCGCTTTTTATCGGAACGCGGCATTTACGTTTCCGCCGGTTCCGCCTGCTCCGCCAAACATGCCGATAACCGCGTGCTTGACGCGTTCGGACTGCCCGAAAAAACAGCTGACAGCACGCTCCGGCTCAGTTTTTCGGCATACAATACACGCATGGAATGCGACGAATTCGTAAATGCGCTCTGCGACGGAATGCGCACGCTCATACATACCTAACATTCGTACCGGTACGGCCTTTCCCGATTCACACGAAAGGAGACGTACCATGATCGATTCCAACCGTTTTTCCGATTTTTCCCTTGCGGCCAAGGCCGTTCACGGATATCCGCTGCCGGAGGAGGCGTTCCGGCCGCTTGCCGTTCCGATCTATCAGACCGCAACGTTCCGCAATCCCTCTCTCGGCTCCGAGATAGAGTATTCTTATTCGCGCTGTGCCAATCCCACAAGAAGTGCCTTGGAGAACACCATCGCGCTTTTGGAGGGCGGCCGTGCCGGTTTTGCCTTTTCTTCGGGACTTGCCGCCGTGCTTGCGGTTTTTTCTTTACTCCAATGCGGCGACCATGTCATTTTATCCGATGATGTTTACGGCGGCACCTACCGTCAGACCGAAGAGCTTTGGAAACACCTCGGGATAACTTTTGACGCGGTCGATATCGGCGATACGGACGCCGTGCGTGCCGCCATGCGCCCCAACACGCGCATGATCTATGCCGAAACGCCGACCAATCCCATGATGAAAGTGGCCGACCTTGCGGCTCTTTCGCAGATTGCCCATCAGAACGGCGCGCTTCTTGCCGTGGATAACACATTTTTGACCCCTATCTTCCAGCGGCCGTTTTTGTTCGGGGCGGACATTGTCATTCACAGCGCAACCAAATACCTCTCCGGACATCACGATACCATAGCCGGTCTTGTCACGGCAAACGACCAAGAGATCCTTGACCGTCTGGCGCTCATTCAACGCACCGAGGGAACGGGACTTTCGCCATTTGACTGCTTTTTGGTGTTACGCGGTATCAAGACCTTGGAACTGCGCATGAAGCGCCATGAGGAAAACGCCATAAAAGTGGCCGCGTGGCTGAAAAAGAATCCGAATGTGGAAAAAGTTTACTACATCGGACTTCCGGAGCATCCGTCGTATGATGTGACAAAGCGCCAGTGCGAGGGGTTCGGCGGCATGATCTCGTTCAAGCTTGCCGACGCGCGCCTTGCCGAAAAAGCCCTATGCAGCGGCAGAATGATCGCGTTTGCCGAAAGTTTAGGCGGAGCGGATACACTGATTACCTATCCCCTGACGCAGACGCATGCGTCTGTACCGAAAGAAATTCGCGAAAAGCTCGGCATTGACGAAACGCTCCTGCGCCTGTCGGTCGGCATTGAGCCGGCAGAAGATATTCTTGCGGATTTAGAGCGCATGTTAGGGGCGAGCGTATGACATTCGATCTACATTTTTCCAAAATGCAGGCGCTTGGCAACGATTATATCTATGTGGAAACGCTCACCCAGACATTGCGCAATCCCGAAACGCTGGCAAGCCGCTTGTCCGACCGGCATTTCGGTATCGGCGGCGACGGCATGATCTTGATCTGCCCCTCCGAATGCGCCGATTTCCGCATGCGCGTCTTTGACCCGGACGGCACGGAAGCCGAAATGTGCGGCAACGGATTACGCAGTGTCGGAAAATACGTATATGACAAAGGATTTACCGCAAAAACCGTCTTTACCGTCGAAACGCTCGGCGGTATCAAGACGGTTTATTTGGATATTGCGGACGGAAAAGCGGCCGGTATCACGGCCAATATCGGAAAACCTGTTCTTGACGCGGAAAAAATTCCGGTTTCGTGCGGTGCTTCACGCTGTATTGATTTTCCGGTCATTCTTGACACAAGGCGCTTTTTTGTGACGGCGCTGTCGTTCGGAAATCCGCACGGCGTGTGCTTTTTGGGCAAAGACGAAGAACCGGAACGCTTTGATTTGGCGCGGTTCGGCACCTTACTCGAACATCATGCCATTTTCCCGAAACGCGTCAATGCGGAATTCTGCGGTGTGCTCAACCGGAACACCCTATTTTTGCGCACGTGGGAACGCGGCACAGGCGAAACGCTTGCCTGTGCGACTGGGAGCGCGGCCTGCGTGGTGAGCGGTGTGATAACCGGACGCTGTGAAAGAAAGGCGACCGTGCGGCAGATCGGCGGCGAAACGCAGATCGAATGGGACAAAAACGGCGAAGTATACATGACAGCCCCCTCGGTACATGTCTTTGACGGCACGGTACAGCTTGACAGGGAGGTGTTCGGCGCATGAAAAGTTCAGAGGTATTAGCGGTTCTGGAAAAAGAGATTCTTTCGGTTCCGGGCAATATCCCCGAAACCGAAATCGGCGGCATTGCATATGCGTCGGACAAAGTCGGGAAAAATTTTGTCTTTACGGCGGCTGTCGGCGCGGCAACCGACGGCCACGATTACATTCCCGAAGCGTTAAAAAACGGCGCGTTTCTCGTCGTCTGCGAAAAGCGCGAAGCCTATGAGACCTATCGGGAGGCTTATCCGGAACGCTTTTTTGTGTTAGTGCAAAGCACAAGACGCGCACTTGCCCTGCTTTCAGCGGCGTTTTTCGGCTATCCGGCCGAAAAGCTCACACTGATTGGGCTTACCGGCACCAAGGGCAAGACCAGTACGTCGTTTATGATTCAAAACATCTTACAGGCAGCAGGCATTCCGACAGGGCTCATCGGTACGACGGGCATATACTATGGAAAGCACTACGAATACATTGACAATTCCACGCCGGAGAGCTATGAACTGCACCGCCTTTTTGCCGATATGGTGAAAAACGGCATGAAAATGTGCGTCATGGAGGTTTCGTCGCAGGCGCTCATGCAAGAGCGTGTATACGGACTGCTGTTTGACACGGCGGTATTCACCAACATTTCTCCGGATCATATCGGAAAAGGCGAGCACAAGGATTTTGAAGAATACTTGGCCTGCAAGGGAAAACTGTTCCGCATGTGCGCCAAGGCCGTACTCAACGCAGACAGCGACCGGATCGATACGATCGAAAGCATTTTAAAAGAAGAAAACGTCCCCATCACCCGATACTCCTGCCAAGACGCAACGGTGGATTTTTACGGCTGTCAGGAGAAGTTTTATCTCGATAAGGGCGCGATGAAAACCGAATATACCTTAAAGCATGGCGACAAAGAGCGGCGCGTATTTGTGGGCGTACCGGGAAAGTTTTCGGTATACAATTCGCTCTGCGCCATAAGCGTGGCATCGCTGTATGGAATAAAGCCGGAAACTCTTTTTCCGGCGCTTGAAAATGTCCGTGTGATCGGTCGGGCAGAACCGGTGACACACCCGAAATGCGGCATACCGGTCATTATTGACTATGCGCACAATGCGCTAAGTATGCAAAGCCTGTTTGACGCAATGCGCGCCTATCATCCGAAGCGGATCCTCTGCGTATTCGGCGCGGGCGGAAACCGATCGCGCGTGCGTCGGTTCGACATGGGCGAAATTGCAGGGAAAAATGCGGATCTGTCGGTTATCACGTCGGACAATCCGCGCGATGAGGATTTAAACACGATCATCAGCGACATTTTATGGGGAATCGCCAAAACAGACGGTCGGTATGCCATTATCAAGGACCGCGCGGAGGCGATCCGGTATGCATTGGAACATGCCGAAGAGGGAGATATTGTACTGCTTGCCGGAAAGGGACAGCAGACATTTGAAGAGATAAAAGGCGTAAAGTATCCGTTTGACGAGCGCAAAGTCGTCAAAGCCTTTTTTGACGCGCTGTAAAAAGAACCGTCCGTTGATGGATCAAGAGAAAGCGAAAACGCAAGGACTCAGAAAAGAGAGGGCGCTTTCGCTTTTTTGTTTGCAAAGAGCCGGTTGCCAAATCAAAGCGATGCGGAATATACTGCAATAGAGCGGCATGGCCGAAACGGGTAAAAAAAGTTTTTATGTATCGCATAAGTATGCCGCTTTTCGTTAAGAATAAAGACGGTAAGACAAGGAAGAATCAAACATAAAAACAGCGGAGAGTGAAGAAAGTGAACGTCAGAAGAGGAGATATTTATTACGCTGATTTAAGTCCGGTGGTCGGTTCAGAGCAAGGCGGCATGCGGCCTGTACTTATCGTGCAGAACGATGTGGGAAACAAATACAGTCCGACCGTTATTGCGGCGGCTATCACCAGCAAGACTTCCAAAAGCAAGCTGCCGACGCATATTGAAGTTTTTGCCGACCGATACGGGCTTGCCAAGGATTCAGTCATCCTGTTAGAGCAGATACGCACCATTGACAAGACGCGGTTAAAAGAAAAAATGGGGCACTTAGACGATGCGGTCATGGACCGCGTCAACGATGCCATAACGGTAAGCTTCGGTTTAGGGCTTGACCGTACCGCGCACGGCGAATTTTTCGGCTAAAGAGAACGCCGCACCCTTACAAAGGGTGTGGCGTTCAGATTGTTGCAAAAGTCTATAAGACTTTTCGGGCGAAGCCCGATTTTAATAAA
>ERZ857757.2419-NODE-2419-length-12177-cov-4.059561_pt1 | contig 12177 bp, 7 predicted proteins | sample MGYA00519764_ERZ857757 | MGnify/ENA primary metagenome ERZ857757 (study PRJEB31778, sample SAMEA3449359) | human gut metagenome | biome: human gut; feature: human-associated habitat; material: faeces | place: United Kingdom | collected 2010/2012 ... | reverse complement strand
GTCGGTCTCGTCCCTTATGATATGTCGTCTAAAAAGACCGGCATGAAGTACAGCAACGCGACAAAGATAGATATGTCGGAGGTCAGGGCTCCGGACGATTACCCGATAAAGGCGTCCCTGCCTGAAAGCATTCAGGTCTCATCCGGAAATATGAGCGTCACGCCGCTCGTCCTGATCGTCCATACGCACGGAACCGAAGCCTTTGCTCCGGAGGGCGTCACGTCGGTGAAGCGCGGCACGAGTATGCGCTCATCCGACATTTCGGAGAACATCGTGGCGGTCGGGAGCGTCATGGCGGACATACTGAACTCCTCCGGAATACCGACCATTCACTGCGAGACGATGCACGACATAGACTCCTACCGCGAGTCATATTCCCTCTCCGCCGACACGGTGAGGCGTTATCTCGCGAAATACCCGTCGATAAAATATGTCTTCGACGTCCACCGCGACGCCATCGAGCGGGAAAACGGCACCCGCTGCGCCCCGGTGTGCAGCATAGACGGGCGGCAGGCGGCGCAGGTGATGATCATCTGCGGGTGCGACAACGGCACCAGCGTGCAGCTGCCCGCATGGCGGCAGAACCTTCGTTTTGCCGCTGCGTGGGAGCGCAGCATGGAGAAAAAATATCCCGGCTTTACCCGCCCGGTGCTGTTCAGCTACCGGTTTTATAATCAGGATCTGACCACCGGCAGTCTGCTGATCGAGATCGGCGGGCACGGCAACAACTTAAATGAGGCCCTGTACGCCGGATATCTGGCAGCACAGGGCCTCGCGGATGCACTATTAAGTTGAGGGTCAGCCGCCAAGGCTGGAGATCATGCTGCTCTTGGCAGACTGATAGTAGCTCCATGCCTGATCGGCCACGGTCTCGGGCTGGTTATACTCCCGCAGCACGCGGCGCATCTCGCTGACCACCGAGGAGACGGCACTGTCGTAGGTGCTCTCCACCGAAGAGAGATGCTTGTAGGCGATGCTGACCTTATTGGCAAAGGTCCGCTCTTCGGCGGGCAGAGAGTGGTACTCATCCTTTGCGGCAGATATTGCGGAGGACACCGCAGACCGTGCCGAGGATTCCAGCGAGTACAGCTGGCTCAGCAGAGAGGAGATCTTGGCATCACACTCGGGGTTTGGCGGGTCGTAGACGTGGCCGGGATCATACGATGTGCCGGACTGGGAAGTGCCTCCGTAGGTGGGGAACCAGTCGCCGAACATAAACTCGTTGTACCCGGCAATAAATTCCTCCTTGGTGCAGCCGCTCAGCAGGGCTGCCAGTGCGCAGCTGACCACGGCAAGGGTCAGCAGACGGATGATATGGTGTGTGTGTTTCATGATCTCCTCCAGAATCTGTTTTTGCGGAATACCGCTTTTTTCCATTTTACCAGAGAAAAGGCGTTCTGACAAGAAAAAACGCAGAATTTTATTCAATGCCGCACCGTAAGGTTGACAAAATGCCGCCAACGTGCTATTTTAAAAAAAAAAATGCAAGGAACGGGAAAAGTAGCGCGGGCCGTCCGGCCCAGAGAGTGCGGCACAGCTGAGAGCCGCGCCCGTGCGCCGCGTGAACGAACACCCGGGAGCAGCAAACTGAACACGGCAGCGCGTCTGCCGCTCAGTAGGTGCGCCGCAGGTCCAGCGTTACAGGGACAGCGCTTAAACAAAGAGCGCGTGAGCGACCGGACACTTCCGGTAATTCAGGTGGCACCGCGGACATTACAAGACAGCTTGTTCGCCCTGAACTTTCAGGGAGAAAAGCTGTCTTTTTCTTTTGTAAAATCGATAAGGAGAAAAACTATGGAACGTACTGAGATCGTTTCGCTGTACAAGAACACCCCTGCCGATGGTACGGTCGTCACCGTATGCGGCTGGGCAAAGAACATCCGCGACTCCAAGAACATCGGCTTCATCGCCCTGTCGGACGGCGGCTGCTTCAAGACCCTGCAGGTGGTGCTGGAAGCCGGTAAGCTGGCAAACTATGATGAAGTCATCCACACCGGTCTGTACAGCAGCCTGCGCATCAAGGGCAAGCTGGTGCTGACACCGCAGGCAAAGCAGCCCTTTGAGCTGAACGCCGAGAGCGTGGAGATCCTGGGCGACTGCCCCGCCGACGAGTACCCCCTGCAGAAAAAGAAGATGAGCATGGAGTATCTGCGCACCATGCCCACCCTGCGCCCCCGCACCAACACCTTCAACGCCGCTTTCCGCGTCCGCAGCGTGGCCGCTTACGCCATCCACAAGTTCTTCCAGGAAAACGGCTTCGTCTACGCCCACTCTCCGCTGCTGACCGCTTCCGACTGTGAGGGTGCCGGCGAGATGTTCCGCGTCACCACCATCGATCCCGCTGATCCCCCCCTGACCGAGGACGGCAAGATCGATTACAGCCAGGATTTCTTCGGCAAAGCCACCAATCTCACCGTCAGCGGTCAGCTGGAGGGTGAGTGTATGGCTATGGCCTTTGGCAAGATCTACACCTTCGGCCCCACCTTCCGCGCGGAAAAATCCTACACCGGCCGCCATGCCGCCGAGTTCTGGATGATCGAACCGGAGATCGCCTTTGCCGACCTGGAAGACAATATGGTGCTGGCGGAGGACATGATAAAATATGTGCTGCGCTATGTGATGGAGCAGTGCCCCCGCGAGCTGGAATTCTTCAATAACTTTGTGGATAAGGGCCTGCTGGAGCGCCTGAACCATGTGGTAAACAGCGACTTTGCCGTCTGCACCTATACCGAGGCCATCGAGCGGCTGCAAAAGGCCGATGTGGAGTTTGAGTACCCCGTAAGCTGGGGTGTGGACCTGCAGACTGAGCATGAGCGCTACCTCACCGAAAAGATTTTCGGCAAGCCGGTCTTTGTTACCAATTATCCCAAGGAGATCAAGGCCTTCTATATGCGCCTGAACGATGATGGTAAGACGGTGGCGGCCGTGGACCTGCTGGTGCCCGGCATCGGCGAGATCATCGGCGGCAGCCAGCGTGAGGAGCGTCTGGACATCCTGCTGGACCGCATCCACGAGCTGGGGCTGAATGAGGAGGACTACTGGTGGTACCTCGACCTGCGGCGCTTCGGCGGCGCGCGCCACGCCGGTTTCGGCCTGGGCTTCGAGCGGCTCATCATGTATGTCACCGGCATCCCGAATATCCGTGATGTACTGCCCTTCCCCCGTACCACCGGCTTTGCGGAATTCTAAACCGAATATATATGCTGAAGTCCTCCGCGTGGGATCCCATGCGGAGGACTTCAGTTTGTTTATTTACGGAGGGCGATTTAATCCGCAGAGAAGGTTTGCCGGAAGAACCGCCGGACTATTTCAGTGGTGTCATCAGTGTGGTCCTCGGCGGTAATCAGATAGTATTCAGAGCCATACAGGGGATCCTTCAGTGGGACAGCCCGAATCTGGGAAGAGGGAAGCATCCAGTTCGGCTGGAAGGTGGGGTAGACCCAGTTGAAGTTTTCTACGCATACATTGCGCAGCTCGGAGATGTTCTTGGAGATGATCTCCAGCTTGGGTACAAATCCGGCTTGCTGGCAGTGACGGAGAAAACCGTCTGTTTGAATATCTCCGGTACGGATCCCTTCCCGGATGGGATCATAGTACAGGATAAAGCTCTGCTCCCGCAGGTCGCCCACATCTACTTCCGCTTGTCCAGCCAAGGGGTGGTCCGCCCGCATGACAATACATAGCGGCTGATTGTGCAGCAGGGTACAGCGGGTACCCGGTATGGTGCAGAAGGCAGGCGTTTTATTACGGTCCTCCTGCCAAAAGACACGAGTGACCAGCAGCGCGTCAAATTCCCGACTGCGCAGGCAGGCTTCGACCTCCGAGGATTGGTAAAATAGAAACTGAATATTGTGCCCGGGGGCATACAGATAGAATTTTTCCATCAGCAGGCACTCGGTTTTTATGCTGATGCGCCCCAGAGGAAGACCGATGGTATAGGGCTTCTCATCCTGGCCCTTCAGCCGGCTGATGTGAAACTCCAGCGATTCATATTGTCCCACCACCTGTGCGATATAGGGAAGAACGCTGGTGCCCGGCCCTGTCAGCTTCAGGCGCTCGCCCCGGACGGGACGGTCAAATAAGGTGATGCCCAGGGCCTCCTCCACACACTTCACCTGCCGGGAGACCGAGGAGGGCGCACAGGGGATCTCCTCAGCGACCTTGCTGAAATTCAGGTGGGTGGCCACCAGCAGTACAGTCTTCAGGTATTGGATCTCCATAGTGCGCCCTCCTTTTGGTTATGGCAGCGGGTAGGCAATGCAGCGGGGCTTCCTCAGTGTCTCAGTGACGGTAGGAAAGGGAATCCGCCCGAACAACGGATGTGGCATCCGTCTTTTTGGGGTCCTTCTTTTCTCCGGGCTGGGGGCGGCGGTTCCGGCGCAGGGCTTCATCCATGTGGATCTTGACGCCGCGGCTGGCCAAAGTGTGCTGCAGGGCGGGCACATCCAGCGCCTGCAGGCTGATATTCTCCTTGGCAGCCATGGAAACAGCCAAGCCGGCAGCTTCACCGGTGAGAACACAGGCGGGAATAAACCGTGCGACTTCCCAGCCGCGGCCGGTGGCGGAAACGATCCTTCCGGCTGCGGCAATGTTGGTGATCTCGGTATCGATGAGGCCGCCGTATGGGAACTCGTATACTTCGGCAGGGATTTCCAGCGAGTGGATCATGCAGCCGATTGAGCTTTCCACATACCGGTCAGGCACTACCTCCAGCTGCTCCTTGCCAACCAGCCGGCGGGTCATACGGAACTGCGGCATAAGCGGCAGGGTCATCTGCGCGTAGGAGGGGCTCTGGTGCTGCTTTAAGTAGTCCAGCGCCAGCTTGCGGCTGGTACGGATATATCCGTTGACGCCCTCACTGGTGGTGCCATAGTACATGGGGATCTCCGCCTCGCTGTTATCGGCATCGGGGCGAAGCCCCAGCCAGCGCAGCGGCAGTGCCTGCAGGGCCTGCCCGGTCTCCAGGCCTTTTTTCATGGTATCCAGGTCTATTTCATGTGCCCAGTGGGAAACAATGCTCCGCTGTGTTTCGGTGGGAGCGCCGGCCCGGAACATCAGGTCCAGGTCGCCGCTGGCATCCACAAAGGCCTTGGCCAGGTAGGCGGTGCGTCCGGATTTGTTTTCGACAATGACGCCCTTGCAGGTTTTACCCTCCATGATGGGCGCGCAGAAGTTGGTATCAAAAACGACCTGAATACCTTCCTGTTCCATCAGCTCATCCAGTGCGCACACGGCAGCCGGGATATTAAAATTGGTGCGGTAGCGGCCGGTGGGGGTGTCCACGGTATCGGGCCCGTTCCGCCAGCAATCTGGCAGGTTATCGTAGCCGTAGCGGATGCAGACATGCAGCAGCTCCTCCGCCAGGCCGCCATATACCTTGTGCCCCAAACCGTCATCCAGAGGCAGATAGATGCAGACATGGCCCAGGGTAGCCAGACCGCCCAGGATGATGCTTTTCTCCAGCAGAATGACCCGGGAGCCATTGCGTGCGGCCGAAACCGCGGCGGCTACACCGGCTACGCCGCCGCCTACTACGATTACATCCGCTTCCCCCGCAACGGGGATGGAATGGGATTGCTCAGTGATTTGCTTTGGTTTTTCCATTGATGGTATGCCTCGTTTCTTAGTGTATTATAGCAGATGCGCGGGAAGAAGGGAACAGGCCATATCGTCCCGGAAAAGCCGGTTAGGGCAGAATGTAGCTGCAGCCAAGGGCAATCACATAAACCACAATGATATAAACAGGAATCACCTTGATGGCATCGTGCCAAATAAAGCGGTTGTCTATCTCCTCACGGTCCAGCAGCAGCGCGGCGTAGATGGTACCTGCATAGGTCAAGAAGGCCATGTTGGCGCACAGGCTCAGCGTCGCGGCGGTAACAGATGCGCTGATCCCGGTGTCCAGCTGCATCTGGCATACAAAAGGCATGATGGCCGCGTTGCCCAACAGGGTAAGGGGGGTGCCGTTGCAGATGTTGGTGATGATGGTGATAACAATAGTAAGGAGAAGCAGCAGCAGCGGCAGCGGCATATTGCCGAATACGGGTTTAAGCAGGGAGATGATCCAGTCGCGAATGCCCAAATCAGCGGAAGCCATGGCATTGCCCAGGAAGGTGAAGCAGCCAACGATGCACACCACATTCCACAGGGTGCCTTCACTCAGCAGCTTCATGGGGTTGGCCAGCGGCTTGCCGTCTACTTTGATAAGCCCCAGAATGCCCAGCGCCAGCAGGAAAATGAGGGTAGTGCCGATAGGAGCCAGAACAGCGCTTCCGGGGAAGTCCTTCGGCAGCAGCGGGATCACGATGATATACAGGAAGGACAGGCAGAAGATGGTGAGAATGAGCTTCTGGCGCTTATTAAATTTCTTGGGAATGTTGCGCAGCGCCTCTACATTTTCAATATCCAGCTCCTTCAGCGGGGCAACATTGCACTTAAATACACCGGGGATCATAAAGGCCAGGATGCACAGCCATACCAGATTGACCAGGATGCACACGAACATATAGGTGAACATATTGATGCTCAGTCCAAAGCCCTGCATGCTGGTATTGATAAGGGTGTAAATGGTAAGGGCAATGCCCTTGAAGGGGAAGCAGAAATTACCCATGCAGCCCAGGTAGATGCCCAGCAGCATGAATTTGCAGAATCTGTCCTGCTTATCATAGCCGCACACATCCCGGATGGACTCATAAATGCCGAAGTACAGCAGCGCGGTGGGGATAAACCCGATGAACATGGAAACGATAAAGCTGGAGAAGAACAGCGAGAACAGCAGCGCGACCGGGCGTCCTCGAAGCGCCTTGATGCTAAGCAGCTTGCGCACCAGCACATCGATCACGCCGGCTTCCTTGAGCGCCACGCACAGCGCAGATACAAAGATCAGCTGGGGGACGGTAGAACCGCCCATCCAACTGGAAACAGCGGCGGAGGATGTCAAAAAGCCGCTGTATACCATGGCGATAATACCCAGGATAGCAGCCAGGGTGGACTGGGAAGTGAATACTGTAAGCAGAATAACGCCGATAAATACGCCCAGGGCATTGGAGCCGACCTGTGTAACCACGGAGAACGGGCCCAGAATCCGGCCGAAAAAGAACATAAAGAGGAACGCGATCAAAATGATCGGCCATTCACGCTTTTGGACAGCTGACTTTGTCATAGTAGTTCACATGCAAGGCTAAGCACGGAGCTTTGCATGCGATCCTCCCTTCTGTAATTTTTATTCTCAGGTGAACGGTGCTCTGCCGCCTTCGGTCGCGATCCGAAAACGGATTCCATAATAAATTGTGCACAATCTACACTTTTTATTTTAGAAAGCCTTGTGTATAAAGTCAATTGCACAATCCGCACGCGCTGTTGCAACTTTGGCATGGAATTCGCTTCCGTCCCTATATGGAAGGTCCTCCCGCCGCCCCCGCTGACCTGATTGGCGGCATGGCTCTCCCCTGTGGGAGTGCCTCATCCCCCGCAAAAAATGTATTTTCTCATACTTTGGGATGATTTACACCACCCGCTTTGGCTGGTAAAATAAAATCAGAACACAAAATACCGCCGATCCATCATGCCGAAGGGGACCAGTCCCCTTCGGCATCCCGTGGCCCCCACGGGATGAATCCGTTGCAAAGGGAGGGAGCGCATGGCCAAAAATGTAGTCATCCGGCCGTCTGTCCGGGAACAGTACCAAAAATTCATGGCACGGGGCAGGGTGCTGTTTTTCACCGCGCCCTGCGGCTTTGGCAAAAGCACCCTGGCCGAAACGCTGCTTGCCGGGCAGCAGGTGCTTTCTCTCACCGCCGGGGAGCCGGACTTTGCCCTGCCGGCGGATGATAAGGACTGGCAGGTCCTCTTGATCGATGACCTGCGGCAGATGACCGAGGAGCCGGATCAGCAGGCGCTGTACCAGCTCATCCGGGAGTACAGCGACCGCCGGTTCGTCCTGCTTTCCCGCGGGGCGGTGCCGGGCTGGCTCATGGCCTTCCAGTATGCCGGGCTTATGGCGGTGCTGGATGCCGACGCCCTGCTCTTTGACCGGGAGGATATCCGCAGCCTGTTCCGGCAGCAGGGCACCCCCGTCAGCGAATCGGAGCTTTCCGAGATCCTGCGGGAAACCAGCGGCTACCCGCTGGGTGTGGCGGTCATCGCCCACTGCATGGTCGGCGGCCGCCCCTATGGCCCGGAGCTCATCGCCCAGGGCTACCACGAGGTCTTTTTCTACTTTGAGGCGGCGGTCTACCGCCGGTTCGATCTGCCCATTCGCCGTTTTCTGCTGGAGCTTGCCCCCTTTGAGAGCTTCGATGCCGAGCTGGCCCGTATGGTCAGCGGCGATCCCCACGCTGGGGAACGCCTGGCCTGGCTCCAGCACAATACCACCATGCTGCGCCCCGATGATGTGCAGCGGTTCCGGTTCTGGCCGCAGTTCCGCACTTTTTTGCTGTGGGAGATGGACCGGGAATACAGCGAGGAAAAGCGCCGCACCGTTCTGGGCCGCGGCGGCCTCTACTACGAGCTGAAAGAGGATTACAGCCATGCGCTGGAGTGCTACACCATGGCAGGGGATCATTCCAAGGTCTCCGAGCTTCTGGTGCGCAATGCCGAGCTTCATCCCGGCATGGGCCATTACAGCGAGATGGAGAAATACTACCGCAGCCTGCCGGAGAAGGAGATCGCCGCCTCCCCGGCGCTGATGCAGGGCATGAGTATGCTGTGCGCCCTGGCGGCCGATTATGAGGGCAGCGAGCGCTGGTACCAGGCGCTTTCTCAGTTTGCCCGCTGCCGTGCCAAAAGCGACGCGGCCGGGCGGCAGGCCCGGGGCCGGCTGGCCTGGTTGGATATCTCCCTGCCGCAGCGCGGCGTCACCGATCTCACCGCCATCATCCCCGCGGCCTACCGGCTGCTGGTCAATAAGAAAGTGACCCTGCCGGCCTTTTCGGTCACCAGCGCCCTGCCCAGCATTATGAACGGCGGCAAGGACTTCAGCGAATGGAGCCGCCGGGATGACCTGCTTTATCAGACCATCCGCGTCCCGGTGGAGGCCATTCTGGGCCGGGATGGCGTGGGTCTGCCGGATTGCGCCATTGCAGAAAGCAAGTTTGAAAAAGGCGAGGACATCACCGCCCGTATGCTGGCCTTGATGCCCCGATTGGGGGAGATTCAGCGGGACGGCACCCCGGATATTGAATTCGCCGCGGTGGGCCTGCTGGCCCGCAGCCAGTTGGCGGCCGGCCACTCCCAGGATGCCCGCAGGACGCTGGAAAGCCTGCGGCAGCGCTTCGCGGAAAGCGGCCAAAGCCGATTTTTGCCCAATATCGATGCCATGCTGTGCCGCGTTGACCTGCGGACTGGCGATACCGATGCCGTAGATAGCTGGTACCGGGAAAAGGCCCCGCGCGACCCCCTCAGCATCAATATCATGAAGCGTTACCAGTACTTTACTCAGGCCATGGCGGAGCTTGCTCAGGGCCGGCCGCAGGCCGCCCTGCTTACCCTGGCTCCGCTGGAACCCTACTGCATCGCCTGCCAGCGGAAGATGGATCACACCACCCTGCTGCTTTTGCGGGCCGTGGCCCAGTACCGGCTAAAGGACGAAGCCTGGCAGCAAAGCCTTACCGATGCCCTGCGCATTGCCGCCGGGTTGGGGTTCATCCGCCCGGTAAGCTGCTGCGGCGCCGCCCTGCTGCCCCTGCTACAGGCCCTGCCCGTCCCGGAGGAAGAGAGCTGGTACCGGCAGGTGGTGGCCTTTGCCCGGGTGCAGGCCGCCCGGTATCCCTACTTTTTGGTGCCGCCCCTGCCCCCCGGCGAGGAAATGACCGCCACCGAGCTGCAGGTGCTGCGCCTGATGTGCGCCGATAAAAGCAATGCCGAGATCGGCCGTATCCTGGATATCAAGCTGCCCACGGTAAAAACCCATGTCAGCCATATCCTCACCAAGTTGAATGTCAGCCGCCGCAGCGAGGCCAAAACCGCCGCCCGCCGCCTGTGGCTGGTAGAATAAAAACTGTAATTCTGGAGGAACTTATGAAGAAAAGAGTATGTAGTGTTTTGCTGGCCGCCGTGCTGTGTGTTACCATGCTGTCTGTTGTAGCATTGGCGACGGAAAGTAGCGATTGTAACCACACCTATACCGGTAATAACTATGTGGCTAATGCCAATGGCATAAACCACAGCCTTAGATGTGACAAATGCGATTATGTTGATACAAGCAGCAGCAGCCAGCACTGTGATAATGGTTCAAACAGTAAATATAAAGATGGAAAATGTGACTATTGTGATGCAGAGCTGGCCGTTTCCTTTAATGACTCGTCCCGTAGTAGCTGCGCCACCACTTTGCAAGCTGCTTTTAACTATGTGAAAAGCGAAAATAGCAGCACCGAAACGAAACTTTTCTCTATGAAAAACATTGCTGATACTGTGAGCTTTGAAGGTTCCCTTGCGACACTCAACCTTGCAGGCAATAACTTGACCGGTAGCATTACGGTAAATGGCGGCACACTGACTATCACTAACACACTTGATAGCAAATCTTCCACTGTTAGCACTATCAATGTCACTGGCGGCACAGTGAAGATCGAGGGAAATCTGACCGTCACCACTCTGAAGATATCCACCAACGCCAAAGTAGAACTCTCCGGCGGCACCTACGGCGAAATTACCGGAGTCACTGATAAGAACACCCTGTTGGGCCCCGGCTATGTATTTGATACCGATGGTAAGACCGTTGTAGAAGCCCCCATCAAGAGTGTCACGGCATCCGTAACGGACCATAACAACGCCAAATATGGCTACACCGTCGAACAGGCCCCGGTTCTTACCGCAACCGTTGCCCCGGATAATGCGACCGGTGTGACCTACCAGTGGTACAAGGTAAACGGCAGCAAGAAAACCGCGATTGATAATGCTACTGCCCAAACCTATACAGTGGAAACCGGCCTGAATGCGGGGGACTACGATTACTGCTGCACAGCCACCGTTGACACCTACTCCCTCACCAGCGAGAAAGTCAAAGTGACCATTGCCAAGGCGAATGGCCCCATCAATGTAAACCAGGTCTACAATGACACCGCCAGCAAGACCATTGAGATTTACGATCAGGTAATAGGTAAGCTCAATGAAGCTTTCCCGAATGGCGGTACGATGGAGTTCCAAGGTGATAGTTATGAGTCCGCGGATGGGCTAACATTAAATGGTTGGCAAATAGATGTTAACAGTGGCTCTATAACTTATACAATGGGCGAAAATACAGCTCCCGAAAAGAAAATCACTATAAAGTACAAGGCTTTTGCACACGAAGGTAACTATAAGAATAACTACGAGTATGCCGAGGGCACAGTTGTCATCACCCTCACCAAAATTACCCCCACCGGCACCCCCAATTACACCCCCATCACCTCCAGCGGCAAGACCCTGGCCGATGCCCACCTCAATGCCAATAATAATGCGTTCTCTGTGCCTGGGGAAGTAAGATGGGTAGGGGAATCCGACGGAGTACTCGCCGATGATACTCCCGTAGAAAAAGGCGTAGCATACCATTGGGAGTTCCGCCCGACTGAGGGGGATAAGTATGAGCGCCTTACCGGCTCCATCATCCTGTGGACCGAAAGCGGCAGCGGTGTGGTGATCATCACTCCCTCCCAGTCCGGTGAAAGCACCCCCGCCAGCAACCCCAATACCGGCGCGGCCCATGTGGGCCAGCCGCTGCCCGGCTTGGCTCTGCTGGCGCTTGCGGCTCTGTGCCTGTATGCAGGCACCCGCCGCTTCTAAACAGCCATCCTCACTTACCTCTCCGGGGGCAGCAGTAGGTTCAAAACCTGCCGCTGCCCCCATTCTATCCCATGTGTGAGTTGAACCCCGGCCGAAGATGTGATATAATTTTCCCCAGCGCGGCATGGCCGCCAAAAACCGTGACCGGAGGGCCTTATGAATACCTTCTTGAAGCTGGCTTTTTTGTTCTATATCGGTTCTTCGCTGGGCTGGGTGCTGGAGCTTTTCTTCCGGCGCTTTATTTCCGGCAATAATCCCGAGCGCAAGTGGATCAACCCCGGCTTTATGGTGGGGCCCTATGTGCCGCTGTACGGCACCGGGCTTTGCATCCTGTACCTGGTTTCCCGCCTTTCGGAAAGCCGCCAGATCGCCAACCCTGTGTGGAACCACATTGCCATGCTGGTGCTGATGGCCGCT
>ERZ857757.2410-NODE-2410-length-12199-cov-3.771574_pt1 | contig 12199 bp, 9 predicted proteins | sample MGYA00519764_ERZ857757 | MGnify/ENA primary metagenome ERZ857757 (study PRJEB31778, sample SAMEA3449359) | human gut metagenome | biome: human gut; feature: human-associated habitat; material: faeces | place: United Kingdom | collected 2010/2012 ... | reverse complement strand
GCGCTCTTATCCTGAAACACGAGCAGCCGGTTGAGGAAAAAATTCGTCACGGCGGAAACGATGCGCGCGCCATAGGTCGCGCAGAGCTCGCGCGTGCCGTCCGGCAGGGAGACGAGAAGCACGGAGTTGAGCAGCGTGAACAGTCCATAATCCAGCAGAAAGCAGATGACGCTGCTGCCGGAAAAGCGGAGGAACGATTTCAAAGTGGCTTTACTCCTTCTTGTCCCCATGGAAGAGGTGGCGGAAGATCAGCTTATAGATCCGCCAGGAATCCTTCACGGTGTTGAAGTGGCTGGTCTGGTTCTCGTCGATGTAAACGGTATCGATCACGACCTCGCCGACGCCGAGCCCCGCGCCCTTGAGCGAGAGGAGCATCTGCGTTTCATATTCGTACCGCTCGCCGCCGATGGAGCACATCAGCGGCAGGTGCTTGCGGGCAATGGCGCGCAGTCCGGTCTGCGTGTCGGTCACGCCGACGCCGCAGGCGAGCTTCATAAAGCTGCGCGTGATCTTGTTGCCGAGCTTGCTGCGCAGCGGGACCTGCTCCAGCGAGAAATCCCGCACGCCGAGCCAGAGCTTGTCCGGCTCGCGGCACATCGCCTCGGCAACGGCCATGGCGTCCTTGGGGCGGTGCTGATTGTCGCCGTCCACGATAACGACGCCGTCGATATCCGGCCGGTTTTCCACGCACCAGGCAAACGCCGTTTTCATCGCGCGGCCCTTGCCTTTATTCACCTCGTGACGCAGTACCGTGACGCCGGGGCGTTCGGCGGCCTCCGCGAAGGGCTGGAGATGCCCTTCGTGGCTGCCGTCGTTGACGACGACGATATCGTCAAAGCCTTCGGCCAGCAGGCCGTCCACGACCTGAATGAGCTTTTCGTCCGGCTCGTAGGAGGGAACGACAGCAGTAACTTTCATTTCGCTTTTACCCTGCCTTTATCAGAGAGTTTCGTAGTTGCTGATGACAAAACCGGCGTCGGTCTGCAGGAAATAAATGCGCATGGTGGCGTCGGCATAGTCGATGGCCTGCCCGTTGTGCGTGCAGTTGGCGTCGTAGGTCACGTCCACGCTGTAGCAGTTGTCCGCCCAGATCACTACGCCCGAGGCGGTGGTGTTGGAAACGTCGATGTTGCCGTAGGCGGTGTTCCAGACAACGCCGTTGTAGGTGTCCTGCAGATCGGTGTAGGCCTGCGTGCCGGGCGTGAGATAGGCGAGCGCGGCGTACAGGTTGCCCCACGTGCCGTTGTAGCCGTTCATATAGTAGGTGAGATACGCCTTCACGAAGCTCACCGCGCGCGTGGTGTACTTTTCGGCGTCCGCCCCGTCAAGACAGAGCATGAAATCGCCCTCGGCGGTCTTTGTAACGCTGCATCCCGCGGGCGGCTCGGCGGTCAGCTCCGGCTCGATCAGGAGACCGTCCACCGTGTACGTCGTCCACGAAACGGGGTTGATGAGCTTGTCCTTGAGCGGCTCATAGGAGAAGTTGTTCTGCGGTTCTCCGGCGTACTCGCTGCCGAGCTCGGTGCCGTTGCAGAACACCTTGCTGCCGACGGCGACCTCGACCGAGGCGGACTTCGTCCCCTCAAGCTCAAGCTCCACGTCGGATACGGCCCAGTTCACGTCGCTGCCGGAGAGCGTTACGCGGGCGAGCGTTTCGTCGCCGTCCTTGAGAACATAGGCGGGCGCTTCATCGGTATAATCGAGCGAGCGGAACGCCTGCACGCTGCCGCTGCCGAAGCGCTCTTCCATGTAAGCGCGCACACGGTCGCGGCCGTCGATGTTCTCCGGGCGCTTCTCGTACCAGAGATTTGTCCAGTCATCGGCGGTATAGGAGGCGAGCCACGCTTCAAACGCGCGCTGCGGCGCCTGCCGCACGGCTTCGGCATGCTGCTTTTCCTGCAGCACGATGGCGTTCTGCTCGGCTTCCGCGGCTTTTTCGGCGTCCTTGTTTTTCTGGAAGCGCGCAAGCGCGACCCAAAGGACAATGAGCGCGGCAAGGAAGATCACCGCAACGACAAGAACATACGTCAGCAGACCCTTGCGGAAGCCGCCTTTTTTCTTTCGGTTTTTCGGAACGATCTCCTCGTCCGCGGCGGGATTTTCCGCACGGGCGGGACGTTCGCGGCGCGCGCTTTTCGTTTCCTGTGCGGGACGCTCCCGACGAGCAGGCTTCTCTTCCGGCGCGGGGCGTTCCCGACGCGCGGGTTTGTCCTCCTGCACGGGACGCTCGCGGCGGACAGGCTTGTTCTCCTGCGCGGGACGCTCGCGGCGGACAGGCTCACTATCCTGCGCGGGACGTTCCCGACGGACGGGCTTTTCTTCGCTCACAGGGCGTTCGCGGCGCACCGGGGCCGCTTCCTGCGCGGGGCGCGCTGCTCTCCGGATGGAGGCGGGCGCCTCAAAGCTCTCCTCCGGAATGGGGGAGGGGGCTTCAAAGCTCTCCTCGGGGACCGGAGCGGCGGGCTCTTCCGGCAGCGTTTCCGCCGCGTGCGCAGTCACGCGCTCGGCGGTCTCCGGAATATCAAAGAGCAGCTCCTCCTCGCGGACGGAGGGAGTGCGCTCGGCGCGCGGCAGGCGCGCTTCGCTCTTCCGGCTCGTGCCGGATACAGGTTTTTCATGCTTTCCCATAGCTGCCCTCAATTCAAAATGAGAATGGCGGTGGACATCTGGCGCATGCCGATGATGTTCGAGCCGCGGGTGATCTGCTCACCGTTGTAGTACATGAGCGAGGACGAGCCGCCGTCGAGGTTCGCGGCGTTGACCGCGCCGCGGTCATACATGATCTTGGCGATATCGTCGTACGTCGCGCCCATGCTGTCGGGCTTGCGGCCCTCGATGACCATCAGAAGGATGGTGCCGTCCGCACACTGGCCGATGCAGGTGCGCGGGTTCATGCCGCCGCCGAGATTCGTCTGCAGCTCGCCGTCCTTCACGAGCACCGGGCCGGGGGAGAAGCTGACCGCGCTCATCAACCCGAGATCGAGCGCCTGCTGGCCGGACATGTCTCCGACGTGGAGGATATGATCCGCGTCAAAGCCGATAACATTGAGATACCATGTGCCGGGATCGCCGTAGGCGATGGCGCCGTCGCGCATGACGAGACCGTCGGGGATGCCGCCGTTGCCGCCTCCGCCCGGATCGTAGAAGCCGCCGGCGTTCGTGCCGCCGATGGCGTTATACTTATCGATAAACTCGTAAAGATACAGTCCGTGATAGTTCGCGCCGTAAGCGTCCAGCGTGCCGACAACGACCTTTGACGGATCGCGGATGATCATGAGCTTGCCCTTAAAGGTCGAGCCCTTGATGTCTACGACCTCAAGCCACTCGCCGCTCTCGCCGGTGTTCTCTGACGGGTCGGCCACGACGACCTGTCCCGCGTTGGTGTTTTCGTCTTCCACGGTGCGGCCGTCCTCGTAGGGCAGCTCGACAAAATTGTCGTCCGGCGACGTTTCATCGTCCGTGGAGGTGCTGACGGGGTGCAGTATCGCGTCCACCTGCGCATCGGAAAGATAGATGTGCGGCAGGAATTTCAGCGCGCTCGTCTCATTAACGGACAGCACGAAAAGCCGCTCTGCTTCGGCCGAAGGGCCGTGGATCAGCACGCCCATCACGCCAAGCAGGAAAACGGCAAACAGCAGTATGGTGACCAGCAGGATCAGCAGAATGCGTCCAACGACGCGGAAGATCCCACCGGCTGCGCTGCGTTCACGCATGGTTTCATCCTCGCTCTCAACAGTAATATAAAGACACCAAATTAGTATACACCAGAATGTCGCCTTTTGACAAGTTCCTTAATCCAAATATAATAAACGACTTCTATCTTTATAGACGAAAAAACCGCCCCTCCGGTTCTCCCGGAGAGGCGGCGCGCGGAAAAAAGAGAGGATGAGTAAAAACGTTTTTACTTTTCGGGCTGCAGGAGCTTCGTCTTTTTGGAAAGGAAGTAGATGACGATCGCCGCGATGAGCCAGTTGAAGGCGGTGTAGATGAAGTTGTAGATGAACGAGTAGATCCACACGTTCTTCATCGCCATGCCGAGGAACACGTCCGGCATGTACTCGCCCCAGACGAACACGCCGCTGAGGACGAAGGAGAGAAGCGCGCCGAGCGCGCCGATGACGGTGCCGAGCACCGGCTTTTTCGGCGTGAAACCGGCAAGACCGGTGAGCGCGTAGGCCAGAGCGTAGTCGAGCAGGAGCGACTGCCAGCCGTAGGCGATGCCGCCGCCGATGATGGCCTTGAGAACGCCGAAAACGAGACCCGCGCCCATGCCCCAGACCGGGCCGCGCCGCAGCGCGAACACCATCAGAGGAATGAAGAGCAGGTTCATCGATCCGCCCTGCGCGAACAGATCGAACTTGAAGAAGTTGAGCACGACCGCCATGGCGACCATGATCGCTCCTTCGCAAAGTGTGCGGGTGGTCTGTTTGCTTTTCATAAAAAAGCCCTCCAATAAAAAAATCAGCCACCCGATCCCGGACGTGGCTGAAGAACAAATACCGTATAGGCACTCCCTCCGCCGGCATTACCCGGATCAGGTAAAAGGGTACCGGCGCTTCGCTTCGCACCGTCTCAGCCGGGAAAACCCAGCACCCCTGTTCTGTACGCACATCATACCGCACGAAAAAGGGAATTGCAAGCGCAACTTTGACGAATTGCGCCGGAGACTTGACCACGCTTTATGCAAAAGGTATAATTGTTCTGTATAAAAGGGAAAGGATGGGCCTTTCTATGATCCAACTGAAAAACGCCGCGCTGGAATCCTCCGCCGGAAAAAAGAGCGTGCATGCGCTGCGCTGCCTGAATGTCACGCTGCCGGAGACCGGCCTCGTGGTGCTCACCGGCGCGTCCGGCAGCGGGAAAACGGCGCTGCTGCATCTGCTCGCCCTGCGTGAGACGCCGTCCCGCGGCGAAATCCTCATCGGCGGCGAGAATACGGCGCGCTGGAGCGAGGCGCGGCGCAGCGCCTGGCTGCGGGAATGCGCCGCCGCGGACGAAGCGCTTCTCTTTGCCGATCTCACGCTTTCGGAAAACGCGGAGCGCGCCGCGGTGCTCGCGGGCTTCTCCGGCCGGGACGCGCGGGAGAATGCGCGCGAAGCGCTCGCTCTGCTTGGGCTCGAGGGCGCGGCGGGCGTATACCCGGACCGCCTCTCCGGAGAGCAGCGGCGTCTCGGGGCGCTCGCCTGCGCGCTCGCCCGCAAAGGCCGCGTGCTGCTTCTGGACGAGCCGGCGGACGGTCTCAGCGCGGAGAGCGCGGAGACCGTGCTCTCGCTTCTCGGCGAAGCGGCGGCAGATCAGCTCGTCATCGTCGCGGCGCGGAATGCCGAGCCGTTCGGCGAGGACGCACGCATCCTGACGCTGGAGGACGGGCAGATCGCCTCCGACACGGACGAGGACGCGGAGAGCGCGGCCACGGCGCACCAGAGCGTCGCCGGGGCCTCCGGCGGGGAACGCCTCCGCATGGTGTTCTCCAATTTCTCAAAGAAAAAGAGCCATACGCTGCCGCGCCTGCTCGCGCCGATGGTTGCGGTGCTGCTCTGCCTTTTGCTGTTCGCCGCCTTTTCCGGCGGAGAGCAGAGCGCGAAGGACGCGGAGACGGCGGTGCTCTCCGCCTATCCGGTCGTGCTCGACGCAGGAAGTGTTCCCTCCGGCGATCTCGGAGCGCTCGGCGACTGGCTGGACGGTCACACGGACGAAAAAACGACCTCCGTGCAGCGCCGTTACGCCATCACACCGCGCATTTACAGCGGCGATACCTCCTCCGCCGGGACGGAAGCGCTCAACAGCGAGGAGAACAACACGCTCTGGACGCAGCTCCCGGAAGGGGAGGACCTGCGGCAGATGCGCTATACGCTCGCTGCCGGCCGCTGGCCGGAGCGGTACGATGAGGCGGCGGTGCTGCTCGACGCGCGCGGCAAGGTGGACGAGAGCTGCCTCCGCTCGCTCGGTCTTGACCCGGAAGCAAACGCCAACATCAGCTATACCGAGCTTCTGCGTCTTTCGTTCCGTGTGCTGCTGCCGACGGACGAGTACGTCCAAAATGTGGACGGCACCTGGGGCTATATGGGAGGAGATACGGCGTATCTCACCGCGAAGATCGCTTCTTCGCAGCGGCTGAACATCGTCGGCATCCTGTGTCCGGCGGGGGAGACTCCCGGCGAGAGTCTGACCGGCGGCGCGGCTTACCTGCCGGAGCTCATGACGTGGACCGTGGAGACTGTGCTCGGCAGTGACATCGTAAAAGCGCAGACGGCCTCGCCCGATACGGATGTTCTGACCGGCCTGCCGTTCGACACCGAGGGTGTGTATGCGCAGGACGAGACCGGACAGCGCGCCGCGCTGCGCGGCTTTGCCGTCGGACAGACCCCGGCGCAGCAGGCGGCCATGGTGCTCGATCTCACCGGAACGGCGACGGAGACCGAGCGGGCGCAGGACGCCCTTTTGCAGACCATAGCCTCGCTCTCCGGCGAAGCGCTGGAAAATGCCTTCGCCCGGTATATCACCTCCGGCGTTTCCTCCGGCTCGCTGGAAGGAAATCTCCGCGCGTTCGGCGCGGAGGCGGCGCAGACCGTGACGCAGCTGCGGCTCTATGCCGACAGCTTCTCCGCGCGCGAAACGCTCGGCGCGGTGCTGCGCGGCTATGCCGAGACCGTGACCTATGCCGACGCCGCCTCCGGCCTTGTGCAGCCGGGGATGGCGCTCATGGAAAGCGCGGAAAAGACCGACCGGCTCGGTATGGTCCTCGCGGGCGTGCTCGCCGGCGCGTTGATCGTGCTTGTCTCGGCACTGGCCGCCTCGGCGCGCCGCCGCGAGCTTTGGCAGCTCCGCATGCTGGGGCTTTCGTCGCCGCAGGGCATCGTCGGCGCGGAAAGCCTGCTGCTCGGTCTTTTCGGCGGCGTGCTCGGAGCGGGCGCTGCGTGGGCGCTTTGTGCGCTGCTCGGCTCGCTCGGCGGCGCGGCGCTCTCGCTCCCGTGGCAGACCGCCGGCATTGCAGCGCTCGCCGCGGCGCTCCTTTCGTGGCTCTCCGGCAGACTCGGCGCGTCCGGCGCGCGGAGGTAAAAGGTCAATAGTATAAAAATCCGTATGCTTCATCGAGATCGAAAAGCATACGGATTTTTTTTACTCTTCGCTTGGTTCCGGTTCGGATGCCGGTTCCGTTTCTCCGCGGCGGCGGAACTTTGGCAGAGCGCGGTTCAGGCACGCGCTCAGAAGCAGAATGTACTGGCAGTAATAGAGCCAGAGCATCACGACGACGACCGTTACGAGACTGCCGTAGGTACCGTAGCTCCCCGTGGCGGAGACCCATGCCGAGAACGCCCACGAGAAGATCGACCACCCGACCGCGGCGGTCAGCGCGCCGGGCAGCACCTCGCTGAAGCGCGGGCGCAGTCCGGTGCTCCAGCGGAAGATGGCGGCAAAGAAGATCGTCAGCAGCGCGATGACCACCACGAACCGGAGGTGCAGCAGAAATGAGAAGAACGACTGCGAGCCGGGAAGGTATTTTTCCACCAGCGCCTTGATCTGCTGGCCGAAGCCGCCGAGCACGAACGAAAGGATCATCATAAGCAGCATGCCGAGCGTATAGATGATGCCGCGGGCGCGGCGCATCAGAAACCCGGCGCGGCGCGGCTGCTCATAAATATCCTCCAGCCCTCGAATGAGCGAGGCAAAGCCCATCGCCGACGACCACACCGTCGCCGCGATGGAAATGCTCAAAACGCCGACGCCGCTGCTGTATACGTCCGCAATGATGACGCGGATGAGCTGGTTCATCGAGTCCGGCAGCACGGGCGCGACCGTCGTGAGGAGCTGTTCCTCGGTGATGGACGTATAAGGAAGAACAGACACGCACAAAATGACGATGGGCACGATGGAGAGAAAAAACCAGAACGCCGTCGAGGCGGCAATGGTGGCGATCTGCCGCCGGCCCATGTAGTCCGAAATGTGCTGAAAATTTTCAATCAGTTTACGAATCTTTTTCATACGGCGGATTATATCCTATTTTTCCCGCGGTAGCAAGGGGAAAATGGCGCGCTATTTACTTTCGGCGAGGAATCGTGTAGTATGGAAACGGGTGATGCAAATGAAAATGAAAAAAAGAATAGCGCTGCTCCTTGCGGCGGCCATGCTTTCCCTGATCCTCTGCGGCTGTGCGGATGACGCCGGGACGGTCGGCGCAGTACGCAGTGACGGCAGCGTGAGCGATGCGCTCGCCACCGGCCTCGGCGTGACGGTGCCGGAGGACGAGACCGGCCGGTTCGCCTCGGCCGACGGCATCCACGCCGACGTGGACTATGCCGATATGACGTGGTACATCTACGATGCCGCGGAGCTGCTCGACAAGGCTGCGCGGCTCGGCGAAACGGCGGACGGCAAAGAGGCGGCAGACCTTTACGACTGGCTGATGGCGGAGTATGCCAAGGTGTACACGTTTGACAATCTCGCCTACATTGATTTCTACGCCCATCCCGGCGATGAGACGCTCAGCGACGCCTGCCGGCAGCTCGACAGCGTTCTCAACGAGGTGAACGACGCGCTCTGCACCGCGCTCTCCGACGCGCTCGACGGCCCCGCGGGCTCCGCGCTGCGCTCGTATATCGGCGAGGACAAGGCAACCGCTCTGGTCGGCTACGATGAGCAGACCGACCGGCAGCGCGAGATCACCGAGCGCGTCTCCGAGCTGACGCTGCAGTACAACGCGCTCATCATGGAATATCTCAGCTATGACGAGGAGACCGAGAAGATCGGCGCACTCTACCGCGAGCTGGTGGATCTCCACAACGAGGAGGCGCAGATCGTCGGCTATAAAGACTATGCCGACTATGCCTACGAGGCGAGCTACGGGCGCGATTTTACGCCCGACGATGCCGCGGCGCTGTGTGAAGCGGTGAAGCCGTACGCGCGGCAGTATTTCGGCTCGCTCTATTATAATGAGGCGACGTATGCCGATTTCTCCGCGGACACCGACCTTACCGAGCGGGAGCTCGTCGGGCTCGTCACGCAGTATATGCCCCGCGTCTCGGACGACGCGGCCAAAGCGGCGGCGTATATGGAAAAGCACGGGCTGTACTTCATGGACAGCGCTGAGCGCGTCAGCGATCTCGGCTTCACCACGACGCTCGACCAGTATAACGCCCCCTTCATCTATCTCGCGCTCTACGGCGACCAGAACGACATCCAGAGTATGTTCCACGAGTTCGGCCATTATTACGACGCCTATGTGAACCCCGTGCCGGACCTTTTGCTGAGCGTCGGCTCGCTGGACATTTTCGAGATCCACTCTACCGGCATGGAAGCCCTTTCCACCGGCTGGTATGAGGATATCTACGGCGAGGATGCCGATCTCGCGCGCATCCGGTTTCTGGACAGCGCGCTCTATACCGTCTTTTCCGGCTGCCTGTTCGACGAGTTCCAGCGCGTGGTCTATGCCGACCCGTCTCTGACGCCGGAGCAGATCAGCCAGACGTTCGTGACCATCGCGCGCTCTTACGGCCTGCGATCCTTCGGCAAGGAGTTTTCGCACTACTGGATGCAGGTCAACCACAACTTTGAGTCGCCCTTCTACTATATCAGCTACGCCGTGAGCATGCTCGCCTCGCTGCAGATCTACGAAATGGCGGAGAACGACTGGGCTGCAGCGGCGGGCTTCTATAACGATCTCGTCTCGCTCGGCGCCTTTGATTACACGTACTGCGAGCTGCTTGACAAGGTCGGGCTCGAATGCTTCACCGACGGCCTGCCCGCGTGCGTTTCGCAGGCGGTGGAGGATATGGAAGCGCTCTGCCTTGCCTGGGAAAACGCGGCCTGAACGCGGACGGAGGGGGCTGCCCCGATAAAAAACGGCTCTCCGTCCCTACAACGGAGAGCCGTTTTTGTGGTTTAATCAGATGTATCCGCGGACAAGCGACACGCTCAGCGTGAAAAATTCGCGCATCGCGTAGTGGATGAAGCCGAACACGGTGGAGCGGGCCGGGACGCCGTAAAACGTGAATCCGCCGTTTTTCCGCGCCAGACACAGCGCGCGGAAAACGTGAAAGTCGTTCGTGACGATGCCGACCCTCTCCACGTCTGTCTCCAGCGAGCGCAGCATGGGGAGACTGTAGCGCATGTTCTCCTCCGTGCTCGTGGAGCGATCCTCCAAAAGGATGCGGTCTGCGTCGATGCCGCCCGCGACGAGATGATCGCGGATGCATTCCGCCTCGCTCATCGGCTCGTCCTCGCCCTGCCCGCCGGAGGCGATGCATACCGTATCCGGGTTTTCCTCCAGATAGACGCGCGCGGCGCTGATGCGCTGCCGCAGCGATCCGCTCGGGCCGTTTTCATCGACTCTCGCGCCGAGAACGATGATGGCGTCCAGCCCCTCCGGGGGCTTCTGGAACGCGCCGGAAAATACCAGGCACTCCACGGCGAGAAATACGGCGACGGCGGCGATCACGACGATGTTCACTGCCCGGAGCCACGGCCGGGGGATCGGCGCGCTCTTTCCGTGCTTCCACGCCCATTTCCAGAGAAAGAAGCGGCCAAAGCACACGGCCGACAGCATCAGCCAGAGATAGAGCAGCGACTGCCCGAACCGCACGGTGATGCCCTGGCCGAGATAATATATAAGCGTCAGTATCCCGGCATACAGAAAGAGCCGGTTGATGCGTTGTTCTTTTTTTGTCATAGCGTACCTCCGGAAAAGATCTCCTGCCGGAAAGACGGGGAGAAGCCACTAAAAGTTCATTATACATAGTTTTGGGAGAAATACCAATGGGAAACGGAAAATTTGAAGGATATCTGCTCGTTGCGGATTTTGACGACACATTCTGCCCGGAGCACGGCGCTCCCGTGCCGGAGGAAAACCGGCGCGCGGCGCAGCATTTCATGGACGAGGGCGGCCTTTTCACGATCGCCACGGGGCGCGACGTGCGCTCGTATTACTCCATCCGGGACAAATTCACCGTCAACACGCCGCTCGTACTCAGCAACGGCGCCGTGATCTTCGACGGCGAATCCGGCGAGAGCTGGTACGAGAGCTTTCTGCCGTTTTCCTGCCGGAGCGACCTTCTTGCCGCGCGCGACGCCTTTCCCGGCACGGGCATGGAGGTCCACCGCGGCGCGGATGTGCGCGTCTGCGGCAGCAATGCGACGCTCGAGAAGCACCTTTCCCGCATGGGCGTGCCGGTTTCGGAGGCCGATCCGGGACATATTCTGTATCCGTGGACGAAGGTGGTGCTTGTAGCGCCGGACGAGATCCGCGCCGAGAGCGAAACGGCGCACGCGCTCTGCGCGTGGATCGCGGCGCAGTTTCCCGGACGGTACGAGGCCGTGCCCTCCGGCGCTCTGGTGGACGTGGTCGCCGCCGGGAGCGACAAGGGCAGCGGCGTGCGGCGGCTTGCGGAGTTTCTGGATATTCTTCCGGAGAACATCGTCTGCATCGGCGACGGCTGGAACGATATTCCGATGCTGCGTGCGGCGGGTCGCGCCTTCGCACCGGAAACGGCGCTGCCGGAGGTTTTGGCGCTTCCCGGCGTGACGAAGCTCGGCGCGCCCGGACGCTGCATCCGTGACGTGATAGACAGGCTTGAAGCGGATCAAAAATAAATTTTTATACAAATTTTCACCGAATTATTTGTTGACATTTCCAAGAGAAGAATTTATACTGAAACCAAATTCCGCAGATCGGAGCGAGATCGGCATCATGAATGTGTCCATTCGTATGTTTCGATACTTTTTTACCCGTACTATTTCATAGTATGGTAATTTGTGATGCGGAAAATGACCTTGGAAGCGAAGGCTTTTTAGGCGGCACAGATTACACTGTGCCGCTTTTTTGTTTTTGGAGGAATAACCGATGATCGTCATTTTGAAAAACGGCGCTGCCGAAGAGAAGAAAAACCAGCTTATTGACTGGCTGAAGGAGCAGGGACTGCAGATCCACACCTCCGTCGGCGAGTATCAGACCGTTCTCGGTCTCGTGGGTGACACGAGCCGGGTTGATATGGATCTTATCGCCAGTCTCGGCATCGTTGATTCCGTCAAGCGCGTCACGGAGCCGTTCAAGTGCTGCAACCGCAAGTTCCACCCGGACGACATGATCGTTCAGGTGGGCGACGTGAAGGTCGGCGGCGGCAACTTCTGCATGATCGCAGGTCCCTGCTCGGTCGAATCCGAGGAGCAGATCGTTGCGGTCGCCAAGGCCGTGAAGGCCTCGGGC
>ERZ857757.2404-NODE-2404-length-12213-cov-5.696167_pt1 | contig 12213 bp, 14 predicted proteins | sample MGYA00519764_ERZ857757 | MGnify/ENA primary metagenome ERZ857757 (study PRJEB31778, sample SAMEA3449359) | human gut metagenome | biome: human gut; feature: human-associated habitat; material: faeces | place: United Kingdom | collected 2010/2012 ... | reverse complement strand
GCCATTCATCGCAGTAATGCATTACGGAAACGACAAGCCTGCCGCCGTTATGGCATCCGCCGCCGGCAACATTGTCAAGCTCGTCATCTGCAAGCTCGCCCGTTTTGGGGTTGAGCTGTTCAAAGTACGCCTTTGCGCTCTCTTCGGTCAGTTCAATGTTGTTTTCCTTTGCGAAGGACATCAATTCTTCAGGGGTTTTTGCTTGTTTTGCTTTCACTAAAAGATCCTTTTTCATAAAAACTCCTATCATAATAAATTTTTCAGATGTTTGTTGTGCGGGAAAAAATCAAATGTTGTTGAAATCCTTGTATTTATCAAGATGACCGTTGTTCTGCTGGCAGCCGCCGCCGGCGACGTTGTCAAGCTCGTCGTCGGCAAGCTCGCCTGTTTTGGGATTGAGCTGATTGAAATACGCCTTTGCGCTTTCTTCCGTCAGTTCAACGCCGTTTTCTTTTGCAAGAGCCAGAAGCTCTTCGGGGTTTTTTGCCTGTTTTGCTTTTGCGATAAGTTCATTGTTCATTTTCATTGCGATGCTCCTTTGATGTTTTTTATTTGTTTAATTAAATGTGCAAATTTTTGTACCAATCAGCCCTTTTTACTGTTGGCGGGATGGTAGCACTCACGAGGTTCAGCCGCCTCAGCCGCTTTTACGATCAACTCTAAAACCGTTGTCCAAAGAGAAGCGCTTATAGCGTTAGGATCGACGCCCCAGTATCTGCATCTGCAGCAGGTGCCTTTTACACCATAAGTTGAAGGCCCGTCTTGATAATGCTTGCATTTATATCCGCAGGTAGTTTTTAGACGTCCGCCGCTTGAGTAGCAGCCGCCGCCGGCAACATTGTCAAGCTCGTCATCTGCAAGCTCGCCCATTTTTGGGTTGAGCTGATTAAAATATGTACTTGCTGCTTCTTCGGTCAGTTCCATGCCGTTTTCTTTTGCAAGAGCCATCAGTTCTTCGGGGGATTTCGCTTCCTTTGCCTTGGCGATAAGTTCGGTGTTCATTTTCTTGTCGTCTCCTTATTCATAAAAGTTTTTGGGCGGGATAACAGCGCTTTTCAGTTGTTTTTCAGTATTTTCATATCTGAATCGTTGTTTAGCAGAATGTTTTTATTCATATCGTTGCTATGCTTTATGCTCATATCAACATTATTGTTGTTTATTTTGATGCTCGTGTCAAAATTATTGAAATTTATACTTGTGTCAAAATTATTGTTGTTTATCTTAATGCTCTCATTGTCCGTGATTTCGGTGCCGCCCGAAACATTTTCAAGTTTTTTATCGGATAATTCGTCCGCATTTGCTTTTGTAAGCTTTTTGTTTTTTTCCATAGCCGTGTATTTTATTCTTCTCGGTCACTTATTTTTTCTGCATTTTTCGCAAAGCCCGTCAACGATATAGGCATATATGCCGCATCTTTCGCACATCCCCATCTTTCCGTCGCCGATGATTATTACTTTCATGCCGCCGTCTACTTTTTCAAGCTCGTTTTCATTCAGCTCCGCTTTGTCGGTTTTGATTTTTTCCTTCTGTTCTTTCATGTTGTTTGTCCTCCTGTATAATTATGCCTGAACTCAACCGCTCAGATCATTTTTAAGTTTGTTCAGCGCACTTTTGTGCAGAATTTTTACATAGGCATACGATATGCCCATTCTTGCCGCTATATCTTTCAGAGACATTTTCTTGTAATACTTTAAAATCACAAGGGCGCGGCGGCGCTCGTCAAGCTTGCCGAGCGCTTTTCCGAGCGCCGCAAGAGATTCTTTTTGTAAAACAACGCAATCGATGTCGTCTCCGTCCGATAACTCCTCCGGCAATTCCGCATAGATGCGGTTTGACCTGAAATAATCCGTTACGGTGTTCCGTGTGATCGTATAAATCCATGTGGAAACGGAAGCAAGACTTGCGTCAAATGTATCGAAATGTTCGTAAACTTTCAGGAAGATTTCGCTGACAATGTCTTCTGCGTCGCTTTTGTTTTGCAGTCTGCAGAAAACATAATGGCTTACCTTGTCGTGGTATTCCGTATACAGCGCTTCCTTTTCCGTTGCAAGGCTCATAGAGTACCGTCCCTTTTGCCTTTGCGCTTTTCGGAAGATTCCGTTTCGCCCGCCGCACTGACAAGCGAGAGGTCATCCTCTGAAATTTCGGCACCGTATTCGTTTTCCACTTCATCTATGAGTTTTCGGAGCGAAGGCTCGTTTTCAAACAATTGATAATCAAACAGCGCCGAAAGCGTTTTTTCGCTGATTTCGGGCAATCTGTCTTGTTGCCCTGCTCTTATGCCTATCACTTTACTTCCTCCTTCTGTTGATTTATACGATCCAAAAGAAAAAAAGGCTAATAAAAATCTGAAAAAATTTTTGAAGTTTTTTGCGTTAGAAATCGGCTTTGGGAGCGCCGTCAAGCCTCTGCCGAGCGACAAGCTCCGCAAAGAAGCCGTTCTTTGCAATCAGCTCGTCATATTTGCCGTCTTCGATGATCTTTCCGTGATCCAGCACGAGGATCCTGTCGCACTGCTTGATGGTCGAAAGCCGGTGCGCAATTACGATTCTGGTGCATTTCAATGAGTCGAGCGCTTCGGAGATCTTTTTCTGCGTGAGATTGTCCAGCGCGCTTGTCGCCTCGTCAAACATAAGGATTCTGGGCTTTGGCGCGATGGCGCGAGCAATCATCAGCCGCTGGCGCTGTCCGCCGGAGATGCCGCCCGAGCCTTCGGAGATGATCGTACTCATCCCCATGGGCATTTTTCTTATATCCTCGGCAATTCCCGCAAGCTCCGCCGCTTCCCATGCTTCGTTTGGGGACAGCCACGGTGCGGAAATGACGATATTGGAATAAATATCGCCCTGGAACAGCTTCCCGTTTTGCATAACGGAACCGATCCGACGCCGCAGAGAGCGGAGGTCAATTCGTTCCAGATCTCTCCCGTCATAATAGATGGCGCCTTTTTGCGGATGCTCAAAGCCGAGCAGCAGACGCATAAGCGTTGACTTTCCGCAGCCCGTTTTCCCGACGATGGCAACATATTGTCCGGGACGTATTTTAAGCGACATATCGTCTACCACCAGGGGCATGTTTTCGCTGTATCGGAACGAAACATTGCTCAGTTCAATTCCGCCGGACAGCCTTGTGATCACCTGTTTTCCGTCTGAAACTTCAGGTGCGGTATCAAAAAACGGTTTTACCATATGGAGGATGGGCTTTATCTGCGCCACGGTGAGCGCGATTCCGGCCAGCGCCGTAAATGCGCCGGACACCATGCCGTATGCCGTGCCGAAGGCGTAATAATCGGCCACGGAAATGCCCGATTTTACCGCCATGATGTACATGATGATCGTTCCCGCAAGGCTTATGGCAAGGCTGATGACGGTGTTGAGCTTGATAAACATCGGCGGATTGTAGGTAAGCCTTGCGCTTTCGGCATAAAGATTGCCCCATCGTGCAAAGGCGCGTTTTTCGGCGCCGGCCAGCTTAATCTTTTGTATGCCCGAAATGAGAGCATAGGTCATACCGTCTTCTTTGCCGGAAAGCTCCATCTGACGTATGCTTATTTTCATCTGAATGAGCGACGACAGGATGGAAAATACAACGGTTACAAGAATAATTATCAGCGCGGGAGCGACAAGAGCCGGCGCGTAGACAAATATCTGCGATAGGTATAGGAGCGAGAAAAGGGAAGTCAGTCCCGTAGACAGGACGGTGGACGCCAGCATTTTGCAAAGCACACCGACCTGAGACACACGGTTTGAAAGCTCGCCTGCGCTGTACGACTTGAAGAAATCGGCCGGGAGCGACAGGACGCGCATCATGGCGGCTGCGTCAACCGATATGTTCAGCTTGGTTTCGATCCGGGCCATGATCAGCTTTTTCACGGCGGAAAAGAGAAGCGTGCTGATCGAAACGGACACGGAGAAGACCGTAATGGCGATAAGCAGGCGCATGCTTCCCGACGGAAGCACACGAGCAAACAGGAGCTTGCTGATCATCGGGGAAATCATGCCGATCAGCGATAGAGCAAGCGTGGCCAGGGCGATCATCACAAAATCGGAGGCCGAAAGCGTCCGCATGATATATGCGGCCAGCGACGGCAGGCTGATTTTTTTCAGCGGAAAGGGCTTGTAAAACGCAATGGCTTCCATTTCAAACAGGTGCTGATTTTTGCGATTGATTTTTCTTCGTTTGCCGGCTTCGTAATCAAAATAGCTGTACCCGGAAAGCCCTGTGGGAATCAGCGCCACCACCCTTCCGCTTTCGCGCAGCACGCCGAGCATGGCGCCGATTGCGTCACGATACCAGCCGTCCTCCAGCCGGATCGGGCGTCGCATAATGCCGAAAGGGCGCATGAGATATTCAAGCTGTTCGTTTATGTCGCCGATTTCGTCCGGCACCTCGCGGCTCTTTACATGATAATATTTCAGAATTTCGTCGATGGCGTCTTTGGTAACAGCGCGGTCGTTGTTTAAGGAGGCTTCGATTTTTTTGCCGGTGATGGCAGAGGCCATATTGGCAAAGGCTTCGGCAAAAGCCTCGTCGTCGTTATGCTTGCGATCTCTGATTTGTTCGTCAAACCAACCCATATCGATCCGCCCCCTTACTCGTTTGATACGAGCTGAGTATAGGCTCCGCCTTGTTTCATCAGCTCCTCGTGTGTTCCGCGCTCAATGACTTTTCCCTGATCCATTACAATAATCTCGTCACAATCGCGTATGGTGGAAAGTCTGTGCGCCACCACAATACAGGTGATGCCCCTGTCTTTGATGGATTTCACCACGTCGTATTCGGTTTTGGCGTCCAGCGCACTTGTCGCCTCGTCAAGAAGGATGATCGTGGGATCCTGCGCGAGCACGCGCGCAATCTCCATGCGCTGTCTCTGCCCGCCGGAAAAATCCTTTCCGCCCTCGGTCAGCCGGTACTGATAGCCGCCTTCGCGCTGCATAATATCCTCGTGAAGCTGCGCGTCGCGCGCCGCCATGATCATTTCAAAGTCTTCAATGGAGTTATCCCACATTTTAATGTTGTTGGCAATCGTATCTTCAAACAGGATAATATCCTGATCCACCACGGCAAGGGAGCCTGTAAACACGCTGCGATCAATTTCCGACAAAGGCTTGCCGTCAAACAGGATTTCGCCGCTCCAAGGCTTGTAAAGTCCGGATATGAGCTTTGAGAGGGTGGACTTTCCGCACCCGGACGGCCCGACAAAAGCAATGCGGCTTCCCGGCGTCAAGGTCATGCTGAAATCCTGAATCAAAGGCTCCGCCAGGCGGGAATACCCGAAGGTTATATTTTTGATTTCGATGTTTCCGGCCAGCTTGTCGTATTCGACAGCCTCCTCCTCGTGCTCGGCAAAGGTCACATCGGCGGGATATTTCATAACATCCTCAATCCGTTCCATATCGGTGCGCATTTCCTGGAGCGATTGCCCCGCGGAAATCAGCGACATCGCGGGGGAAACGAACGACGAAAGAAAGCCCTGAAACGCCATGATCATACCGACGGTAAACAGACCTTCCATCGCCAGGAAAACGCCTGTCATCAGCACGGCCGTTCCGCAAAGGGCGCTTATCAGAGCCGGCAGCAGCTCAAGAAGCAGATTGGTGCGCTGATACCGAACCTGATTTGTATTGACGCTTGCCTGATAGCCGGCCCATTTTTCAAAAAAGCCGTTTTCGGCGCCGCTGGCCTTGATGGTTTCAATCATTTCTATGCCGGCGACCGTGGTTCCCGCCAGCTTGCCGGCGTCGCGCATTTGCACGCGGGTGATATTGATGCGCTTTCTTGAAATAATTCCCGAAAGGGCCAGGTTGGCAATCACCGAAAAAAGCCCTATCATCGTCAGTACGACGCTGTATCGGAGCATGACCACGAGATAAAACACCATCATAGCGGCGTTGAGCGCGAGCGGCGCAAATGTGTTGACCAGCCGCTCCGCTATCATGGCGTTCGACGCTTGTCTGCCCTGAAGATCGCCTGCCATGCGCTGAGAAAAAAATTCCATGGGCATGCGCAGGATTTTCCACATAAAGATTGTGTTTCCCACCATGGCGAGCTTTCCGTTGATGCGGAGAGAATAGATGGCCTGGATCCATGCAACGATAAGCTGAATGACGCTTATTCCCACAAGTGCAATCGTAAACGGCGTGAGCCATTCCGGGTTTTCTTTTGTCAGCAGTCGGTCAAGAAAGATGCGCGAAAACGCCGGCGTGATCATGCCGAGCAGGGATGTGATCATAGAGGTCAGAACGACGAATACAATGGCGGTGCTTGCGCCGACAAGCCGTTTTTGCGCATATTTCAGCATGGACTGCGGCTTGCCCTCCGGCACAAAGCCTTCGTCCGGCTCAAAAAACAGGCATACCCCTGTAAACGAGTCGTCAAAAACGCTCATAGGGACAGTATAGGTGCCCTTTGCGGGATCGTTTAACACCGCTTTGTTGCCCTTGAAGCCGTCAAGAACCACAAAATGATTGAAATTCCAATGGATAATGCAGGGGAATTTCCCCTCTTTTTTCAGGGTTTCGGGTTCATAGCGATAGCCCTTGGCCGCAAGGCCGTAGCTTCGGGCGGCCCGGAGAAGATTTCTTGCGTTGGAGCCGTCGCGCGAAACGCCGCAGTCAAGACGCACCTGCTCCAGCGGGATCCATTTTTCATAATAGGCAAGGATCATGGCAAGGCTTGCGGCGCCGCATTCCAGCGCTTCCATCTGCATGATCACGGGCACTTTGGCCACGCCCTTTGTCAGGGGCGCTTTGATTTTTTTGGTTGCCTTCATGTCCGCACCTCAGTTCAGCACAAAGTCGAGCGGCTTGACGCGCTCGGTAATGACCGAAACGGAGAACGTGCCGCTTTTCATGTCTTTGGCATCGACCGTCAGAACATATACCCAATCGCCCGCCGAAGCGCCTATGAGATGAAGAAGATACGGATCGGCACTGTCATCGAGCCGAACGGGAGAGCCTGGCAGATCGGACAGCGAAAGCTCCGAGCCGTCAACCGAAAGAATGGCTTTTCCTTTGATTTTGGCAAAGTCGGCTTCCTTGACATAAACGGTCAGACAGCCGTCCCGGCAGACGCCGCCCGTTTGAAAGGAGGTGTCAAGACATCCGAACATTCCCCACACGCATACGCCTGCCAGCAGTACGATAACGGCGGCAAGGATCATCCATACACTTGGGTTTGACACGCGGATGTAATCGTTCATCTGCTCCGGGGAAGAGATTTTTTCCATACTTTTTTGGCGGAATATCGGTTGGCTCATACCTTTACCTCGTTTATAAAATTTCAATCGGCTCCAAACGGCTTCAAAGATCCTTTCGGATGCGAAGGATGTTCTGACCGTCCTTATATTCGTATGTGATTTCGTCCATGGTTTTCTTGACCATGAAAATGCCAAGCCCGCCAATGGCGCGTTCGTCTGCGGACAGGGTAATGTCGGGATCGTCCTTTTTCAGAGGATCGTAGGGAACCCCATGATCAATAAAGGTGACAATGACGGAGATCGGCGCTTCCGTTACCTCCACGCGCACCGTGGCGGGGCCTGTTTCGGGCCTGTATGCGTAATGCGCGATGTTGCCGAAAAGCTCGTCAATCGCTATATCAATCTGCATCTGCGCCTTGCTCGGGCAGTGGATCTCCTGAAGCTGACGGTTTACAAATTCGGTTACCTTTTCTATGTTTTCAACGGTTGCGGGGATTGTCAATTCCTTCATTTTTCAGAGCCTCCGTTATATTTCAGATACAGCATGGTAATATCATCGAATTGCGGGGCGTCTCCCACAAAAGCGTCTATGTCTGCCTTGACGGCACGACAAATTCCTTCGCTTGTCAGTCCGTGCAGGGAATCCAGCAGCTTTACCAGCCGTTTTTCGCCGTAAAGCTCGTTTTTCGCGTTTGTCGCCTCCGTAACTCCGTCGGTATAGAGATAGATCTCGTCGCCGGCCGAAAGGACAAGCTCGTTTTTGCGATACTTCATCCCCTCCATTCCGGCAAGAATGAAGCCCGGCTTGGATTTCAGAAATTCAAAGCTTCCGTCTGCATGTCTTACGAGCGGCGGGTTGTGGCCCGCGTTGGCAAATTCAACCCTTCCGGTGGTTATATCCAGCATGCCCATCCATGCGGTGACAAACATTCCGGTTTCGTTGGATTCGCACAGCTTGGCATTGGCGACGGTAAAGACCTCGTCTATGTCCCTGCCGGCCTCGGCATAGCCTTTTATGATGGTTTTGGCCGTCATCATAAACATGGCGGCGGGAATCCCTTTGCCGGAAACATCGGCGATAAGAAATCCGAGCTTGTTTTCGCCGACAAAATAGAAATCGTAAAAGTCGCCGCCCACTTCTTTGGCGGTGTCCATGGTTGCGTATATGTCAAATTCGCTGTGGCCGGGATACGGCGGGAAAACCATCGGAATGGCGGAATGTTGAATGGCCTTGGCAAATTCCAATTCTTTGTCGATGCGCGCCGCCGCTTCCGCAATATAGCGCTTCAGCGTCAGAACGGTTGAGTTTATATCGTCGGAAAGGGAAGCAAATTCTTCGTTGGTTCTTACATTTACGACGGTGTCAAGGTTGCCGCTGGTGATCTTTGCCAGCGATTGGTTGATCTTCACCATGTTGTCCACGACCAGCTTCTTGATGAGAAAATAAACGACGATGAACAACATTCCGAAAACAACAAATTCCATAAACACCGTCACATACACCGACACGTCGCGCGAGAACACCGCCTCCGTATAAGGCATGGCGGCCACGATGTAGTAGCCTTCGGAAACGATATATCGGCAAAGCGATTTCTCGCCGTAAACAACGGCGTCAAAATACTTGTCCTCGGGCATGGTAGGGCGGTCTATGTAAATGCCGGAAACATCGAGGTTTTTGCCTTCGTTTCCGTGTCTGTCGCTGACGATGTTCCAATCCTCGCCGGCGATGATTATACTGCCGTTTTCTCCGATGTGGCGGTTGCGCGTGACTCCGATGACAACGTCATCAATGTCTTTTTGGAAGCGCTCCGCGTCATAAGCCACCTGCACAAAGCCGCCGCCGTCCAGCACGATGCCCGCATATTTGCGGGAAATGGCCGGATTGGACGAGGTAGGCTGATAGTTTTGAATGTATTCCTTGGTTTCCCCGTCAAGCAGGACAAGAAACTCCGCCGATTGACGGCCTCTGCGCATGTCGTAATTCCGAAACTTTTCGTAGGTGGTTTCCACGATGATGCCTTGCGGGTTGATGATGTTGATTTCGGCTACATCGTATTCGTTTCCGAGGGCGCAAAGCAGCGCGTAATCCACCTTGTCCGCCGTATGGATGCGTTCGGCGATTTTGGCCGTGAGGGACAGGAGGTTGTGGTTGGAAGCGTCAAGAATATCCGCTTTTACATCTTCGATGTTCAGCTTTACCAGGTTGTTTGCCTCGTTTTTGGCAAGCTCCGTCTGCAACGCCCATGTGAAAATCGTTGTCATGAGAAAGCCCGCCGTAACGCAGATCAGGAGAAACCGCTGAAACGACTGTGAAATTTTTTTCAGGTCGCGCCTTTCGCTTTTACGATCCGCTCCGGAAAGAATCGAAAGCAGAAGCCCCGCAAGCATCACGGCAAGACTGTTGACCGCAATCATGGGAAGCGAGCAGGTTCGCACAAACGAAAACGCGGTTCTTGCGTCGGTCATGTTCGTAAGGAATATCATCAGCATATGGATGACCTCCGTAATGGTTGCCGTCGCAAGACAGTAATACCATTTCGGCTTTTTGTTATCAAACATGAATTTCCGCAGGACAGCCGCAAAAACGCCCGCAAGCACGGTGGAAATGCTGCAGGCGAGACGGGTATATTGCCCGGCTCCCCAAAGAACCGCGAACCACCGCTCCACGCCGCCGATCAGTCCCGCTATGATTCCTGCCGGCGCGCCGAAAAGAAGTCCCGCGCAGATCGGCGAGGCGTCTCTTGCGTTGATGATGGCGCCGTCGGTTTTGATCCCAAATTCCGTTCCGAGAATCGCAAGCCCGCCGAACAGAACTCCGATCAGGAGCTGCCTGACGGCATAGGGAAGCTTGCGGATGGCTTTTGTCCGTTCCGCAAGGTATATCAGCGCGGACAAAATCACGGGCAAAAGCGCTACGACGGAGAGCAAAAAGAAAGTTTTCATAATTCCTCGCTTATTCGATGGTCAAAATGTCGGAAAAGCCGGTGATTTCAAATACTTCCATAACGTCGTCGTTTACGCCGATCAGCTTCATGCTGCCCTGGCGGTTCATCACCTTCTGCGCCGCCAGCAGGACGCGAAGCCCCGCGGAGGAGATGTATTCTACGCCGGAAAAATCAAAAATCAGCTCCTTCACCCCACCGACGGATTGCTTCAGCTCCGCCTCCAGCGCGGGGGACGAATTGGTGTCGAGCCTTCCCGACAGGGTGAGTGTAAGCCGTTCGCCTTCAAAAAGTTTGTTGGTTGTCATGTTCTTTATCCTTATCCTTTCCTTGCATAAGTATATGCCGTGTTATGTGTTGCCGCGAGGAAAATTTATGCCTTCGGGCTTTCCTGCGTGGCTTTGTATTTTTGTATAAACATGGCCGAGCCTTGCTTCAAAACATCAAGCTGGCTTTTCAGATAGTATTCGTCCTCAAACATAGCGTAATGAACGCTGGCGCGGATGAGAATGAAGATGAGAGGCGTCAGCACCTCGCACGGGATGCCAAGCTTTGCTTCAAGGCTCTTTGCATATTCGGTGTAACGCTTGTTTACGCCGTCAAAGAATTTTTTGCCGTGTTCTATGTATTTCGGATGCGTATAGACCTGATACATCAGGCGGTATTTCTTCCCGTGCTTTTCTGCCGTCCAATACGGAGTTTCATCAATAAAGCGCATAAGCTCCGTCGGGCTGTTCGGCGATCTGGCCATGAAGTCGTCCTCCACCTTTGCCATGCAGTGAGCCGTTGATTCGACGATCAGCTCGTCCAGATTTTTGAAATAAATGTAAAGCGTTCCCGATGTACAGCCACATTCCTTGGCAAGCGTTTTGATTCCCGTGCTGGACAGGCCGTTTTCGGCATAGCAATCAAAACATTTTTCCATAATTTCTATTTTTCTGTCATTATGTTGACGTTCTGTCCTCATAGATATGTGTAAACTCCTCACTTATAATTGACTGATTGATTGTTCAGATATAGCATAACATATAACCGTAAAAAAAGCAAGAGTCTTATATAAATAAAAATAAAATTTTAAAAAAATACGAAATGGGTGGAACTAATTATGCTCCTGTCGTGAAAGAAATAATAAAACAACATGAAACTTACAAAGATAATATTCCAACATTTGTGATATTTATTACAGATGGAGATGCATGGGATAAAGTAAATTCATCTCAAGTTATTAAAGATTCTTCAAAATTAGGTATCTTTTGGCAGTTTATTGGGATTGGATATGAAGATTTTCATTTCTTAGAAAAACTAGATGACATGACTGGAAGAGTTGTTGATAATGCAGATTTTTTAAATGTAAATAAAATAGCAAATCTATCTGATGAAGAACTATATACTAAATTATTAGGAGAGTTTCCAAGTTGGATTCAAGCTGCTAAAAATAAAAACATAATTTAACAGACGGTGAGAGAGTAACTTAGCTCTCTCATTTTGGTAGAAAGGAATAATTTTTATGAGCAAAAAAATAGATAGGACAGGAGAAGAAAGACATAATAATTTTGGAAGCAAAATGATTATAAAGGAATACAGAAATAATATGGATATAGATGTATATTTTCCAGAATATAATTACACGAAATATAATGTTAAATATAAACCATTCCAAACAGGACAAATTCGCTGCCCTTATGAAAAGAGAGCATATGGGAAAGGATATTTAGGGGAAGGAAAATATCCAACAAAGATAAACAAAAAAAGAACAAAACCATATCTCAAACGGACTCAAATGCTATTAAGATGTTACGATGAAAATTATAAGAAAAAACAAAAAACATACGAAAACTGTAAAGTTTGCGATAAATGGTTAAATTTCCAAAACTTTGCAGAATGGTATGAAGAAAATTATTATGAGATAGAAAATGAAAATATGCAATTAGATAAAGATATACTTCATAAGGGCAATAAAATCTATTCTCCAAACACTTGTGTATTTGTCCCACAGAGAATAAATAAATTATTTACTAAAAACAATAAAATAAGGAATGAATTACCTATTGGAGTTCATTTTAATAAAAGAAG
>ERZ857757.2399-NODE-2399-length-12250-cov-26.769988_pt1 | contig 12250 bp, 10 predicted proteins | sample MGYA00519764_ERZ857757 | MGnify/ENA primary metagenome ERZ857757 (study PRJEB31778, sample SAMEA3449359) | human gut metagenome | biome: human gut; feature: human-associated habitat; material: faeces | place: United Kingdom | collected 2010/2012 ... | reverse complement strand
TGTCATTTATTTTCCGGTAGTTGCGCTCAATGGCGGTGCGGATGATACATAGATTTCGGATGATGCGGGCATTTTTATCCTGCTCAAGCCGGTTGTATATCTCTATCTTCGGCGGCTCGTGTTCATTTTGAAAAATACGGAGCGGGACGCCGATCAGGTAGGCAACCTTCGATACAAGTTCATAGGTGCTGTCTTTGTAGGCAATCTGCTCTCCGGCATATTCGACGCCATTCAACATGACTGAATTGCCCATGATCTACTCCTTTCTCGTAGGGGAGTTAAGCGGTCATTACATTGTCCGTCCACATCTCACACTGGCTCATGACAGTCTGGACAGCATCATCCATACCCTCTGGCGGATATTTGTGTTTTTTCAGCAACCTTTTGACCAGACGACGCATTCCAGCTCTTGCGCTCTCTTTCTTTTGCCAGTCTATTGTCTGGTTTTTGCGAAGCAAATCTGTCAGTTCTTTCGTGATAGCAATAAGCTCATCATGCTCGTAAAAGTCCTTGATTGCTTGCGGCTTCGTCAGAGCATCATAGAAAGCAAGCTCGTCCGCTGTCAATCCGAGTTTTTCACCCTCGGCGGCAGCAGCGGCAATGTCTTTCGCCAGCTTGAGTAATTCTTGAATGACTTCCTCGTTGGTCAGCATTCCGTTCAAATAGCGGTTCATTGCGCTCTGAATGATTTCGGAGAACTTCTCAGACTTGACGATATTTGTTCGGCGGTAAACAGAGACCTGTTCGGAAATCAGTTTTTTCAGGAGTTCGACTGCAAGATTCTTCTCCTTCATGTTTGCCACTTCTTCAAGGAACTTCGGATCGAACAACGAAAACTCAGTCTGGACATCAGAGAAAAGGTTGATAACGCCTTCGCTTTTGATACTGTGCTTCAAAAGCTCGTTAATGCGCTCATTTACTTCCGGAAGCGTAAACTTCTTTCCGGTACCGCCTGAAACCAAGCGCACGGTCATTGTTCTTACGGACTCGAAGAAAGCTGCCTCCATGCGAGTTTGCTCGTCTACCAAGCTGCTGCACAGCGAAAGTGCCTGCTTGAGAAGCAGGGCTTCTTTGATAAACACATTCTGTGTCTTCTCATGGTCGGGAAGCTCGTACTCTGCAACACTCTTGCCGAGTATGAAGTTCACTCCGCCGCTGATGAGCTTCGCCCTGTCAAGGTCGCTTCCGGTCATGAATTTCTCATAACTGAATCCGTGGAACAAATCTCTGCAAATAGAGAGCTTTTCAAGGAACTTCGGATATGCAGCCTTGCTTACATCTGTATCACCATAGTTCTTCTTGTCTCTGGCAGTATAGTCGTTCATTGCCTGTTTCAGTGCAGCCGCAATACCGACGTAATCGACAACCAAACCGCCTTCTTTATCTTTGAAGACACGATTGACGCGGGCGATAGCTTGCATCAGGTTGTGTCCAGCCATCGGCTTATAGACATACATCGTAGCAAGGGAGGGAACATCAAAGCCGGTCAGCCACATATCCACGACGATGGCGATTTTCAGCGGAGAGTTGTTGTCTTTGAATTTCCGCGCCATATCGTCCTTATGAGCTTTGTTGCCGATAATCTCACGCCATTCTTCGGGATCGTTATTGCCTTGCGTCATGACCACTGCAATCTTTTCCGTCCACGCTGGGCGTAGCTCAAGAATGCGCTTATAAATCTTCATTGCTATGGGACGCGAATAAGCAACGATCATCGCCTTGCCGGTCAGGATATTCTCACGGTAATTCTCGTAATGATCAAGAATGTCATTTACCAAGGAATTGATCGTCTGGTCGGCACCGAGGATTGCTTCCATCTGACCGAGTTCCTTTTTGCTCTTTTCGATGACATACGGATCGGCGTTATCAGCCATAATGTCATATTCATTGTCGATCAGATGAAGAGTGTTTTCGTCAAGTTTCAGGTGAATCACACGGCTCTCGTAGTAGACGGGTCTGGTCGCGCCGTCTTCAACTGCCTGTGTCATATCATAGATGTCGATGTAATCACCGAAGACCTCTCGTGTACTGCGGTCTTTTGTGGAGATCGGTGTTCCGGTGAATCCAATGTAGGTCGCATTAGGAAGCGTGTCTCTTATAATGCGGGCAGTGCCGATAACGGTTTTCGCCTCGACTTCGCCGTTGTCCTTCTGCTTGACCACAACCTTCTCATTGAGACCATATTGCCCACGATGCGCTTCATCAGCCATCACGATAATGTTCCGACGCTCCGAAAGAGCTTCGTTGCTTTCTTCAAACTTCTGCATGGTCGTGAAGATTATGCCGTTTGCCTGTCTGTTTGCAAGCAGTTCTTTCAGATTCTTGCGGCTCTCAGCGTGCTGCGGCGTTTGCCGGAGGAAGTCCTTGCAGCGGGCGAATTGTCCGTAAAGCTGGTCGTCCAGATCGTTACGGTCGGTAATGACAACGATAGTGGGGCTTTCTAACGCTTCTTGCAGATAATGAGCATAGAAGACCATAGACAACGATTTTCCGCTGCCCTGTGTATGCCAGAAGACGCCACCCTTACCGTCCGTCACGGTTGCGTGTTTTGTAGACTCAATCGCCTTTTTGACTGCGAAATACTGATGATACCCGGCGAGTATCTTGAATGTATTCTGTCCATCCACATTAAAGCAGATGAAGTTTTTCACGATGTCAAGGAAGCGGGTCTTCTCAAACAGTCCTACAAAGAATGTGTCAAATGATGCGTGTTGCGTATTCTCATAGCTGCCGTCTGTTGTTTTCCACTCCATAAAGCGGTCTTCGCCGGACGTGATTGTACCAGCCTTTGAAGTGGTCAAGTCGCTCATGACACATACCGCATTATAAATGAACATAGAGGGGATCTCATACATATAGTTCCGGAGCTGGCGGTATGCTGCGGAAGCGTCGGTTTCTTCGCGGGACGGAGACTTCAACTCCACAATGACGAGCGGGAGACCATTGACAAAGAGAATCACATCTGGTCTTTTTTCGGAGTTCTCAATGAAAGTCCATTGATTCGCAACTGTGAACTCGTTACTGGCAGGATTTTTGAAGTCTACAAGGTAAACAAGGGTAGAGCGTTCTTCACCCTTGTCATAGTATTTTACCGGGACTCCGTTTTGGAGGTAGTCCATAAAGACCATGTTCTTCTGCAAGAGCGTTCCAGTTTCAAAGTTCTTGAGCTTATAGATTGCCTCCGTCAGAGCGTCCATAGGCAGGCTCTTGTTGATCCGCTGCAAGGAAGGTAGCAGAACATCCTCATAAAGCGGCGAGTGATAATCGCGCTCCACGTCCGGTCCATAGATATAGTTATAGCCCAGTTCTTCATTGAGAAGCTGCAAGACAGCGTTCTCGTAATTTGATTCTGTAAAATATCCTGCCATAGTTTGTCACTCCCTTTTACGCCAGACTCGCCCCGAACTGATCCAGCGTGTTTTCTGCATCTCTGTCAGTGACGGGCTTATTCATCGCTTTTTCAATTAGGTTTAGAAGGCTTTTTGCTCTGTCGATGAAATAGCCATTGAAGTCATCTGCCTTCAATTCTGCATAGTTGATAAAGTGTGATTCCACCCGTGCTTGCAACTCATTCTCGGTCAGTCCATCAACCTTCTTTAGAATTGCCCCCAGATACTCACTCGGCGCATTTCCGCCAATCGAGCGGTTGGTGGCTGGAAGAATTGGGGTCTTGTTAATGATGGAATTATACCGTTCGCGCTTGATGCCCATTTTCTCGCAATATGCTTCGGGGAATATATGGTGAATATCCGGAGACTCAAGCATACTGTTTACAATGTCAATCGTCGTGTTGTTCATAAAATCACGACACTTCTCCTTGTAAAGAAGAGCCATTATACCTTTATATGCCGCGCTCAAGCGAGTTTGAAGGGTTAGCAGCCGCGTAGAAGAAAAGACTGCGCTGTTAATCGTGTGCATTGCATTCGGACGTCCATTGACCTCTTCAACCATGTCCTCAATGTCATAGGCATAGCGGGTTTCGTTCGCACCGCCATACATCTCACCCAAAATCCCGCACCAATACCAACGAGAAAGCGTTTTGATTGTGTTTGGCTCATTGCATTTGGATTTTCCGAGAACAGCGCAGATTGCCGCAAGTGGAATCAACTGCGTTGTATAGGGCAAATCTCTTTGACGGAAAACGCACTGATCCCGAAGAAGAAACTCCTTTGCGATTTTGAAACCAGAAAGCACTGCATCCCGGTTCGCTATGTACGATTCATAAGGAAGTCCCAGAACATCTTTCTTTTTGCAGGAGATTGTGTTTGTCTTTCCAGACTGCTTGTTCAAATAGCTTGTATAGAGACAAACCGTTGTCAGGAAGGTAGTCTCATCAATCCCATCGAACAGGTCTGTTCTCAGCGTGTCACCGAAACCGCAAATTGTATTTCGACACTGCACCCAGTCTTTTCTCAGGTCAAAGTCTCTTGTGGCATAAGTTGCGGTAACAAGCTCAAACACCGTGAGAGGAACACCGCCAGTATTGACGTTCTCAAACACCTTGCACACTGCCTCTCGCGGCGTGGACTTGTCCAGTGTAATCACAGGCAGCTTATACCCGGAAATTGTATTCAGCACATCCGCTTGGAAACGCTTGAACTCGTCCATTGCTTCCGGCTTCATTCCATAGTGTGTCATGTAGCCCATGAACCAGTCCATAACTGCGTTGCTGTCGAATACGATATTGACCGGAAACAGCTTGTTCTCGTATTCATATTCTCTGGTGGAGAGATCGAGCTTCACATCCCGGTCAAAGTTCTCTTTAATCTTGCGGTCTTCGGGGATGGAGAGGACAGCATCAAAACGATCCTCATCATCGTCGAGGCACTTCTCCATTGAGAGATAGTAATAACGCTTAATGGCCTTGCCTTTTTCTGTTTTGGTCGAGACCGGCTCTTTAGAGGATGTTGCCTGATAAATTGAAGTAAGCCGCTGCTGACCATCGAGAATCAAATGCTCCGGCTTCACAGAAACGCCTTTTACGCCCGTAATTGTACGGTATTTAAATTGGATGTCCGGATTGCCGTATTGCAGCCGCATGATGGCACCCATAGGATAACCCTGTGATAAGCTGGCGATAATGCCCCTAATTCGGTTATCATCCCAAGTCCAGTCACGCTGAAACTCCGGCAACTGCATTGAGCCGGACTTAACCTCCGCTAAAAGCTGACTTAGGTTTGTATCAAGAGATTGTGGTGAAATAATCACGTCTGCGCCTCCTTCATTGAGTTTTACTGATCGGACGAGCCCAGTCTGCTTTCCAAATCTGAAATATCGCTGCGGATGGAAGAGATGTCCGACTCAATATCGTCAACCCGCTCGGATAAAGAAGCCTGCTGACTTTGAATGTACTCCATTTGTGAGTATAGACCTCGCACTGCCAGAATCAATTCTACCATCAGCCCCTTATCATCGAGGGAGAGAAGACGGTCTTTTTCAGCCTGTATCTTTTCCGCCTCCTGTTGAAGCCGCTCTTTCTCACGAACTGCTTCTGCTGCGGCTTTCTCAAGACGAACCCGTTCCTTTTCAAGACGCTTTTTCTGGCGCTCGTCTTTGCTTTTTTTCAAGCTCTCCTGAACTTTATCAAACATGGTACAACCTCCAAATCAGGTAAACGATAATTTAGCGGCTTAGAGTTGGACGGCGGAGACATCAATCTCGCCGGACATGAGCTTAGGTAGCAATGAATCCCGTAGTGTTGAAAGTCGCAAGTTTTCGATGTTGTTGTTAAGTACCTCCTGAAACATGGGTTCTGCAACACGGAGAAACGCCGTAGCATCATCATCAGAGAGTTTCATGATTTGCTCTGATTCAAAATCTCTGGTGGTAATCGCATCAAATACAGCTCCACTTGCTTTGTGCTTGAGCCTATCAACAGCTTTGAGTGTGTAGAAATATACAAGAAGTTGATGCGTCTCTTTACCGACAAGCGCGTAGCAGGATTGGTTCATGGCCATCGGAACTCCGGACATACCAACTTTACCAACAGTGCCTCTTGCAGTGACGAAAACGGTGTTCACAGGATACAGTCGGCTGTTACAATGTGAAAGACCTTCTTTTGAGATAGTCTTTTCTGTGATAAGGGTGTATGGTATGCCAACATCTTTTGGGGTAAAGAAGGCAATATTACCGTTCCAATAAGTGTTTTCGCCTGTTTTCGGTGTCCCACCGCCGAGTATCTGTATCAAATCGGTGAATCTAACCTCGGTGTTTGACCGATCATAGAGGCTTGAAAACAATGCGGCTGCTTGCTGCTGTAAATTATCGTTTATCTGCTCGTTGCAGGTGATCTTATCTTCGAGGCATTGCATCGTTTGTACGATAACTTCTTGTACAGCAAGCGAAGGAACGGGTATGGTCAAATTGGCAACTTCGGAAAATGTAATCTGAGGGAATGTGCCAGATCGCGTTTCAGCTAACAGTTGAAGTTCTGCAACTGTGGAACTATTCTTCAAGAAATAGTATAGGTACTTAGGAGATACCACATCCTTTTTTGCACGAATTACCATCAGTTTAGTTGAAGCGATATAGTCTATGGGCGAAAAATCCACATAGGCAAACCGCCTGTTCTGTGGACGGATCTCGCTATATAAAATATCGTCTCGCTGAAAAGTCTTCTTGAACTGCCCTTTCAAATTGGAGTTTGGAACTCGTTCGTGGTTGAGAACTCTACCCTCTAAAACGTCCGAGGTATTGATAAGCGTCACCATATTCTTTTTTTCGCGATAAGTGTCCGAAATAGACGAACAAACTTCACCAACGGGCATATATATTGTTCCATTCATACTACCCACCATCCTAACCGATGTATTTTCTATGTGCCAGCTTCACATTCTGCTGTTTCACCATTGCATAGTGCATGGTGGTGTCGATTTTCTGATGCCCTAAGAGCTGCTGGACTTGCTCTATGGGCATTCCTTTGTCTATGGCAGTAGTAGCCAGTGTACGCCTGAACTTGTGAGGGTGAACCTTCGGGATATTCAGACGCTTTCCCAGCTCCCGAAGGCGTGTCTCCACTCCGCCAATCATCAATCGGTCAAAGGGAGCTTTCAGGGAAACAAACAAAGCTGGGTTTTCATCCGTTCGCCCCTCAAGGTAGTTTTGAAGGTGGATTTTCGTCCTTGCGTCGAAATAGACCAATCGTTCTTTATTACCCTTGCCGATAACAACGCATTCGCGCTCATTGAAGTTGATGTCTTCGCGGTTTAGTGTGACCAGCTCACCAACACGCATTCCAGAGGAAGCCAGAAGATCAATCATCGCCAAGTCTCGTGCTGTTGTGCAGTTGTCACGCATCAGCTCTAACACTTCATCGGTGTAGGTGTCCTTGACCACCTTTGCAGTCTTAACTTTGTGAATACGGCGTACCGGGCTTTTCACAATGAAATCCTCATCTTCAAGCCATGAGAAGAAGCTGGACAGTATCCGGCGGATGTTGTCTATGGTCACTTTGCTCGACCTGCGCTGAACTTGATAGTTTGTCAGATAGCGGCGCAAATCATCTGTGGTGATCTGTCGCACAGCCTTTCCAACTCCGGCAATTAGAGCCTCAATCGTCTTCCGGTAGTAGCTCAGGGTTTTCTCCGAACAGCCTTCGATCCGCTTTGCCGTGATAAATGCTTCGACTGCATCTGCTTCGTCTGCTGGAATTGAGCCACTATCATAGGTGATCGTTGCCCCTTCCAATGTCTCAGCCATTGCATCCCGAAGGTGCATGAGCTGTTCGTTGTTAAGATACGGCAGCATTTTTCGCTGTATCTCCGTGATGAGTTGTTCTGTCATTGTCGTGTCTCCTTTCGAGGTAAGAGAACGACATTCAGTGGCAGTCCCTTTTGTAAAACTCTCGCCACTGGTGAGAGTTATTCAGACGGTAAACGATAATTTAGAGCAGCAAGCAATGGCATTATATCGACAAATGTTTGTTGAAAACAACAATGATGCCCGCCGAGAGTGCCGCGCTGATGAATACTTTGATATTTCAATCGGTAAGACTCCACCGCGCAAGGAAGCACAGTGGTTTTCCATGAATCCTACTGATTGCATTTGGGTGTCAATTTCTGATATGGGAAGATGCGGTATGTACATCGCAGACAGTTCGGAATACTTGACCCATGAATCCGTGGATAAATTCAATATCAAAGTTGTTCCTGATAACACTGTACTTCTCAGTTTCAAGCTGACAGTGGGTCGTGTTGCAATTACCGATGGCGCAATGGTGACCAACGAAGCCATTGCACACTTCAAAACAGACAAGCCCGAAATCAACGAGTATCTGTACTGCTACTTGAAGGATTTCAACTATCAAACGATGGGTAGTACCTCATCCATTGCCACGGCAGTTAATTCAAAAATCATAAAAGCTATGCCGTTTGTTATTCCAACAGACGCAGAATTAGTGTCATTTCACTCTGCGACTGCTCCAATGTTTGAGATGATCAAAACACGCCAGCGAGAGAACACACGATTGGCTGAACTCCGCGATTCACTCCTGCTCAAGCTCATGTCCGGCGAGATTGATGTCTCTGCCGTCCAACTCTAAGCCGCTAAATTATCGTTTATCTCCGTGTTAGCTTGAATTTTACTGTCTATTGCAGTCAGCACAGAAATAATAGCCTGTTGCTTTTCAAGTGATGGATATGAAACCATCATTCGCTTGAAGTCCTTTAGAATAATACGCGGAATCGCTGATCCGGAACCATAGTTGTCTTTGACGTCCTGCCTAAATGATGGTGTACGCAAGACATAGTAAAGGAAGTCAGGCAGTATCTTTGATTTATCGCACCGTAGAATAGCGATAGATGAGAGCAATGCTGGCTTTTCCCTTTGGCGATAGATTATTATATCTTCAAAGAAACGAGCCCCATCTTTTCCTATCAGAATGTCATCAATTTGGGGGACGCAACCGTTTCTCTTGAGTGTTTCATAATCATCATTGCTAATCATCCGACATGATGCGAAATCAAAACCATAGTCCGTGAAATCCTTGACGGAAACCATATACTTCCCGTCATTTACACTTTTAGGGCTTGAATGAGAACCGTCTGTGACAAGAACGCACACATCGTTAATCGTTGAATGATTCCACTCAGATGTCATATCCAATCGCCCCCAGTCGTTCTTTGATCTGAGCTTCAAGCTCATGAGACTTGGTGAAAAGCTCGGACAGTTCAGAAGTCAGACGTCCCATTTTCTCTTCAAACGGCTCACCGTCATCTTCCTGCTCTTCAATGCCGACATACCGCCCTGGAGTGAGAATGTAATCCTGCTTTGCGATGTCCTGCGTAGTGACAACAGCACAGAAGCCCTTTTCATCTTCAAGCGTTCCATCAACGAAGGCATTGTAGGTATCAGCAATTTTCTTGATGTCTTCATCCGTCAGTTCGCGCAGCTTCCGCGTAACCATAGTGCCGAGTTTCCGTGCGTCGATGAATAGTGTCTTGCCTTTCTGCTTCTTGTTCTTTGCAAGGAACCAGAGCGATACCGGGATCTGCGTCGTGTAGAATAGCTGCGTCGGCATTGCAACGATACAGTCCACAAGATCAGCGTTGATAATGTTTTTGCGAATTTCGCCTTCACCGCCGGACTGTGAGGAAAGCGAACCATTTGCAAGCACCATGCCAATACGTCCATTCGGAGCGAGATGCCAGATCATGTGCTGCAACCACGCGAAGTTTGCGTTGCCAGCAGGAGGCGTACCATACTGCCAACGGACATCATCAACAAGTTTATCTGCACCCCAGCCGGAAAGATTGAAGGGAGGGTTCGCCATAATGAAGTCTGCTTTGAGCTGTGGGTGACAATCGTTAAAGAATGTGTCCGCATTAAACTTGCCGAGGTCGGCTTCAATACCGCGAATGGCAAGATTCATCTGCGCCATCTTCCATGTGGTCGGGTTGGAGTCCTGTCCAAAGACGGAAATCTTGTTGATGTTGCCGCCGTGATTTTCGATGAACTTTGCGGACTGAACGAACATACCGCCAGAGCCGCAGCACGGGTCATAAACACGCCCATTAAACGGCTGCAACACTTCAACAAGGGTACGCACAACGCAAGAGGGAGTATAGAACTCACCGGCAAGTTTGCCTTCTTGCTCGGCAAACTTGGAGAGGCAATATTCGTATGTGCGACCAAGAATGTCCTTGCTGTTTCCATGTTCCGTGTCCTCCTTTTTGACATGAGTTATGGTTTATTTGTTACCGTGCGCTCTGCCCATAGCCATGAACATATCGCGCACTGTATCATTCGCCGTATCCTCGCTCGCCTTGTTGCGCCTTACCTCTTCGGCAAGCTCAGCTCGCCTTGCCGCCTTGGCCTTAGCTGCCCTGCGGTACTCAAGAGTGGTTATATTGCCCGTTCCTGCGGCCATAATGTCTATTGGCTCATAGTAGACATTGCGCAGGCCTATCTGCACGGCGCGCTTTGCATTGGATATTCCGCTGCGTACCTCCTGTACAGATAGATGCTGTAGCTGCATGTGTGCGGCAAGCTTGTCCTCGTTTTCGCCGATAAGCTTGAGTTTATCCTTGAGCGCCGCTTCGCATATGAACTTATTACCGGCAATCACCGATATGCTCAGGTCATCATCCTTGCTATATCGCACGGTTACATCCTGCCCGACCATATGCCGCAGCGTATCGTCCCAATACCATTGGTTACGCAGCTTTATGCCCATATAGCTGACTTTACGCACCGTCTGTTCAGTGCGTATCATGGCAAGCACATCCCAATCAGGCTGGTCGCTACGCGCCTTTTCGCCGCTCTCGTATATTTCAAGCGGTGACTGTTCCTTGTCAAACGCCTCGTTATGATAGGCGGGAATTATCTGCTCACGCATTATGCGTTCAAATTGAGCTATCGTAAGTAGCCTGCCGCGCTCAGCTTGCTTTTCAAGGTATGCACGTGTCAGGTCTTGCGGACGCTGCGACGGTGAATTGCCGCACCAGGGCAGATCGCGTATGTAGCGATCTTCTATAATGCCGAAAAGCCTTTCAATTATCTTTGACCACGCTTTATACGGCTGTGCATGTATAACCGCCACGCCGAGCGCCTGCAAGAGCGACGTATTTACCATCTTCTCGTTCAAACGGCCTATAACGTGTTCGGTTTCCCTGTCGCCTTCAAACCGTTTGCTGCGGTAGTCCTTACCGTTGTCAATATATATCGTAGAGGGTACACCGTAGAACGGACTTTGTTTAGACTTGGCCACGGCGCGGACGAATGTTTCCGCAATGGTTGTGCTGTTGGGATTCGTTGTAATGCACCAGCCCACAAACGCGCCGCTTGCTGCGTCGCTCCATGCCGTCATCCACGGGCGTACGATGCGCCCATCATCGTCTATAACGAACAGGTCGAACATATGATGGTCGCCAAACCAGCATTCGTTTATCTTCTCCGGCTTTGTGCGCTGTGCCTTGGGCATATATTTTGCTTCCCAATATCTGTGGCCATAGCGCGCATATGCAAGCTCATCCGCGGGGATAGTCTGCACATATCTGTTTAAGGCGCTTACGCTGCCCGGTATGACAAGCCCGCCTCCGGCTTGGTCGCACAGTTCGTATTCCTGCGCGGCTCCCTGAAGAGCCATTTCGCGGCGGACAATGCTGCCCTCGCAATGCGGGCAGCGTTCGCAGGCCTTACAGCCAAGCTCCGTATTCAGCTTCTTTAATTTCTCATATGCGCTGCGATTCGTATGCTTCGCAGCTGAGTACAGGTTCGCCTTTATAACGTCCTGCGCAAACAGGCACATATTCTTCGGCTTGCCTTTGTTGGACTGTTCGATTTTATCCATAAGTCCGGCAAGGCCCCTTGCTTCGTATGCGTCGCGCCAGCGGTATATCGTCCTCAGCGTTACGCCAAGCCGCGCAGCAAGCTCATTCTTCCGCGCGGTTATGTTGCCGTTGCCGTCCTTTTCAATTATTCTGCATTCAAGCACGGCGTTGCGGCGCATGAGTACCTCGTTCACTTTGTCGCCGTATCGCTGTTGATAGCTCACTATGTCAGCCTCTCCGATATTCCCGCCCTCCATTTGGGCTATATAGCGCATCTGTGCGCTCTTGGGCAGATCTGTTATATCCACCATGTATTGCTTTCCGCCGCGGCCGCAGGGCATGTCAACAGCTACGGCGTTATATTCACCATGCTGTATCTTATATCGTATGTTGCGGTCAGTTTCACCGGTAAGCCTTGCAGCTTCCAAAGTGGTGACTAATCCGTACCGTTTCATGCCCTTTCCTCCGTTTGACCTGCCATC
>ERZ857757.2397-NODE-2397-length-12255-cov-23.820000_pt1 | contig 12255 bp, 10 predicted proteins | sample MGYA00519764_ERZ857757 | MGnify/ENA primary metagenome ERZ857757 (study PRJEB31778, sample SAMEA3449359) | human gut metagenome | biome: human gut; feature: human-associated habitat; material: faeces | place: United Kingdom | collected 2010/2012 ... | reverse complement strand
GAGGCATGCGAGGAAATCGACCGGACGCTGAAGGCGACGATCTGCAAGAATCTGCTTTTATGCAACCGACAGGAGACACAGTTTTATTTACTGATGCTTCCGGGGGATAAGGTGTTTAAAACAAAGGATCTGTCAGCGCAGATTGGTTCGTCCAGACTTTCTTTTGCAAAAGCGGAGTATATGGAACAATATCTGGACATCACGCCGGGATCTTTAAGTGTGCTTGGACTGATGAATGATAAGGACAGGATGGTACGGCTTCTGATCGATGAAGATGTGCTTACAGGAGAATATATCGGATGTCATCCATGCATCAATACATCGAGTCTCAGACTTCGGACAAAAGATCTGGTGGAGAAGATTATTCCGGCAATGGAACATGAGCCGACCATCGTGAAGTTGTAAATTCGCCAGAAAACGAAAAGGGTAGCAGAAACAGCAATATAGAAACAGAAAGATTTTTGACAGTGCAAATATAAAAACTGGATAATGAAAAATATTACAAAATCTATATAAAAAACAAAATAAATTCATGCAAAATTCATATAAAAAAAGAAAGAAACACCTTGACGAAAAGAAAGATTTCTCTTAAAATATGAAAGGTTGTGCAAAAGAAGGACAACTGTCGTGCATAATCATCTGGACACAGACGGATATACGGCAGTTTTATTATGTGACATATTAGGATTGCGGGAATTGCTTAGCAATGGAGCAATCTGATTACACCAGTGAGCGGCAAAATTTATTTTTGACACTCACATCATAAGATAAAAAGAATATGGGGATATGTGAAAGCACAGGGACTGTCCGGTAACGGATAGGATTCTGTGCTTTTTGCGTGTCAGAATCGGTGCCGGGTGAAATACTTTGGATTGACTAGCACCCGTACAAATTGCTATAATGGAAAAAGACAAAACAGAGAATCACAGGGGAAAATATATGAATTTACTGACAATGGAACATGTATCCAAAGCCTATACGGATCGTGTGCTTCTGGATGATGTGGGATTTGGAATCAACAAAAATGAAAAAATCGGTGTGATCGGAGTCAACGGAATGGGTAAATCCACTTTGCTGAAAATCGTTGCCGGAATCGAAGAAAGTGATGCCGGAACGATCAGCATGGGGAATCAGGTGAAGATCTGCTATCTTCCGCAGACGCCGGTATTTGAAGCAGGAACAACAATTCTTCGCGCGGCAACAGAAGGAAATTATGATGAGCTGAACCGCTGGACGATTGAGGCAGAAGCAAAGTCTATGCTGAATCAGCTTGGATTTACCGATTATGATGAAAAGATTGAGCATATGTCCGGCGGACAGAAGAAAAGGGTTGCACTTGTCCGGGCACTTTTAACACCGGCAGACATTCTGGTCCTTGACGAACCGACGAACCATTTGGACAATGAGATGTCCGAATGGCTGGAAGAATATCTGATCCAGTTCCGGGGAGCGATCCTGATGGTTACGCATGACCGTTATTTCCTGGACCGTGTGGTAAATCGTATCGTGGAAGTTGATCATGGGAAATTATATAACTATCCAGGCAATTATTCCGAGTTTGTGCGCCTGAAAGCCGAGCGTCAGAACATGGAGCTTGCCACAGAACGTAAGAGAAAAAGTCTTTTGCGTACGGAGCTGGAATGGCTACACCGCGGCGCAAGGGCGAGAAGTACCAAACAGAAAGCGCATATTGACCGGATTCATGCTATGCAGGAAATGAAAGATATTCAGGAAGAAAAGCGAGTAATGCTGGATTCTGTGGCTTCCCGTATGGGGAATAAAACAATCGAACTTTCCGGAATCTGCAAATCTTATGGAGAAAAGAAGCTGATCGAAGATTTCTCTTATATTTTTCTGAAGAAAGACCGAATCGGAATTATTGGACATAATGGATGTGGAAAATCAACGCTGCTTAAAATTATCAACGGGATCGTAAAACCGGATGCCGGAACCATTGAAATCGGACAGACAATCAAGATTGGCTATTTCTCGCAGGAGAATGAATATATGGATGAATCCATGCGTGTCATTGATTATGTAAAAGAAGCAGGTGAGTACATTGCAACTTCTGACGGGAAGATTACCGCGTCCCAGATGCTGGAACGATTTCTTTTTGACGGGGCAATGCAGTGGTCGCGGATCGAAAAGTTATCCGGAGGCGAGAAGCGGAGACTTTATCTACTACGTGTTTTGATGGAAGCACCAAATGTACTGATCCTGGATGAGCCAACCAATGATCTGGATATCATCACGTTGAATGTACTGGAAGAGTATCTGAAAGGCTTCAAAGGTTGTCTGTTGATCGTATCCCACGACCGTTTTTTCACCGATAAAGTGGTCGACCGGATTTTTGCTTTCGAAGGGAACGGAATCGTTAAAGATTTCCCCGGTAATTATACCGTTTATAAGAATAAAAAAGAAGAAGAAAAAGAACAACTGGAGAAAATTGAAAAAGAAAAGAAAAAAACAGAGCAGCCCCAATCCACTCCGAATAATTCTGTAGAGAAAAAACGCAAACTGAGCTTTAAAGAACGCCAGGAAATGCAACAGCTCGAAACAGACATGGAACAATTGAACACAGAGAAAACAATCATCGAAACCGCATTAAATTCCGGAAGCCTGTCCCCCGAAGAACTAGTAGCGCAATCCAACCGTATTGCTGAAATAATCGCTATCTTAGACGAAAAAGAAATGAGATGGTTAGAGCTCAGTGAAATCTGATCATCCGGCTTATAGCTTTTTACCTTATTCATATTATGATCCAGGAAACGATTAAAAATTTTCTTCAACAACATCACATCTCCCGGGATGCAGGATTTATATTGGCCGTCAGCGGCGGAGCTGACTCCATATGCATGTTACATGCATTCAAATACCTGAATCTGAAGATGTTGGTTTTGCATTGCAATTTTTCGTTAAGGGGTAAAGAATCGGACATGGACGAACAATTTGTCAAACGTTTCTGTGATAGTTACGGCATCGCTCACAGCGTCAAAAAATTCGATACCCTGAAGTATGCCCGCGAAAACGGACTTAGTGTAGAAATGGCAGCCCGCGAACTCCGTTACACCTGGTTTCGGGAAATGAAAGAAAAGAAAAAGATGGATTACATTGTCGTCGCCCATCATGCCGACGATGTTGCCGAAACCGTTTTGATCAATCTCTGCCGGGGAACAGGTATAAAAGGGCTAACCGGTATAAAATCCATCAACGGAGACATCCTTCGTCCTCTGCTCCCATGTTCGCGGACAGATATACTGAAATACATAGAAGACCACCAATTGGGGTTTCGGACCGATTCCACCAATAATTCACTGGATTATGTGCGTAATAAAATACGCCACCAGATCATCCCGGTCCTCAAAGAAATCAATCCTTCGTTTCTGGATACCATGACCGAAAATTGCGAAACCCTGAAAGAAACAGAAGAAATCTTTCAATACGGCATTCATCGGTTTCAGGAAGAAATTCTGGATTGCGAGGAAGACGAATTATTGATTCATATTTCCAAAACGCTGGCCACACCCGCCCCTTATACTTTTTTATATGAAACCTTGAAACCTTTCGGTTTTAACAAAGTCCAGATCCGTGACATTCTGAATACGCATACAGCTATCCCCGGCAAACAATTCATCGCCGGCCATCATACCCTGGAAAGAGGCAGAATATTCTGGCGGCTTTACGACAACAGCAAATGCAGCCGGACAATCGTTTCAATTCCAACAACAGGTATTTATACGATCGGAAAACTAAAAGTCGAATTTACGCTCTTCCCCCGTACAGAAGAGTTTGTGATTCCACAGCAACCCGATATCGCTTGTCTGGATGCCGACAAACTCCAATTTCCCCTGCTTATCCGTAATTGGCAAGCCGGAGACTATTTTTGTCCGATCGGGATGAAAAAAAGCAAGAAAAAACTCAGTGATTTTTTCAGAGATCAAAAATTCAGCAGCAAGCAAAAACAGGAATGTTTATTATTGCTTTCGGATGAAAAAATAGCCTGGATTATCGGAAATCGCCCGGACGACCGATTCAAAATCACCTCATTTACCAGTAATATATTACAAATCAGCATTTTATAACAAAATATAAAATTTGATCATAAAATAAAAAGAGGCTTCACAGCCTCTTTTTAAACACACTAACAATAAATTTACTACACTTATAAAGCAATATAATTTCTATATCTCGCGACAAAGATAGGTATTTAAAACGTTTGCACAAATTTTTTCAAAGAAAAAATCAAAAAAAACTTACATTTTTATTTTTTCTCCCTCCATTTTGTAATAATTCCTTGTCTACAAGCGAGATGTTCGAATAAGATTCAGCCGCTCTGAATAATCTTTCCTACTAATTTTTGGGATTCAAAATTTTATTATACATTTGCACACGTTAAAGTTTTTAGGTAATCCATCGAAACGACAGGTTTGTTTGTTCCATCAATTTTTAGGAACCTATTAAAACGAAGTGCATAAATAATAATTCTGAATCTTGGAAGCATGATTAGATAGCAACTTAAGATTATTATTATGAAAATGAAAAAAGTAATTATCGGTTTTATTTTCAGTTTATTTTTGCTGAGCCTTTTATCTTCATGCGCTATCGATCGTAAATGTCCGGCTTATAGTCGGCTGACAGATAGTGCTTTTTTTTATCCATCCTAACGCAAACGTTTGAGTAAATAAAAAACGGACTGTTTTACAGTCCGTAGAGCTCGTATTTTGATTTTTTTACACTAAATAAATAACCAATTTTAAACTAAAAGAAAAAAATGACAAAAATTAAAGTGGGTATCAATGGATTTGGCCGTATCGGCCGTTTGGTATTCCGCGCAGCAATGACCAGAAACGATATTGAAATCGTGGCAATCAACGATCCGAGCGAATTGGATTATTTGGTATATACACTGAAATACGACACCGTACACGGGCGTTTCAACGGAACGATCGAGATCAAAGACGGTGAATTGTATGTCGATGGACGCCACATTCTCGTAACTTCCAGCCGCGAACCGGAAGGTTTGAAGTGGGGAGAAGCCGGAGTAGATTATGTCGTCGAAGCAACAGGTCACTACCTTACCCGTGAAAAAGCGGAAGCTCACCTTCGTGCCGGTGCAAAACGTGTCGTTATGTCGGCACCCGCTAAAGACGATACACCTTTGTTCGTTATGGGGGTAAACCATCAAACTTACGACGGCAACGCAATCGTTTCCAGTGCTTCCTGTACAACCAATTGTCTGGCCCCATTGACCAAGGTCATCCATGAACATTTCGGTATCGTAGAAGGATTGATGACTACCGTACATGCTACGACAGCCAGTCAGCGTACGGTCGATGCTCACTCGAAAAAAGATTGGCGGTTAGGACGTGCCTCAGCCGGCAACATAATCCCTTCCACAACGGGAGCAGCAAAAGCTGTCGGCAAAATCATCCCTGAATTGAACGGCAAACTGACAGGTATGTCTTTCCGCATCCCGACATTGGATATATCTGTCGTAGATGTGACCTTCCGTTTAGCCCAAGAGACGACCTATGAGGAGATCAAAGCGGCAGTAAGAGAGGCCTCCGAAGGAGAACTGAAAGGAATTTTAGGTTATACAGAAGAAGAAGTCGTTTCTTCCGATTTCATAGGAGATGCCCGAACCTGTATATTCGATGCAAAAGCAGGGATCGCCCTTAATAATAAATTTGTAAAACTGATTGCCTGGTATGACAATGAGTGGGGATATTCCAATAAAATGTTAGACCTGATCGCACATATGGCCACTGTAAAAGAAATCAAAAAGGTGAAACATTTGACTTACTGCAATTAGTATTCCTTTCAAATCCTGATTAGCGCCACACTGATCGGCCCAGCTGAGATTCCTGTCCCCATTCATCGGTCAGAACCGAAAGTTCGCCAATCAGAGTTCACAACGAACTCGCTAATCAGGTATTCTGTCCCAACATTACACTTATTCGTAAATCCTTTCAGGATAATGCGTTTCCAACTGAAAATTGAAATCGTTTGAGTTGTTTTTTTCATTTTTTTTCGATATTTACTGAACCATATCAGGAATTTTTTCCGTACTTTTGAAAGGAAATGATAATTTTATAACACTTAAAAACAATAAAAATGGCAAAGATTAAAGTTGGTATCAACGGATTCGGTCGTATCGGCCGTTTGGTTTTCCGCGCAGCTATGACTCGTAACGATATCGAAATCGTAGGAATCAATGACCTGATCGATGTAGACTACATGGTATACATGCTGAAATATGACACGATGCATGGTCGTTTCAACGGCACAGTCGATTACACGGATGACAGTATCGTTGTCAACGGCAAAGCGATTAAGGTTTTTGCCTGCATGAAGCCTGAGGAGATTCCCTGGAAAGAAGTTGGGGCAGAGTATGTTGTTGAGTCCACAGGCCTGTTCACCACAACAGAGAAAGCTTCGGCACACCTGAAGGCGGGCGCCAAGAAAGTCATAATTTCTGCACCGTCGTCCGACGCACCCATGTTTGTTATGGGCGTTAACAACGATAAATATGACACTTCCATGGATGTTGTTTCAAACGCTTCCTGCACGACCAACTGCCTCGCCCCGATCGCCAAGGTCCTGAACGACAAGTTCGGCATCACCGACGGTCTGATGACCACCGTTCACTCGACCACCGCAACGCAGAAGACTGTCGACGGTCCCTCGATGAAGGACTGGCGCGGCGGCCGTGCCGCTTCGGGCAACATCATTCCCTCGTCGACCGGCGCTGCAAAGGCCGTAGGCAAGGTGATTCCCGAGCTGAACGGTAAGCTGACCGGTATGTCGATGCGTGTTCCGACCCTCGACGTTTCGGTTGTCGACCTGACCGTAAACCTGGCCAAGCCCGCCAAGTACGACGAGATCTGCGCTGCCATGAAGGAGGCTTCGGAAGGCGAACTGAAGGGCATCCTGGGTTACACCGAGGAGGCTGTCGTTTCGTCGGACTTCCTGGGCGACGCCCGCACGTCGATCTTCGACAAGGCTGCCGGTATCGCGCTGACGGACACCTTCGTGAAGGTCGTTTCGTGGTACGACAACGAGTGGGGCTACTCGAACAAGGTCCTCATGCTGATCGAGAAGATGGCCGCTTACAACAACAAATAGTCGTAAGCCATCCGATAGAAAAAGAGGGAACCAGCGATGGTTTCCTCTTTTCTTTATATCGGCTTCCGGGTCGGTCGGGAGCCTATTTTTTCGAATCGACCCGCATTTCGACCGAGGCGCCCGACCATTGGTTGATCTCCCGCTTTTCGGTGCGCAGGCGGCGTCCGGCATAGGAGATCCTCACCTCGATCCCGAAGGGCCTGGTCGCGTCGATTTCGTTGTCCGCGGGCAGCGTGTGGGGAATTATATATAGGTAGAGCACGAGGTGGTCGCACGGCATGGTTTGCAGCGCGGCCGTGCGGTCAGCGGCGATGTCTGCGGGGCGTTCGGCAAGGTTCGAGCCGACGTCGGCCACGGTCGATGCCGACGAGGCGAATCCGATGCGCCGGCCGGCGGCGTCGAAACAGCCGCACATCAGCGCCGCATTGTACCGCCACCACCCTTCGTAGCGGCTCGTGACTTCGATTGTAAATCCTTTTTCGTCCATGTTCTGTCGGGGCCGCGCGGGCCGGATGCAGCGCCGGATCGGTTCGGCGGTCCGTGCGCGGACTATTTTTCCGTAAAAATAATACAACTGTCGTGCAACGCCAAATTTATTTGCGCCCCGCCGGGCCGGGAGTGCTAAAACTCGCGGTTTTCTTTGCAAATGTCTTATTTTTTCGTAACTTTGCGCACTAAATGTGCGTAAATGGAGGTAGCTCAACGATATTCGATTGCCTGGAAAGGGCTGAAAAACGGTCGTCACGACTTCCGTTTCGAGGTCGACAAGGCGTTGTTCGAAGCCTTCGAAAGCACGGAGATCAAGGACGGACGGTGTGAGGTCTCGGTCGGTGTGGACCGCTCGGAGAAGCAGCTCACGCTCGATGTCGGGATCACGGGTCATGTCGTCGTCGAATGCGACCGATGCCTGGAGGACTGCCGTGTGCCCATTGATTTCGAGGGGCAGCTGGTGGTGAAATTCTCCGACGAGGTGCACGAATACGACGGCGAGGTGATGTGGATGCTGCCGGGCGAGGACCGCGTGGAACTTGCGCAGTACATCTACGAAAGCATCGTGCTGTCGCTGCCCTACCAGCGGGTGCATCCCGAGGGGGAGTGCAACCCAGAGATGCTCGAACGCTTCCGGATCGTTTCCGACCGGGAGTTCGCGTCGATCGAGGCTGCGGCCGAAGGCGCCGGGGAGCGCGGCGGGGGCGAATGGGCCAAGCTGGCCGCCCTGCGCGAGCGGATGGAGGCCGAAGGCGCGGACGGCGAAGAAGGCGAAGGCGGCGAAGAACCCGGCGGCGCGAAATAAACACGGATAAAGATACGTTTAAACTTATAAATTATATTTAAAAATGGCACATCCTAAACACAAAGTCTCGTCGACGCGACGCGATAAGCGCAGAACCAACTACAAGGCTACCGTTCCGACGGTGGTTACCTGCTCGAACTGCGGCGCAGCGGTGCTCTATCACCGTGTATGCCCCGAGTGCGGCTTCTATCGCGGAAAGCTCGCCATCGAGAAGAAAGCTGCCGAATAATTCCGGCGCTCAAAAGAGTGCATCCCCGCGGGGAGTGCCTCTTTTTTAATTTATGAAGGTTCCCTTCCGGCTGCCTGAATCCCCGGTCGTGCATGTTTTCCGGGGGCGGGTCGGGAGCGGGACAGGATATCAACCAACACTCGTACGAGTATGATAAAGATTGGCGTAGATGCCATGGGCGGCGATTATGCACCCGAAGCGGCTGTCAAGGGAGCCGTCATGGCGCTCGATGCGATCGGGTCGGACAGCCGTATCGTGCTGTTCGGCGACGAAGAGAAAATTAAGTCCGTGCTCGCTTCGGAGGGATGTCCCGCCGAGCGGTTCGGAATCGTAGCGACCACCGAGGTGATCGAGATGGGCGACCATCCGGCCAAGGCTTTCCAGGCCAAGGCGGATTCGAGCATCACGGTCGGGTTTGGCTACCTGGCCAAGGGAGCTGTCGACGGTTTTGCGAGCGCAGGTTCGACCGGCGCCATGATGGTCGGTTCGATGTATGCCGTCAAACCGATCGAGGGTGTCGTGCGTCCCACGATTTCATCCATCGTTCCCACCATCGCAGGGCGTCCTGCGCTGCTGCTGGACGTGGGCCTGAATGTGGACTGCAAGCCCGAGGTGCTGGCGCAGTACGGCCTGATCGGCTCGATTTACGCCGAGGCGGTGCTGGGCATCGAGCGTCCGCGCGTGGCGGTGCTCAACATCGGCGAGGAGGAGACCAAGGGCAACGCCCAGACCAAAGCCACCTACGAACTGCTGAAGGCGGAGAGCCGGATCAATTTCGTGGGCAATGTCGAGGGTTCCTATCTCTTTTCGGGCAAGGTCGCCGATGTGATCGTCTGCGACGGATTCGTCGGCAACACGGCGCTGAAAATGGCCGAGGGCCTCTACCGCATCAACACGGCCTTGGGCTGCCGCAATGCCTTCTGGGACGCCATGAATTACGAAAACGTGGGCGGAACACCCGTCCTGGGCGTCAACGCACCCGTTATCATCGGTCACGGATGCTCTTCGCCCCAGGCGATCCGGAGCATGATCCTTTCGACCGAACAGGTCATCAAGGCCGATCTGACAGCGAAACTGCAACGTGCGTTTCAAAATTAACCAAAACACGAAAAGCCAAAGCTAATGGGTAAGATAACAGCAGCTATTACGGGTGTGGGACAGTACCTTCCGGAATATATCCTCACCAACGACGAATTGAGCCGGATGGTCGACACCAACGACGAGTGGATCATGTCGCATACGGGTATCAAGACGCGCCATATCCTCAAGGGCGAGGGTATCGGCAGCTCCTACATGGGCGCCCGTGCGGTCATCAATTTGTTGGATAAGACGGGGGTGGACCCCATGGAGATCGACGTGGTGATCTGCGCCACGGTGACCCCCGACATGTTCTTCCCCTCGACGGGTAACTTGATCGCCGACCAGGCTGGTTGCAAGAACGCCTTTGCGTTCGATGTTTCGGCAGCTTGCAGCGGCTTCCTGTTCGCCCTGACCACCGGCGCGAAGTTCATCGAGGCCGGCACGAGCAAGAAGGTCATCGTCGTGGGCGCCGACAAAATGTCGTCGATCGTCGACTATACCGACCGTTCGACCTGCCCGCTCTTCGGCGACGCTGCCGCCGCCGTGCTGCTGGAAGCCAATACCGAAGGTTTCGGAGTCGTGGATTCGATCCTGCATTCCGACGGCTCGGGCGAGATGCAGCTCTACATGAAGGCGGGCGGTTCGCGCTACCCGGCTTCGGTCGAAACCGTGCAGAACAACTGGCACACGATCATGTGGGACGGCCACGCCGTGTTCAAGGCTGCCGTGTCGAAGATGTCCGACGTTTCGGTGGAGATGATGGAGCGTCACAACCTCAAGGGCGAGGATATCCGTTTCCTGGTTCCCCATCAGGCCAACCTGCGCATCATCGACGCCACGGCGCGCCGTATGGGCATCACGCAGGACAAGTGCATGATCAACATCGACCGCAACGGTAATACCACGGCCGCCACGATTCCTTCGTGTCTTTGCGACTACGAGAGCCAGTTGCGCAAGGGCGACAACCTCATTCTGTCGGCTTTCGGCGGCGGATATACCTGGGGTGCGACCTATGTGAAGTGGGCCTACGACGGCCTGAAGGCATAAGCGGGGCGATCCCCGGCAAAAGGCGGAAACCGATGTTTCCGCCTTTTTTTGTTCGTTTTCGCGGAATTTTTTTATCTTTGGAGCCGTAACGCCCCTTTTATATCAGTAGGCGGTTTTACGGAATCTTGTACGGTTCTGTTTTGCAACCCATTCGACTTTTTCGTATCTTTGTTGAGCTAAACCCATTGCCGATGAACCGTCTGAACCGTATTTTTCACAACAAACAGATCAAACTGTTTTGGTTCCTGCGGAGTTTCGCGCGTTACCTTACGCCGAAACGGTTGTTGCAGTCCCGTCTGGACCGGGTACTCGCCGAGGCGGAACGCCGCCCCGACTGGGAGTACATCTGTCGGCGGGCGGATTATTACAACAAACTGTCGCCTGCGCCTGCGACCCCCCCCCGCGAAGGGCTGCGTCCGTTAGGCGACCACAAGTTCCGTCGGGGCGTCAAGACGGCCTATTTCTTCGATACCTACGAGTTCACCCGCTGGTTCAGCGACCGCCTGCTGTGGAATACCGTTCCCGGGGACGTGACGACGGTTCCCGACGTGCCGTCGATCGTCAAGAGCAGGCCGATCTGCGGCGACAACGCCAATTCGGTGCTGCTGAACCTCGACAAGGTCCGCCATTTCATCTTCCTGCGGGACGACATTCCGTTCCGGAAGAAGTCGGACAAGGCGATTTTCCGGCTGGCGATCACGCGGCGTCCCCACCGCGAACGTTTCATGCGCATGTATTTCGGTTCGGAGTGCTGCGATGCCGGCATCTCGACGCCCCGTCCCGAATATCCCCCGGAGTGGACCAAACCCCATATTTCGATGTACGACCACCTGAACTACAAGTTCATTCTGGCGATCGAGGGCTACGACGTGGCGACGAACCTCAAGTGGATCATGTCGTCGAACTCGCTGGCCGTGATGCCCCGTCCGACCTACGAGACGTGGTTCATGGAGGGCACGCTCATCCCCGGTTACCACTACGTCGAGATCCGGCCCGACTATTCCGACCTCGAAGAGCGGATGCGCTACTACATCGAGCATCCGGACGAGGCCGAGGCGATCATCGCGCATGCGCACGAATACGTCGCGCAGTTCCGCGACCGCCGGCGCGAAAAGATCATTTCACTGCTGGTCTTGCAGAATTATTTCCGGCGCACCGGGCAGCGCTGATTCCCGGCATTTCAGTTTCCTTTCGGATTCGGGCCGTAATTTCGCCCGTCTGAAAGACGGGTTTCGGAGGGCGGTGGCGGGCCGCGGGTTTCAAGACCGGATTTTCGCCCCTCCCCCTGTCCCGAGAAACGAGAAAAAGGAGTGTATTATGAAGATACTCATTGTTGAAGACGAACCCTCCCTGCGGGAGATCATGGTCCGGACGCTGACCCGGGAGCAGTACGTCGTCGAGCAGGCCGCCGATTACGCCGCGGCGCTCGACAAGATCGCCGCATACGACTACGACTGCATCCTGCTGGACATCATGCTGC
>ERZ857757.2387-NODE-2387-length-12281-cov-3.385408_pt1 | contig 12281 bp, 9 predicted proteins | sample MGYA00519764_ERZ857757 | MGnify/ENA primary metagenome ERZ857757 (study PRJEB31778, sample SAMEA3449359) | human gut metagenome | biome: human gut; feature: human-associated habitat; material: faeces | place: United Kingdom | collected 2010/2012 ... | reverse complement strand
GAGCTATCTGCGCACTTTCCTCGGGCGCATGCTCTTCTCCGGGGACGATGTCTATAAAAGCGTCAAGGTTCTCTCCGGCGGTGAGAAGGTCAGGTGCATGCTCAGCCGCATGATGCTCTCCGGCGCGAACTTCCTCGTGCTCGATCAGCCGACGAACCACCTCGACCTTGAAAGCATCGCCGCGCTCAACAACGGCCTTGAGGCCTTCAAGTATAATATCATCTTCTCCTGCCATGACCATCAGCTCACGCAGACTGTTGCCAACAGGATCATCGAGATCACCGACGACGGCATTATCGACCGCGTCTGCACCTACGATGAGTATATGCACATCTCTGACCTCGAAAGCGGAGCGAGGGAATAAAAAGAGCGCGCTGCAATCACATTGCAGCGCGCATTTTAATAATATAATCTTTTACACGTTCGTGCCGTCGGCGGCGATGTGGAAAGTCTCAATCGCGAGCCTGAGTATGCCGTTGACAACATCGGCCTGATCCTCAAGCGCGGTGGAATTATAGACAGCAACGCTGCCGTCCTCGAGGTTCTCGGCGTAGTATGCGCAGGCGACGGTGCCGCCGGCATCCTTATCCTTATAGGTGTAGTAGATATAATAGATATCCCTGTCACCGAAGTCGACCTTGGTGGGGTCACCGGCCTTGGTCTGCAGATCCTTGCCAAGCTCTATCTCGGAAGCGTCAGCCATCTCCTTGAGATACGACTCGGCGTCAGTCATCGGAATCAGGGAGACGGAGCAGAAAGGCAGGTCGGTGCTCTCACCGGCATAGATCATTGCGTTGCCGGCCTGATTGGTCATGGCGACGTACTGCACGTCGTAATCAAAGCTGATGCCGTTGACCTCGCTGACATAGGTGGTCACGCCGGATTCGGGAACGGCGGGAGCACCGGGCGTGGCGGCGGGAAGGTCACTCACGGAAGCGGACTGACCGGGAGCCTCGGTTGCGGCGGGAGTCTCATCCTTGCTGCCGCAGGCGGACAGTGAAAACAGCATGACTATTATAAGAGCCAGTGCGATAACATTCTTCTTCATATCGTTAACCTCTTTCATATAAAGATTTATAACACATACCGATACACGCACTAAAACGTGTAACCTTATTGTAAACTATAGTTCGCGATTTGTCAAAACATTTCTGCGTGTTTTCCGTGATTTCTTCTGAAGAAAGCTTAAGATTCGTTAAAGCTGCGGCAGATGCGGAAACAAAAACGGCACAGCACCGTCTTACAGATATAAACAGGCAATTTTTGCCAGATAACGAAAGAGGGAATTGCTATGAAAAAGCTTATTAGTTTAATGATAGCGGCGATAATGCTCCTCTCCCTTGCCGCCTGCGGCGAGGCTCCCGACTCCTCCGCGGCGGAGACAGAGCCGCCAGAGACTTCCGCGCCGAAGACCGAGGACGGCAGGCCTGTGACAGAGGTCACGACCGTGGACGAGCTCCTCGATGCCATCGCACCGGATACGGTGATCGAGCTCACCGGCCAGCGCTATATGCTCACCGAGGCGTCGAACTACGGTACAGGCAGCGGCTCCGGATATTACCGCTGGGACACCGGCGACGGCGCGGAGCTCGTCATCGAGAACGTCACTGGTCTCACCATACGCGCCGCGAACCGCGATACATGCATCGTCACCGAGCCGCGCTGGGTGAACGTCCTGCACTTCATCGGCTGTGAGGACATAACGCTTGAGGGCTTCACCGCCGGGCATACCGACGGCGCATACTGCTCCGGCGGCGTGCTGTGCTTTGAGAACACCAAGGGCGTGACGGTGGACGGCTGTTCGCTCTACGGCTGCGGCACCGAGGGCGTCACGACCTACAGCTGCGAGGACGTCGCCGTCACCGGCTCCGAGATATGGAACTGCTCGCAGGGCGCGGCATTTATATACGACAGCAAAAACGTCAGCTTTGATAACTGCGATTTTCATGGCATCACCGCCGAGTTTGGCATGTTCAGGACGATCGACAGCGATAAATTTGCCCTGCTCAACAGCACCATACGCGACAGCAGCGGGGACGTCTTCTTCAACAGCTCCCGTTCGAGCGGCGTGTATATCGGAGGCTGCGAAGTCAGCGGTAATAAGTTCCGCGATATGTTCGCTTCCGAGCTTATCCCGGTCACGGTCGAGGGCTGCGCGCTCGGGGACAATGACATTATAGACTGGTATGCGGATATGGAAAAGCTCGGCAGCCTTTATGAAAACAGCAAGGCCGTCGACCACGAGAGAAATGTCTATAGCTACAGCGAGCTTCAGAATATGCAGAAAACGGAGAACGCCGTCTGGAACGCTTATGTCCCCGAGGTCAGCACCCCGGAGGTAGCAGTCAGCGAGGACGGCAAGGTGCATGTCACGACCGTGGATGAGTTTCTTGCTGCCATCGCGCCGGACACGACAATATATCTCGAACCCGGGGTATACGATCTCAGCACCGCCGCGGGCTGCGGCGTCACCGAGACTGACCGCTATCGTTGGGACCTGCGCTTTGACGGGCCAAGCCTTGTCATAACCGGCGTTGACGGGCTGACCATTGAGGGCGCGGGTGCGGAGAGCGTCACCATCGCCGCCGTACCGCGCTATGCGGATGTGCTCGGCTTTGAAAGATGCGCCGGCCTGACGCTCCGCGGCTTCACGGCGGGGCACACCGAGGAGAAAGGCTACTGCACGGGCGGAGTTCTGTACTTTGATCTGTGCGATGACGCGGTGATCGACGGCTGTGCGCTCTTCGGCTGCGGCATCATGGGCATCACCGCAAGCAACTGTGACGACATGAACGTCAGCAATACCGAGATATACGACTGCGAATACGGCGCTGTCACACTCAATGACAGCAACGCTGTGTTTGATAACTGCGATATCCACGATAACGGCGGCCCCGACTTCCAGCTCTATGGCAGCACCGCTATTGTCGACGGAAAAGAACAAACGGCATAAATAGCAATGCACAAAGCACCTGTCGGCTGACAGGTGCTTTGTGCTGTGAATGGTGGATGGAAAGAAGAGGATGTATTACGCGGCGAGCTCTTCGGCTGCGCCGAGGTACTCGGAGCAGGGAACACCGTCAAGCTCATCGGCGTCGACATGGGGGAAGTAGTCAAGACCCGCGACGTTGCCGCTCACGCAGCCGACGAAGCAATCATACTCCATCCAGTCGCTGCGCAGGATAACTTCATAGTGTGCGCCGCAAAGACTGACGGAGAGGACGCGGACGGCGTTGGGGTCAAGGTCGATGTAACGGAGAGCGGACTCGAGAGCCTCGTATTTGTTGAGCAGGTTATTCATATTCATAATTCCTTTCTTGAACGGATTTATTTTTTGTTTTTCATCAGGTCGTTCCCTTGATGTGTCTGTATAATAACCCGGATTATTAAGAAAAAAATTAAAAGGAGTTAAAGAAATAAAAACTGAATCGCAGCCCAGCCGCAGGTGGGTTTGATTCGGGGAGGAGCAGGAGAGCACAAAAGACTAAACTGCGAGCCCAACGAAGTGGGTCGCAGTTTAAAAGAAAGAAGGAGCTAACATAGTGCAGTTTTCGCCGCAAGGCGGAAACGGCACGGTGCTTGCTCCTTCTGACGTTGTGGCAGTGTCAGCCAATTTTGAGGACAGGAGCCTGTGGAAGTATAATGCGCTGTCATTGAAAAATCACAATCTCATAGCAGTTCCATCAGGCTCGACCGAAAACAGGTACGGCGTGGAACCATTGACCGATAGCTCGTGCCCATACTTCTCCAGAGTAAAATCAAGGATTTCATATGTTGACAGAGGCCATCCCAAAGATTGTGTAAACCTCCGATGTGGTGTAGAATTGACAAACATTTTTGCTGCAACGCCAACTATTAACTAAGCTTGTATTATCACATATAAATCCTTTTGCAGTAAAACGTGATTCATATTTTGCCTTACTGTTAAATAATGTGCTGTTTGTTGCACCATCACGGCTGGTGTCAAATGTGTGCTGATAGAAATCACCTACAAATAACATCTTGTATTTCGTCAAAATACTTCTCAAGTCTGTTCGTTATCTTTGATATTAAGTATTTAATTAGGTGGGAGCTGAGCAGGATTTTCCAAGCTTTGATTTTCCTTTTCAGCCGATGGTGTTTTCATGCCATATAATAAAGACTCCACCGTAATCAGACTCAATCACGGTGGAGTCATAAAATGATAAGTGAATTTGATGCTACGAATGCAGGAACTGCCGAGATGGGCATTAATGCTGCCTTGATGCTTGGTGAGTCCTGATAAAGTACATGATTGGGACGCCGATTATCAGGATAACGATGTTTATCCAGACGGTCAACGAAAAGCCCTTAGAGACGAGCGTGATGAGCCCAAACTTTGAGATGACCGCGCCGACTATCTCAAAGGCCGTCAGAATGATGAATGCGCTGATACGGTCGCTCTTGACCTTTACATATTTTCTGAAGCGTATGGTATAGGTATAAAGCAGAGTAATACCGGTCGTTATTACTGCGGCGGCGAGAATTACGCTGTATATATTCACAAGCCCCGGGACGCCGAGAGTCTGTATTACATAGAGATACGGAACCTGAGCCTCAGTCACGCCGGGCATGCTGTTAAGCACGGCAAATATGACCATGCTGAACATGACAATATTCAGTAAAAAACCCGCAAGTATTGTGGCGGTAAGACGTTTTCTGTTCTTTACGCGGTCGAATACCGGCAGCAGAGCCAGCATTGTTCCGCAGTTACTGGCAGCAAAATAAAAGCAGCCGTACCACGCCTTACCGTATGAGCTAAACACCTGATGCTCGGAGATAATATGCCGTGCAGCGCCGCTGTCTATGCTGAGGTCGAGAGAGAATATAAGCACGATGATAACACCGATGACAAGACCGAGCACCGTGGATATTGCTCTGACGGTAGCCGCGCCGAACAGGCAGCCAAGAGTGCAGGCCGCTGCCATTACCAATATGCCGAGCCAGTAGTTAAAGCCCAGACTTACCATAAGACTTCCGAGCGATGCAAAGCAGGTGGCAAGTCCGAGGACAGTGCCATATATGCAGCCTATCTCATATATCGTTCCAATGAGCTTACTGCGATACAGCGTCTCTATGACCTCGCGGTAGTGATGTGCACCTATTTTGTTCGCGTAATCAACGCAGAGCCAGCCGACAACCGCAACTATTGCAATTGCGACCAGAGGCATCCATAGCGCTGTCCAGCCATGGACGGCGAAGAGGGAGTATGCCTGAGCGCCGGTTGCCGCACCTCCGCCGAACACGAAGGTGAACCATGTGAACGCGACGGACATTGTAAGGAAAAATATACTGCTTTTCTTAATTGTAATTCACCGTCCTTGTACTATTGGGTGTGCTTTTGGGGTGCGATGTCCGCAATGCAGACACCGCACCTCCATGTATTAGAGCTTAATTCTTGGATTTGCTGTCCTTGGTTGCAAAGACGGTTATTGCTACGGCGATGAGTGCGCAGCAGACGGTCACGATGTATACGAATCTGAGTGCACTGCCCATGTTTTGAGCGGAGACGGCGGTGAATACGGGGCCAACAATGCTCAGCAAAATGGTCATGAGAAGCGTGCCAGTTGCGGTCATCATGCCGATACCGACGCCGAAGTCCTTCTGCTCGAGCTGGCTGATAACCAGAGGTCTGAAAGATGCACCCTTGAGAGCCTCGGTGAAGCCGGTGATGCCGATAAGGATGAAGGGCAATGCAACGGGGGAGCCTGCGCCGACAAATATCATGCCGAGGAAGGCTACGGCTGCAAGCAGACCTGCGGCGGCGAGACCGATTGCGGAGTTCTTTGCCTGATTCTTTACCACCCATGCGGCGGCAGGAGCCGCAAGGGCAATTGCAATTATTGTACGAGGGAGAGAGAAGTAGCCGGTGATGGAAGCACTCAGACCCATGAGAGCCTGACCGCTTACGGGAACGTAGGATGCCATAACGACTTCATAGAAGGTTATGAATGCGCCTGCAATGATAACGCCGGTGTACTTTTTGTTCTTGAAGAGGTACAGGGGAATTACGGGAACTTCTGCCTTCTTTTCGACCTTGAGAAGAGCAAGGAGGCTGACAACGGCAACAACAAAGCCGCAGATGATGATGGGATTGCCGAAGCCGAGGTTTGCACCCTGGTTGAGAGACAGGCAGAGACTGAGCATGAATACTGCGAGCAGAACCATGCCGATGCCGTCAACCTTACCGCGAACGCCGTCAGTTGTAGGCTTCTTATCCATCTTTGCCGCAGCAATGACGGCGCCGATGAGACCGACAACACCCGGATAGATGATGGCTGCGGGGATGAGACCTGCGTCAACGAGATAACCCGCAATGGTAGAGCCGAGGAAGGTTGCGACCATCAGAGTAGCGGTGAGAAGCGCTGCGACTTTGGGGTACTGCTTGGCGTCGGAGACGTCCGCCGCCACGACGAATGCGTTGCCGGGGAAGGTGCCGATGCCAAAGGACAGCACTGCACGGGCTACGATGAAAACGGACAGGCTCTGCGCCAGACCCATTACTATCGCGCTTGCGAGGCTGAGTACCGCACCTGCGAGAATGACGGCGCGTCTGCCGATCATATCACCTATACGACCGCCGATGACTCACATAATCGCCATGCCAAGGGATGAGAGTGTTGCCAGAAGTGCGTAATACTGCAGGCCATTCATGCCGCTTAGTATTGCGTACATCGTGTTGTTGAGCCCGGCGGACGAAAGCTGCACCGTGGCTGTCATGAGAACTGCACCGATTATGATCCATGTTCTTTTGGATTTGCTAATCTCCATTGATATCCCCTCACTTTTTATTAAATCTCCATCAAATCGTCAAGCAATCTGATGACATGGAACCCCTCGTGTATGCCGTAATATATCTTGCGCGGACTGTTATAGTCGCCGATGGGGAATACCTTGATGCCGGCACTCTTTAGCTCGTCACAGAGCGTGTGATCGGACTTGAAGCCGACGGCGAGAACGAGATTGTCATAGGCAAGTTCCAGTGTTTCCGTGCCATTCTCGCAAACGATAAGGTTGTCCTTTATCTCGGTGAGCTTTGTGCTGGTCAGTATGCGTACCTTCGTTCTGCCGAGAAGATCCTCCAGACCCTTGCGTGCGTTATCCGCCATGTTTGCAGTGGAGAGAATCTTGCTTTGCATCTCGATAATGGTGACGTCCTTGCCAACAGAGTCCAGATACGCGGCGGCTTCGCAGCCGACCTCGCCGCCACCGAGAACATAGACCTTCTCACCGGTGGGAATTCTGTTGGACAAAAGATCGAGCGCATCAATGACCTTGCTGTTGTCGATGCCTAGGATACGCGGCTTTATGGGCTTTGCACCGGCGGCCACGATGACAGCGTCAGGAGCAAATTCCTTGATGGAGTCGGCATTGGCCTCCTTGGAGAGCCTGACGACGGCGCCGCTGTTATAGAGCTGCTTCTGCAAATTCATGCTGAAGCGACGAACATCAAACTTGAAGTCAGGACCGCCAGCAGCGTTCATGTTGCCGCCGAGTCTGTCGCTCTTCTCCCACAGCTCAACGCTGTGGCCGACTTGGGCGGCATACTTGGCCGCCGCCATGCCACCGGGGCCGCCGCCGACAACAAGCAGCTTTCTGGGATGTGCAGTCTTTTCGAGCTTGTACTCACGCTCGGCCGCAGTTCTGGGATTTATCGCGCATGAGGAGCGGCGAATAAATGGGTAGCTGTGGTTGAGACACTCAAGGCAGGCGCAGCAGAAGTCTATGTCGTCCACTCTGCCGTTCTTGACCTTGCTGGGCCAGTAGGGGTCGGCAAGAGACTGCTTGCCGAGGGCTATCATATCCGTGAGTCCGGACTCGATGACTCTCTCCGCCTCAACGGGATCATTGAGCTTGCCCTGAATGAGGAAAGGCATTGTGATGCCTTCCTTGCGCAGGCGCTCTGCGACGTGGAGCTGTGCCCCCTGCTTCTCGTATGCGCTTGGAATGGCAAGATTCCAGCGTTCATAGCAGCCATAGTCGACATGCATATAGGCAAAGTCCATATCCTGCAGACGGCGGGCAATCTCTATGCCCTCGTCCTCAAAGGTGCGTCCACCCTCAATCTCGTGGACAGGCGTATATTTTACAGAAATGGGGAAGTCGGGGCCAACTGCACGGCGAACGGCCTGTGTGCACTCATTAAAGAAGCGCATACGGTTATCAAGAGACCCGCCGTACTCATCGTCACGACGATTCCATACCTTGCTCATGAACTGGTCTATCAGGTAGCCGCCGTAGGCGTGTATCTCGATAATGTCAACGCCGGCCATCTTTGCCAGAGCTGCGCTCTTGCCCATGCAGGCAACGAGCTCATGTATCTCGTCTACAGTGAGCGTGTGACACACGACGTCGGGATAGTAGAAGGCGCGGTTGTCGCTTGCGGAGACGTGAATGGTCTGAGCGGGATTTCCCTTGTTCACGCGACCATAGCCCGGAGTGAGCTGAATAGCAAACTTGGCGCCGTACTGGTGTACCTCATCAACGAGATGTGCAAGGCGCGCTGCCTGCGAATAATTAAAGAGGAAGTTGCCGCTGCCCTCTGGCTTCTCGTATTTGTCGGTTACGGTGTGGGCGGAGGGATAGATGAGCCCGAAGCCGCCCTTGGCACGCTCAAGTATGTATGCATGCTGCTGCTCCGATACGCCGCCGTCAGCAGCATGAACGTGTCCCATCGGAGCCATCGCTACACGGTTTTTCAGTGTAACGGAACCTATTTTGTATTCTTCAAAAAGATGTGACATGATTTCCTCACTCTTCGTACTTGTTTTTTACTATCCTCGGGTCAAACTCGGTCTTGACCACGAAGTTCTCATCATCTGCGTGCAGGGGCTTCCATACCTGGGCAAAGAACGGATTCTCGTCGGCCATGTCGCCGTAACGCCACTCAGCGCCCATGCAGTCCTCGCACCAGTGACCGGCGAAGAGTATTGCATAGGGAGTTCCCTCAAATTCGTGTCCGCAGGCGCATCTCCAGCGCAGCTTCTTGTAAAGCTGCCCCTTTTCCATCGTCTCGGAGAGGCACTCACCGCCGCGGAAAGCTGCTGCCTGTCTCATATCTTCAATGTCAAGCTCCTCAACGGGCTTATTCTGGTCGAAGCCAAGCTCAATCTGGTTGTACTCCTCAGGGATTATGCCGCGCTTGTAGTAGGTCTCCCAGTCCTTGGGGATAGCGTCGTACTTCTTCTTCGAGCCGTAAAATGCCTGCATATAGGCGGGATCCTCCTGATTGAGTGCCCACAGAGTTCCGCCCCATTTACTGAAGTCTTCAAAATTTTTCTGGCGCTTTTCTTCGTCAGTTTTGGGCTTGAGAGTGTAGCCAATCTCCTTAAACTTCTCGGCAAGATAGGCACGGCTGTCGGCAACACACTTCTCGAAGGACTTCTCTCTGAAGGGGACGAGCTCCTGAAGATTGTCGGAGTCAAGGAACCATGCGCAGTGGTGGTTGTAAAGAGCGTACCAGTTGGTGTCGGCAATCTTGGATCTGTCGAGTCCGTTAAGCTTGTCATGCTCAAGCTGATTTTTCCTGTAGTCTGCGCCGCCGCCGAGGTTGTAGCAGTGGTTCCAGAACTTCTCCGGAGCGCTTGCGCAAATGTTGAACATCAGGCGTGCAGAGTCATCACAGTCAGACCACTCGCAGACGTTGTTGAGAGGGATATGGCTTCTTATCGGATAGCCGACAGTGATGTTGTGGATATTGGTGGGGTACATTCCGGTCTGGCGGATAGAGGCCCAATGCTTGAGTCCGGAGTCGATGACAGCTCTCTCGGAGAATATCTTGCCAAGTGCATAGTGGTCAAGAATGGAGGACTTGAGCGGGTCGCCGACCTTTGCCCAGTGTATGGGAGTCTGTCTGTCGCCATACATGGAGACAGAGCCGATGAATACGAAGTGAGTCTTATCCGTCTGCCCCAGTTCTTTTATCGAACGGAGCATCGACAGCGTAGAGCCGTAGTTTGTGCGTATGCATTCCTCCGGATGTGCGTCTGCCATTGGGGAGACAAAGGCGCCGATCGCCAGGATATAATCCATGTCCTTTACACACTCGTGCAGGCATTCGTCGTCAGTGAGATCGCCCCAAACAATCTCTATCTGCTCAGCGTAAGGCTTGAGCATATTCTCATTGAAACCGGACTTTCTTGCAAGCACGCGGACGTCGAATTCGTCGAGATGTGCGGCAAACTGCTTGAGAGTAGCAAAGCCCATGGTTCCGGTCACGCCGGTTATAAGCACTTTCTTTTTCATATTTTTGCTCCTTTCAGTATCTTCAGGATTGCTTGCCTGTAATTTAACACACATTCGGCGAAAAGTACATTGACAAAAAATGAACGAACGTGCCTTTCTTGACTCGAATATGGTCATTTCTTGACTTTTCTCCGCAACAAAAGTCAAGAAATGCTGTCTAATGCTTGACAACAACTCAGTCAACGCGCTATTATTTAAGGGCAGAGCTGTTAAAGACCAGCGAATTTACTCTGCAAAACTATTATTAGCAACGGAGAAATTATATGTCGGACTTTGGAAGCACACTGCGCAGCATCATAAAGGTTTGCGGCGTAAAATCATATATACTTGCTGACGCGCTCGGCTACGATCCCTCCTACCTGAGCAAATGGCTGAACAACAGCAAGCGACCTCCGGCCACAATGATTGACGGCACTGCAGAAGAGATTGCCAAGGTCTGTGTGCACAGCGGCGACACCTCCGCATTTGAAAAGCTCGCGGAAAACTACAATATACAATCAGTCGACGTATCGGACAAGACTGCATGCAAAAAAATGATAAAGAGCATTATCGTCAACAGTTTTTTTGAGACGGAAAGAGAAACACAGCCGCGTAAGAAGGCCGCTTTGCCTGTCACTTGCCCGCTGAATATTGACCTCGTTTTTGAGCAACTCATGGTTCATATAGAGCGCGGGGCAGATAAATTTGACTTGATCATACCGCTGAATGTCTTCAAACTGGCGGTGGAGAAAAAGCAGGAGCTGTTGGCATTTTTCAAAATAGGCTCAACGGAGCGGCAGAGCGTCTCTCTCCGACTGTTCTACACAGACAGTACCCTTGAGGAGGACGACAGTATGGAGGTTTTCATTCTGTCACTGGCGCACGTTTTCTTTAATTCGAGCTTTCAGCTTTATTACATCTCTCAGGCGGATTACTCAAAGTACGGCGGACTGTGTGTGCTAAACGATTGCTTTGCCGTCTGCGGAATACGGGATCCGTTCAGCGGCGAGGCGCTTTGCGCCAGCATATCTAATCACGAATCGGTTGAAAAGATATATCACTCGGCGCTCTCCTACTTCTACAAGCAGACAAGCGTTTTTGACCATGCAAAACCATACTCGGAGAAGGCAAAGAAGTATTCGTATAAGTATGCCACTAACCCCTCCCATGTCTATATTCTCGGTGAAATGTTCCCAATATACATGGACAGCGAGATACAGAAGCTGGTTTTCAACACGCAGCTCAGCCCAACCTCGGCAGATTCCAACAAAAACTTCTATTATGAATATGCGGGGACAACTTCAGTATATATTTTTGAATCTGTGTTTTTAAACTATTTCGTAGACGGCTCTATGTGCATTAATAATACAAGGCACATTGTCCTCGGGCGCGAAGAAAGAAAGCACCACATAGAAACGCTGCTTCAACGTATGAAAGAATGTTCCGGGCTGGATATATATATTGTCCGAGATACAAACCCGGTCCTGAAGGCAAACGACTGCCGCTTTTCGATTTTTTCTGCGGCTGACGTGTGTTTGGTAATTAACTGTTGCGAGGAAAGCGAGGAACGGGAGGCATATTATATCACCTCTGACAAAGGCTGCGCCGTGGTAGAGCGGCTCATAGCCAAGCTCAAGGCGCTGCCGGATGATATTCTGCTCAGCAAGGAGCGCTCTATGGAATATATCCAAAAATCACTGCGCATTATTTGAGCGCATTACACAGGACGAATATGACGAAGTTCTAAAAAAAGCAAAAATGTTGGGTGTAGATTTCTCTGCTCGAGAAGCCTGCCCCAACATTATCCAACTATTTACATAGAACCATAAAAAATAAAATCCGGGCATTTAAGCCCAAAATAAACAGCCACCCGCCAAGCGGGTGGTTTTTCGATAATGTACAATAAGTTGCGCAAAAAGAAAAAGGGATAAGAGAAGACATAGTTTGCAGGCTCTGGTAGAATGAAGTCACGACACACCATTCTGAAAGGAGACAGCAAACTATGTCCGAGAAAATTGTACAGCTAAACGAGGAAGTAA
>ERZ857757.2384-NODE-2384-length-12291-cov-3.389506_pt1 | contig 12291 bp, 10 predicted proteins | sample MGYA00519764_ERZ857757 | MGnify/ENA primary metagenome ERZ857757 (study PRJEB31778, sample SAMEA3449359) | human gut metagenome | biome: human gut; feature: human-associated habitat; material: faeces | place: United Kingdom | collected 2010/2012 ... | reverse complement strand
TGAGGAAGCAGTAGAGCAGCCCCATCAGCAGCGACCCGAGAAGCGAGCTCAGCAGGGGAATGAGAATGGCAAGGAACGGGTTGAGCGCACCCGGCGCGGGAACAGCATGCTCATACAGAAATGCGCCGATGACGCCGCAGATACCGCCGACGTACATGATGCCGGGAATGCCGAGATTGAGGTTGCCGGATTTTTCCGTGAGCGTTTCGCCGGTGCTGCCGAAAAGGAGAGGAATGCCCTGCACAATGGCACGGGGAATGAACGAAACAAAATCAAACATGGCTGGCGTCCTCCTTTCCGGCGCTCTTGCGGAAGTTGATCTTATAGGTGATAAAGAACTCCGATCCGATAATGAAGAAGAGAATTATGCCGGTGAGAATATCGGAGAACGACTGATTCAGACCGAACGCTGTGGAGATCTCGCCCGCGCCGCGGCTGAGGAACACGAGCAGGAAGCTCGTAAAGATCATCCAGATGGGGTTGAATTTGGCGAGCCACGAGACCATAACGGCGGTAAAGCCGCGCCCGCCGGCGATGGAGGTGGTGAGAGTGTGGTTGGTGCTGCCGACGAGCAGCAGTCCGCAAAGGCCGCATACCGCGCCGGAGAGGATCATGGTGCGGATGATGACCTTGTCCACCTTGATACCGACGTAGCGCGCGGTGCGTTCGCTCTCGCCGACAACGGTGATCTCGTAGCCGTGCTTGGTGTAATTCAGATAGAAATACATCAAAATCGTGACAACAGCGACGATGAGAATATTCAAAAGATATTTGTAGCTGCCGATCTGCGGGAACCAGCCAATCTCCGTGGACTGGTTGATGATGCCAATCTGGCCGGAGCCCTTGGGGTTTTCCCAGACGATGACGAAATAGGCCACGAGCTGCGTGGCAACGTAGTTCATCATCAGCGTGAAAAGCGTTTCATTCGTATTGTATTTTGCCTTGAAATACGCCGGAATGAAGCCCCAGAGCGCACCGGCCAGGATGCTGCTCACGCACATGCACACGATAACAAGGGCGTTCGGCAGCGTGTTGCGCAGGCAGATCATGCACGCCGCCGCCGCGAGCGCGCCGGCAAGCACCTGACCTTCGCCGCCGATGTTCCAGAAGCGCATCTTAAAAGCCGGCGTCACGGCGAGCGCGATACAGAGAAGCATCGCGATATTCTGCAGCAGCACCCAGACCTTGCGGGGCGAGCCGAACGAGCCGTTAAAGATGGTCGCATACACTTGCAGCGGATTTTCGCCGGTCATCGTCGTTGTAATAATGGAGCATACGATGAGCGCGAGCAGGATCGCCGCCGCGCGGATGCCCCAGGACTTGTACCAGGGGAGAGCGTCCCGCTTCGTAATGTGGAAGAGAGGCGATCTTGTTTTCTTATTCATGGCTCTGTCCTCCCAGCTTAGTCATCATCATGCCGACTTCGCGCTTTTCTGCGCCGCGGCCGGAGACGATGCCGCTGACCTTGCCGCCGCACAGAACAAGGATACGGTCGCACAGCTCCAGCAGCACGTCCAGATCCTCGCCGACGAAGATAACGGCGACACCGGCTTTCTTCTGGCGGTTGATAAGGTCATAGATCGTATACGACGAATGGATATCCAGACCCCGCACGGCATACGCCGTGAGCAGCACGGTCGGCGCGCTTGCAATCTCGCGGCCGACAAGCACCTTCTGCACGTTGCCGCCGGAGAGACGGCGCACAGGCGTATCCACGCTCGGCGTGCTTACGCTCAGCTCCTGCACCACGGATTCTGCCAGTGCGCGGGGCGAGCGGCGGTCGGTAAAGATCGATTTGCCGCGGCGGAAGGAACGGAGCATCATATTGTCGGCAAGATTCATGTTGCCGACGAGTCCCATGCCGAGGCGGTCCTCCGGAACAAAGGAAAGGGAGACGCCGAGCTCGGCAATGCTCAGGGGATCTTTTCCGATAAGCTCTTCGCGGGAACCGTCATCTTCAATATAGGAAATACTGCCGGATTCAACGGTCTGCAAACCGGCGATCGCCTCGAGAAGTTCCTTCTGGCCGCAGCCGGAGATACCGGCGATACCGAGGATCTCGCCGCTGTTGGCGGTGAAGGAAACGTCGTCCAGCTTGACAATGCCGTCCACGCTGCGTACCGTGAGCCCCTTGACCTCAATGCGGGGCTTGGGATCGACCGGGTCCGGACGCTCAATGTTCAGCGACACTGCATGGCCGACCATCATGTTCGTCATTTCCTGCGCGTTCGTATGCGCCGTGAGCATATCGCCGATAAACTGGCCGTGGCGGAGGATCGCCACACGGTCGGAGAGCGCCTCGACCTCATGCATCTTGTGCGTGATGATGACGATCGCCTTTCCGTCGTTGCGCATGTTGCGCAGTACGGCGAAGAGCTTGTCGGTCTCCTGCGGTGTGAGAACCGCAGTCGGCTCGTCAAGGATGAGAATATCCGCGCCGCGGTAGAGAACCTTTACGATCTCGACCGTCTGCTTCTGGGAGACAGACATATCGTAGATCTTCTGCGCAGGATCGACGCTGAAGCCGTATTTGTCGCAGATCTCGCGGATCTTTGCAGAGGCTGCTTTGAGATCGAGCTTGCCGGGCAGACCGAGAACGATATTTTCCGCCGCCGTCAGCACATCCACGAGCTTGAAATGCTGATGGATCATGCCGATGCCGTTGTCAAAGGCGTCCTTGGGGGAGCGGATGACGACTTCCTTTCCGTCGATCTTGATCTCGCCCTCATCCGGGAAATAGATGCCGGAGAGCATATTCATAAGCGTCGTCTTGCCGCTGCCGTTTTCGCCGAGCAGCGCGAGGATCTCTCCGCGGTAAATATTCAGCCATACCTTATCGTTGGCTAAAACCGGGCCAAAGCGCTTGGTAATGTTGCGCATTTCAATTGCTGCGGTCTTTGTTTCCATTCTTTCACTCCCTGACAGATTGTATGGATTTCGGCAGACTGTACTGTAAAGGGCGGCGCGGCGGCCGCGAGCTGCTGTGCTGCCCTTTACAGTACATATGGGGAAGGCCCGGAAATCGGGCCTTCCCCTAAGCAGGATCAGATAAAAATCAGGCGTCGAGGTTGGTGATGCCGTCGATGTCGAGATCGAAGTACGGAGCGGAGCGGTAGAAGGACTCGAGGAACACACCGTCGGAAATGGCCTCGGTCTCACCGACGTAGTCACCGAGATCGTCAACGTCGGCGAGGTAAGTCGTAACGGTCTCGCCGTTAACGGTGAAGGTGGCGGTGTCGAACACCTTGACGGAGCCGTCTTCCAGAGCCTTCATGACTTCGGCGATCTTCTCGGCAGTGCCGGCAGCGGCGGCCTGCTCGTTGACGTCAGTCAGAACGACGGAGCCGGTAGCAAGAGTGCCGGTCCAATCGTAGCCGATGTCCTCACCGGAAGCGACGCAGTTGATGGCGTAGACAAAGAACGGAGTCCAGTCAATGCGGGAGGAAACGATGAAGGTGTTGGGGCAGGCGGCAACGGTGCTGCCGTTGTAGGAAACGTTGGGGACACCGGCGGTCTCGCAGGCCGTGGGAGCGCCCATGGAGTCGGCGTGCTGGCTGATAAGGACGCAGCCGTTGTTGATGAGCTTGTTGGCGGCTTCCTTCTCGAGAGCCTCGTCATACCAAGAGCTGGTGAAGGTCACTTCCATCGTGACGCTGGGGCAGACGCTGCGGGCGCCGAGGAAGAAGGAGGTGTAGCCGGACTTGACTTCGGCATAGGGGAACGCACCGACATAGCCCATCTTGGCTTCCTCGGCGGTGATGTCGCCGTTTTCGATCATCTCGTTGAGCTTGAGACCGGCAGCGACACCGGCGAGGTAACGGCCTTCATAGATGGAAGCGAAAGCATTGTGGTAGTTTGCAAGGCCCTCGGTGTGAGCCTTGGTACCGGTAGCGTGGCAGAACTGAACCTCGGGGAATTCCTTTGCAGCCTGGATCATGAAGTCCTCATGGCCGAAGGAGTCGGCAAAGATGACATTGCAGCCTGCGTCAGCAAGCTCAGCAGCTGCATCGTAGCACTCCTGGCCTTCGGGAATGTTGGTGCGGAAGATGACCTGATCATCGCTCAGGCCGAGGTTTGCGCAGGCTTCCTTGGCACCGTTCATGAAGTTAAGGTCATAGGTGGAGTTCTCATCATGCAGGAAAATAAAACCGACCTTCAGATCGGAAGCGGCAGTCGCGTCGGCAACGGGTGCCTCGGTTGCAGCAGCGTCAGCCGCGGGGGCCTCGGTTGCAGCGGGTGCTGCGGACTGGCCGCAGGCGCACAGTGCAAATACCATGCACAGAGCCATGAGCAGAGCAACGATCTTCTTCATTTGTTCAGTCTCCTCGATAATTTTTTATAATTTATCTAAACCGCATTGCGGTGAAGATACGAAAAAAGCACCGGCCGTTTTCACTGCCGATGCAAAGCACACATCAACCCACCGCTATAGAAGCGGTGAGCCGAAGCTCAGCATCGATAGTCCGGTCATTTACGGCGTCCGGGTAGAAACTTCAAATCCATATCATTTGCTATATATCGAAGCGGTATTCAATTGGTTTGTGTCTTTATGCTACCAGCCGCGCGCCAAAAAGTCAAGTATGGTTTTTCTACGATTTTGACATTTTTCGACGCCTCGATTTGTCGATTCTGCACAAGTGCGGCTCAGGGTATATTATCTTGTAATTTGTTGGAAAATATGGTGTTTTAATCAAATGTCAAGCCGGGGCGGTGTTTTTATCCTCAGCAGAATTTGAGCCCGTGGTCGTCCATCGAGGCGATCTTCGCGAGCGACTCGACGCGCAGCCCCTGTGAGCGCAGCATATCGCCGCCGCCCTGGAAGACCTTCTCCACCGCAATGCCCGCGCCGACCACGACGCCGCCGGCCTGCTCGACGAGCGCCTTGAGCCCGACGAGTGCAGCGCCGGTCGCGAGGAAATCGTCAACGATCAGCACCCTGTCCTTAGCTGACAGATATTCCTTGGAGACGACGACGGTGTTGGTGTTACCGTGGGTGAAAGACGCGACCTCAACGGAATAGACATTGTTGGAAATGTTCTTAGTCTTGCTCTTCTTGGCGAAAACCAGCGGGCAGGAGAACACATAGCCCGTCATCGCAGCCATGGCTATGCCTGAAGCCTCAATGGTCAGGATCTTGTTTATGCCCGCTCCGTCATACAGGCGCTTGAACTCAAGCGCCATCTCATACAGCAGCTGCGGGTCTATCTGATGATTTAGGAAGCCGTCCACCTTGAGTATCCCGCCGGGCAACACCTTTCCGTCAGTCAGTATTCTCTGTTCAAGAAGCTCCATATTATGTCCCTCCGCTCAAAATTTCGTGCCGGAATGAGTAAATGCGTGTATAAACATGTCGTGTATTCTATCCCAAATTTTCATGCTTTGCAAGTGGCTTTATTCAGATTGACACAGAGCCCGTTTTGGAAGTATAATATGTTGATATTTTATCCCTATAGAAGAGCAGACCATGGAGGAACAAATGGGCAGCAGGGAAAGAAAGATAATCCTCATCATCGCGCTTATCGTCGCGGCGGCGGTTATCGCGGCCGTGTGCATATATATGTCTCCCGAATCCCCCGCAGAGGAAAATGCGTCGGTCAGCCCCGCCGCATCCGCTTCCGCAGCGCAGGCAGGCACCGGCGGCAGCGTTATCATCAGCGAGCTTATGGAGAAGAACCGCGCCGTAGTGCGCGATGAGGACGGGGACTTCTCCGATTGGATAGAGCTGCATAACGTCTCAGGCAAGGCTGTCAGCCTCGGCGGCTGGCGCATATCAGACAAGTCCGGTGAGCCGGGCTGGGCTTTCCCCGACGTCACGATAGAGCCGGGGGAATACCTGCTCGTCTTTGCCTCCGGTAAGGACAAGTCCGGCAGCAAGCTTCACACGGATTTCTCACTCTCCGGGGATGAGACAGTCTATCTGCTCTCCCCCGCCGGCAGCGTCGCCGATCAGGCCGCGTGCGGCGGGACGGAGGCCGACGTCTCCATGGCGCTCGGCGATGACGGCGAATGGGCGCAGTCGCTGTATCCGACGCCCGGCTATGAAAACAGCGCAGCCGGTTATGACGCTCTGCAGGAAACACTCTCACCTGCCGATGCGCTCGTTATAAGCGAGGTCATGGTAGAGAATACCAAGACCTATTATGCCGGCGCTCCCGGCTACTGCGACTGGGTCGAACTGAAAAACATTTCCGATTCCGACCTTTCGCTCTCGGGATACTGCCTGTCCGACAGTCTCAAGGATCTTGGCAAGTACGCGCTGCCGGATTCCGTTCTCGCCCCCGGTGGGACGATCATTATCCTCTGCGGCGCGGATGACGACGGCAGCGGTACATATAATCTCGCTTCGTTTTCTCTCAACTCCGCGTGCGAGCAGCTCTATCTGAGCCGCGGCGGAGAGATCGTCGACTACGCCGCCCTGCGCGATATCCCGTATGAGTGCAGCTTCGGCCGCATGGACGGGGAAAACGGCTGGTTCTATTTTGCAGAGCCCAGCCCCGGCAAGACCAACTCCGACGGCGCGCGCCGCGTGTCGGCAAAGCCTGTGAACCTCACGCCCGACGGAGTTTTTGAAGGTGTGGACAGCGTGACAGTGGAGCTGTCCGGCACCGGCACTGTCCGCTATACGCTCGACGGCTCGACCCCGACCGAGGAGAGCCCCGAATATACAAAGCCCATAACCGTCGGCTCCACCGGCGTCGTCAAGGCTGTCTGCTTCGAGGAGGACGCGCTGCCCAGCCGCACGCTCATGCTGAGCTATATCATCAACGAGGGGCACAGCCTGCCCGTTGTCAGCCTCGTCTCCGAGGATACTACCGAGTTTTCACAGATGTATAGCGGTCCGGCAAAGGGCGTGGAGCTCCAGGCGAGCATCTCACTTTACCGCGACGGCAGCGGCTTCACCGCGCCCTGCGGCGTCTCACTCAACGGCGAGACGAGCCTTGTCATGTCCAAGAAGAATATGTCCCTGCGCTTCCGCGGCTCCTACGGGCAGGAAACCCTGCAGTACGACATCTTCGGCGGCGGAGCGACTGAATTTACGAATCTGCTGCTGCGCGCCGGGCAGGATCAGGAACAGGCCATCATCCGCAACGAGCTGAGCCAGAGCCTGTGCGAGAAAGCGGACATGGATGTTATCAACCAGCGCAGTATCTTCTGCGTACTGTATGTAAACGGTGAATACGGCGGCATATACACGCTCAAGGAAAAGGCGAACAAATATCTCTATGCCGCCGTCGCCGGAGTCGATCCCGACAGTGTTGAGGTCATCGAAGCTCCCGCCGAGTACGACACGGAGTTTTATAATCAGGTCATCCGCTTCGCCTATATGAACGACATGAGCCTTGACGAGAACTACGAGCACCTTGCTTCACTGATCGACATGGACAGTCTCATCGACTGGCTGATAATGGAGGGCTTCTGCGCGAACACCGACGTTACAAGCGGGAACCTGCGCTACTGCCGCTCGGATCAGGCTGACGGCAAATGGCATTTCATGTTCTACGACCTTGACGCGACCTTTGCCACGCCCGGTGCGATGTACGCAAATCTTATGAGCGGGTACGGGGTGGAGCATATTCAGGTGTCCTCTCTTGCAGTTCCGCTCATGCAGAACGCCGGATTCAAGGATCGCTTTCTCACCCGCGCCGCCGAGCTTCTGAGCGATAAGCTCTCGAACAGGGCCGTGATAAACGAGATAAACTCCATGACCGAGGAGCTCTCCGCCGAGGTCGACCGTGACTTTGCACGCTACGGCAAGGATCGCCGCAGCTGGGAGTGGAGCATTGAGCAGCTCCTGTACTATGTCGATGACTGTGACTGGCGCCAGCAGAATATTGACGCGCTCTGCTTTGTCTTCGATCTGAGCAGCAGCGAGCGCAGCCATTACTTCGGGAGCATTGACGGCGCATGAACAACACAAGGCTGACCTTCAAAAGAAACGAGAAAAAATATCTCCTTTCTCCCGAGCGCTATGAAGCGCTTTGGGCGGAGCTTTCACCGCGGCTCGTCCCGGACGAATATTTCAGAAGCACGGTGTGCAGCGTCTATTACGACAGCGATGACTATGAGCTCATCCGCCGCTCGATAGAGGCGCCCGTATACAAGGAGAAGCTCAGGGTGCGCAGCTACGGCGTACCTGCGCCCGACGGCACGGTGTTCGTCGAGCTCAAGAAAAAGTTCAAGGGCACGGTCTATAAGCGCCGTGTGCAGACGACTGCGGAGCGTGCCGAGGCGTGGCTATCCGGGCGCTCACCCGCACCGGAGAACAGTCAGGTCTGCCGGGAGATAGACTGGTTTCTGCATATGCACTCTCCCTCGCCGAAGATATTTATCGCCTGCGACCGTGAGGCTTACGTCGCCGACGACGCGCCGGAGCTGCGCTTCACCTTTGACCGCGGCATCCGCTGGCGCGAGGATGAGCTGAGTCTCTGCGACGGCACGCACGGCACGCCGCTGCTTGACGGCGGTCAGGTGCTCATGGAGATAAAGATACCGGACGCCGCTCCGCTGTGGCTGGCTGACACGCTCAGTCGGCTTGAGGTGTTCCCGACCGGTTTTTCAAAATACGGCAGCTGCTATAAGTCCGGGCTTGTACAAAAATATTTCGATGGAGTGATCACAATTGCTTAACAGCGTCATTACCGAAAGCATCACCCTGCAGAGCTTTCTTATCTGCATTTTTTCCTCGCTTGCACTCGGAGTGCTCACAGCGCTCGTTTTCACCGCGCACGGGCACCACACCGGCTCGCTCACGCTGTCGCTGGCGATGCTGCCGCCCGTTGTCGCGCTCATAATCATGCTCGTCAACGGCAACATCGGCGCGGGGCTTGCCGTCGCCGGTACTTTCGCGCTGGTGCGCTTCCGCAGCGTGCCCGGCAGCGCAAAGGAGATCACGGGGCTGTTCTTCTCCGTCGCGCTCGGCCTTGCCTGCGGCATGGGCTATGTCGCCATCGCGGGGCTGTTCTTCGTGATAATCTCGCTGTTCCTGCTGCTGCTTGAGCGCTTCCGCTTCGGTCAGAACAGTCCCGCCGAGCGCCAGCTCAAGATCACCATCCCGGAGAACCTTGACTACGATGGTCTGTTTGACGACCTGCTCAACGAGTACACGCTCGAGCACGAGCTTATCCGTGTGCGCACCACCAACATGGGCACGCTCTATGAGCTGACCTACAACATTCGCCTGCGCGGAAAAGATATCAGCAAGGACTTCATCGACGCACTGCGCTGCCGCAACGGGAACCTCACCGTCAGCTGTGGCCGTGAAGCCGATCGCGACATGATGTAAAATTACTGGTCAAAGAACCAAAAGCCGCGCTGCGGTGTATATCGTGGCGCGGGCTTTTCAGAGCTGTATTTGGAATAATATGGTAATTCGACAAATTTCGACACATTTTCAAAAAAACATCATACCAACTTGTCGAAATCGCTTGAAATACATACCAATATGCAATATTATGTCAACAAATATTCTTGGTTGTTCGACAAAATTCTGTTGTCGCAAAAGTGTTAACTATGGTAAATTTAATGCGACATGACGGTGGAATCCACTTTTAAAAATACTGAAGTGCTCCGCATATCGCATAACGGGAGGATAAAAATTATGGAAACCAAAACTCGCATTCTTGCAGCAGACTCGAACAAGGACTTTTGCAGGCAGCTCACGGAACTTATCGCCCAGGAGGGCGATATGGAGATCGTGGGTACCGCGTCCGACGGTGTGGAAACGCTTGCCATGCTGTCCGAAGGAAAGCCTGACATTCTTCTGCTCGATCTGGTGCTGCCCAAGCTCGACGGGCTTGAGGTGCTGCGCCGCCTGCCCGAAACAGGCGCAAAGTGCCGCACGATCGTGCTGTCAGGCTTTGTCAACAACAAGGTCATCAGCGACTGCACCAATTACGGCGTCGATTATTTCATGCCGAAGCCCTGCGATGTACCGGCGCTGCTGACAAGGATCAGGCAGCTGGCCGGGCACGAGAACTATTCCACGCCCGCCGCGGGAATAGACTGCCGCGAATCGTCCGTGGCCGCACGCGACGACGCGCAGCTTGAAGCGGTCGTCACGGATATAATCCATGAGATCGGCGTACCCGCGCATATAAAGGGCTATCAATATCTGCGCGAGGCGATCATCCTCACCATCAAGGATATGGACATGATAAATGCCGTGACCAAGGTGCTCTACCCGGAGGTTGCGAAGCGCTACAACACTACTCCCTCGCGCGTCGAGCGCGCGATTCGCCATGCCATCGAGCTCGCATGGAATCGCGGCAAGCTCGAAACCTTAAATAATCTGTTTGGTTATACAATTCAAAATGACAAGGGAAAACCGACCAACAGCGAATTTATCGCAATCATCGCCGACAAGCTGCGTTTGGAACGTAAAGTCGGATAATTTTTTCTTTCTTTCCCGCAAAAGCCCATTGCGCTACATTGCAATGGGTTTTTGACTTTCGAAAAAGGATGAATGAGAAAAGAAAAGAAAAAAGCGCGTAACGAAAAAGAAATTCAGAATTTCATGGGAAATATTGAATAAAAGTGGTATAATATCCTTACAGGGCGAGTACCGTGGCGAGTCCGCGGCAAAGCTGACCCAAGACAAGTAAAAATTTTGGATGGGAGAGGTGTATAATATGGTAACAAAAGAACAGATCGCGCGTATCAACGAGCTTGCAAAAAAGAAGAAGGCAGAAGGTTTAACCGCGGAAGAACAAGCAGAGCAAAAAGTGCTTTATCGGGCATACATCGATGCCTTCAAGGCAAATCTTCGCGCGCAGCTGGAAAACATCGAAATCATCGATGAGGATAAACAGGAAGTCGAAAAGATCGAAGAAGAAGTGGAAGCCTTGGAGGAAACATTGGCGGAAAGCGAGAATAAACTCAAATAATCGCGGAAGCAGCCGAAAAATTTACGATATAAAGCAAGATTTGGGACGAGAAAATGACAAATTTCTCGTCCTTGTGTTTATATACTGTTCTTATCAGCTTAAAAGGGGGAAGTCGCGGCATTGATACAGATACGCGATCAGAAGAAGATGAAAAGACAGATATTCAAAAAACTTTTGCTTGTTTTTTTGATTTTGGCTATGCAGATCATGTTAGTTTCCGGTACCGATCAGAATGCGTTGATTCGAAATCTGGTGGAACAGAGAATTGAGATCATGAATGCGTTTTTTAACGGAACTCTGCTCGAAAAAGACGCGGCGGCCGCTTTGTCCAAGGTGGAGAGCGGCCGCCTGCTTCACGAGGATTTACAGGCGTTTCACGATTATTTTCAAACTGATATCGAGGTTGTTGCATCCTATCATGTTTCTGTTCCGAAGGTGACTTACCGCGATGAAGATGTGATAACCGCGCTCGTACGCGTCAAATGGATCACTTTGGGCGCGCCTACCGAGGAAAACGAACATCCTTTACAGGAAACGATCTCATATTACAGTGTGATTGTTGAAAAAGTCGAAAAATCCTATAAATTAGTGCAGTTTTTTTAGATTCTAATGTTTGAAATCTTGCTTTTTTTGGTATAATAGTTCTGTTAATCATCTTTTTAAAAGATCAGATGGATTCGGAAACTTCGAACCCCAAAACAGACATACCTCATGGTCAGCCACGCTGCCATGCAGAATATAAACAGGATGATAATCAAAGGAGCAAATGTCATGAGAAACGTATACTTAGACTATTCAGCAACGACACCCGTCAAAGAAGAAGTCTTAAAAGAAATGCTGCCGTATTTTACAGAAAAATTCGGCAATCCTTCGAGCTTATATGATACAGGACTGGAAGCGAAAGCTGCCGTCACGCATGCCAGAGAGCAGGTCGCGGCATTGATTCACGCTGATCCGAAGGAAGTCTTTTTTACAGCCGGCGGAACAGAGTCCGACAACTGGGCACTTTTTGGCGCTTGTGATAAATTAAAGGAAAAAGGCAATCATATCATCACAACAAAAATTGAGCATCACGCAATCCTGCACTCCTGCGCTTTCCTCGAAAAGCATGGCTTTGATGTTACCTATGTCGGTATCGACAAAGATGGCAGAGTAAATCTCAAAGAACTGGAGGACGCGATTACAGACAAAACCATCTTAATCAGCGTCATGATGGTCAATAATGAAATCGGAACGATGCAGCCAATCAGGGAAATCGCGAAGATTGCCAAAGCGCATAAAATTCTCTTCCATACCGACGCGGTGCAGGCTCTCGGCAATGTTCCGATCGATGTGAAGGACATGGGAATCGACTTGATGTCGATGTCCTCTCATAAAATTTACGGGCCGAAGGGCGAAGGCGCGCTGT
>ERZ857757.2381-NODE-2381-length-12306-cov-4.128071_pt1 | contig 12306 bp, 13 predicted proteins | sample MGYA00519764_ERZ857757 | MGnify/ENA primary metagenome ERZ857757 (study PRJEB31778, sample SAMEA3449359) | human gut metagenome | biome: human gut; feature: human-associated habitat; material: faeces | place: United Kingdom | collected 2010/2012 ... | reverse complement strand
GTTTGTCAATGGGCTTTAGCTGGCACTGTCGCTGGCCGCATCCGGGATGACGCCGTACTCGTCGGCGTTGACGGGGGCGGCGTAGACGGCGTAGCGCTGGGTGGTGTGGGTCAGGATGCCGAACGGGTAGCAGGTGTACAGGATAATATTTTCCTCCGGCGCATCCATGTCATAGGCGGAGGTATCGTTGGCGTTGGCCACGCGCATATCCGTGATTTCGTAGGTGTAGGTGCCGTAGGCGGTGGTGACGGTAATCATTGCACCGTTCTGGGCATGCTCATCATCGGCGTGATGAACAACCTGCTGACCCTGTTCGGTGTGCCTCCCTTCCTGCGCGAGGCCTGCAAGGGCGTGATCGTGATCGTGGCCGTGCTGCTTCAGAAGAAGGAAGCCGACGCCTGATGGTGTTTTGAAAATCGGAAAGAAAGAGGGCGTTGAAGTATGTTTAACATCGGTGTCATAGGGTGCGGCAAGATCGCACAGGTGCGCCACATCCCCGAATATATGGACCATCCCCAGGCAAACCTGGTCGGGCTGTTCGACCTGAATCCGGAGCGGACCAGGGAGCTTGCCGGGAAGTACGGTGCCAAAGCCTACTCCTCCTGGGAGGAGCTGCTGGCAGATCCCACCATTGACGCAGTGAGCGTCTGCGTGGCCAACAACGCCCACGCGGAGATATCCATCGCCGCCCTGAAGGCAGGGAAGCATGTCCTGTGCGAAAAGCCCATGGCCACCACCTACATCGATTGTGACGGCATGGTGCTGCAGGCGCACAATAGCCATGTCATCCTGCTGGAGGGCATGCGCACCCTGTTCGCCCCCGGCTTCGCCCGGCTGCACCAGCTCATCCCGGAGATCGGCACCCTGCGCCGCGTCACCGCGGGCTACTGCCAGTATTCCAGTCGGTACGATAGCTACCTTTCCGGCGGCCGCCCCAATGCCTTCGACCCCCGCCTGAATAACGCCGCCGTCGCCGATCTCGGTGTCTACTGCATCGCCCCCACCATCGCCATGGCCGGCGAACCCCAAAAGGTCCTCTCCTGCTGCAATAAGCTCGGTGAGTTCGAGGCCCAGGGCGGTGCGCTGGCCCAGTACCCCACCTTCCTGGCGGATTGGCGCTGGAGCAAAATCGCCGATAGCCCCCTCCCCTCCGCCATCGAGGGCGAAAAGGGCGCCATCCTCATCGGCAAATGGGATACCATGTCCCCCCTCACCCTGTGTCTGCGTGGCCAGGAGCCCCGGCCCATCCCCATCGAGGATGAAACCTCCCCCCTCTACGCCGAGCTGGATGCCTTCATCAGCATGATCAAGCGCCGCGGCGGCAATGAGGGCTACCTCTCCATCTCGCTGGCCACCTGCCGCGTGCTGGATGAGATCGCCAAGCAGAATAAGATCACCTTCCGCCAAACCTGCTGGAACATGGTCGTCCACCGGGATGACTGACCCCACGCAAAAAGCTCCCCTTTCGGGGAGCTCTTTTTTTGCCTTATGGCGGGCACCGCACACAAATGCCCGTTCGCTTTAGTTCAGTTTATTTCTTGTGGATGACCGCAGCAGCGCCCAGCAGGGAAACCACCGCCATGGCCGCAGCCACGCCTACAAAGTCATTGGCACCGGTGCCGGGGTTCTTGGTGTTATCGGTGCTGGGGGTGGTGGTGGTGCTACCGCCCTCGCTGGGCACGATGATGGTGATGGTCTCAGGAACAACATTGCCATTGGCGTCCAGTTTCTTGCCATCAACAATGTAGGATTCATCAACGCCCTTTTTGAAAGTACCACCGGAAACAGTAGTAACAGCACCGTTGGATTGCGTAACCTTACCATCAAAGGTACCGCCAGTAATAGTCAGTTGCCCTGCGTTTTGGCCACCATCAGCGTACAGTGTATCAACGGCAATTTCGTTGCCGAAATAGGTAGCAGGACAATAAAATTCGCCACCGTTGATTTCTGCCTTGTTTGCATTGAAAACGACTCGGTTACCTTTGTTGGTAAACCTTCCGCCGCCGATTTTCAGAATACCGCCATCGTCGTTCTTGATGGTGATCTTACCGCCTTCGAAAGTACCGCCATTGATGGTCAGGGCCGGTGCAGCATTGTTGGTTCCTGCGACATAATTCGAACGTTCATTGTTTCCTGTATAGCTCTGATAGCCATTTTCAAACACACTGGAGAAGGTGCCAGTATTGGTAACTGTTACGCCGGGATTTACGGTCATAATACCATGATTGCAGATGGTGTACCAGCTGTTTCCATTAGCATTGTCCTCGCCGGTTTTACCGGTACCTTTTTCTGCGCTACGGGTATAGGTGCCGCCGTTGATGGTAACAGTACCATTGTTATACACTGCGGCTCTACCATGAGAAACATTATCTACAGTGCCGGTTCCCTCAATCGTCAAGGTACCGCCCAAAGCTACCGTAATAGTGTCCATGTCCGCTTCGTTGGTCAGGGTCTTACCATTCAGGTTCAGGGTAACAGTTTTGTCTTTAGGAATAGTGATGCTTGCAGTAATATTATCACCCAGCGTTACTTCGCCACCTTTAGCAACGGCAGCCGTCAGCTCATCTTTGGTTTTCACTACAGTAGCACCCTCCGCCATCGCCATGACGGGCAGCATTACAGCCACCATAAGCAGGGCCAGCGCTATGCTTATTATTTTTTTCACATCAATCGCTCCTTTTTGTTTTTTGTTTTTTGCCCGCAGGGGGGTTCGTGTTTGCACACAAACACGAAAACGCCCCATGGGGCTTCGGACACACCCATTTTAGCACCATTTTGTCCGCAGTACCAGTACCATTGTGCTTTTTTCTGTATATATTTCCCCCTCATTTTTGTGCATCATGCGATATTTGGTGCACATCCTGCAAAAAAAAACGCCCCCGAAAGCTGATGCCTTCGGGGGATTTTCCTAATTTTTCGGTTATTCCTCTACCTTGATGACCTCTACGCCCTTGTAGTAGCCGCAGGCGGGGCATACGCGGTGGGGCAGCTTAAAGGAGCCGCACTGGGTGCAGCGGCACATAGCGGGAGCTTCCAGCTTCCACACATTGCTGCGTCTTTTGTTCTTTCTTGCTTTCGAGCTTTTTCTCTTCGGTACTGCCATCTTGTTTTTCCTCCTACGCTTATTTCACTTTGTTTTTGTCAGAATATCAGTTTTCCAGCAGCCTGCGCAGTACATCCATCCGGGGGTCGCCGCTGTCCTCACGGCAGCCGCACGGGCCCTCGTTCAGGTTCTTGCCGCAGGTCGGGCACAGCCCCCTGCAGTCCTCCCGGCACAGGTAGCGCTGGGGCAGCTCCGGCAGGATGTCGTTGGTAGCAAGCTCCTCGAGCTCTACGCATCCATTCTCGGCCACCAAAAAGGTCTCGTCGTCTTCCCCGTTCACCTCCCGCACCACGGTGTGGCTCACGGTTCGGTCCACGGGCAGCTCCAGCGGAGCCAGGCAGCGGTCGCACAGCACATGCAGTGTAAACCGGTAGGTGCAATCGAGTGTAACTACACCGGCACGGTTCACCGCCTTGGCGGTCACATTTACAGGCGCCGTAAATAGGGGCCGGCCTGCGTGTTTTACGGTTGTCAGGTCCACATCCGCCGTTACCACATCGGCTTCTCCCGGCAGTTCCAGTACACGGTTCAGGTCCAGCTTCACGGTGCCTCTCTCCTTTTCTTCGGGGAGATCCCCGCTGCGTTTAGGGGTCGCCGTCCTTTGGGGTAAAAGGGCGCACTGCTCCCTCCCTTGGACGGACACAAAAATATTATAGGGACTTCGCTCCCCCTTGTCAAGCCTTGGTTTGCATTTTCCCCCGGATTTCCGCGCTTTTTTGCATCAGCGGCACCCCCGGCGGCCATACTTTTGTCAGCTGGGTCACCCGGTGCCGCAGCCGGGCGGCCCGCAGGGCCGGCGGCGTGCCGCCGCCGTGGCGGCCTTCGGCCGCCCAAAGCCGCCCGCTTATTCCCCCCAGCAAAACTACCCTCTCCCTCCGCTTCAAAAAAATTATTTTCCATGCCCAAATGGACCGGCCTCTCTTTCCCGCCCCCCACCTATTCCACCCCGGAGGTGTTTCATGAAACATTCCCATTCCCGCTCCGCCGATTTTTGGCGCACCTTTACCCTCTCGCTGGCCGCGGCCGGTCTCCTTTTCGGATTGGGCTGGCTGCTCATCAGCCACAACGGCCCCCAGGAGGGCCCCCTGCCCGAATCCCCCCTCCTGCCGGATGAAAGCTCCCGGCTCACCGTGCTGGCCCTCGGCGTCAGCCCGGAAAATGAGCTCTCCCTCTGTGCCCTGCTCTCCTTCCAGCCGGATCTCATCGCCGTTCAGGTGGCTGCCCTCCCACCCCAAACCGTTTGGCAGACCGAGGCCGGAGAGGGCACCCTCTCGGCGGCCTGGCAGCAGGGCGGGGCCGCCTACCTGCAGTCGGTCCTCTCCCAGTGGCTGGGCATCTCCATCCACCGCACCATCAGCCAGAACCGCCAGCAGCTTTCCGCCGTCATGGAGCAATTCGGCCCCCTGCCCTACACCCTCCCCCTCTCCCTGGCGGAGGACGCCCCCGGCAGCCGCATCCTGTTCCCGGCTGGGCGCTACTACCTGGATGGCGAAGCCCTGGCCGATCTCATCACCCTGCCTCTCCCCACCGATCCCGCCCGGCAAAGCGACCGCTCCGCCGAGCTGATCAAAGCCCTGGTCCGGCGGCATCTCCCTGCTGTGCTAAGCGAAAGCGGCGAAGAACTGGTGACCCAGCTTCTCATCCACAGCCGCAGCGACCTAACCCTTCTGGATTACCTGGAGCGCCGAACGGCACTGGGCACCCTGGCCCGCCGGGAGGAGATCCCCATTTACTGCGTGTACCTGGATGGCACGGCCGGCCAGGCCGGCTACTACCTCTCGGAGGTCTCCCTCACCTGCCTGCGCGCGGCCTTCCCCGCAGAGTAAAATCCGCCTGCCGGCAGGGCCTGCTTTTCTCCCCTGAAAAGCAGTAAAAGAAATTTTAGACTAAATTTGTAGTCGCCTGTCGGCGTCGCGGAGCCTTTTGAAAAGGCCTTGTTTGCACGGCTATCGCCGAGGTGGCACTTTTGAATCGCCAAAAGTGCCCAAAAGCGACTTGGGGTAAACCCCAAGACCCCGACGCACCGGAACGCCCGCCCGGAACGGCTGCGACGGGGGCCCCCGCAAGGTCGCAAGACCTTGTGGGGAAAGGAGGGCGCACCGCAGCGGGGAGGGCTGCCCGTAGTGTAACGAAGGGTCAGCACGACTTAAGCGGAGGTTGCGCCCGACGCAGCGTGGGCTAAACGGTGCTTATAAGGTGCCGCAGGCGCATCTGCCCCCTCCCAACCTCCCCCGCTTCGGGGGAGGGGAACGCCCTCCATTTTCCTGCAAACCGATAGCCCCGCTAACCATAACCATGGGTCAGCGGCTCATCTTTCGGCGGGTCGCAGTCCCGCGCCCCACCCCCCGCGACCCGCCCCACCCCCCAACCCCCTCCCCAGGGAGGGGGCGCAGATTTATCTCCACACGAAAGGACAACACCCATGTTTAACAGCCTGCTGGCGGAACATAAAACGCCCTTCGGCGCGGTGGCGGCGGGGGAGGAAATGACCCTGCGCTTTACCCTGCCCCAGGGCGATCCCCGCACGCCCTCCCTGCTGCTGTACCGGGCCGGGCAGCCGCAGCCCCTGCTGCATACCCCTCTGTGCCGGCAGGGCGATGCCTTTACCCTGCGGTACACCCCGCAGGAGCCGGGGCTTTATTATTATGGCTTTCGCCTTTCGGATGGCACCCTGCTGCACCGCGCGCCCGATGGCAGCGCCGATTACGGCGAGGGGCAGCTGTGGCAGCTTACCGTCTACGATAAGGCCTACGATATTCCGCAAAAATTCGCCGGGCAGGTAATGTATCAGATCTTCCCGGACCGCTACTATAACAGCGGCAGGGAGAAGACCGGCGTCCCCGCCGACCGGCGGCTGCACCGCGACTGGCAGGAGGAGCCCCAAAGCACCCCCGATGCCGACGGCGTGTTTCGCTGCAATGATTATTTCGGCGGCGATCTCCCCGGCATCACCGAAAAGCTGCCGGAGCTGGCCGCTTTGGGCGTCGGGGTCCTGTATCTCAATCCCATCTTTGAGGCGCACAGCAACCACCGCTACAATACCGCCGACTACCTGCGCATCGACCCGCTGCTGGGCACCGAGCAGGATTTCATCACCCTGTGCCAAAGGGCCCATGAGCACGGCATCAAAATCATCCTGGACGGCGTGTTCAATCACACCGGCAGCGATAGCCTGTACTTCAATAAAGAGGGCCGCTACGGCCCCGGCGGCGCCTACCGCGATCCGCACAGCCCCTACCGCAGCTGGTACTGCTGGAAGGATGCCGCCGCCAATATGTACGAGAGCTGGTGGGGCTTCCAGAGTCTCCCCAAGCTCAACAGCCGGGACGAGAGCTGGCGGGAATTCCTCTGCGGAGAAAACGGCATTGTGCGGCACTGGCTGCGGCTGGGCGCCGATGGCTGGCGGCTGGATGTGGTGGATGAATACCCCGATGAGCTGGTACGCATGATCCGCCAGGCGGCCCGCGCCGAAAAGCCCGATGCCCTCATCATCGGGGAGGTGTGGGAGGACGCCAGCTGCAAGGAAGCCTACGGTGAGCACCGCCAATACCTGATGGGCCATGAGCTGGACAGCGTGATGAATTATCCGCTGCGGCAGGCAATACTGGATTTCCTGCTGCGGGGGGATGGCGCCGCCTTCCGGCTGCGGCTGTGGGAGCTGCTGGAGCACTACCCCCGCCCCTGCTGGGATGTCATGATGAACCTCCTCTCCAGCCACGATGTTCCCCGGGCCATCACCGCGCTGGGCGGCACCCCCATGCAGCACCGGGACCGTGACTGGCAGCGCGCCCACAATACCCTTACGGTGGCGCAGTATTACCGGGGGCGGCAGCTTTTCATGCTGGGCACCCTTATGACCATGACCCTGCCCGGTATGCCCTGCCTCTACTACGGCGATGAAGCCGGTCTGGTGGGCTATGCCGATCCCTTTAACCGGGGCACCTACCCCTGGGGCCGGGAGGACACCGGCCTGCGGGAGTGCATCCGGCAGATGGCCGCCATCCGGAACGGGAACAGTGCCCTTTCCGCCGGCGAACTGGAGCCGCTGGTATGCGCGGCTGGTATGGCCGCCTGGCGCCGCCGGGATGAAATCGGTGAATTTATCATCTGCGTCAATCCCGGGGAGGGGCCGCTGCCCCTGCCCGATGCCGCCAAGTACGGCGAAACGGTATTCACCATCGGGCAGGCGGGGGAGCGCCGGCTGGAGGGCCAGTCGGCAGTCATCCGCCGGATACGATAAAAGGAGCAAAACATGCAGCAAAACGAAAAAAGAACCAAGATCATCCTATGGGCAGTGGTTGCCGCGGCCGTAATAGGCTGCGCCCTGTGGCTGCTGCTGCCCCATGGCGGCACCACCGATTGCACCGCGGAAATATGGATCGACGGCCAAATGGTGCGCGGCATCTATCTGCCGCAGGCGGCGGATGAGGTGATCTCGCTGGCGGAGTATGGCAAGGAGGTGCAGCTGGAGGTAAAAAACCACCGCATCGCCTTTATCAGCAGCGATTGCCCCGATAAGGTCTGCATCCACAATGGCTGGCTGTCCCGGGAAGGGGAGCAGGCCATCTGCCTGCCCAATCGTGTCAGCGTCACCCTTACCGATGGCAGCACCGTCCCGGTGGAGCTGAATTGATCCCGCATTACAGAAAGAAGGCAATATCACATGATGAATATGGAATGGAGCATCCTGCCCGGCTATGCCCGGGAGGAGGAGATCCGGCAGCTTTTTACCGAATACACCAATATGGTGCTGGCGGGGGATCCCGCCTTTGCGGGGTACCTGGCCCGGCAGCACTACGAGGATGAGCTGGCCCACCCCGCCCGCAAATACGCCCCGCCCCACGGCCGGCTGTACCTGGTGTGTACGGGCAGCACGCCGGTGGGCTGCGCCGCGCTCAAGGCGCTGGATGACACCCGCTGCGAGATGAAGCGGCTGTATGTCCGCCCGGAATACCGCGGCCAGGGCATTGCCCGGGCGCTGGTGCACCAGCTGATGCAGGAGGCCCGGGTGGCCGGCTACCGCCAGATGGTACTGGATACTTTCCCCTTCCTGCCGGAGGCCATCACTCTTTATAAGCGGGAGGGCTTCTACGAGATCGAGCGGTACAATGATAACCCCATGCCCGGTTCGGTGTACCTCTGCTGTGAGCTGTAAAGGCCGCTTTGACAGAAAAATCAGATTAAAAATCAAAGCCATAACATAAAAAGCCGCCCCCGGTTGCCCGGGAGCGGCTTTTTGGTATTTTGGTTTGGCTTTTTTAGTTTTGCGGGGAATTGTAGTTTAAGCTAAAATTACTTCAGCTCAACCTTAGCGCCAGCCTCTTCCAGCTTGGCCTTCATCTCCTCAGCCTCAGCCTTGGAGAGACCTTCCTTAACGGTCTTGGGGGCGTTGTCTACCAGTTCCTTGGCTTCCTTCAGGCCCAGGCCGGTGATCTCTTTGACCAGCTTGATGACGCCCATCTTGGAAGCGCCAGCCTCAGCCAGAACAACATCAAACTCGGACTTCTCCTCAGCAGCGGCAGCGCCGGCAGCGGGGCCAGCAACCATAACGGGAGCGGCAGCGGAAACGCCGAACTCCTCTTCGATCGCCTTAACGAGGTCGGCCAGCTCCATAACGGTCAGGCCTTTGATTTCTTCAACAAATTTTGCGATATCAGCCATGATATGAATCCTCCTATTAAATAGATATTTTGTAAGGATGTGCGAAAAACGGTGCGCGGGCAGCTAATTAAGCAGCCTCGCCCTCCTTTTTCTCGCGGATGGCATCCAGAGCCACGGCCAGGCCGCGGATGTTGCCATTGAGCGCCATGCACAGCATGGTGAGCAGCTCCTGCTTGCCGGGCAGCTTGGCCACAGCAATAACGCCTGCCTCGTCCAGCACCTTACCGTCCATATAGCCGGCGCGGATATCGAACTTGTCCTTGTGGGACTCGGCAAACTTGTTCAGGATCTTAGCGGCAGCGATGGGATCCTCGGGGGAATAAGCGAAGGCGCTGGTACCGTACATATGCGCGGTCAGCTCGCCCAGGCCAGCCTCTTCGGCAGCGCGGCGCAGGATGTTATTCTTGATAACAGCGTACTCAACGCCCGCTTCACGCAGCTCGCGGCGCAGCTTGGTGTCATCGGCCACGGTGATGCCGCGGTAATCGACCAGTACGCCGGCAGCGGAATTTTTCATCTTTTCTGCCAGAGCAGCAACCTGCTCCTGTTTCTGTTTCAGAACATTAGCGTTAGGCAAAATGTTTCACCTCCCAAAGTAATATAAGGAAAACTAAAAAAGCTCTTTCCAACATACCTTGGAAAGAGCGATCTTTGTTTCCTTAGCGGGTGAAACCGTTAAAGTCATAGTCAATCGTAGCTCATTTCCTCGGCAGGCCGGTTCAGCAAACCATTTACACGCCAATGCGTGCCTGCTGTCTATGGAACAGCTCTATTATTATAGCGGGTGAGGCACCGCTTGTCAAGGGGAAATTTCCCTTTTCACAGCCATTTCGCGGTCCGTATTCCCGCCAGGCCAAAAATAAAAATCCTCCCCCGCCGTTTGGCAGCAGGGGAGATATTTTTACTTGATGGTCAGCAGCTCCGCCACTTCCTTGCGCTTGGGGGCGCCGGGCTCCTCCGCCGGATAGCCCAGCGGCATCAGGCAGGCTACGCCCATGCCCTCCGGCAGCTCCAGCAGTTCGCGCAGCTTCTCTTCCTCAAAGATGCCCAGCACCACGCTGCCCAGCCCCAGCTCATGGGCTGCCAGCTCAAAGGTCGCTGCCGCAATACCGCAGTCAAAGTTCTGCCAGCGGTCGCCCTTGCTGGTGCTAAAGCTGCCGTCCCGCTCGTAGCCGCAGCGCTTTTCCACATAGGTCATCACCATCAGCACCGGCGCGCCTTTAATGATTCCCTCGTTCCAGGGAATGGTGGTCTCTTCGGCAATGCGGTTCTTCAGCGCTTCATCCTCCACCGCCACATACCGGGCAATCTGGGTGTTCTTCCAGCTGGGGGCCCAGCGGGAAAGCTCCACCAGCTGCTCCAGCACCTCATGGGGTACCTTTTCCTCGGTGAATTTCCGCACACTGCGGCGGGATTTGATGCAATCGATCGTGTTCATGGTGACAACTCCTTTCGTTTATCTATCCCCGCCCCGGCGGGGGCTCATGGCGTCCGGCGGTGAAAACCGGCGCTGGCTGCGTTGTCGGCCCTTGAAAGGCATCAGCCCGCCTTCCGTCGGGCAAGAGCCTTCCCGCGGCCCGCCGCCTTGCCATCCTCCGATTTTCCCTCACCGTCCGGCGCCCCGCCGGCGGCAGGTTTAATTTTCTTCTTTTTCTTTGGCCTTAGCGGATGTATTCTGCTCCCACTCCCGCTTTACCTTCTCCATGTTCTCCCAGTAGGGGTGCAGCTCGCTGTAATCGGGCTGCTCCTTGGCGTCGCCGTCATCGCCTATGGCGGTGCTGGCGTTGCAGCAGATGAGATACAGGGCGCTGAGCACCACCCCGGCAATGGCCTGCCAGCACAGCCCTATCTTCCACAGGGCAATAAGGGCGGCCGCCAACGCCAGGAAATCCAATAGCGGTACCAGGGCACGGGGCTTCCCCAGCAGGCCAAACAGCCCGCCCAGGAGGAACAGCACCCCGCCGGCAATGGCAGTGATGCGCCCCAGCGGATTTTCGGTCAGGCTCATCTGCCACCACAGCCACAGCCCGCCGCACACCATGCACAGCACACACACTGGCCGGAAAAATTGAGGCCAGTTGATGCGGTTTTCTCGCATATCACTCGCCCCTTTCCCTTATCATCATCCGGATGGGCGTGCCGGTCAGATCGTAGGTCTCCCGGATCTGGTTTTCCAGATACCGCTGGTAGCTGAAGTGGAACAGCTCGGCGCTGTTGCAGAAGCAGACGAAGGTGGGCGGCTGGGTGCTTGCCTGCGTCATGTAGTAGATCTTCAGCCGCTTGCCCTTATCGCTGGGCGGCTGCACCCGGGCGGTGGCATAGCTGAGGAGATCGTTCAGGCGCCCGGTGGGGATGCGCAGTTTGGAATTGGCCGCCACCTCGTTGATCAGGGGGAACATTTTATCCACCCGCTGGCCCGTCTTGGCGCTGATGAACAGGAACGGCACATAGCTCATAAAGCTGAAATCAACCTTCAGCTTGTCGGTGTATTCCTTCATGGTGCGGTCGTCCTTTTCCACGGCGTCCCACTTGTTCACGCACACGATGCAGGCCTTGCCCTGCTCATGGGCGTAGCCCGCTATCTTGCTGTCCTGCTCGGAAAAGCCCTCCACCGCATCAATGAGGATAATAGCCACATCGCAGCGGTCCACTGCCATATAGCTGCGCAGCACGCTGTACCGCTCTATGGCGTCCTCTACCTTGGCCTTGCGGCGGATGCCGGCGGTATCAATGAAGATATACTTGCCGTACTCGTTTTCAATGACGGTATCGGTGGCGTCACGGGTGGTGCCGGCAATATCGCTGACGATCACCCGCTCCTCTCCGGCCAGGTAGTTGATGAGCGAGCTTTTGCCCACATTGGGCTTGCCGATCACGGCCACCTTGGTGTATTCCTCTGGGTAGTCGGTGCGGTTCTCCCAGTCTATCTTTTCCATGCAGGCATCCAGCAGGTCGCCGGTGCCGTGCCCGTGGACAGAGGAAACGGGGTACGGGTCGCCCAGCCCCAGGTTATAGAATTCATAAAAATCGGGGGGCACATCACCCAGGCTGTCGCACTTGTTGACGCACAAAACCACCGGCTTGCCGCATTTTTGCAGCATATGGGCAATATCGGCGTCATTGGCGGTCACACCGCTTTTCAGGTCCACCACAAAGATGATCACATCGGCGGCGTCAATGGCGATCTGTGCCTGCATCCTCATTTTGGAAAGCAGCACATCATCGGCCTTCGGCTCAATGCCGCCGGTATCCACCAGCATAAATTCCCGTCCGCACCATTCGCCGGGGGCGTAAATGCGGTCACGGGTCACACCGGGGGTGTCCTCCACAATGGAGAGCCGCTGCCCGGTGAGCTTATTGAACAGGGTGGATTTACCGACATTCGGCCGCCCCACGATGGCAATCAGCGGTTTAGACATATCAGGTCACTTCCTTTCGGTAGGAATTTTCAAAAATCACATTCCGCCTGCGGCGGGGATGGACATGACATAGACTGTTATCGCCTATCGGCGGCGCAAGTTTTATAAAAAACTTAATTAGTA
>ERZ857757.2379-NODE-2379-length-12318-cov-2.987931_pt1 | contig 12318 bp, 10 predicted proteins | sample MGYA00519764_ERZ857757 | MGnify/ENA primary metagenome ERZ857757 (study PRJEB31778, sample SAMEA3449359) | human gut metagenome | biome: human gut; feature: human-associated habitat; material: faeces | place: United Kingdom | collected 2010/2012 ... | reverse complement strand
CATCGAGTTTCTTTACGGTCTTCTGCAGGTCAATGATGTAGATGCCGTTGCGCTCGGTGAAGATGTACTTTGCCATCTTGGGGTTCCAGCGGCGGGTCTGATGACCGAAGTGTACGCCGGCTTCCAGCAGGTGCTTCATAGAAATGACAGCCATGGTTTTCCTCCTTGTTTTTCCACCGCGGGGGTTGAATTTTTTGCCTGCCAACCCGTAAGGGCACAAGCGGCAAACCGCCCGCGTGCGTTATCCGTCCAATTATATCACAGGCATTGAGGCTGCGCAAGCCCTGAAAACGCAAATTTTCCAGTTTTTTGCGCATTTTCCGCCGGAGTGGGGGCGATGACGGGGGAGACTTGTTATTATAGAGGGATAGTGTTATAATGCATACTACACTTATAGCGTCCTGATGCATTAACAGGCGATTTGCTTGGCGAGACGGAGGATAACATGCGAATTCTGGTGGTTGGCGATGGCAAGGTAGGCCATGTGCTGGCAGAGCATCTGACCCGCGAGGGGCATAATGTGGTGATTGTGGATATAGATGAGGAGGCGCTGCAGCGCAGCGAGGATACGCTGGACGTCATGTGCATCCGCGGCAACGGCGCGAACGCGAAAACGCTGATTGACGCGGGCGCGCAGAAGGCGGATATCATCATTGCCGCCACGGCCAGCGATGAAACCAATATGCTCTGCTGCCTGGTGGCCAAGCGTCTGGGTACGCAGTATGCCATCGCGCGCATCCGCGATCCGGAATATAACGAAAGCCTGAATCTGCTGCGCCATGAGCTGGATATCGACATGGCGATCAATCCTGAGCGCGCCACAGCGCAAGAAATCAGCCGCCTGCTGCGCTTCCCATTTGCCAATAATATCGAATCCTTTGCCTGCGGCAGGGTGGAAATGGTGGAGTTCCGCGCGCAGGAGCACGACACGGTGGTCGGCCGCCCGCTGCGCGAAATTGCAGCCAAGGTGCACGGCATTCCACAGGTACTGTACGCCGCGGTGGAGCGCGATGGCAGCGTGATCATTCCGGGCGGCGATTTTGTGATCGAACCGGGCGACCGTGTGCATGTAGCGGCGGATGTGGTGACGATCACGGAGTATTTCCGCTTCCTGGGCAAAAACTCGCTGCGCGTCAAGGATGTGATGATCCTGGGCGGCGGGCGCATTGGCTATTATCTGGCCAAGATGATCGCGCCCATGGGCGTGCATGTCAGCCTGATTGAAATAAACGAAAAGAAGGCCAACCGCCTCAGCGAGGCGTTGCCGGACGTGAATGTGATTTACGGCGACGGCACCGATCAGGAGCTGCTGGAGCAGGAGGGGCTGACGCAGATGGATGCGTTTATCGCCCTGTGCGACCGCGATGAGGAAAACCTGATGACCGGCCTGTTTGCCGCGCGCCAGGGCGTGCCCAAGGTGGTGGTCAAGAATAACCGCGTGGCCTATGCCGATATTATCAGTTCCATGGGCCTGGATAGCATCGTCAGCCCCAAGTCTATCACCTGCGCACATATCCTGCGCTATGTTCGCGCCCGCGTAAACGGCGGCGGAACCAAAATAGAAAAGCTCTATCGACTGATGGACGGCAAGGCCGAAGCGCTGGAATTTGTGGCGCGGCCAAACGATTCCTATATCGGCGTGCCGCTGCGCGAGCTGCATAAGCGCCCCAATACCCTGGTGGCGGTTATCGTGCGCGCCGGCCGGGTGATCGTGCCTTTTGGTAACGATCATATCGAGGCGGGGGACAACGTGGTGATTATCGCCTGCGAGAGCGGCATTGGCGATCTGAACGAGGTTATCCGCAAATGAACAAACGACTGGTGCTCAAAATCCTGGGCGCAACGCTGCTGATTGAGGCGGCTACGATGCTGCCCTCCTATGTGGTGGCGCTGGTATATCATGATCCGGGCGATGGCGAGGCGCTGCTGAAAACCATTTTGATGATGGTGTTTCTGGGGCTGCCGATGTGGTTCCTGGCAAAGCCGCGCGAGAGTAATCTGCGCGCCCGAGAGGGCTTCGTCATCGTGGCGCTGGCCTGGCTGGGGCTGAGCGGATTTGGCGCGCTGCCCTTTGTGTTCAGCGGTTATCTGCCCAATTATATTGACGCGCTGTTTGAGGCCGTATCCGGCTTTACCACCACGGGCGCAACGGTGGTGACCAATTTTGAACATTACCCGCACGGGGTGATGTTCTGGCGCAGCTTTACCCATTGGATTGGCGGCATGGGTGTGCTTGTGCTGACGCTGGCGCTTCTGCCGCAGATGACGGGGCGCACGTCGCACCTGGTGCGCGCGGAAAGCCCCGGCCCGAGCCTGAGCAAGATTGTTCCCAAGATGGGCGATTCAGCCAAGATTCTGTATCTGATCTACGCCGCCTTGACGGCGCTGCAATTTGCGGTGCTGCTGCTGGCGGGGATGAATCCCTACGACGCGGCGATCCATACCTTCGGCACGGCGGGCACGGGCGGCTTCAGCAATTACGGCGCCAGCATCGCGGCCTTCCACAGCCCACTGATCGAGTGGATCATCACGTTTTTCATGGTGCTGTTCGGCATCAATTTCGCGCTGTTTTACCGTGCCATCACGGGGGACTGGCGCGATGCGCTGCGCAGCGAGGAGCTGCACTGGTATCTGGGCATCTATGGAACGGCGACGATTTTTTCCACCATGCTGCTGCCGCGCTATCATGGCTTCTGGGAGGCGCTGCGCTACGGCAGCTTCCAGGTGGCCAGCGTGATGTCCACCACCGGCTATGCCACGGCGGATTTTAACCTCTGGCCCGTGGCGGTCAAAATGGTGCTGCTGCTGGTGATGATTGTGGGCGGTTGCGCGGGCTCCACCGCGGGCGGCATCAAGGTGGTGCGCACAGCATTGCTGTTTAAGCTGGGACGGCGCGAAATTCGCCATACCTTCCAGCCGCGCAAGGTGCAGGTGGTGCGCTTTGAGGGCAAGGGTGTGGAAGAGGGCATGCTGTCGCAGGTGGCGATGTTCTTCTGCGTGTATGTGCTGATGCTGCTTCTGGGTGCGTTCGCCATTTCGCTGGAGGGGCGCTTTGATGTGGAAACCAACCTGACGGCGGCGCTGACGTGCCTGAGCAACGTGGGCCCCGGCCTTGGCGCGGTGGGCCCGGTGGAAAACTTTGCCGGTTACGGCCCCTTTGCCAAGCTTGTGCTGAGCCTGCTGATGCTGGCCGGCAGGCTGGAATTGTTCCCGATTCTGGCGCTGTTCCACCCCGCAATTTGGCGCAAAAGCTGAATGGCCAGGCAGGGAAAAGCATTCGCTTTTTTAATCTCCTTTTAAGAAAATTGCATTTGTATTGGCGCGCCATCTGTGGTATAATTCGCCTGTCGGGCGGAAAACCGCCTGATTGGCGCGCCAAATTGTATGATTCAGCCATCATGCATTGTCAAGCGCCCAGAATTGCGCTACTATCCGTGCGTATACTGAATCAATTTCAAGGAGGGCGCGTATGCCGCCGAGAGGGAGAAATCGTCGTCCGAAGCGCGGACTTTCCGGCGCTTTTATTGTGATGGGCATTATGAGCCTGCTCTATAGCGGGGTATTTCCGCTGTTCCGGCTATTTGATTACGCCGTGCTGGCGCTGGTGATGCTGGGCGCGGGCAAGATCTACCGGGCGGTGGTCAAGAAGATCCATCAGAAAGAAGACGAGGCCGCCGAGGAGGAGGAGCGCCGCGAGCGTCAACGCGAGGAATATGCCCGCAAGCGCCGCGAAGCCGAGGAAAAGCGCAAGGCCGAGCAGGCCAAGGCCACAACCGGCGACGCGGCGGTGGACAGCCTGATCCTGCGCGGGCAGCAGCTGTTGGAGCAGATCCGCAGCGAAAACGATCGCTTGCCCGAGCCTGAAATCAGTGAGCAGATTGATACCATCGAAAGTATCGCCAACCAGATTTTTAAGGCCGTTATCGAGCAGCCCAAGAAGGCTCCGCAGATCCGCCGCTTTATGGATTATTACCTGCCCACCACGCTGAAAATGCTGGTGGCCTTCCGCCGTATGGAGGAGGGCAACGTGACGGGCGAAAGCGCGGACAACGCGCGCCAGCGCATCCGCGAATCGTTGGATATGGTCATCGAAGCCTTTAACAAACAGCTTGCCCGTCTTTATGAGGACGACGCGCTGGATATCACCACGGACATCGATGTGCTGGAAACCATGCTTAAACAGGATGGCCTGATCGACTCGGGCCTGCGCACCCGCACGTCTACCGGAGAGGAGAAATAAACCATGGACGAACAGAAAGTACCCGTTTTGACCCTCAACACCCAGTCCGGCGCGCAGCAGGCGCTGGAGCAGGCTGTGGCGCAGCTGGAGGCCCCCGAAGCCCCCAATGCCGATAACGCCGTTGCCGCCGCGCTGGACGATAATTTCAGCGCTGAGGAGCGCGCCGAGATCGAGCGCTTTGCTGGCACCATCGATGTGACCAACCCCGACCATGTGATGCTCTACGGCGCGGATGCGCAGAAAAAGGTGTCCGAGTTTGCCGACAGCATCCTCAATACCGTCAAGAACACCGATTCAGGCGAGGTGGGGGATATCCTGACCAACCTGATCACCGAGCTCAAGAGCTTTGAAGGCTCTACCCAAAAGCCCAAGGGCTTGCGCGGGCTGTTCTTCAACGCCAAGGCGCAGCTGGCCGCCGTGCAGGCGCGCTACGATGCGGTATCGCAGAATGTCGAGACCATCTCTGCCTCGCTTGAGCAGCATCAGATTCAGCTGCTGAAGGATGTGGCGATGTTCAACCGCCTGTACGAAATGAACCTGACCTACTTTCGCGAGCTGTCCATGTATATCATGGCCGGCGAAATGCGGCTGAAGGAAATCCGAGAGGGCGATCTGGAAAAGCTGCGTGCCAAGGCTGCCGAAACCGGCGACGCGCTGGACGCCCAGGCCGCCAAGGATCTGGCCGATCAGTGCGACCGCTTTGAAAAGAAGCTGCACGATCTTAAGCTCACCCGCCAGGTAGCGCTGCAGATGGCGCCGCAGATTCGCATGCTGCAAAACAACAACGCCCTGCTGGTGGAGCGTATTCAGTCCACCCTGGTCAATACCCTGCCCCTGTGGAAAAACCAGATGGTGCTGGCTATCGGCCTGCATCACTCCCAGCAGGCCATGAAGGCGCAGCGCGCCGTCACGGATGCTACCAACGAGCTGCTCAAAAAGAACGCCGAAACCCTCAAAATGGGCACGCTTGAAACCGCCAAGGAAGCCGAGCGCGGCATTATTGATCTGGAAACGCTGACCAAGACCAATCAGGATCTGATTGATACCATCACCGAGGTACAGCGCATCCAGAAGGAAGGCCGCGATAAGCGCCGCGAGGCCGAAAAGCGCCTGGCCGAGATGGAAGACGAGCTGAAAAAGAAGATGCTGGAAAGCTGAAAGCCTGCTAAAGGAGTAATCGCATGGCCGAGAAAGTGAAAAAAAGCCTGCATCCGGCGATTGCCTGCGCGCTGATGGTGATCATGCTGTGCTGCGCGCTGCTAAACGGCGCCCACAAGGCCTGGACAAAGGAGCAAAACGCGCTTGAGCAGTATCGCGCCGCGGTGCTGGAAAGCGTGCAGGCCCGCGTGGAAACCGCCAATAATCTGCTGACCGTGGCCGGGCGCTATACCGGGGCAAGCGATCCCCTCTATGCCGCCGTGCAGAGCGATCTGCGCTCGATGGAAAACGGAAAAACCACCTTTTCCGTGGTTTCGGTGCAGCAGTTCCATGATGACGCGCAGGCACTGCTGCAGTCCCTTGCCCAGCGGCAGGATGTGCAGGCCGACGGGCGCGATAACATGTATGTTACCCAGATGCTGCCCCAGGCGGTGGATATGTGCCTGAGCAGCGATTCAGCCGTGGCCTATAACGAGGCTGCGGCCAGCTATAATGAGCGGATGCACAGCTTCAGCGGCCTGCTGGCGCGCTGGACGGGTGTAAGCTATGCCGCGCTGTTTAACGACGGCGTGCAGTCTGCCACCAATTAAGGAAAGGAGCGGAAACGCTTGATGAAACGCTGGATTGCCGGGCTGCTTGCGCTGATGCTTCTGCTCCCGGCGGCCGCCCTGGCGGTGTCCTATCCCGTGCAGCGCGGCGCGGTCAACGACGATGCGGGCGTGCTCAGTGAGCAGACGGCTGCGGATATTGGGCAGCTCAATACTGCTGCCCGCAGCGCCGATATCAGCTTTGCGGTGGCCACGCGCCATTTCCTGGGCGGCGCGGACGCGCAAGCCTATTGCGACGGCCTGTTTGAAGCCTGGAAGCTGGATCAGAAAACCGTCCTTGTCCTGCTGGTGATTGGCGAGGAGCGCTATGCCGTCGCCGTCGGCCAGGGCGTGCGCGATATGATCGGGCAGGAGCAGATCAACAGCCTGCTGGCTGCCAAGCTGCGCGCGCCGTATCTGAACGACCGCAACTATGACGGCGCGGTGGGCGATTTTCTGCTGGCGCTGACGGCGCAGGCGGCCAAGAACCGCGGCGTTACGGTAAAGACCAGCGGGCTGTTTGGCTCGGCGCAGGAGAGCGCGTCGGTTACCCAGCCCGCTGTGAGCGATCAAACGAATGACAGCAGCTGGTATAACTGGACGGGCGATTGGTGGAACGGCTTTTTCTCTACCGACGATACCGAGTATTACCAGGCCAGCGATACAGCCGCCTATGCCCGCAAGGAATCCCACTATGAGGATGAGAACACGGGCTTCAGCCTGGGCAAGCTGATCTTCTTTGCCGTGCTCATGATTATTTCCAACCGCCGCAAGGCCAAGGGCAAATCCGGCCTGGGGCTGTTTGGATGGATCGTGGCCGGTAAGGGCCTGAAGGAACTGATGAAGGGCCGCCGCTGAGCGCATGCCTTGGCCCATCACGGCGCATACTGTATACATAAGCTCACAAGGAGAACGCAATGCCCGGACAGGTAACGGTAACTTATTTTCACCATTCTGGCTTTATGGCGGCGGTGGAGGATACGCTGCTGATCTTTGATTACTGGCGCGGCGAAAACAACAACCTCACCGGTGCAACGGCGCTTTCGGAGGCCGATCTGAAGGGCTACAGGCAGGTGCTGTTTTTCGTCACCCATGAGCATCCCGACCACTATGATCAGGTGATCTATGATTTCAAGCACCTGAACTATGTGCACTATATCATCGCCGAGGATATGCCCATGGAAGCCTATGGCGACCGTATAGCTGCGGGCGATCAGCGTACCTATGGAGGCGCGCGCGTGACGGCCTATGGCTCTACCGATTTGGGCGTGTCCTTTTATGTGGAGGTCGGCGGGCTGCACATCTTCCACGCAGGTGATCTGAACCTGTGGCACTGGCGCGAGGAAAGCACCCTGCGGCAGATCACCCAGGCGGAGAACCTGTATTACGCCGCCGTGCAGCCGCTGATCGGCAAGCCTATCGATGTGTGCATGTTCCCGGTGGATCCTCGCATGGGCGGCATGTTCGAGGCCGGGGCCAATCACTTTATCATGACCTGCAAGCCCCGCGTGTTCATCCCCATGCACTGGCAGGGGCGCAGCGAGGTGGCGGCCGATTTTGCCCGCCGCTGCCGCACCAAGTATACCGAGGGGCTGGCGCTGACCAAGCCTCGCGAGCGCGCCGAAATCACCTTTGATAAAAACGCCATCAACATTCATGTTTACCTGGCCGCCGAGCAGCGCGAGGATGTGCTCAAGCGCCGCCGCCGCACTGAGAATGAGGATGTGGTGCAGCGCGCGCTGGACGCCTTTGAAACGGGCGATCCCTTTGCGGAGTCCGACCTGCCGGTGGATCATATTACAGAAAACCAGAAAAAAGCGGAGTAAGCCTTTTGGGCTTGCCGCCGCTTTTTTGAAATGGAGCGTATTTTGAAGCTGACTAAGAACGCGCGCCTGGAATTGACTGTGGAGTCCTTCGGTGCGGAGGGGGAGGGCGTTTGCCGCTATGAGGGCATGGCGGTGTTTGTGCCGCGCGCCCTGCCGGGTGAGCGCATCATCGCGCAGATCACCCGTGTGGAAAAGCGCTATGCTTTTGCCCGTGCGATGGAAATTCTCTCCGCCTCGCCCGACCGCGTAACGCCTGCCTGTCCCTATGCCCGCCAGTGCGGCGGCTGCACCTGCCAGCATATGGCCTATGGTGCGCAGCTGGCGTTTAAGCGCAGTCAGGTAGAAGGCTGCATGCGCCATATCGCCGGGCTTTCCGTGCCCGTGCAGCCCGTGCTTGGCATGCAGGAGCCCTGGCATTACCGCAACAAAATTGCCGTGCCGGTATCGGGCACGGCGGAAAATCCGTTGCTGGGCTATTACGCGCCGCGCAGCCATCGTGTGGTGGATGTGCAGCGCTGCCTGATTGCCCGCGAGGAGGGCAATCAGGTGGTCGCCGCCGTGCGCCGCTGGATGTGCGAAGGGCAAATCGCTCCCTATGATGAAGCCACGCATAAGGGCAATGTGCGCCATGTGATGATGCGCGCCAGCCGTGCGGGCGAGGTGATGGCGGTACTGGTGGTCAACGCCCGCACGCTGCCCCACGAGCGCGAGCTGATTGCCTGCCTGCGCGAGGGCGTGCCCGGCCTGGTATCGGTGTGCGTGTCCGTCAATATGCGGCCTGACAACGTGATCCTGGGCGATTCCTATCGCGTACTCTGGGGGCAGGAACGGCTGCGCGATACGCTGTGCGGCAATACGTTTTTGCTCTCGCCCCTATCGTTTTTCCAGGTGAACCCAGAGCAGACCGAGCGCCTGTACCGCACCGCGCTGGATTTTGCCCAGCTTCGCGGCGACGAAACGGTGGCGGATGTGTACTGCGGCGCGGGCACCATCACCCTGATGCTGGCGCGCCATGCTGCGCGCGTGATTGGCATTGAAATCGTGCCCGACGCTATCCGCGACGCCAAGGAAAACGCGCGGCTGAACGGCGTAGAGAACGCGCAGTTTTATTGCGGCGCGGCTGAGAGCATCCTGCCGGAGTTGGTGCGGCAGGGTCTGCGCCCGGATGTGATTGTGCTGGATCCGCCGCGCAAGGGCGCTGACGAGGCCGTGCTGCGCGCCATCGCCGTGGCTCAGCCAGCGCGCGTGGTGTATATCAGCTGCAATCCTGCCACCCAGGCACGGGACGCGAGAATCCTGTGCGCCATGGGCTATGCTGCCCAGCGCTGCCAGCCGGTGGATATGTTCTGCCAAACGGCGGGGGTGGAAAATGTGATGCTGTTTGAAAGGCAGCAGGCGGCGGAACAGCCCTGATTACCGCAGCGGCACATAGCCTGCCTGCCGCACGGCCAGTTGCCCCGCGTCGCTGATCAGCCAATTGACAAAGGCTTCGGTATTGCTGTCGCCCTTGCGGTAAACGGCGTAATAATTGACCGTATAGGGATAAATGCCTGATTGTAGATTTTCCGTGGTGGGCGCAATGCCGTTGATGGCCAGCACCCGAATACCGCTGCTTTCTACCAGCTTATTTACATAATACAGATAGCTGTAGCCGATTGCGCCGATGCCGTTGTCGTAATTGCCGATCTGCCGTACAGCGGCGTCCATGCCAATGGAGATATAGTTTTCCTCTGCCTGAAGCTCCAGCCCCTGCATCACCATTTCCTCCATGGCGGTCTGGCTGCCGCTGCCGTGCGGGCGCTGATAGGCGTACAGCTTCTGCGATTCGCCGCCAAGCGCTTTCCAGGAGGAGTATTGCCCCGTGTAGATCTGCCGAATCTGCTGCGCAGTCAGGCTGGTTACGGGGTTCTTTTCATTTACCATAAACACAAATGCGTCGTAGCAAAAGGGCACATAAACCAGCTCCACGCCCGCGTCCGCCGCTGCCTGCCGCTCGTCGGCGTTGGGATAGGTAGCCAGCACCAGATCGATAGGGTGCGTATCATCCATCATAACGCCCTGGCTTTTGATAGTGGCAAGCGGATTGGGCTTGCCCTGCGTCAGCCGGTCATAGGCATAGGGCGTGGTGGAGAAATTGACAAAGCCGTTCATGTCGCCTTCCTCCAGACCAAGCCATTGCCGCGCCAGCTCCATGGCCATGGGCACGCACACCGTGCTGCCATCCATGCTGGGATAGGTGCCCCAATCGCCGATATAAAGATTCTCATACCCCGCCAGGGGCTTCTTTTCGCCCAGATGGAAGCTGCCGTCGGTATCCGCCTGCTGCCAGTCCGCGCCCTTGCTGACGGCCTGGTTGATCTGGCTCCAGGAGTTGACGGAAGTCTCCTCCGCACAGGCGGGCAGGACAAGCAGCATGCAGCAGAGCAGCAGACAAAGCAACTGTTTCATCGTTCTTCCTCCTATAATCGGGTTGTATTTCAAGCTTCAAAGCATTCCTGCGGTTTAATGTCCCGAGGAAAGCGTATCCCCGTTGTCGCCGCGATAGATGAAGTCGTCCGTATAGTATTGAGCGTGTCTTGGATTAATGTCCTTATTTATCGTCAAACCATCGGGCAGGGAAACCAGCTCCAGCGATACGCAGCCCCAGAATGCATAATCGCCGATTTCGGTTACGGTCAGCGGAATTGCAATGCACTGCAGCCTGCTGCAGTCCGAAAAGGCGCCGTTGCCGATGGTCTTCAGGCCGATGGGCAGGGAGATGGTTTTCAGATAATCGGTGCCAAAAGCGTAGGGCCAAATATGCTCCACCCCGGCGGGTACATCATAGTGTTCATCCATTCTGCCGCCGGGATAGGCCAGCAGTGTTTTGCCATCCTTGGAGAATAACACGCCGTCAATTGCCTGGTAGAGTGGATGATCCTCGGGGACCTCATAGGCGTCGATTGTGCAATCATAGAAGCTGTACAAAATATCCTGAGCGGGCAGGGTGGATTCAATTCGAAACACATCGAAATGACAATATACAAAAGCATCACTCTCCAATACTTCCAACTGTTCGGGCAGCGTGAAGGCGTTGAAGTGCAGACAAAAGAAGGATTCCCCGCCCATATATCGCAGCGTGGAGGGCAGCGATACCTGATGCGGAGGATGATCGCCAAACATCATATCCTCAAAGCGCGGGCCATTTTCTAAGAATTTTGGCTTAGTTTTCACAAATTCTCTCGAGATAGGATCCCAGGTGGAATGGCTGGCCTGGCTCAGCGCCGTAACGCCCTCAAATATAATGAGCGTGTCATCCTGCACTTCGGCATATTGATCGTAGCCCCAGGCTTCCCAGTCCGCCCGCCAGTCATAAGGGGGATCATCGTCTTCTTCCCCCAGCGCGGCAGGGCAAAGCAAAACGAGCGCAAGCAGCAATAGAAGAATTCGCTTCATCCTGATTCCTCCCGGAGATTTCGTATCGTAAAATAAACTTTATGGCGGCATTTGCTTCCATCAATGATTGTAGCATGGAAGGAAAACAAAAGCAATACGACCGATTGTAAATTCACCCTTGCCCTGATTGTAAATTCACCCTTGCCCAAATTCGGCGCAGGATGTATGATAACAAAGGGGAACGGTGCTGCCGCTTCCCCGCAAGCGATAGTCATCCGAAAGGAGCAACGGAAATGACCTTACAGGAACGGTTTCTGCGCTATGTAAAGATCAATACAACCAGCGATGAAAACGGCCAGGGCTGCCCTTCTGCGGCCTGCGAATGGGAGCTGGCCAGGCTGCTGGCTGACGAAATGCGCGCGATGGGGGTGTCCAATGTCCGCCTGGATGCGCATGCCTATGTGTATGGCGAAATCCCCGCCAATTGTGAGCACGCGCCCGCCATCGGCCTGATCGCCCACATGGATACGGTGGACGCGGTGCCCGGCCGTGCCTTTCATCCCCGCGTGGTGGAATATCAGGGCGGCGATATCTGCCTGAATGCTGAAAAGGGCATTGTGCTGAGCGAAAAGGACTTTCCTGAGCTTTCTCAGCGCCGCGGCAAGCACCTGATCGTCACCGACGGCACCACCGTGCTGGGGGCGGACGATAAGGCTGGCGTGGCCGAAATTATGACGCTGTGCGAGCGCGTGCTGCAGGACGGCAGCATCCGCCATGGCAAAATCTGCATCGGCTTTACGCCCGATGAGGAAATCGGCAGCGGCGCGGATCTGTTTGACGTGCCCGCCTTCGGCGCGGACTTTGCCTATACTGTGGATGGCGGCGAAATCAACGAGCTGGAATATGAAAACTTCAACGCCGCATCGGCCAAGGTGACGGTGCATGGGTGCAACATACATCCCGGCTCCGCCAAGAACCGCATGAAGCATGCCGCGCGCATCGCCATGGAGTTTAACGCCATGCTGCCTGTGCAGGAAAAGCCGGAATATACCGAGGGCTACGAGGGCTTCTACCACCTGACCGCCATCCGCGGCGACGAGGAAAACGCCGAGGCGGGCTATATCCTGCGCGA
>ERZ857757.2375-NODE-2375-length-12327-cov-2.558670_pt1 | contig 12327 bp, 25 predicted proteins | sample MGYA00519764_ERZ857757 | MGnify/ENA primary metagenome ERZ857757 (study PRJEB31778, sample SAMEA3449359) | human gut metagenome | biome: human gut; feature: human-associated habitat; material: faeces | place: United Kingdom | collected 2010/2012 ... | reverse complement strand
AATAGAGAGGAGTACGACAGGAAAAACAAAGAGCAGAAGAGATAACAATTACAATCTAAGATACAAGCGAGATGCAGCCTGAGATATCATACTGAAGGGCTTCTTGGTCGGAGCCTCTAACGAGAATTCAAGCAGTCCACTCCCACCTGTCGTCGGATTCTTCTTTCCGTAAATGTAGTAGATGACAACAGCAGCCACAATCAGCACCACCAGCAGAAAGATTAAACCCATGATGATCTTGTCCGTCATCATACGAACGAGATACGCTCGAATCAACTACAGTCACAGAACGGAAGAGTGCCCACCTGATCCGACCTCTTCAACTGGTTGTCGATATCCATCACGTCTCCCTTCATTCCGCCAATCTGGTCGGTCTGATGAGCTAACGTATCCGTTGTCGCCAGCGCAACCTGCTTCGTTTCCTGAAGCAACATCATCGTGTTCTTGGCTGCCTCAATCGTCTTTCCTTGCGTCTGCCTATCACCCCTTCACCAAGGATACCTGGAGTGCATGCTGAATCAGCATATCGCCGCCTTCCACTCCCTCATCCTCTATGCGTCACAAAACCTCATCACCCCAACTGCGTCCTCCAAAGAGATCCTTCCGCTCCATCGACTGGAACTGAAACTTCAAGTCCGACTGCAAAACTTTGATTCGTTCCGAAAAGGCTGTCTTCTTCTGGTCCATTATGCTTCCCATTCACAATTTCCCACGTTAATATAGTTTATCTGCTGCTCACGCGGCAGCTTCTTGATTTGAATCGAGAGAGCATCGAGATTATCCTTCGCTTCGTTCATCTAGGCATGTTTCATGCAAATACAATGTCTACCAGTCTCTTGGCGTCCGCCAACAGCATGCGCTTCTCATCCGTCGTCGTATCCTCCGTAATCTGTCGGTAGCTGTGTTCCGCCTTCGACAGCACGTCATCGACATCGTTCACCCAACCATCCACAGCGGCCATTCTCTTGACTGGATTTGCAGTGAAAATGAAAACCAAATCCCACAAACCGTTTTTGCTTTATCCCTTTTCTCCTAAACAAACAAGTCACTCTCGATCCTCAGAAAAAGATAGCCTCACACTGCGCAATTGTATCGAACGGTCCCTTCACCGTATGGCCGATAGTGCGCGGATCGCTGAAAATCTCATAATCGTTGCCACCCTATCACTCATTCAATTGCAATGTACTCACAGGCATCGTCTTGTCTCCGAAGAAATGGATCTCGTCGTAATCCTTCAGGAACTGCAAGCAGTACGTCTTGTCCCATCCCTTGGGGACCACATCAAAGGAAATCTGGCCTCCAATCAAATACACAAAGTTGAAGTCCGCAAACTCCTTCTCCAGCACCTCCACCATCTTCTCTCTCACATGGTGTTCCTTGTCGTAAATGCCGAAAGCATCACGCTCCTTCTGAGAACAATTGCGACCCACAGGGCAGATGTTGATCATTCCCGAGCGGAACTCAATGAACGTTCCGCGCTTCACAGGAATATCGAGTTCACTAAGGTAGCGGAGGCAGAAGTTGATGAACTTGTTCAGCTTCTCATCCGAGTACACGTCCGTAAGGAGCTAAGTCAGAAGTGGAAGCAACTTCCTACCGTCTCGTGGAACTTCAGGCCATTGTGATAGGACGACAGTCCGTTCTGTGAAAACACATATGTGAGCTCGTTGGTAACTATATGTGACGAAAAGGACGCAATCTCACTGTTATCGCCCAGCTGCTCTTGCTGCTTCGACAGGTCGGATCCTCCCACAATACCGACATCCACTTTCTCCTTCAAACGCTTCAAGAACTCTTTCATCTCGGGAGGAGCCACCTACCATTCATCACTCTCAGTTATTCTACTTTTCGACTCTCCGAAAGCGTACCGTCCACATCAAATAGCGCGAGAACCTTCTTGGGCTTTGATTCCATTCTGTAACAAAAAAGTGAATTAGGGAAACGTGGATACCGTTGATGCAACAAACACTCAAGCACTAGGCGTCCGGATGAATCTCATCGATGCACTCCCATGACCCCTACAACTCACTCTCCCCAATCACAGAGACATCGAACTTCCGTTTCCACATGCGCACCGTATTATCGTTGCCACTGGAAGCCAGGATCGTTCCCATCATGTTCCACTGAATCCTCCACACCTAGGTTTCATTCACTCATCGCTCCTACATCCCGTCCATGGTCCCGCAGACACGCCGTCATCGTCTTTCCCGTGGACCGGATCTCGTAGATGCGAATGCAGCCGTCCTACATCAAAGCCGATCCTGACGATTACCGAGCTGGCAGTAGCAACCGTTTCGTAATCGCGACCAAAGTTGGGACTCCACGCAACGTTGCGAATGGTGCCGCAGTTTTCCGAAACAACCCACTTCTTCTCCCACTGGCGTGTAGCGGGGTCCTGCTCCCAAATCTGCGCGTCGTCCTCGGTTCCGATTATCATACTCACCACGTGATTCCGCGATTTGCACCAAGACAGACAGTTCGCCTGCTTGTTCAGGAGGAAGCTCGATTCCTTCTGCCAGCTCCACAGCTGGAACACGTCCTGTGGCCTATATATGTTCACGGATCCATCCTTAAAGCAAATGGCCTGCATGTTACACCCCTCTGGATACGATACAATGTTCAGACCCATAAAACTGGGGCTGAATGCGATATCATTAGGAGACGGACTCGGTAATGTGAATGGACACTTCATCGTCCACATTTTCTGTTTGTCCTCGCCCACAATCTCCTGGAAGATCGCAACGTTATCGTTGTGCAGGCATGCGGCAAACAGATGTCCAAATGACGGGTGCGCCCAGTCCACCCGATTGATCAGCGACGAATGCGCCTTTATTTCGTTCTGCAATTTCCATTCCTTGTTACTGAGATTCCATATCCGGATATATCCATCCGCAGAGGCCGAAACGAGACGCTTCCCGTAATAGTCAAAAGCAATGTCGCTGATGAACTCCCGATGGCCAGAGTGGATGTGCTGTGTCTCTTCCTATGGAGAGTCGAAATAAACCAGTCCTACCATCACGAATCTGATTGCCAACAAACACAAGTAACTATGCAATTTGAAGACCCATCCTTCTGCAGCAAATCCTAAAGTGATCGGGAAGTGGAGCCACAATCTACATTACAAGAAATGCGTAGCAATACCTCCACTCGCTTTCCGTTTATCCGAACTTCCATCCGCTGACAGTGGAGGAACAGCTCCTGTCTCCTGAAGTCCGTCCTCATTCTCTTCCTCGTAAGCAACTGCGTCTCCTTGGATCCGTATTTTTCATCTCCCAGCAATTCCACTCCCAGTGCGTCTTTCAGGTGAACGCGGATCTACATGAGAGCCAATCCACAAAACTCACTTGGTGCGTCTTTCCCGTGTATAGACGGCATCGCAATAGATATCCCTTTCCCTTGTTGTCAACTACGCGATATCTGAAGTGATTTCATTCCTCCATCGCTACCCCGTAACTGCTGGATACTCTTCCGATCCGATCACATGCTGTGGAAACGAATTCGACGGAAGTGAGCGAATACTGATGTCCTGCGCACGATAGAGACATCCTGTGTAGTCTTGCGTCTGTCATGTTAGATGATCACTACTATTACGCGTCGCATGTCCGAAAGAATGATTCCGGATGAGGGAAATGCCGAATTGGCGACACCCACCGCCATGTACTCTTTGGTAACAAGCCCGCAGACCAGTTCGTGACTTAGCTTTCTGGCCGTTTCTCGATCCTTTGCCACCATCAGAACACCGGAAGTACCCTTGAGATGACGCATCGAATGGAATGGTACACGATCCAACCGGTGAACAGGATACAACAACTGTGACGGATGAAGGGATTGAAGCAGTTGAAGGACGGATGGCGATTTCCCCTCCGGCTACCATTCAGAGACTCCAATACTCATACTTGGCAACACAAACCCGAAGGCTTGTTCACAACAACACAATGATCGTCTTCGTAGAGAATTTGGGACGCTAATTCCTTCGTTTGCGATGGTATGGTCGTGGAAGCGGTTTGTTCAAATCCCTTCTCCACCTTTTCGAAATAGTCTGGAATATGAATATCGCATGCATATTGGAAATGGTCGCCCGGTTTGCAGCGCAATCCAGAAATGATACACAAATATTGATTCTACTTGTTGTCCTCCTTGTACATGAGGTACACTTTCCGATTTCGCAATTCCCGCTGAATCATCGAGTAAGGCACCTTTATCGAAATCACCAACCACTTCTACTCTCGGGTACTTGTCCATAATGAACTTGTCCACACGCGTATTCACATACTCCTCACCGACTGCGAAGGTGAGTGGACGATAATGCGTCCAGAGTGTGGCATCCAGTCTGCGAATGCCCCGTGCAAGCATGGCCATTGACCAAGCACAATCTGATTCTCATCATCTTCTCATGGAGTGGCCGTCCCTTACAGCGGATGCTGCTTACAATGAAATTGATGGACTGAATGTAAATTGATGACAAACCGTGGCTCCGTAGATTGACCTGGATTCCGTTGTTTCCTGCAGAAGTAGTATCAGTGATATGGAGGAGGCGAAGCGAAAGCTAGTATTCCTGTGTGTGGATTGATATGCATCAGGTGGAACAGTGTATGAGTCAGTATCGGCAGTTGGAAACGATGATACATTCGATTCCCGGTCAGAAGGGTTTGTTCCTAGTGTGTTACGTAGTTGCGCTATGCTTCCTACCTACAACACGAATTGTCAGTTCAGGAGGATCCCAATATTGTTCGGACGATTCAGACGAGATTGATCGATCTTCGGAGGCAACTGGAATTAGGCTATACAGAAAATGTACGAGTTTTGTGCTTGTTCTATATAGACATATACACAATCCAAGGAGGACCGCGAGCGTCTCGACTCGATCACTTTATCTATTGATCATAGCAATGGAGAACGTGGTGCGTGCATCAATGTCTTGTGTGCACTTCGGGGAAGTAGGTTATGGACTCCGCTAACCAACCAGCCACACTGGCGCTACCGCTCGATCCTGTCGAACTCTCTGCAATTCCCGTACCATCGACACTTCAAATTCGGAAAGATCTCCAGCGCGAGTCTCTGCGAGTGAATGGTTTGCTCTGCAACAGCGCTAGCGGGTTTGTTTCCTTCCTCTTCCTCATCTGTAGTCTTTCCAATGTGCGCAAAACGCTCTTCGATGTGATCGGCACCTATGTGACCATCGATGATGCGACGGATGTCAGGAATCCGGATGCTTCGAAATCAGTCGATGGAATGCAATCCACTTGCACTAATTCTTCTGATACCACACTCCCCATCGACCAGATCCTTGAGAGCATCAGCAGAACGCGCATTGGAGAATACTGCTACAATCTCCTTCGTACGACCAACATCCGTTCATCACTAGTGCGATGTTTTCCCCTACAATCATCAGCGTTGATCCTGAAAGTGGACAATACGGAGAGCATACCGATTGATTTAAATCTGAATTGTGCACTGTTTAAGGAGGGTAACGAATGGAAGTGGGGATTGTGCACCGCCTCCACCTTTGTGTTCTCCTACTCTGTCGTTGAAGCTGATCCATCTCATTCTAAGATCATCGACATCAACGACGTCACAAACCAGCATGAAGATGTGCTCCATCTCCATCTCACCTGCCAAACAACGCACCACTACGGGCTGGAGGAGTTCTCCGGAAGCGAGTCGCCGGAGAGCGGTATCGTAACCCTTCAGTTTGAATACGGGTGTTTGTTCACAATAATGTTGAGTCGGAGTCTACTGCGAAATTCCGTTCCTCGAACTGCTCTGAGGTGCTATGTGACGTCGAACGCTCCTCGCTTGAGTATGCTAGACGAATGGCCGGGGTGAGGTTTCCTTTCCATTTTATAAGCGCAGAACACCCAAATTGAAGCCCGCAAGCGATCTGAAGAAACCCGAAACAATGGTGACGAAGCTTCCCTCCGGATTGACCGTGGCGACTCGTGAAACGTACGCTCCTGTAGCGAATTTGTCGTCTTATTGAGGATAGGTGAGTTCGATTGGCGTTTTCGTCGGTTCGGGAAGTGCAAACGAAGAGGGTTTGGTTTGTCTTGTTTGAATGATTTTCCAGTGAACGAGTATGGAAGTGCCTATATCATGGAGAAAATGGCATTCAAGTCCACCGAGAACACAACGCGCGACAAGATGGTCAAGTAACCGTTCCGCCTCCCTCCCATTCGTCAGAGATCTAGAAGACATCGGCGCCAACCTGATCACCCGGAGTGGTCGCGACAGCATCATCTACATTGCGGACATTCTTCGCGGCAACGTCGAGAAGTGCGTGAACATGTTCGCAGACACCATTCTGCACCCGCGGTTGCTGGACGAGGAGATTCAGGAGTGCAACGTGCCCTCGTTTCCTCTCCGTAACCCTCAGAACATCCTCGATTACGAAAACGAAGACCACATGATGAAGCGCGACTACTCGCTGCTGTCGATGGATGTACCGATCTCCTCTTCTCTCCTTCCCAGTACATCCACTCGGCAATGTACGGCGCAAACACCCCATTCGGTCACCCACTGCGCATGCACAACCCCTCACTGTACCTCCTGTTTCCCCCTGCGACGTAGCGACCACTCCATCCTCCGCGGCTTCTGGCAGAAGCACTTCACGCCAAGCAACCTCTGCATCGTCGGCATCGGCGTGCAGCACCAGCGCTTCGTGGACCTTGTTTCGCGTGCTTTCACCTTCCCTGCGACTCCTACGGCTTCTGCAACTGCTACCGCTTCGATGAGTTCTATGAACTCTACGAGTGTCCTACGCGGCGGTTTCAGTCACGGTTCGGAGAGTGCGATGGACATGGCGATGGTGTGTCTGGGCCTCCACTGCGACGGCTGGACCTCGAAGCGTATGGTCATCCATCGACGCTCATCTGAAGACATGGTCGCGTACAGTCTCCTGCAGACGTTGCTGGGCGGCGGCAGCATGTTCAGCGCAGGCGGCCCCGGCAAGGGCATGTATAGCCGGCTGTACACCGTAGGCGTGGTCGCAGAGGGTGAGGAAAGGACGTGATGAACCTCTATGGCTGGTTCGAGTCGTGCAACCTGCAGCTGTTTATGTACCGCACGCAGGGACTCGTCACCATGCAGGCGCTGGTGCCGCTGACGTATGTCGCGCCCACCACCAAGATCCTCTGCGATCACGTGCGCAGACTGGTCGGTGGGAGTAGTTGGGAAGTGTGATCTAGCGGAGCCTGCGGCCGACGAGGAGTTCCAGCGTGCGAAGAACCAGCTCAAATCGATGGTCTTCATGAACCTCGAGTCGCGGTCCATCTACTGCGAGGAGATCGGACAGCAGATGCTCTCCTACGGACACCACAAGCCGCCAGAAGAGTGGGCCCGGGAGATTGATGCGCTTACGAAGCAAGATCTCATGCAGGCGGTCGCCGAGACCCTCCAGAGCCCCATCTGCTACTCCGTGTTCGGAAAGGACGTCGATAAGGAACTGAACAATCTCCCGCCCGTGGACGGAATCACTTCCTACTTGAAGATGCCGTATAAGGGGTGCCTTGTTTGTTGCCATCAGAATTGTCTTCACGTTCGTTTCGTTATTGGTTTAGTTCCATGTCCGACAGTGAGAGCAGTGATTTGATCGACAGTGAGGCGGGTCTGGAAGAGAATGAGGACGAGCAGCTGCTTTCCTCAAATTCCGAAGACCAACCAACGGAAGAGAGCGAGAGAGAAGTGGAGACGGAGGAGAATGAGGAGGAGACCAGTGAGGACGACGAGGACGAGGAGGAAGAGACCAGTGACGAGGAAGAGAAGAAGCTAACGCAGGACGAGTTGAAACGTCTGTATCTGGACGATTTCTCCTCCGATGATGAGGTGAGTGGGCAGCAAAGGAGAGTCATTCGCAGGAGGCAGGAAACACCATCGGTAACATACCCGTGAAGTGGTACGACAAGTATGATCACATTGGGTACGACTTGAATGGCGAAAAGATTATGCGTCCGAAGTCTCTGGACGCGATCGATAAGTACATCCAGTCGCACGACAAGAACGAGAGGTGGGTCGCATGGAGCGCGTTTGAACTAGATGGACGATCTACGACGAGAAGGAGGGAAAGGAGATTCATCTGTCGCCGCGCCAGATCGCCCTTATCCGCAACATCCAGAATCACCACTACGCGGAGCCGGGCTACAACGACGAGACGGAGTACATTCCCTACTTCTCGGGCGAGGTGAGCGAGCTTCCCTGGTCGGCCCCGAACCCGGTGAAGTCCTCCTTCATCCCCTCGAAGTGGGAGCGGCGCGAGGTGGCGAAGATCGTGAAGCGGATCCGCGAAGGCCGCTACAAGCCCCGTAACTCCTCCCTCTTCCCCTCACTCCCAGACGAGAAGACCGAACGACCTCTCTACGAGATGTGGGAGGAAGACGGAGCCGAGCGCGCCAACGCCCCCGCCGCACTACAGGCGCCGAAGCTGCCGCTCCCCAGTGGTCTCTTCCTCTCCCCTTCACCGTAGCCCACAGCGAGTCCTACAACCCGCCCGAGGAGTATCTCCTCTCCGACGCCGAGAAACGCGCCTGGGAGACCGCCGACCCCGCCGACCGTGAAACCAACTACCTCCCCGCCAAGTTCGCCTGCCTCCGACGCGTCCCGCTCTACCCCGCGGGAGTCCGCGAGCGCTACGAACGCTGTCTCGACCTCTATCTGGCGCCGCGCTCGCTGAAGCGCAAGCTGACGCTCGACCGAAACGCCCTGCTGCCCCAGCTGCCGAGTTTGTCGGAGCTGCGCCCCTTCCCTACGACGCAGACGGCGCAATTGGCGCAAATGGCGCAACGGGTGCGTGCGGTGGCGGTGGACGCGAGTGGCTACTATGTGGCGATAGGCGACGAGGGGGAGGGTGGGACCCAGGGGGTCGTGAAACCTAGTGTGTGTGGTGGAGCTGATCACGGGTCGCGTGATGAAACGGTTCGCGGTGCCGGGTGGCGTTTCGTTGTTGCGTTGGAATCCGTCGGTGGCGCTGGGAGACGTGTTGGCGGTGGTGAGCGGAAATCGGGTGTATTTTGTGGATACGGAGATGAGTGGGAACGAGGAGACGCATCGTCGGTGTGTGGAATTGTTGCGCAGCGTGCGACGTGTGGGAGAGGAGGAGGAGTGTGAGTGTAGGAGGGTGAGCGCGAGGAGGTGCGTGGCGTGCGATGGCTGGTGAATGGGGATGAGGGTGATGATGAGAAGGTGAGGGTTATGAATGATGGTGATATACAGGTAAAGGATATGTTGAAGGATCATGTTATTCAGGTAACCAATATCCCTGTGAGTGATAATCAGGTACCCTCTCTCTCCCATAATAACTCCCAGACCACCGACACAACCACTCCCGCCGACAACACGAAGGCACCCTCTCTCTCCCATAATAACTCCCAGCCCGCCTCTCCCTTCCTCGGTCCCTCGAACCTGCTCACGCTCGAACACACGAGTCCCGTGAAGGACCTCGCGTGGCACCCCAAGTCTCTCCTCTCCCCCTCCCTTACCCAGAGGAGACTACGTCTGCGTGAACGCCAGCGACTCCTCTTCCTCGCTCGTCACCATCCACCAGCTCAGCAAGGGCCGCTCGCAGATCCCCGTCGCCAAACTCAAGGGACTCGTGCAGCGCGTGCTCTTCAGCCCCGCCGCGCAGCCGCTGCTCTTCGTCGCCACGCAGACCGAGGTGAAGGTCTACAACCTCGTCAAACAGACCCTCGTTAACAAGCTGAAAACGGGCGTCAAGTGGGTCTCCTCCATGGATGTCCATCCCTCCGGAGACAATGTCGTCGTCGGCTCCTACGACTGCAGACTCTCCTGGTTCGATCTCGACCTTTCTTCCACGCCCTTTAAAACACTACGATATCACAAGAAAGCCATTCGCAGGGTCCAATTCCATCCCACCTATCCCCTCATGAGCACTTGTTCCGATGATGGCACCGTTCACATCTTCCACACCACGGTGTACAAGTAGAGATCGAAAGGAACTGTCACGTAGCGATTTCGTGCACAATGCGTTGATCATCCCGCTGAAGGTACTGAGAGGACATGTCGTCAAGGATGATCTGGGAGTGATGGACACGCAGTTCCACCCAACCCAGGTAGGTGCAAGGGGTGATTGTCACGAACAGCCCTGGATTATCACGGCGGGAGCGGATGGCTCGGTGCGTCTCTTCATCAATATTCCGTAATTCTTTTATCACACATGTTTGTTTTCCAGTCGTGAGTGTGATTTGAAAGACCATCGTGTGGGTTTCCACGTTTCCACGATTAATCGAGAGAGCAAATCTCTGTCCCGACACAACCATGAGCAAAGCTATTGATGACCCCATCATCATTTCGGTTCCTTCTGACTATATCCAGGAGAGCCGTATTCGCAGCGCGATTGCCAGCAGCGCCAACGACTATTGCTGTGGGTGCAATCACATTGTGTAATCCAATAGCCATGTACACGTTTCCGATTCCCAACTTGGGAGAATGCACTCTGGAGATGTTGATGGTAGGCGATTTGCGTTGTTGGGAGTGTGCTCATGTTGTAGCATCTGAATGATGAGATGCAGAAGGTGGATTCGTTGACGCGCAGCTTGGTGGAGAAGATCGCCAAGACGTATCACGATATGAAGCAGGAGGGTTCGGACGCAAAGCTGACGGTCGACGGAAAGAGCATGAAGGAGTACCTGTGTGAGTTCCACTGGGACTCGGAGCGTTTCCCCGAGAAGAACGCCATCAGCGAGCACAAGAATCTAATTCAGCAGGTGAGGGGTGGCGGGAGCGACTGAGAGACAGGATGGCAAGCGCATCGAGGGCGAGCTGAAGAAGATGATGCAGAAGTACCAGGACGTGCACACGAATCTGGTGTCGATGAAGCGCAAGCGTGGGTGGGTGTTGGAGTTGTGTGTGAGAGTAGAGCGAACATTCTGAGCGCTCCGCTGACGAGCATTCTGAAGGAGGAGGAGGTGATGAAGACGACGAAGGGCGCCTCGCTGCGTGACATCTTCGTGGAGACGGACTACCTGCAGACGGTGGTGATCATCGTGAGCAGCAACCAAGAGAAGGAGTTCCTCCACGGCTACCAGTTGCTTGCTGCGACGGCGGTGACGCCGGCCGTGGTCCCTGGCAGCGCTCGCAAGCTGCTGGTGGACGCGGAGGGCTACGTGGTTTACTCGGTGGTGATTCTGAAGAAGTACCTGTCGGAGCTGCAGCACGCGTGTCGCGAGAATCGCTTCACGCTGCGTACGTTCAGTGTTTCGGAGCTGGAGAAGGTGGACGCTGCGGACGACAGCGAGGAGGTGAAGCTGGCGCAGTACGAGGCGGAGGAGAAGAAGCTGAAGGTGGGGATGCGGTGAGAGGGTGAGAAACAGGCGGAGCTGCTTCAGTGGTGTCGTCCGAACTACGCGGAGCTGGCTGCGGACTGGGTGCATCTGAAGGCGCTGCGTGTGGTGGTGGAGAGCATGCTGCGTTACGGACTGCGTGTGAAGAACTACAGCTTCATCGTGTTCGTAGGCGTGGGAGAGGCGTGGGACGTAGCCGAAGGTGAAGACGGTGGGAAAGATGTTCGCGGCGCTGGAGGAGTAGGCGAGGAGAGAGAGTGGGATGTAGACTGTTTAAGACGCTGGGAGGCGACGTGAACGCGTATGGCGCTCAGAATGAGGACAATCTGTTGCTCAGCTCGCTGGGAAGCAATGACTCCACGAACTACAGTTACGCGTGTGTGGGCGTGGAGAAGATTATGTGCTAATGTATTTAGGAAGTGTTTGTTAGTGGAAATGCGAGTTGGAGTGGGATTAGTAAAGAATTGTTAAAGCAAGTCATTATGACTCAGTTATTTCTTTATGCATGGGAAAATTCACTGACAGATTTATAGAAGAAACAGAGGACGAACCCGTGAATGGTCGCTGCTTTGTACATTTGTCTGATCACTGCTTTAGTTACGTGATGAACGTGAACATGGTGGATGGAAAACGAGAAGGAATAGCGATTATCAGCCTCAAAGGTAAAAAACACTGGAAACTAGAGTACAGGAATGGAGAGCTGAATGGAATGGTTGAGAGATACTGTCGAAACGGAAGGGTTGTCTTACGAGGTCATTGCAGGAATGGAGTAGAAGTGGGATTGTTTAAAGAGTATGGACTTGATGGAAACATCGTTTGGAGGGGATACTATCGGAATGGAGAACGGTACTCTAAAGTGATCAAGAGTGTGACAAGGATAGGATTCTATGAAGAGCGGAGGGTGAGCGATAACCAATTGTTGAGTATCGCTGAATATGATGAGGCGTTGAAAGACAAGAATGGTCATTGCATTGAGTATGACGATGGAGGAGTGTATACACAGTGGTTATATAAGAATGGAGTGAAGATAAGGCCC
>ERZ857757.2374-NODE-2374-length-12329-cov-2.981017_pt1 | contig 12329 bp, 7 predicted proteins | sample MGYA00519764_ERZ857757 | MGnify/ENA primary metagenome ERZ857757 (study PRJEB31778, sample SAMEA3449359) | human gut metagenome | biome: human gut; feature: human-associated habitat; material: faeces | place: United Kingdom | collected 2010/2012 ... | reverse complement strand
ATCTCGATCTTCATCTCCACCGGCACGCGGGAGCGCTCCCGGCGGTACAGCTCCCGCAGGGCGGGCAGGGTCTTCTTGGTCAGCTCGGCGTCGGCCTCGCTGCGGACGCCGAACATCGTGCCGTCGATCTTTCCGTCCAGATAACCGGAGGTGAAGCCGGAGCGGCTGAAGGCATTCTTCAGCAGGTCCCGGTCGTAGGCGCGGCCCTCGCGGCCCGCCAGACAGGCGCTGACGGCAGCCGCAACATACTCCGGCGTCCGCAGACGGCCTTCGATCTTCGCCGAAGCCACGCCAATGGCCTGCAGCTTGTCCAGCTTGTCGATGACGGAGTTGTCCTTGAGGGACAGGTGATGCAGCCGGCCCGGCTTGCCCTCCGGCAGGGCGTTGGCCTCGAAGGGCAGGCGGCAGGGTCCGGCGCAGGAGCCGCGGTTGCCGCTTCGTCCACCCAGAAAGGCCGACATATAGCACTGGCCGCTGACGCACATACAGAGGGCACCGTGGACGAAGCACTCCGTCTCGATGCCGCAGTGCTTTGTGATGTGCTCCACCTCGGGCAGGCTCAGCTCACGCGCCAGCACCACCCGGGTAAAGCCCAGCTCCTTCAGTTCCAGTGCACCTTGCAGGGTGTGGACGCTCATCTGGGTGGAGCCGTGCCGGGGCAGCTGCGGGGCAATTTTACCAATTAAAGTAGCCACTGCCAGATCCTGACAGATAACCGCATCCGCACCGCTGGCTGCTACCGCCCGGATAGCCTGTTCCAGCGCCGACAGTTCGGTGCCATACACAGTCGTATTCAGCGCAACGTGCACCGCCACGCCCCGGGCGTGGCAGAAGCGCACGGCTTCCTGCAGACTGTCTGCGTCAAAGTTGCCGGCACCCGTGCGGGCGTTGAAGCCCGAAAAGCCCAGATATACCGCGTCTGCGCCGCTGAACACCGCAGCGCGGAGCATTTCTTCACTGCCCACCGGGGCTAAGATCTCGATCCTTGCCATAGTTCTCCTTCTGACTTCTATTTATATAAGGTACATTCAGTTGGTCTCGTCTGTCTGCGTACTCTCTGCCGCCGGGGCTTCCGGGGCGGGCTGCTCCTGTGCAGTCTCTGCCGCAGCGCGGGCGGCGCGCTCCTCCCGGCGGGTCTCGCGCTGACGTTCCTTGGCCAGCTGTTCCCGCAGGGCAGCAGCTTCCCGGCGCAGCACGGCGTTTTCAGCCAGTGCCTTGTCCTCGGCCAGCTTTGCCCGGGCTGCATCTGCAATGTAGTCCTGAATCTGACTGCGCATATTCTCGGCGCTGCCGGTGCTCTTGCGGTATTCGTCCAGATAATCCATCGCGCAGAACACCGCCGCCTTGGTCACCGAGAGGTTATCGTTGGTATCCAGCAGCTTTGTGATGTCCTCATCCAGCTTTTTGGCCAGACCAAGGATGTACTTTTCCGAATCTGTGGTTGCGATGGCATACGGTGTGCCTGCAATGTTGACCCTTACCTTGTTTACCATGGTGTTTTCCCCTTTTTTATCCTATATCTGTACGGCGCAAGGCCGTTTGTTCTGCATTTTGCCGGGATTCGATACCGTTCCCGGTAACGTTTCGTCGTTCGAAAAGGTTTCGATGGAGTTTCCCGCCCCATTACTGCCGGAATTACTCCCCGAAAAGCGTTTCGCGGTTCAGTTCTACCTTCTATTATAATATAAATACGCCGCAAGAAAAAGTGGAATTTTTGAAATTTCGGCATATTTGTCAGAAAGTGGCCTGAAAAAATAGCAGTTACGGAAAAAAAGCGCCTGTTTCCTTGCATTTATAAATCGTTCATATTATAATAACGGTGTTATGTTGGCAGCCGGGCGAAAGAGGGAACGTTTCTGCTGCTATTATCTACTCAATTATTTTAGCAAAGCAAACGCTTATGCGGATAGGAGCACACTATGACATCAAAAGAATTTGGCAAAATTCTTCAGGACAAGCTCACCAGTGAGTACGGTGTGGAGCTGAATGTTGCCTCCAACCAGCAGATCTACCGTTCTCTGGCTCTGATCTGCCGTCAGATGATGAGCGAGAACCACAAAAAGTTCCAGTCTAAGGCCATCGGCACCGGCACCAAGCAGGTCTACTACCTCTGCATGGAGTTTTTGATGGGCCGCAGCCTGAAGATGAGCCTGTTCAATCTGGGTCTGGACGAGGTGGCCAAAAAGGCACTGGCCGATGCCGACATCAATCTGGACAGCATTTTTGAGGAAGAGCCCGATGCAGGTCTGGGCAACGGCGGTCTGGGCCGTCTGGCAGCCTGCTATCTGGACGGCATGGCCACCACCGATATCTGCGGCACCGGCTACTCCATCCTGTACGAGTACGGCATCTTCAAGCAGAAGATCGTGGACGGCTGGCAGCAGGAGCGCGCCGACAACTGGCTGCCCGGCGGTCAGGTGTGGCTGAAGAGCCACCCGGATCAGGCTGTGGAGATCCGCTTCGACGGCGAGATCCACGAGAACTGGGACCACGGCTTCCACTATATCCAGCACACCAACTACAACAGCGTCATGGCCATCCCCTCTGATATGTATGTTCAGGGCTACGACGGCAAGGGCGTGGCCAAGCTCCGCCTGTGGCAGGCCAAGGCACCCGACTTCGATATGTCCAGCTTCTCTCTGGGCAACTACAACACCGCTATGAGCAAGAACGCCAACGCCGAGCTCATCTCCAAGGTGCTGTATCCCAACGACAACCACGTTGAGGGCAAGATCCTGCGCCTGCGTCAGCAGTACTTCCTGTCCGCTGCTTCTATCGGCGATATCGTAAACCAGCACATGAGCGTTTACGGCACACTTGACAATCTCCATGAAAAGGTAGCTATCCACATCAACGATACTCACCCGACACTTGCTATCCCAGAGCTTATGAGAGTTCTTCTTGATGATTGCGGCTATTCATGGGACAAGGCTTGGCACATCGTTACAAACACATTTGCATACACAAACCACACTGTAATGCCTGAGGCTTTGGAGAAGTGGGACTGCAACCTCCTCAAGAGCGTTTGCCCTAGAATCTTCTCTATCATCATCGAGATAAACGAGCGTTACTGCAAAGATCTTTGGGAGAGATACAAGGATCAGGCTAAGGTTTCACATATGTCTATCGTTGAGGACAACAAGGTGAAAATGGCTACACTTTGCGTACACGCTTGCCACAGCGTAAACGGCGTTGCAAAGATACACTCTGAGATCATCAAGAAGGAAACATTCAAGGACGAGTATCTTGACACACCAACAAAGTTCAAGAACGTTACAAACGGTATCGCATACAGAAGATGGCTCTATCAGTCAAACGAGGGTCTGACAGATCTTCTTTGCGAGAAGATAGGCGACGGCTTCCTCAAGAATGCCGCTGAGCTTTCAAAGCTTGCTGTATTCAAGGACGACAAGGACGTTCTTGACAGACTTGCAAAGATCAAGCTTGACAACAAAAAGAGTTTTGCAAAGTATGTAAAGAATCAGTACGGCGTTGTTCTCAACACTGACTCTATCTTTGACGTTCAGGTAAAGAGACTTCACGAATACAAGAGACAGCAGCTCAACGCTTTGAACATCATAGCACAGTACAATTACCTCAAGGCTAATCCAAACGCTGATTTTGTACCAAAGACATATATCTTTGCTGCAAAGGCTGCTCCTGGCTACTACATGGCAAAGCAGATCATCAAGCTTATCTGGAACATTTCTCAGGAGCTGAAAAAGGACAAGAAGCTCAACGAGAAGCTCAACGTTATCTTCCTTGAGGACTACAACGTATCCCTTTCTGAGATACTCATGCCAGCGGCAAACATCTCTGAGCAGATCTCACTTGCTGGTACAGAGGCTTCAGGTACAGGTAACATGAAGCTTATGATAAACGGTGCTATCACACTGGGTACTCTTGACGGAGCAAACGTTGAGATACACGAGCAGGTAGGCGACGACAACATCATCATCTTCGGTATGAACGTTGACGAGGTAAACGCTTGCAAGTCAGGCTACAAGCCTATGGACATCTACAACTCCAACGCAGTTGTTAAGCAGGCTATCGACACACTTCAGTACGGCATCAACGGACAGCAGTTCAACGAGATCGCTGACAGCCTGAAGAACTCTGACCCATACATGGCTCTCAAGGACTTCGATTCCTACCAGAAGGCACAGGCTTACGCTTCTGAGTGCTACAAGGATCAGACAAAGTGGCAGAAGATGAGCCTTGCAAATATTGCAGGTGCAGGCATTTTCTCCGCAGACCGTTCTGTTGAGGACTACGCTAGAGATATCTGGGGTCTTTCAAAGTAATTTATTAATACAAAAAAATTATCGGACAGTTGCTTGGTGCGACTGTCCGATTTTTTGTACATATATGCAATTCATGAAACGATAAATTTGTAAGACCACAAGATGAGCGAAAGGAACGGGACGCCGAGGGCGTCGTCCCCTACATGGTTCGAGCGATGTTTATACAATGTGCAAAGCAACATAAATAGTGACGTGCGAGAAAAGCGGGCTGTCGAGGGCGCCAGCCCCTACATTGTTTGTGCGATGTTTATTCAATGTGAAAAGCAACATAAATAGTGACGTGCGAGAAAGGCGGGCTGTCGAAGGCGCCAGCCCCTACAGAATTGCAAAAAAATGACGGTGCAAGACCGCCATTTTTCTTATATAAGCATTTTTTAGTCCTCGTCAGCAAGCGCAAAATCTATCTTGCCCGAATTTACATTTGCGTTTATCACTTTTACTCTGATAGGATCGCCCACACGATATTCCATTCCGTTTGTAAGGTTTTTCAGGCTCACCATATCGTCGCAGACATACTCGCCGTCAGGCATATTGTCCGTGTGAAGAAGTCCCTCGCAGGTGTCAGGAAGTGCGATAAAAAGACCGAACTCAACAGCTGAAACCACTGTTCCCTGAAACTCCTCACCGATATGAGCGTTCATATACTCAGCCTTGTAGCAATCCTCACAGCTTCGCTCCACCTGCATTGCGGTAAGCTCCGTCTTTGTGGACTGGTCGGCGGAGGCATAAACGAACTTGTTGAACTTTGTGGCGCACTCCTCTGCACTGCTGCCACTGAGAAAAGCTGACATTATTCTATGGATAGTCAGGTCAGGGTAACGTCTGATAGGTGAAGTGAAGTGGGCGTAATCCTCCAGCGCAAGTCCGAAGTGACCCACAGGCTCGGTGGAATATCTTGCCTTTGACATACTCCTCAGAACGATATTGTTCATGATAAGGTCGATATCAGTACCCTTTGCGGCTTTGAGTATCTCAGACATATCCCCAGGGCAAGCCTTTTCGCCCAGCTTATACTGGACGTTCAGCTTGACAAGCGCTTCTCTCAGGGATTCAAGCTTCTCGTCTGACGGCTCTTCGTGGATACGATAAACGAACGGCAGGTTATTATCCATGCCAAATCTTGCGGCACACTCGTTTGCAACAAGCATAAAGTCCTCTATTATCTCCTCGCTTCTTCCACGGGTACGCCTCTCAACGCCCACGCAGATATCCTCGTCATTGATGATAAGCTTGCTCTCAGAGGTTTCAAGCTCAGGACAGCCACGGTTTTTCTTGTTTTTGTACAAAATATCCGCAAGCTCATTTATAATAGGAAGCTGACCTGAAACCTCGGCATATTTTTCTTTAAGTTCAGCATCGTCACTGCCTGCCAAAAGTGAATTTATCTCAGAATACACACCCTTTACACGGGAGCGGATAACAGTTTTTGCAAACTTATAGTCTGTGATATTGCCCTGCTTGTCAAGCTCACAAAGACATGAGAACGCAAGTCTGTCCTCCTGCGGATTAAGGGAGCAGATGCCGTTTGAAAGCTCTTTCGGAAGCATTGGTATAACTCGGTTTGCGTAATAAACGCTTGTGCCACGTTTGAAAGCTTCGTTATCCAGCTGTGACTTTGGCTGAACATAATGGGAAACGTCGGCAATGTGAACGCCAAGGAGATAACCTGTTTTGGTCCGTTCAACAGAAATTGCGTCGTCAATATCCTTTGTATCTGCGCCGTCAATGGTGAATATCGGCTTGTCACGTAGGTCAAGGCGGCCCGGTATCTCCTCTTTTATCCTTGAATAATCAGACACTTCCCTAGCTTCATAGATGACCTCGCCAGGGAAAACAGGGGTCAGACCATTGACCTCAAGGACGCTCATTGCGCAGGCAGAGGCTTTCATGGAGCTTCCATAGCTTGAAACTATCTCGCATATGTGTTCAGAGTGCCTGTTTCCACGCTTTGTGACCTGTGCCACCACCTTATCGCCCTCGTGAAGCTCAAGACGCATTGGGTTTTCAAAGGTCATTGCATATTTTGACAGCATATCAGGAACGATTTTCAGCACGCCGAACTCGCTTACAAGCTCCCCTGTGAACTTAGCAAAATTCTCCTCCACAATGCTCATGACCTCGCCCTCGGTGCAAGCTCCCTCGCCCTTGAAGGTTCTCACAAGGACGATATCGTGTGGCATTGCGCCTTTGAGGTACTTGCCCACAACAAAAATCTCCTCGTCAGTGTCAAGATTTTTCACAAAGCCGTAGGTCTTATTGAGCCTTACCACCTCGCACTTGACGAATTTCTTAGGGTCAACGAGCCTTATGCCGAACTTATCTTCCATTATTTCGCCGTTTTTCTTCATTTTGTCAACGGCTTTTGTGAATTTTTCAAACTCAAAGCCCTTTCCTCTGCATGATCTCAGCAGTTCTTTGAAAGTCAGTGGCTTTTTTCCTGCTTTTTTTAACTTTGAGTATATTATTTTTCTGTAATCTAACTTCATAAATTTCCTTTCTTTTTACTGTTACTTTACTTTCCAAAAGAAAAAGCCCTGCACGGAGCAGGGCGGGCAATTATTTCTTGATCTGATAAATGATATTTACAGCAAGAGTTATCACGAATATCAGTATCGCACTTATCCTTGTCAGTCTGTTAAGCTTAGCGTCCTTGGTGTTTGAACCGTTCTTTCCATAGAAAGAATCGTTATATCCACCGCCGATAGCAGATGTAAGACCCTGCTCTTTGGTGTCCTGCGCAAGAACTACAAGTATGATAACGAGGCTGGCTACGATCAGCAGTGCGCCTGCAACGATCTCAATTACGCTCATTTTTGTTCCTCCAAAACATAATTATACATTTTAATATATTATAGCACACATCTTCTCAGATTGCAAGGGGTTTTCAGAATTTTTTCAATTCTTTTTCTTTTTATCGGTGCTTTCAGCCTTTGAGGTGGTATCTTTCTGCTTCTCCACCTGCTGGATAACTGTGACGTTTGACACGTCAAGACGTTTTTTCAGAAGCTCTGTGACAGTTTTGAGCTGTTCATCGGTAAGAGCCTTGTTCTCATATAGCACCACTGTTACGCCATTAACTGTTGTGGGGGAGCCTACTGAATGGCTGCTCATGTGACCGCCTGCCGCACCTGTTATGTTGGGATAAACGATAGCAAGCTCCTCGGCGATATCGCTCATGTCTATATCATAGCTCTGATAGCTGTCAAGCTGTGCCTTCAGATTTTCATTCTCGGCTTTAAGGTCGTCGTTTTCTTTCTGCGCTAGCACCTGTGCCACCTTGTTCTGTGTTTCCTCATCGTCGGCGTTCTTTTCAAGCATCTTTTCGACCTCGTCAGCGGTAACACCGCTTTCCACCTCGGTCTGTGTTATCACAAGCTTATAATCTCCCAATCCGAAAGCTTTCAGCTCGCTTTGAAGCGCCTTTGTATCGGCAGTGCTTATCTTCTTGCCAAGAAGTGCCACTTCTATCATACGTTTATCGGTATCTATAGTTTTCTGCACTATCTGAGTGCCGTCAAAGTCAAAATTCTCGGTGATAAACTTCTCTGCACTGCTGTTATCCATTGTCTTTTTCACAATATCATAGCCAAGATAAATACTAGGCAGCATGGTAATAACTGTGATAAAAGCGATATTTCTGTGTATCTTTTTCAAAGCCTTCGGGGAAATATCGTTGCCGTGAGGCAGCCTTAAAAACTTCAGCACAACGATAGCCGCAAGGCAGATAAAAAAGCTGTTTATGAAAAAGAGATACAATGCTCCGCCGAAATAGTCAAGGCGGTGTCTTGCCAAGCCGTAGCCTGCGGTACAAAGGGGCGGCATGAGTGCTGTTGCGATAGCCACGCCTGGGATAACGTTGCTTTTCTCCTTACGGGTCTGACCTATTATGCCGGCAAGTCCGCCAAAAAGGGCAATAAGAACGTCCCACGCTGTAGGTGTGGTTCGGGCGAGAAGCTCGGAGGAGGCTGTGGTGATAGGTGAGATAGTAAAGTAAATAGTCGAGGTGATAAGGCAAATGACCACCTGTATGCCAAGTCTTATTGCCGCACCCTTTGAAAGAGTCAGGTCATTGGTGGCGATTCCGTAGCCTATGGCTGTGATGCCGCCCATAAGAGGTGAGATGAGCATAGCACCGATTATAACGGCGGTGGAGTTCATATTCAGACCTATGGAAGCTATAAGTATGGCAAGCATGAGGATACACATATTAGTACCCTGAAGTTTTGCGCCAGATATTATCGTATTATGTATCTCATCAGGGTTAGCCATATCCCAGCGCAGACTGAACATATTTCTAAGCCCTTGTATAAATCTGCCTTCCTGTAATTTCAAATCTCAGACCTCCTCTGCTTATTTTACTGCACCCCATGCGATGTTCTGCAAACGCCTTGCAGAATCGGTAGTGCCTGCGCCTGTCTGCTGGATAAAATATAGTATGCAGAGCTGTTCTTTTGGGTCAATGCTGAAATAACAGCCCATCCAGCCGTCCCAGCCGAAAGAGCCTTCTGACTGGATAAGTCCTGCGGTGGAAGGGTCTTCAAGGATACGCATGAAGTTACCGTAGCCGTGACCCTTTGTGCTGTCCCAGTTAAGGGTCTTGCGCTGTTCAGGTGTAAGACCGTTTCTTGTCATGAAATCGACCGTGTTTCTGCCGAGTATCCTCACGCCGTCAAGCTCGCCCTTGTTCATAAGCATTTTGGCAAACTTTGCATAGTCCTCTACAGTGGAAACAAGACCTGCTCCGCCCGACTCAAAGGCAGGAGGTACAGTGTAATCAGTAAGGCAAAGGTGGAAGTGAGTGAACGGCTCGTTTCCGCCATTTTTGTATTCATAACACTGGGCAAGTCGGCTGTACTTTTCCGCTGGGATATAGAAGCCTGTATCGTTCATACCGAGGGGTTCAAAGATCTCTTTTCTAAGAAAATCTCCGAACTTCATGCCAGAAACCACCTCGATAACAGCACCCATGATGTCAGCAGACGCACCGTACATCCACTTTTCACCAGGGGTGGACATAAGAGGCCGCTTGCCCATTTCCTTTGCGAAGCTCACAGTATCCAGAAGCTTTTCGCCCTTGAGATATTTTTCAGACTGCTCGCCCCAAAGCGCACCCATTTTCTGACCTGCGGGAGTGCCGTCAGGATAAGGGATACCGGAAGTCATGGTGAGCAGGTCGCCTATAGTTATATCTCTGTCAGCAGGACACTCACCGTTCTCATCAAGAACCACAGGGTCGGAGAACTCAGGGATAAACCACTTGAGCAGGTGACGAGTATCGAGCAGACCACGCTCGATAAGTATCATTGCGGCAGCTGCTGTGACAGGCTTTGACATAGAAAAAAGTCTGAAAATGCTGTCAGTTTTCATAGGGATATTTTTCTCCTTGTCAGCAAGACCAAAGCTTTTGAGATAGACAGTTTCACCTTTATGGATAACGCTGAGAACTGAGCCTGAGAAAACACCCTTGGTTATCTCTTTTTGTGCAACAGCGTCGAGATATTTAAAATTTTCGTACATGATAGACCTCCGTGTTATGATGTTTGATATATAGGATTATAACACAGTTCGGGTGGAAATGCAAGATTTTGTGTGGCAACAAAAAATTCCGCCCTACCACAGTAAGGCGGAATTAGGTGCAGGAGCAAGCTCCTGCTGGCGGAGATGGAGAGATTTGAACTCTCGCTACGGTTTTGCCGTACTACCGCATTTCGAGTGCGGACCCTTCAGCCACTTGGGTACATCTCCTTGTGTCAACTATACTATTATACAAGTAATCACAAAAAAAGTCAAGCCCTTTGTGCAAATTTAAGCACAAAGAGCTTGTCCATTATCTATTGCTGAGCACGCCTCTGCATATCCTTAACATATGCAAGCGTTTCAGGAGTGTAGCCTACCATTGCGTTGGGACAACATTGGGAAAGCAATTGCATAAGCCCCATGGCAGTGTCCTTGCCCTTGGCATATACGTTAAAACGCAGTACATTCTTCTTGTGCTTCGTGCAGACGATTATCTCGTTGGTGTAGCTGATGAAATTCATACTCGCTGTGTGCTGGTAAATGCCATAGGCTTCCTCTCGCCAGCACATCTGAAATGGCACTTTCTTGTTGGCAAGCACCCTGTCGGATACGATAATATAATCGTCCTGATATTGTATGTTGGCGTAAAGCTCGTCAGCCTGCTGTAAAAGATCGGGATTGGCTTTGAATATGCCGCTCTTTTCAGGGTGCGTCCTCCGTGATGTACCAAATATAAGAAATATAACACCAGGCGTAAGCGCAAAAAGTCCAAGTATCAATACGCTGTATTCACCGGCTACTACCGCCGCAAATGAGATAAATCCACCCATTAGCGCGAGTATCACACCGCCAACTATCATTGCTATCATTCTTTTTCGTATGTTGGCAAATACTACTTCTCGTCCCATTTTCGTTACCCCTCTTTACTTTTTATCCGTGATTCTGCTTTGCCACAAGGCTCTCGCCGCAGTATATCTTCCTGAGCTTTGGCTTCTCTATCTTGCCCGTCGGGTTTCTCGGTATGTCTGCAAAGATTATCTTGTGCGGACGCTTGTATCTCGGAAGCTTCTGGCAGAACGCCATTATCTCTTCCTCTGTGCATGGGTGGTCTGGCTTTAGCTCGATTATTGCCGCCGCTATCTCGCCCAAACGCTGGTCAGGCAGACCAATTACTGCCACGTCCCTGATAGCGTCATGACTTCTCAAAAAGTCTTCTATCTGTACAGGGTAAAGATTTTCTCCACCACTTATAATAACGTCCTTTTTGCGGTCAACAAGGTAAATAAATCCGTCCTCGTCCTCCTGAGCCATGTCGCCCGTGAAAAGCCAGCCGTCTTTGAGAGTTTCAGCCGTCGCCTTTGGATCTCTGTAGTAGCAGGTCATAACGCCAGGACCTTTTACGCAAAGCTCGCCCACTTCGCCGCGCTTTACAGTGTTGCCCTTATCATCAACTATCTTGACCTTCCAGCCAAAGCCTGCCTTGCCTATTGCGCCTACCTTGTCAATGTTATCCATGCCAAGGTGTACACAGCCGGGACCTATAGATTCGCTAAGACCATAGTTAGTGTCATATTTGTGGTTAGGGAAAACCTTTTTCCAACGTGCAATAAGTGACGGCGGAACAGGCTGTGCGCCTATGTGCATAAGCCTCCACTGTGAAAGCTCATACTTTGAAAGTGTCACCTCGCCGCTGTCGATAGCGTCAAGGATATCCTGCGCCCAAGGCACAAGAAGCCATACGATAGTACACTTTTCCCTTGATACAGTATCAAGTATAAATTCAGGCTTCACGCCCTTGAGAAGCACCGCCTTGCCCCCTGAGATAAGGCTTCCGAACCAGTGCATCTTCGCACCTGTGTGATAAAGGGGAGGAATACAAAGGAAAACGTCCTCCTTTGTCTGACCGTGATGGTTCTGCTCAACTCTTGCGGCGTGCATAAGGCTCTCGTGATTGTGCAGGATAGCCTTCGGGAAGCCAGTTGTGCCTGACGAGAAGTAGATAGCCGCATCGTCCTCATCAGTAAGCTCTATGTACGGAGTAGTGCTTGCGCAGTTTGCAGTGAGCCTGTCATAATGCTCTGCAAATGACGGACAGTTCTCGCCAACATAGAAAAGAAGTCTGTTCTTGCTTATCTCATCAGCTATCTCCTCAACTCTGCCGATAAATTCAGGGCCAAATACAAGAATATCCACCTCGGCAAGGTCAAGACAGTATTTTATCTCCTCTGGAGTGTATCTGAAATTCAGCGGCACTGCAAGCGCACCCGTCTTGAGGATGCCAAAATAAATAGGCAGCCATTCAAGACAGTTCATAAGCAGGATACCCACCTTGTCACCCTTTTTTACCCCACGGGATAAAAGCAGATTGGCAAAGCGGTTAGCCTTTTCGTTGAAAACGCTCCAGGTTATCTCACGGCGATAATGACAGACCGGGTTAGGCTCGATAAGCTCATATTCCTTCCAAGTCACACGTCTGGTTTCTCTGATCTCAGGATTGACCTCTACCAG
>ERZ857757.2373-NODE-2373-length-12330-cov-2.754134_pt1 | contig 12330 bp, 9 predicted proteins | sample MGYA00519764_ERZ857757 | MGnify/ENA primary metagenome ERZ857757 (study PRJEB31778, sample SAMEA3449359) | human gut metagenome | biome: human gut; feature: human-associated habitat; material: faeces | place: United Kingdom | collected 2010/2012 ... | reverse complement strand
CGCGGCTGAAACGCGCCCTGGAAGATGGACGAAAACACCTGCGGAAGGCTTCTCCAATGGAGCAGCACCACGCCCAGCGCCATGGCGATATAGAGAATGGCCATGAACGGAACCAGCCGCTCGGTGACGCTTCCGATGCGCTGAATGCCGCCCAGAAGCACTACGGCGATGGCGGCGCTGAGCGCCGCGCCGATGAATAGGTTCAGAACCTCGCTTCTCGGCTCCGCGCCGCAGCTCCTCAGCGCGGAGTTCACCGCGCCGACGATGGAGCTGACCTGGGTGGCGTTTCCCGTGCCGAGCATCGCCAGCACGCCGAACGCCGCGAAGGTTCCGGCCAGCCACAGCCATTTTCTGCCCAGACCGTTTTTGATGAAGTACATCGGGCCGCCCACCCACTCGCCGGTGTCGCTGCGCTCCCGGAAATGCACGGCCAGCGTTACCTCGGCAAACTTGGTGCACATACCCAGCAGCGCAGAGCACCACATCCAGAACACGGCACCCGGGCCGCCGATGGCGATAGCGCCCGCCACACCGGCAATGTTGCCGGTGCCCACTGTGCCTGCCAGCGCGGTGCACACCGCCTGAAAAGGGGTCATGGCACCGTCCGAAGCATCCCGCTTGCGGAACATCCGTCCCACGGTGGTGCGGATGGCGTAGGGGAATTTGCGGATCTGCAAAAAGCCCGTGCGGACACTGAGCAGCAGCCCCACGCCAATGATGCACACCATGGCGGGGATGCCCCAGATAAAGCTGTTCACCGCCTGATTGACGGCGGCAATGGTCTCGATCATATACTTCCACATCCTCTGTAATATCTTGCGCACTGACAGTTTTTGTCAAAACACGAAAATTATTTTACCGTACTTTTCCCGTAGTGTCAATGAAAAATAGGGACGTTATGAAACGCCCCTATCAGAAATTCTTATTTTTTATGTGTGACCGCCCTGCGGTAAACGATACCGGAGACCACCGCCGCCAGCACCTCGGTAAGCCAGAAGGCGTGCCATGCGCCGTCTGCGCCCAGCCAGTTACACAGCAGTGCAGCCAGCGGCATGATGAAAACGACGTACCGGCACAGGGCAATGACCAGCGATTCTGCGCCCTTGCCCAGCCCCTCCAGTGCACCGGAAGCGGTGGTGGAAACTGCCGAGATGACAAAGCCGATGCTGATGATGCGCAGCGCGGTCTGTCCGGCGGTGATGGTTTCGGGGTTCTGGGTGAACAGCCCCATCAGCTGCCCGGAAGCAACCTGACAGATCACCGTGCCCGCCGCCATGATGGCAGCGCTCATGAGCAGGGTCAGTTGGAACAGCTTTTTCACCCGGGCGTGCTCCCGCGCACCGTAGTTATAGCCGATAAGGGGACGCATGCCCTGCACGAAGCCGTTGGCGGGCAGATACAAAAAGGTCTGCAATTTATAATAGATGCCCAGCACCACCACATAGCTCTGAGAAAAAGCCGCCAGCAATCCGTTAAGGAAGGAGACCAGCAGTGAAGGCAGCGCCAGATTCAGGATGGCCGGAATGCCGATGGCGTACAGTCTGCCGTCCAGCGCCGCGTCTGGGCGCAGGCAGCTGCGGCGCAGCCGCACCGGCAGCTCGGTGCGCAGATAGACCACAAGGTAGACCGCCACGCTGAGCACCTGACCGATACCGGTAGCCAGTGCCGCGCCCGCAATGCCCATGGCGGGCACCGGTCCAAGCCCGAAGATGAGCACCGGGTCCAGCAGAATATTGCACACGCAGCCGGTGATCAGCGCGACCATGGACACCTTCATGCGGCCCACCGCCTGAAAGATTTTTTCAAAAGCAAGTGAGACCATGTTCACGACCAAAAACAGGAACACGATAGTAGAGTAGGTGATACCGGCAGCGATCAGCCCCTCGTCCTGCGTAAAGCGGCGCAGAAAGCCGGGCATGATGGCAATACTGACCGCCATCATCACCACGCCGTGCACAAGGCTGAGCACAAAGCCGTGGGTGGCGGCCGTCTCGGCCTTTTCGCGGTCGCCCGCGCCCAGATACAGCGCGATCATGGCGTTGATGCCAATGCCAAAGCCGATGGCAATGGCGTTGGAAAAGTTCTGGATGGGGAACACCAGACTTAAAGCGGTCATGGCGTCCTCGCTGATGCGTGCCACAAACAGGCTGTCCACGATGTTGTAGAGGCTGTTCACCAGCATGGAGACCACGTTGGGCAGCGCCATCGAGAGCAGCAGCGGCAGCACCGGCTTCTCCTTCATAAAAGTTTCGTTCATTGAAAAAAATTCACCTGCTATCTGTAAAAAGTAAAAATATGGCGGGCACAGCATCGGCTTGCAGCCGGTTTCCGGCGCACAAAAAAGCCACACAATGACCCTTTAAAGGTCATTGTGTGGCGAAAAGTAGCAATTCTGCTGTAAAAATCCACACGGTTTTTATGATCGCGGCAGCTGTCCGCGATATGCAGCCTGCGCACTTGCGGGCTGCAACTCCAGCAGAATACCACATCCCCGGCGGTATGTCAAGGGGTTTTGGTACAAAAGTACGACTTTTATAATCACTTGACCATTTTTACAGCAGGCGCTACAATAAGGCAAACCGGCTCTGAGGGAGGGCATTGTATATGAAATGGATGATCGCATCAGACCTGCACGGTTCCTATTATTATGCGCAGCAGCTGCAGCAGGCCTTTGAACGGGAGCAGGCCGACCGCCTGCTCTTTTTGGGAGACCTGCTCTACCACGGCCCCCGCAACGACCTGCCCCGGGATTACGCCCCCAAAAAGGTGATTCCGCTGCTGAACAGCCTTGCGCCCAAGCTGCTGTGTGTGCGCGGCAACTGCGATGCCGAGGTGGACCAGATGGTGCTCAATTTCCCGGTGCTGGCGGATTACGCCGTGCTGCCGGTGGGGCAGCGGCTGGTCTACGTCACCCACGGCCATGTGTTCAACCTGAATCATCTGCCGCCCCTTGCCCCGGGGGATATTTTGCTCCACGGTCACACCCATGTGCCCGCATGGACAAACTTCGGGCAGGGGAACCTTTACTTAAACCCCGGCTCCGTGAGCATTCCCAAGGAAAGCACCGCCCACAGCTACATGACCTTAGAAGGAAACACCGCCTGTTGGAAGACCATGGAGGGCGCGTGTTACCACCAGCTGCAGTTGTGATAATGTTGTGATATTCCAGTTTTTCCCGGCAAAAGCTGGAAAAAGCCCTTGACGAACTGCCCGAAATGCTGTAAACTAAGTACAACCTTTAAAAATAGAGGGAGCTGTAAGCTTTGTACTGAACGCAGGCGGTGCAAAGTATCGCAGTAAACCCCATAAGGCATCATAAAAAGGCACCGGAGGCTTTGCATCGGCTTCCGGTGTTTTTTATGCGCCGCCGGGCTATCTTTTGCCGCGCGGTCATGCTACAATAGAAAGAAAACGCGAATTGCAGGAGGAATTATGGATTTTTACGGAACCATCGGCCCTGCCTGTGCCGATGTAAAGCTTTTGCAGCAGATGGTGGAAGCCGGCATGACCGGCATCCGCATGAACCTTTCTCACGGCCCGCTGGCAGCGCACAAGGACTGGCTGGTGATGCTGCATAAAGCCGGGGTCAAAAAGCTGCTCATTGATTTGCAGGGGCCGGAATTGCGCATCGGCCGTCTGCCGCAGCCGCTGTCCCTGACCGCCGGACAGACCGTGCGTCTGGGCGCGCAGGGCATCCCCTGCCCTGCTGCACTAGTACAGGGCGTGCAGCCCGGGCAGGAGCTGCTGCTGGATGACGGCAAGCTGCTGGCGCGGGTGGACGCCGTGGAGCCGGAAGCGCTCGTGTGCACCGTAGTGCGGGGCGGCGTGCTGCAAAGCCGCAAAAGTCTGGCAGCACCGGGGGCGGGCATCCAGATGCCCACCCTGACCACCGAGGACAAGGAGAACCTTGCCATCGCCGCCGACTGCGGCGTTACCGGGGTCATGCTGCCCTTTGTGCGCGGCGCTGCGGATATCCGCAGCCTGCGGCAGGCGCTGGCAGAGGCCGGTGCGCCGCAGCTGAAAATTCTTGCCAAAATTGAAAACCTTGCGGGCGTGCAGGCGCTGCCGGAGTTTTTGCCGCTGGTGAACGAGGTGGTCATTGCCCGGGGCGACCTTGGCAACGCCATGCCCCTGTGGGAGCTGCCCCGCTGCCAGAAGCAGCTTTCTGCCGCCTGCCGGGCAGCCGGAGTACCCTTTATGGTGGTGACCCAGATGCTGGACAGTATGCACACCCGGGCTGTGCCCACCCGCGCCGAGGTGAGCGACATCTACAACGCCGTACTGGACGGCGCATCCAGCCTGATGCTCACCGGCGAGACCGCCGCCGGGCAGTACCCGGTACAGGCTATGGAGTATCTGGTGCGCACCGCCCGCACGGCGATGTAAGAGGAAAAATTATTTTTTATTTGGGCTTCCGAAAAGTCTGCGGACTTTTCGGAAGCCCTTTTTCACGGAAAGGGGTCGTGACCGAGAGATATTTTTCCGCAAAAGGATAGCATCTTTTGTCTGCTTCCTGTATAATACAGGTAAAATCAACTGAAGTCAGAAAGGTTTATCGTTTATGGGCATCGTAGTCATCGGAGCTGTTTTTGTGGATATCAAGGGCTATCCCCTTTCCACCTATATCCCCGGCGGGCGCAACGCCGGACGCATCGAGCAGGTACACGGCGGCGTGAGCCGCAACGTGGTGGAGGATATCGCCAACGTAGAGCTGCGCCCCACCTTTGTGGGTCTGGTGGACGACACCGGCATGGGACAGGACGTCATCGACAAGCTGGCAAGGCACAAGGTCAACACTCGCTTTATCCAGAAAGTGCCGGACGGCATGGGCACATGGCTGGCCATTTTTGACAACGACGGCGATGTGCACGCCGCCATCTCCAAGCGGCCGGACACCACCCCGCTGACCGGCCTTCTGCAAGAACAGGGCGACGCCATTTTTGCAGACTGCGACTCCATTGCATTGGAGCTGGACCTCGAAAAAGAAACGGTAAAGCAGACCCTGCGCTACGCCAAAAAGTACGGCAAAAAGGTGTTTGCCGTGGTCTCCAACATGAGCATCGCCATGGAGCGGCGGGATTTTTTGCAGCAGATCGATTGTTTCGTATGCAACCAGCAGGAGGCCGGGCTGCTGTTCTCGGACGACTACGACCACCTCTCCCCGGACGAGATGTGCCGGGTGCTCACGGGCAACGTGCGCAGCGCCAACATTCCCAGCATGGTGGTGACCATGGGCGGGCAGGGCGCGGTATACGCCTGTGCAGACGGCAGCTGCGGCATCGTGCCCGCCAAAAAGGTGGATGTCATGGACACCACCGGTGCGGGCGACGCCTTCTTTGCCGGCACGGTCATCGGCCTGACCTACGGCAAAACGCTGGCAGAATCCTGCGAGATCGGCAGCCGTCTTGCCGCTTCGGTCATCTGCATCACCGAGAACGTCTGTCCCCGCTTCCGCCCGCAGGAGTTCGGGCTGGATGTGCCGGTGGTGGATTAACGGTTTGGAATGGTCTCCGCTGCGCTCTGACCATTTTCAGCGGAAAAATTATTTATATTTTGCCAACCGGGAAAATCTGCGGATTTTCCCGGTTGGCCTTTTCACGGTTGGATTTTTGCGAAAAACCGCATTTTCCCCCTTGACAGAAGCGGCAGTTTCTGGTATCAATAAAAATGATAAAGGGGAGTAAAGGGCAGCCCGCCGGTCAAGGCTTTTTCCGGCAGGCCGCTGCATGGCAGCGTCATCACGGCAGCAATGCCCGATGTCATGTGTTCGCTTGAGACTTTTGTCACAGATCTTACGCTGTGGCAAGGGTCTCTTTTTTCTTGCCGCAGCATCAGAACAAAAGGAGGCAGAAAAACAATATGAATTTCTGGAACACATTCGCCGCGCTCTTTTCAAACTTCGGAGCGCTGACATGGCAGATGGTGGTCATGTGGGGCATCGGTGCCCTGCTCATTTACCTTGCCATCGTCAAAAAGATGGAGCCCAGTCTGCTGCTACCCATGGGGTTCGGTGCCATTCTGGTCAATCTTCCCGCATCCGGTGCCATCACGCAGGGCGACACTGTTGGCCCCATCTCTGCCCTGTTTGAGGCAGGGATGTCCAACGAGCTGTTCCCGCTGCTGCTGTTCATCGGCATCGGAGCCATGATCGATTTTGGCCCGCTGCTGGAAAAGCCGTGGCTCATGCTGTTTGGCGCAGCGGCACAGTTTGGCATCTTTTTCACCCTGTTTCTGGCCGGGTTCTTCTTTGATATGAAGGACGCCGCGTCCATTGCGGTCATCGGCGCAGCGGACGGCCCCACCGCCATTTTTGTGGCAAACACCCTGAAATCCCAGTATCTGGGCGCTATTATGGTGGCAGCTTACAGCTACATGGCGCTGGTGCCCATCGTGCAGCCGCCGGTCATCCGTCTGCTGACCACCCAGAAGGAACGCCGCATCCGTATGCCCTACGAAAAAGGCAACGTCACCCAGCTGACCAAGATCCTGTTCCCCGTTGTGGTCACGGTGGTCGCCGGTCTGGTAGCCCCGGCCAGCGTGGCGCTGGTGGGCTTTTTGATGTTCGGCAACCTCATCCGGGTGTGCGGCGTGCTGGACTCTCTTTCCGAGACAGCGCAGAAGACGCTCTCGAATCTCATCACGCTCTTTCTGGGCCTCACCATCGCCGTGCGGATGCAGGCAGCGTATTTTCTGACGAAGCAGACGCTTCTCATCATGGCGCTGGGCCTTGTGGCGTTTATGTTCGACACGGCGGGCGGCGTGCTGGTCGCGAAGCTCATCAATCTGTTCCTGCCGAAGGACAAAAAGCTCAATCCCATGATCGGCGCCTGCGGCATCTCGGCGTTCCCGATGTCCGCGCGCGTCGTCTACAAAATGGCGATCAAGGAAGACCCGCAGAATTATCTGCTCATGCAGTGCGTGGGCGTCAACGTATCCGGGCAGGTCGCGTCCGTCATTGCGGGCGGTCTGCTGCTGAATCTTCTGGTGTGAGGGAAACAATATGAATTTTGAAGCATTCTTACAGACGCTGCCCATCATGGGTAAGGGCATGGCCGGGATCTTTCTGGTGACCGGCGTGATTGTGCTGTGCATCCTGATTTTGGGGAAAGCGGGCAACAAACCAGAAAAATAAAACAGAACGCTCTTGAATCAACATACAAATGCAGATATAATAGAGGTACACTTCAAGAAAGAGGGTACTTTTATGTCTGTTGATATGACCAAATGGTGCGAGATCGCAAAGGCCAACATGGGCAAGCGCCCGGCGGGCGAGGGCCGTCTCGGCGGCAAGATCTGCATCGTGACCGGCGCGGCCCAGGGCTTTGGCAAGGGCATTGCGGAGGAGCTGTACAAGGAAGGCGCGACCATCGTTATCGCCGATATGAACGAGCCGCTGGCAAAGCAGGTCGCAGAGGAAATGGGCGAGCGCGCCGTCTCCATTGCGGTCAACGTCTCCGACGAGGAATCCGTTGCGAACATGGTCGCACAGACGGTTGAAAAGTTCGGCGGGCTTGACCTGATGCTCTCGAACGCAGGCGTCGTCCGCTCCGGCCCCATCGCGCACGTGGAGAAGAAGGATTTCGACTTCGTCACCAGCGTCAACTATACTGGCTTCTTCCTCTGCGCGAAATATGCTGCCATCATCATGGAGGCTGAACACGAGGCGGATCCCGAAGCCATGTTCGACATCGTGACGCTGAACTCGAAGTCCGGTCTGGAAGGCTCCAACAAGAATTTCGCCTACGCGGGTTCCAAATTCGGCGGCATCGGCCTGACGCAGTCGTTCGCGCTTGAGCTGTGCGCGTACAACATCAAGGTCAACGCCGTCTGCCCCGGCAACTTCCTCGATGGCCCGCTGTGGTCCGACCCGGTGCGCGGTCTGTTCGTGCAGTATCTCGAGGCTGGCAAGGTTCCCGGCGCAAAGACCGTCGCGGACGTGCGCCGCTACTACGAGGCAAAGGTCCCGATGAACCGCGGCTGCCTGCCGGTCGATGTGGCGCGCGCCGTCATGTACTGCGTCGAGCAGAAGTATGAAACCGGTCAGGCCATCCCCGTCACCGGCGGTCAGGTCATGCTGAACTGAGGGCCGCGCGATGATCGAGATCGACATTCTGAACAGACTCAACGCGCCCACGCGGGAAGAGCGGCTTGCAAACCTCAAGGAGGTTCTGAAGACGGCCAAATTCCCGCCCATGGTGCCGCAGTATATCAACAACCATATCCATACGACCTATTCGTTTTCGCCCTACTCCCCCACCGCCGCGGTCTACGCCGCGCGGATGGAGGGTCTGTGCACGGCGGGCATCATTGACCATGACTCCATTTCCGGCGCGCAGGAATTCCTCGCGGCGGCAGAGCTGATTGGCATGCCGGTCACCGTCGGCATGGAGTGCCGCGTGTCGATGGACGGCACAGCGCTGGAGGGCAAACGCACCAACAACCCCGATCAGGTCGGCGTCAGCTATATGACCATCCAGTCCGTCCCGCACGATAAGATCGAGCAGCTCAACGCATGGTTCGCGCCCTACCGCGCGGCCAGAGGCCGCCGGAACCGTGCGATGGTCGAAAAAATCAACGCGCTGCTGGACGGCATCGCGCTGGACTACGACCGCGACGTGCTCCCGCTGAGTGAAGCAAAAGAAGACGGAGGCGTGACCGAGCGCCATCTCATGTACGCGCTGGCAAAGAAAATGACCCAAAAGGCCGGAAAGGGCCAGCCGATGGTCGACTATCTCGCGTCCATCGGCCTGAACCTCAGTGAAAAGCAGAAGAACCAGATGCTCGATACCGCATATCCGTTCTACGAGTACGATCTGCTCGGCATTCTGAAATCCGCATTCGTGCCGAAAATTTATATCGACGCGACGGAGGAATGCCCGAACGTGCGCGATGTGGCCAAGCTGTGTGATGAAATCGACGCGCTTTTGTGCTACGCGTATCTCGGCGACGTGACGGCCTCCGTCACGGGCGACAAGAAGGCGCAGAAGTTCGAGGACGACTATCTGGACGACGTGATCGCCTGCATCAAAGACTGCGGCATCCGCGCCGTCACCTATATGCCGACGCGCAACACGCCGGAGCAGCTGACGAGACTTCGCCGTCTCTGCGGCGAAAACGGTCTGTTCCAGGTCTCGGGCGAGGATATCAACTCCCCGCGCCAGTCGTTCGTCATCAAGGCCATGGAAAACCCGCTTTTTTCCAACCTGATCGACGCGACCTGGAAGCTGATCGAGCACGAAAAGACCGGCTCTGCCATCTGCTGAGCCAAAACGAAAGGGGCATGACACCATGAGAAACCTGTTGGCGTTCGACCTCGGCGCGAGCAACGGCCGCGCAATTCTTGGCCAGTTCGACGGCGAGAAACTCACCATGCGCGAGCTGCACCGGTTTGAAAACAACTACATCGAGATGAACGGCGTGTTCTACTGGGACCTGCCGTATCTCTACAACCAGCTCAAGCAGGGGCTGCTGGCGTTCAAAAACGCGAATGTCGGAACGCTTGACTGCATCGGCATCGATACCTGGGGCGTTGATTACGGTCTGCTTGACCAAAACGGCCAGCTGCTGTCCAATCCGCGTTCGTACCGCTACGCGGTTGACGCAGATATGGCGGAGGTCTGGAAGACGGTCGATTTCCCGACGCTCTTTGCCCGCACGGGCATCGCAACCATGAATTTCAACACCGTCTACCAGCTTTACCGCCGCAAGCGGCAGCACGACCCCGCATTGGACGCAGCGCAGACACTGCTGATGCTGCCCGACCTGCTGGGCTTCTTCCTGACGGGCGAAGCGAAGACGGAATACACCAACGCAACGACCTCCATGCTCTATAACCCCACCTCGAAGGACTGGGACTGGGAGACGATTGACGCGCTGGGCCTGCCCAGAAAGATCTTCACGAAGCTTGACCGTGCGGGCACGCTGCGTGGAAAACTCCGTCCGGAACTGGCCGCAGAACTCGGCATTAATCAGGCAAATTTCGCCGCTGTCGGCACGCACGACACGGCCTCTGCCGTGGCCGCCATCCCCGGCACGGGCAGCTTTGCGTTCTGCTCCAGCGGCACTTGGTCGCTGTTCGGCGTGGAGACGGACGAGCCGATTTTGTCCGATGCAGTTCGCGACGCGAACTTCTCCAACGAGGGCACGATCCAGGGCGGCTTCCGGCCTCTCAAAAACATCATGGGCCTGTGGCTCATTCAGGAGTGCCGCCGCGACTGGCAGAAGGCCGGTCAAAACCTCAGCTGGAACGACATTGTGGAAGAGGCAAAAAAGGCAGAACCCTTCCGCTCCATCATCGATCCCGATTACGGCGAATTCTTTGCCGGCGGCCGGATGGTCGAGAAAATTCAGGATTACTGCCGCGAGACGAACCAGCCGGTACCCGAGACCGTCGGACAGATCGCGCGGTGCATCTATGAATCGCTGGCGCTCAAATACCGCTGGGCATTGGAGCGTCTGGAGGAGATCAAGGGCCAACGCATCGACACGCTGAACATTGTCGGCGGCGGCTGCCAGAATAAGCTGCTCAATCAGTTTGCAGCCGACTCCCTCAACCGGCCTGTCATCACCGGCCCCATCGAGGGCGCAGCCATCGGCAATCTGCTGGCCCAGGCCATGGCGCTGGGCGATATTACGACGATGGACGAACTGCGCGCCGTTGTGCGCCGTTCCGAGGCTGTCAATACCTACGAGCCGCACCACACGCCGGAATGGGAAGCCGCATATCAGAAGCTGCTTTCCTTCAGCAAGTAACATGATTCAAAAACGCCGGAAGCGATTGCTTCCGGCGTTTTGAAAAGGAGAATCCATATGGATATTCAAGAACTCGTCCGCGCGCAGCGGGCATATTTTCTCTCCGGCGCAACGCGGCCCTACGCGTTCCGAATGGAGCAGCTGAAAAAATTACAGCGCGCGTTACAGACAAACGAGAAGCTGCTGGAGCAGGCCATGTATCAGGACTTCCGCAAGGCCCCAATGGAGGTTTATATGTGCGAAACGGGCATGGTGCTCGAGGAGCTGCGCTTTCATCTGAAGCACCTGAAAGGCTGGATGCGTGAGCGCGCCGTCCCGACGCCGCTGGCGCAGTTCCACGCGAAAAGCTTTGTCTCGCCGGAGCCGTATGGCGTCGCACTGATCATCTCGCCGTGGAACTACCCCGTCCAGCTCTGCCTGTCGCCGCTGGTGGGCGCGATCTCCGGCGGCAACTGTGCCATCGTAAAGCCGTCGGCTTATGCCCCCGCGACCAGCGCCGCCATCGCGAAGCTCATCGCCGAGACGTTTGACCCACGCTATATCGCCGCTGTCGAGGGCGGACGCGCGGAAAACAGCGCGCTGCTGTCGCAGCGCTTCGACACCATTTTCTTCACCGGCAGCGTCGCCGTCGGCAAGGTCGTGATGGAGGCTGCGGCCAAAAATCTCACGCCCGTCACGCTGGAGCTTGGCGGCGAAAGCCCCGTCATCGTGGATAAAACCGCCGATGTGAAGCTTGCCGCGCGGCGCATCGCGTTCGGCAAGGTCCTGAACGCCGGGCAGACCTGCGTGGAGCCGGACTATCTGCTGATCGAGAAATCGGTCAAGCCCGCGTTCATCGAGGCATACCGGCAGGCGCTGCATGAATTCTTCCCGGACGGCAGCATGGACGAAATGCCCGTGATCGTGTCGGAAAAGCACTTTGCCCGCGTGACGGCGCTGTTGGAGGGACAGACAGCTGTGGTCGGCGGAGAATTTGACGAAAAAACGCGCTTCGTTGCGCCCACGCTGCTGGACGGAGTTTCCCCGGACAGCCCCGTTATGCAGGAAGAAATCTTCGGGCCAATCCTGCCCATGCTGGAATTTGACCGACTGGACGAGGCCATTAATTTCATCCGCAGCCGAGAAAAGCCGTTGGCGCTGTATCTGTTCACGTCTGACAAGGCCGCTGAGCGCCGCGTGCTGGACACCTGCTCCTTCGGCGGCGGCTGCATCAACGACACGATCATCCATCTTGCTACTACACACATGCCTTTCGGCGGCGTAGGAAACAGCGGCATGGGCAGCTATCACGGCAAAAAGAGCTTCGACACATTCACGCACGCACGCAGCATCGTCAAAAAATCCACCTGGCTCGATCTTCCGATGCGCTACCACCCGTATTCGGAGAAAAAGCTCGGGATAATAAAGCGGTTTATGAAGTAATTCTGCACGGCAAATGCGTCTCTTGGGTTACTTGGGTGCGTCAGAAATTTTGAGCTGCTTTAAGCTTCGCGGGAAAGATCCAAGAAAACCGAAGGGGTTTTCTAGGGTGTATCTGAAAACTCATGATGTGACCGGCAGCGAGGGATTTTTGCGTTG
>ERZ857757.2364-NODE-2364-length-12363-cov-4.339617_pt1 | contig 12363 bp, 9 predicted proteins | sample MGYA00519764_ERZ857757 | MGnify/ENA primary metagenome ERZ857757 (study PRJEB31778, sample SAMEA3449359) | human gut metagenome | biome: human gut; feature: human-associated habitat; material: faeces | place: United Kingdom | collected 2010/2012 ... | reverse complement strand
GCAAAGTCATCATTTAGTCTAAAAAAAACAAGATAATAAGGATCCTTTTATGAACAAAATTAAACTTTCCATCATTGCGCTTTCCTGTGTTATGGCATTAGGTGCTTGTTCTTCTAGTTCAAAAGGTGGCTCAGATAATTCTGAGCAGATTCGTCAAGTCGAGGTTGAACTAAATCAAAGAATCGCTGAAGCAAATAAGAAAGCGGACGCTGCTGTAAAAAAAGCTGAAGCTGCAATAAAAACGGCAAAAAATAATAGCGAACAAACAGAAGCAGAAAAAAAAGCCGCTGAAGAAAGATTGAAACAACTTGAAAATTTACAAGCTGATGAAAAAGCACGCATTCCACTAAGTGATAAGATCTTTGGCGGAGTTAGTGGGGAGATGAAAGATGTCATTTCCGGTGGGGTTTTAACTGGAGAAGAAAATGAGGCAAGCCGTCCATTAGCTCGTGATGTGCGAGATCTTACGATAATTGATGAATCAGGTAAATTAGTTGATATTAATATCTTGAGAAGAGCTGGAGATATTGACCCATGGACTTATGAAGAATATGACGATTTATATAATCTCCGAAAAGAAGGGCAAACTATCTTAAGTAATAGTAATTTACAATCAAGTGCATTTGGTACCTATGTTGATAAATTAACAGGTAATCAATATTTTTATGCGCAAGGTTTACCAACAGCAGTGACACAAATTCCTACAACAGGATTAGCAGAGTATAAAGGTGGAGCTATTTATAAAAAGGATGGTAACCAAAATTATAGTGAGATAAGTGAAATGAAAGCTACAGCTGATTTTGCTAATAAAGTCATTGACATTAATATTACGGAAAAAGCTAATGCCGTACCAGGTATGAATTTTGGTGGTAAAATTACAGGTAATAGCTTTGCTGGTGAAGTAAATGGTATTAAAACCCAAGGTGGTTTCTTTGGTGAAAATGCACAAGAAATGACAGGCTTATTTACGAATGAAGCAGATCAGTCTCGGGGTGCATTCGGTGGTATTAAGCAATAACACTGACAAAATATAATATCGACTAACAAATAGAAAAAGGGCGAACATGGTGTTCGCCCTTTTTTTTAGATATCTTGAATCACTAATTGTAATGCATGGCGTTGGAATTGTTTTGCTTTACGGTGTTTTAAGCGTCTTAAACGCAAGTTGCGTGAGGCAGAGATATCTCTTGATGCTTTTTTCTTTAAAAAAGTTTTTCTTTTTAACATCTTTTTCTCCTTGTTTTCTTTGAGTTCAATAAAACGTTGCTTTTTCTGACCGCACTTACTCTGTTGCAGTCGCTTGGTTTTCTTGAACGCGATGATAATTGACAATACTATTCATGTAACGGCGAATATTTTCGACATATTGGTAAGCCTCATAGCCGCGAGCGTAGCCATATTTTAAGTTTGAATAATGGCGCTTTTCCGATAATAGTTGAAGATTATTTTTCACATCTAACCAGTTATCAGGATTGCCGCCTAATTTTTTTGTTAAGCGACGTGCGTCTAAAATATGTCCTAATCCCATGTTATATGCTGCTAAAGAATACCAAATTCGATCTTCTTCTGGAATACTGTCTGGCATTTGGTCGAGTAGCCAATGCAAATACTCCGATCCCGCTTTTATACTTTGTTCGGCATCAGTGCGATTATTAATATTCATCCGCATAGCCGTATCTTTGGTAAGCATCATCATCCCGCGTACACCTGTTGGAGAGGTAGCATAAGGGTCCCAATGCGATTCTTGATAGGCTACAGCAGCTAATAATCGCCAGTCTAAATTCCCTTTGTATTTTTCAAAGAGCGGTTGATATTGAGGAAGGATTTTTTCAACCGCCTCTAAATAAGCCTGAGTATCTACATAATCAAAGGCAGTAATATGGCGGAAATATTTTTCCTCAATACGATCAATTAATCCCGTTTCAATGGCATTATTCATAAAATCCAACAAGCCTGCTTGTAGCTCATTATAGGATTTATTAGAAAGATACCAATGCACAGTCATTTCATCTGTTAGGTCAAATGCAATTGCTAAGTTAGGGCGAATTTGTTGTGCTGCTGCCACATCAATACTATTTGCAATTGTATAAGGAATTTTGCCTTCCGCTACTTGAATTAATAATTCCTCTTGGGTTAACTGCTTGTTATTCTGCCATTTAAGTGCAGGAAGTTTTTTCTGTGCAAGGGATAATAATTTTTCTAAGTCTTCCCCCGCAGAAATAATAATTTCTTGCTGGACTTGCGCTAAATCTTTCGGGCGATTTTCACCTTTTTTATACACAAGCTGCCAAGAGGCAGAGGTGTAAGATGGTCCTAACTGAAATTTTTCTGCACGCTGAGGCTGGAACAAAAGATTCGCAGCGGCGATATCAATATTATTGTTCTCCAATTCATTAAAAAGTTGATCGTTATTTTCTAAGGTTTTAATTTGTAAGCGAACCCCTAAATAATCAGCAAAGTTTTTTGCTAATTCGTATTCCAAGCCTGATTCGCCTTCATTCCCAATAAAATAGTAAATGGGATTATTAATGGTGCCGACAATCAGGCTGCCACGATTTTTGATCGTGGTGTAAGGGTTTTGCTCCGATTGCATAATTTTTTGCCAAGGGAAGACCATATCAATTGCCCAAAGTAATAATGCAAAAGCAGCAATAATACGTAAAAATAGACCTTTCAATAGATAAACCTTATAAATTGAGATAAGAGACGATTGTAACGAGAATTAAGACAATAAAAAAGCCCCTTTTACTTCAAGGGGCTGTTAAATAAGGATTAACGTTGGCGATCTCGGCGACCACGTTCATTAAAAGTGCGGTCATTTTTATCGTTAAATTTACGCTGACGACGCTCACCATTACGTTCACCACGAAAACGATCTTGGCCTCGGTCTCCACGTTCATTACGACGACCTTTTCCATCAAAATCGTTGCCACCACGTCTGTTGTCTGACTGTGCTGCGCCCATAAAGCTCATTTGCATTTGTTTATTTAAAACGCGAGTTTTTCCGAATTGTTGGAGCAATTCTTTTGGCATACCTTGTGGTAATTCAACAGTAGAGTAGTCATCGTAAAGTTTGATATGGCCAATATAACGGCTGTTAATATCACCTTCATTTGCAATAGCACCTACGATATGACGCACTTCTACGCCATCTGCACGACCTACTTCGATACGATATAAATCCATCGGTTGTGGCGTGCCGTAGCCTTTACGTTCACCACGACGTTCAGCTGAACGTGGGTTTTCACGGCGATCACCGCGATCATTACGGTCACGACGGCGTTTATCCATTGGTGGATCCGGTGGAAGGATGAGTTTTTGTTTACCTTGAAGCAACATCAACATGGCTGCAGCAATATCTTCTTGATCCTGATCTGCCGTGAATAAATCTTCCAGTAAGCTACGATACATTTCGAGATCGTGATGTTCCAATTGCTTGGTAATCTTGTCTTGGAATTTTTTACGACGGCAGGCTTGTAACACTTCATGATTTGGCAATTCAACTTCATTGATTGGTTTTTTCATCAAGTGTTCGATATTGCGAAGTAAACGGCGTTCACGTGGTTCAACGAATAATAATGCACGACCAGAACGACCAGCACGACCGGTACGACCGATACGGTGAACGTAAGACTCTGCATCAAGCGGGATGTCATAGTTCACTACAAGGCTGATACGTTCAATATCGATACCGCGCGCAGCAACATCGGTTGCAACGACGATATCAAGGCTACCATTACGTAAGCGATCTAAGGTTTGCTCACGTAATTGCTGAGTCATATCACCGTTTAATGCCGCAGCACGGAAACCGTGTTTTTCTAATAATTCAGTCACATCAAGTGTGCCCGTTTTAGTGCGGGTAAAAATGATTGCCGCATCAAACTCTTCCACTTCTAAGAAACGTAATAATGCCTCATTTTTACGGAAACCTTGAACATACCAACAGTTTTGCTCAATATCCGGCGCATTATCGTTATTTACTTTGATTTTCACTTCTTGTGGATTGTTCATGAAGCGTTTTGTGATACGACGAATTGGCTCAGGCATGGTTGCTGAGAAAAGGGCCGTTTGGTGCTCTTCCGGTAATTCTGCCATAACGGTTTCTACATCATCAATAAAGCCCATGCGAAGCATCTCATCGGCTTCATCAAGTACGATAGCTCTTAACTCAGAAAGATTTAATGTGTTACGACGGATGTGATCCAAAATACGACCCGGTGTACCTACAACAACTTGTGCACCTTGTTTTAATGCACGTAATTGAATGTCATAGCGTTGACCACCATAAAGGGTCACGATGTTGATGCCTTTTGCATATTTCATGAAGTGTTCACAAGCATCAGCAACTTGAATTGCAAGTTCACGGGTTGGTGCCATTACCAATAATTGTGGATGTTTTGCGGCAGGATCAATTTTTGCCAAAATAGGTAAAGAGAATGCGGCAGTTTTACCACTACCGGTTTGTGCCATACCCAGTACATCTCTGCCTTCTAAAAGAGCAGGAATACAAGCTTGTTGGATTGGCGAAGGTGTTTCAAAACCAAGGTCAGAAACGGCTTTTAGAATGAATTCAGGCAAGCCTAAATCATTAAAAGTGATTTTGTCTGTCATTAAAATACTCGAATGTAAGTAAGGAAAGCTCAATTTCGCTTTCAGGTTTATTTGTTACAAAAGAAAGAGGCTGGTCTAGAAAACAGCAGTTTTTGTGACCGCACTTTTTTCTTCTTTTTCGTCGTCAGTTTGAGCTGGCTTCAATTTCATCAGCTCTAACACGGCAAAACGATACTCAACAAAGTTATATACCTGATTCGCAATAGCGAGTTTGAATAAAGCCGCAGCTTCATCAATTTGCCCCAAATTGAGTTTTTGTTTTGCTAGATAAAAGTAGGTTTCGGTTAATATTTCTGCATATTGTTGTGAGTTTTCTGCAAATTTAGTTGCCCGTTCTTGCAAGTCACTCACGGAAATATTACCTAAATAGTATTGAACGATATTTGTTCCCCAGAAGTCCTTAGATAGCCCTTTAGCTCGTTCAACAAGGTTGGCATGGGCTTCTTGTGGTTTTAATTTTTGTTCGTTCAAATAGAGCCAGAGTACGCGATAAGGATCTTTGGTATCGGCTTCGTAAAACTTCATCAAATCGTCTTCAGCAAGATTATAGCGTTCGACGTAATAAAAATTTAAACCACGATTAAGGTGGGTGTAGTCATAACTTGGGTCCAATTCAAACACCGCATTAAAGGTTTCTAATGCACTGTCGTAATCTTCTTCAAGCAGTAAGTAAAGCCCTAAGTAATTGTAAACGGAAGCCATCTTTGGCTGTAACGCAAGGGCTTGTGTAAAGTCATAACGTGCGAGGCCCCATAAACCGAGGGAATCATATAAAACGCCACGTTCAAAGTGAAGCGTCGCTCGTTCTTCATTACTCATTTTACCAACTAATAAAACTTGCCCAATTCGGGTAATCATCACTTCTTGTTCAAAGTGCGTATTCGGCGTTTGATCCGCAAGTACGACTTTATTTGGTGCGACAAACACGTTTCCCGATTGCACACAACCGGAAATAAATAAAGTCAGACTTAGGCTAGATAATGAAACTAGAAAACGGAATAACCGAAAATATTGCATTGTTTTATAAGTTAGTTTGATAATCAAAACGGGTGTGTAAGGTTTTTTACACACCCTGTGAGATTATTCTTGTTCTACAGAAGTCTCTTCTGCTGGTGCAGATTCTGCTTCAGTTTCTTGTTTTGGTGCAAGATCTTTCATGGTTAATCGGATACGACCTTGGCGATCGATTTCAACCACTTTAACTGTCACTTCTTGACCAACTTGAAGATAATCACTCACTTTCTCTACACGTTCTTCAGCGATTTGAGAAATATGAACTAAACCTTCTTTATTTCCTACGATAGCCACGAATGCACCGAAGTCAGCAAGACGAGTCACTTTACCTTTGTAAATTGCGCCCGCTTCAACTTCAGCAACGATTTCTTCAATACGTGCCATCACGTTTTTCGCTGCACTACTATCTACTGCAGCAATTTTCACTGTACCATCATCATCGATATCGATAGAAGTACCAGTTTCTTCAGTTAATGCACGGATAGTTGCACCACCTTTACCGATAACATCTTTGATTTTCTTCGGATCAATTTTCATGGTGTGAATACGCGGCGCGTAGTCAGAAATATCCGCACGTGGTGCAGGGATTGCTTGTTCCATTACGCCAAGAATGTGCATACGTGCACCTTTTGCTTGGTTTAATGCAATTTGCATAATTTCAGGGGTGATACCTTCAATTTTGATGTCCATTTGAAGTGCGGTGACACCTTCACGTGTACCCGCTACTTTAAAGTCCATATCACCTAAGTGGTCTTCATCACCTAAAATATCTGAAAGCACCACAAATTTCTCTTCTTCTTTCACTAAGCCCATTGCGATACCTGCAACAGCGGCTTTGATTGGAACACCCGCATCCATTAATGCTAAAGACGCACCACATACAGATGCCATAGAAGAAGAACCGTTAGATTCAGTGATTTCAGATACAACACGCACTACATACGGGAATTCTGCAAGGCTTGGCATAACAGCCGCTACACCGCGTTTTGCTAAACGACCGTGACCGATTTCACGACGTTTTGGTGAGCCGATCATACCGGTTTCACCTACAGAGTATGGAGGGAAGTTGTAGTGGAATAAGAAGTGATCTTGACGTTCACCTGTTAATTCATCAATGATTTGAGCATCACGTTCAGTACCTAACGTTGCAACGGCTAATGCTTGTGTTTCACCACGGGTGAAAATTGCAGAACCGTGAGTACGTGGTAATACACCAGTACAGATATCTAATGCGCGAACGGTATCAACGGTACGACCATCAATACGTGGTTCACCAGCAATGATACGGCCACGAACGATTTGGCTTTCAAGTGCGGTGAAAATATCCACGATTTTACCTTCGCTGATCTCTTCATCTTCTGCTGTGATTTGTGCAATCACATCCGCTTTAATCGCATCGATTTGTTCGTAACGTGCTTGTTTTTCAGTAATGCGGTATGCATCGCCTAAACGAGCTTCAGCAATCGCTTTTACTTTGTTGATTAAATCTGTGTTTGGTTGTGGAGCAACCCAATCCCAACGCGGTTTACCTGCTTCTTTTGCAAATTCTTTGATCGCTTCAATCACAACTTGTTGTTGTTGATGACCGAATACTACCGCCGCTAACATTTGTTCTTCAGTTAAAATGTCAGCTTCAGATTCAACCATTAATACGGCTTTGTCAGTACCTGCAACCACTAAGTCCAAACGGCTTTGTTTTTGTTCAGCCATAGTTGGGTTTAATACGAATTGGTTGTCGATAAAACCAACGCGTGCTGCACCGATAGGGCCATTGAAAGGTACACCAGATAAGGTTAATGCTGCAGAAGCACCGATCATTGCCACTAAGTCAGGGCTGATTTGTGGGTTTACAGAAACTACAGTTGCCACAACTTGGATTTCGTTGAAGAAACCTTCTGGGAATAATGGACGAATTGGACGGTCGATTAAACGTGCAATTAAAGTTTCGCCTTCAGATGGACGACCTTCACGTTTGAAGAAACCACCAGGGATTTTACCTGCCGCATAAGTACGCTCTTGGTAGTTTACGGTTAATGGGAAGAAGTCTTGACCTTCTTTCACATCTTTTTTAGCAACAACAGTCACGAATACCGTGGTATCGTCCATGCTTGCCATAACCGCAGCAGTTGCTTGACGTGCAATTGCGCCGGTTTCTAGAGTAACGGTATGTTGACCGTATTTAAATTGTTTAACAATTGGATTCACAATGTTTTCCTTCAAAATAATATTTAAAACAAAGCTTTATTTTCCAGATTGCGACTAGCAAAAGAAATCTTTCGAAAAAATGACCGCACTTTGGGCGTTTAAAAATCTCTTTTGATAGCCGCACGCTAATGCAGAAAATAAAGCTCGCTTATTATACAGAGTTTTAAATTTATTGGTAACTTTATTTAATATAAGCAACTTGTTATCATATTCTCATACAAATACATACGTAAGGAGACACTATGATTATCAGTGCATTAAATAACCCAAATTTCAAAGTGGGTTTACCAAAAGTTATCGCGGACATTTGCGATCATCTCAATACATTAGATCTTGAAGCATTAGAAAATGGTCGTCATGATTTAAGCGAGCAAGTCTATATGAATGTCATGGAATTTGATACGGTTGAAGCGGATAGCAAACAAGCTGAACTTCACCACAAATATCTAGATATTCAATTACTTATTCGTGGCGAAGAAAATGTTGAAGTAAGCGCGACTTATCCAAACCTCAGCTTATACGATGAATATCGTGATGCCGATGATTACCAACTTACCCCGCAAATTGAAGATAAAAGCACGGTGACACTTTTACCGAAAATGTTCGCTGTCTTTTTCCCTTATGAACCCCATAAGCCGGGTTGCACCGTAAACGGCAAATCAAGTTTTGTGAAAAAACTGGTGGTGAAAGTACCAGTAGAATTGATTTAACAATTCTGATTTATTAAAACAAAAGGGCGGTCAGAAATTTATGTATTTTTCTGACCGCACTTTTTTATTATTTAATCACCGTAATTGACCATTTTGCATCATCAATTTGCTCGAAGTTTGTGACTTCATAGCCTTCTTCTGCTGCCCAAGCAGGAATGGCTTCAGTGGCTTGGGTGCAGTCGAATTCAATTTCTAGGCCATCGCCTTTATTTAACTTAGCCATGGCTTCCTTAGCTTCAACGAGAGGAAAGGGGCAAACAAGGCCGAGTGTAGGTAATTTAACGATCATATAAGCTCCTTATGATGCTTTTGATAATTTTAAACGTTGTGGACGAATAATGGTGAAGTAGGCGGCCACCCAAGTGCCGAGAATCATCAATGGCAATGATACCCAACCTTGCCAAGAGAAAAAGGCAGTTTCGACTAAACCGTTACCGATAGAACAGCCACCCGCAAGGGTTGCGCCAATACCCATGAGAATACCGCCGAGTCCGCTGCGTAGAATCGTGGCGGCATCTGGTACACGGACACGGAATTCATTGCTTGCTTTCGCACCGATGAATGATCCAATAAAAATCCCTAAGACTAAGAATACGCCCCAGTTAATAAATTTACCGTCGCCAGTAACGAGGAATTGCATGATATTGGCTGAGGGACCAGTGATCCCAAGTCCAAACTCACGACCTGTAGCGACACTGAGTGGCCAAGCGGCAAGTGCGATTAATCCGATTAACACGGCTGAGAAAAATGGGTGCCAGCGTTTCTCAAATAATAAGTGAGCAAGTCCCGTTTTCTTCGGTTTTAATGCCGCGACTTTTACGCTTGGTTTGCTGAGATGTTTGTATACATAAAAGGCTGTCACTAAAGTTAATAATGCGACTAACCACCAAGGTGAAATACCGAATGTATCGTAAATGTTGCGTTGTTCGATATTGATACTGCGTAAAGTTTTATTGAGTTCGCCTAATGGGCCAGTACGCATGATGGCACTTAACAACATATAAGTGAATAACGCAACCCAACTGCCGACTAAGCCTTCCGCAGCACGGTACCACGTACCTGTCGCACAACCGCCAGCAAGAACAATGCCGATACCAAATACAAAGGCACCGATAATCACTGCCAAAAAGGCAAAGTTTTCAGCCGGATCAACATTTAATACACCAATTTCTTTTAAGAGGAAAAAACCAATGGATTGCACGGTAATCGCCAATAGAAGGGCAACAAACATTTTGTTATTTTTGGTTACATACATATCGCGAAATGCACCAGTAATACAAAAGCGCCCACGCTGCATCACAAATCCGAGTAAAATTCCGCAAAGTAATCCGGTTAAAAGCATAAATATTCCTTCTCTTTTAGAACTAAGTAGGTTGGTATTTTCTAAAAAAATAAGAAGGTAGCGCCAATAACTTTTGGCTAGAAAATATGTTTTTTTGATATAAAAAAGTGCGGTCAGAAATTTGTGTATTTTTTATTCACTAATTTTTGCTTTTTGTACCTTTTCTCCCAGTATGTTAATTAGCATTTTTTCATGTCTGTAATATGTGTAAAAGAGTTAGATTAAATACATTGCATAAAACTTATATACCTTTTAATATGTTGTAATAATTAATCTTCTTTCCTTTTCTTACTTGCATCTTATCTATGAAATTAATTGATAACGTAACATCACTGTTTGGTGATGATTTAAAAGCAAACCTGACGAGAACCACCAAGCTAAAAATAATGGCGTCGTATTTTTCAATTTATGCTTATTCAGCCTTAAAGGCTGAGTTAGAGAAAATTGAAGAACTACAATTCATCTTCACTTCCCCAACCTTCGTACCAGAAAAAGTTACTGAGCGTTTAAAGAAAGAGAAACGAGAGTTTATTATTCCCAAAAGTGACCGAGAGAATAGTCTATATGGCACAGAATATGAAATTCACTTGCGTAACAGATTAACTCAAAAAGCAATTGCGAGAGAATGTGCAGAATGGATTAAACGCAAAGTAACATTTAAATCTAATATTAGTAATGGCGTGATGCAAGAATTTATAACGCTAAATGAAGTAGATAATACTGTTACTTATATGCCAATTCAGGGGTTTACCACGACGGGATTAGGATATGAAAAAGGCAAAGCTGTTTCAAATATGGTCAATGCTTTTTCTGAGCCTCATTCTCTCTCTTATTTACAACTTTTTGATCAAATATGGCATGATTCAGAGAAAGTTGAAGATATCACTAGTGAAATTATTCAGCATATTGAATCGGTATACCAAGAAAATTCGCCAGAACACATTTATTTTTTAATGCTCTATAACATTTTCAAAGATTTCTTAACGGATATTGATGAAGATGTTATGCCGAATGAAAAGACTGGATATCAAGAAACAGTTATTTGGAATAAATTATTCAATTTCCAAAAAGACGCGGTGAAGGGATTGATCAATAAATTAGAAAAATATAATGGTTGCGTATTAGCAGACAGTGTGGGGTTAGGTAAAACTTTTACTGCTTTAGCCGTCATCAAATATTACGAACTCCGTAATAAAAGTATTCTTGTGCTTTGCCCTAAAAAATTAAATGATAACTGGACAACCTATAATACTAATGTGGTGACCAATATTTTAGCTAAAGATCGATTTAACTATGATGTGCTATTCCATACGGATTTATCTCGAGAGACGGGAACATCCAATGGTATTGATTTAGGCAAAGTAAATTGGGGAAACTATGATCTTGTAGTGATTGATGAATCACACAACTTCCGCAATCGAGACACGTTCAAAGATCGAGAAACCCGTTATCAAAAGTTAATGGATAAAGTGATTCGCCAAGGCGTTAAAACTAAAGTATTAATGCTCTCTGCGACGCCAGTAAATAATCGTTTCAATGATTTAAAAAATCAGCTTGCTTTAGCTTATGAAGGAAATTCTTCACTATTGAATGAAAAGCTAGATACAGAAAGAGACATTGATACAATCTTTGCTAGAGCGCAAGCTAGTTTTAACCGCTGGGCTAAACTTCCCGCTGAACAACGCACAACACAAGAAATTCTAAACTTACTGGATTTTGATTTTTTCAAGTTATTAGATAGTGTGACAATTGCTCGTTCTCGTAAACATATTCAAACCTTCTATGACACAAAAGATATTGGGCAATTCCCAACCCGTCGAATGCCAATTTCCCATAGACGACCGATTTCGAAATCTACACAAATTTCATTAGAAGATATTTTTAAACAGCTCACCTCATTAAATATGGCAGTGTATGCCCCGATGAGTTATATCTTCCCAAGTGCAATGGAGAAATACGAGGACTTATTTGATACGGTTGTTAACAACAATAGTCGTTTTAAACAAGTTGACCGTGAAAAAAGTTTACAATCATTAATGACAGTAAACTTACTCAAACGTTTAGAAAGTTCAGTGCATTCATTTCGTTTAACGCTTAATGTGTTAAAAGATAAAATTGAAAATGCACTTAAGCAGATTGCATCGTTTGAACAAAAACAGCTAAATGATGACTTTATTCTTGATGATTATAGTGAAAATGAGTTTGACGATGATGAATACATCGGTAAGACTTTGAAAATCAATCTAAAAGATATGGATGTTATCAGTTGGCGAACATCACTCGTTTTAGATTTAGATATCGTGAATGAATTGCTGTCGGTCGTAAATCCAATAACACCTGAGTATGATGATAAATTGCAGCACTTAAAAGAGCAAATTATCCAGAAAATTCACCACCCAATAAATAAAGATAATAAGAAAATCATTATTTTTACTGCATTTGCGGATACGGCAGATTACCTCTACCAACAACTTTCTGGTG
>ERZ857757.2358-NODE-2358-length-12385-cov-3.208354_pt1 | contig 12385 bp, 10 predicted proteins | sample MGYA00519764_ERZ857757 | MGnify/ENA primary metagenome ERZ857757 (study PRJEB31778, sample SAMEA3449359) | human gut metagenome | biome: human gut; feature: human-associated habitat; material: faeces | place: United Kingdom | collected 2010/2012 ... | reverse complement strand
AAGTTTAAGCTTGGCGGCTTTAATGCACTGCTTGACGTGAACAGTGGCGGAGTACATATTATAGACGATCTGACATATGATTTGTTAGACAATGTTGAGCCGCCTTTTGAGGAGAAATGTCCTGAGGACGTTGTAAGAAAGCTGTCAAAGATGTATGACAGCAAGGATATCGAGGATTGCTATGAGGAGATAGTTTCTCTTTATAATGACAAGATATTGTTCAGCGAGGACGATTACGAGAAGTATGCCCTGTCTGCTGTGGCTTCGCCTATCAAGGCAATGTGTCTGCATATTGCTCACGACTGTAACCTGAGATGTAAATATTGCTTTGCTTCAACAGGTGATTTCGGTCAGGGCAGAATGCTCATGGACTATGAAACAGGCAAGCGTGCTATAGATTTTCTTATAGAGCGTTCAGGAGACAGAAAGTTTCTTGAGGTGGACTTCTTCGGCGGTGAGCCGTCACTGAATTTCGGTACGGTAGAAAAGCTTGTTGAGTATGCACGTTCACAGGAGGAGCCTCACAATAAAAAGTTCAGATTTACTGTTACCACAAACGGTGTACACCTCACTGACGAGATGATAGACTTCATCAACAAGGAAATGTACAATGTTGTTCTGTCTATCGACGGAAGAAAAGAAGTCAATGACAGAATGAGAGTGCGTGTTGACGGTTCAGGAAGCTATGACAGGATTATCCCTAACTTTAAGAAGCTTGTGGACAAGCGTCCTAAGAACAAGGATTGGTATGTAAGAGGCACTTACACAAAGTATAATCTTGACTTCTCAAATGATGTAATGCACCTTTATGACCTTGGATTCGACCAGATATCCGTTGAGCCTGTTATGGCTGACCCTAGCGAGCCTTATGCTATCACTGAGGCTGACCTGCCGAGGATCTTCAAGGAGTATGAGATACTTTCTGAGAAGATACAGAAGATAAGGGACGAGGGCAAGTTCATAAACTTCTTCCATTTTATGATAGACCTCGATCAGGGTCCTTGTGCGATAAAGAGACTTAGGGGCTGTGGAAGCGGAAACGAGTATGTTTCTGTTACTCCTGACGGCGATATTTACCCATGTCATCAGTTCGTTGGTATCACCGAGTTCAAAATGGGCAATCTCTATGACGGCACATTTAACGAGGAAATGAAAGATATGTTTGCTCACGCACACGTTTACAACAAGCCAGAGTGCAAAAAGTGCTGGGCAAAGTTCTATTGCAGTGGCGGTTGCAATGCAAACAACTACATTTACGCAGGTGATATTCACAATGCGCACAAGCTGTCATGTCAGATACAGAAGAAGCGTCTTGAATGCGCTATCATGATGAAGGCTGTTAAAATGCTCGACAGCGCAGAATGAATATAAATATTTTGTAAATTTCACGCATTGTAACTTTTGCGTACATATATAAACTTAATATGTACAAAAACGTTTGAAGTTTAACAAAAAAATTTATTGAATAATCGGTTTAAAAAGCACGGAATAACAAATGACGTTATTTCGTGCTTTCTGTTGTTATTACATAGTATGATAATGTCGAAAAATAGCAAAATGTGTCTGACATGTTAATAAGTATTAAGATAAATATAATGTATACTAAGCTGGTAGCTTATTGACAAAGTGGGTCGAATTTAGTATAAGATTGACATAAACAAAAGGTGCTTGGCGGTCATGTTACCGCAAATCGGCTATAACGAGCGCCCTCTGTATCGGACAGGATAAACCGACAAATTATTATGAAAAGGACGAAGAGATATGAAAACTAATGAAAAGAAGAATACTTCTGCTAAGAAGAAACTTATACCTGCAGTTGCAATGCTCACAACTTCCGCTGTAATGCTTTCTACTGCTACTTATGCTTGGTTTACGATGAGCAGAGAAGTTGAAGTAACAGGCATTAAGCTTACTGCTACAACTCCACAGACTATTGAAGTTTCACTTGGAAGGGCTACAACACAGGCTACTATAGATAATACTACTTGGGCTACTGCTCCTAAAAATGATGCTGCTGATACAGACCTCTGGTCAAACAAGGCTGCTACAAGCTCTGTATATGCAAGCTTTGGTAAGCTTATCCCTGCTTCATCAACGGACGGAACAAATCTCTATTATACAACAAAAGCTAAGGAGAATGGTAAGTCTGTTGATATAACAGGTGCGAATGCTTTTACACAAGCTACTGAAAATAACAATGCTGGTTGGACATTCCAAACTGCTGGAGCTTCTTCTGAAACAGAAAGCAATCTTACTGCAGATACAAAAGGTGAGGGTTACTATCTAGATATCCCTGTTTGGTTTAGAACTACAAATGTTGAAGATGTAAAGCTTGGTGTTGATGTTACTGTTGAAGACCCTAATAAGGATAATGATGACACTAAGGGTGACTTGTATAAAGCAACTCGTGTGGCTATATTGAATGAGGATAGAAGTGCTGCTAATGGTGGAGTTTTCCTTGGCGCAGAAACTGATGTAGACACAGGATATTATAAGAAAAAAGCAGTTAGGGCTAATACAGGAACAAGCGAAAATGATTATTATGGCACTGTAACAGTTGCAAAGGAAGTAACTGCAAATACAGCAGGACAGGTTACAAATAGTGATTCAACTGAGGTTGCAAATGTAACTGGAGTTGGCACTGGAAAGACAGGTTACAGCACTCCTGCTAAGTATTATATCCGTGTATGGCTTGAGGGTGAAGATGTAAACTGCTGGAATGTAAATGCTGGACAGAGCTTTAACGTAGATTTGAAATTCTATGACCTTTCAAACACAGGCACAGGTGTTTAATCCATAACAATAAAACAAAAAAGACGCCGAAGAAATTCGGCGTTTTTTGGTAAATGGGCATAAAAAATAATTTTCCATATTTGGGGAAATCTCCCGATTTTTCTTTGTTTTTTGTCGAAAATATGCTATAATAATACATTGGAGCAGAAAGAAAGTGGCTTTGCTTTGGGCGAAAATTCTACAGTTGACGGCGTTCGTGCCGTGGAGCTTTTCTATAGACCTATAAAAAATACCGACAGCGGCAGGGTCACTTTTTTGCAGTCGCAAACAAGGCTCAATTCTCCTGCTATGGGTACGCTCATGCCTGCGGATTATCTCCCTGTGGCTCAGCTTTCCGACCGATGTGTTAGCATTTTCAAGCTTGCTTTCGTTCAGCTTTTGCAGGCTTTGGGCAAGTTTCACGAAAGGGAAGTTGACGTTGATTGGGCAAGTGTGTTCATGCCTGCAAGATTTTTAAGGCAGACGGAAGCTCCGAGAGTTGTGGCAGATTATTGCGATAAGTTCGACGTGAAGTATGAGCGTGTCTGCTTCGAGTTGTCGCCTGATGTGCTTGATGAAGCTGACAGCACAGCGGCAGATAACGTGGCTCTTATGAGAAGACAGGGCTTTCATTTTCTGCTCACAGGCTTCGGCACTGAGGGCTTTAAAATGTTGAAAACAGCTGAGTTCAAGGTAGATAATATCATGCTTGACGGCTCAGTGGCTCAGGTTCTTGGTAAGAGCGACAGGTATGATACCTGCGTGAACTCTCTGCTGAATTTCGTTTTTGACCTTAATGCTGAGGTCATAGCTGACGGAATTACTGATGATAAGCAGGTGAAACAGCTCAGTGGTATGCAGTGCCTTTACTATTCGGGAGAAAATGCAGGAAAATATATTGCGGAAAGATACGTTCGCAATAGAAATGAGTAATAAACGGGTGATACGGTTTTGGACGGTAAAAATATAGATAAAAATACAAGAGTAGTCGATACCCTTGCACTTCGCAGGACCGCCAAGGAAGCTAAACGCTATGTGGTATTGATGAGATTGCTTAAAATACTTGCCATTATACTTATCGCTATCGTGGCGGCGGCTTATGCGGTGTCTTATTTTTACGACAAGTATGGTAGCTTTACAGTTAAGATAAGTAAGTATGATATGATAAATCAGGGGCTTACTCTTTCGGAAACTCCTGACTATACCACGAGCAATTCAAGGCTCAATGCGGATATCCTCTATGATATGACAAATATCAGTGGCGAAGATCTCCCTGATAATATCGACAAGATAAACGGCAGCCATAATGGCGAGGGGTATATAGCTTATACTTTCTATCTCATAAATTCCGGTAAAGACACACTTAGCTATGACAGCGAAATGACTATCGAGAACGTCACGAACGGTGTTGATGAAGCTATCAGAGTGGAGCTTTTCGTGAATGGCGAGAAAACTGTTTATGGTAAAACAAAGTCTGACGGCAGCGGTAAGGAAAGCGATTGCGACAAGGAGTTCGCCTCCTCTACTGAGGTCATGAAGGACCGACGTGAAAAGCTTGGTCCCGGTGAGAAAGACAAGTATACAGTGGTCATATGGCTTGAGGGAAATGACCCTGATTGTGTTGACAAAATAATCGGTGGCACAATGAAGCTTGGTATGAATTTCAAGATCGTTGAAACAACTTAAAGAATTAGAAGGGAGGAAGCCTCGGGGTTCCGAGGTTTTGAATTATGAAAAAAGCTTTGAAGATCGTTTTTAATGTTATCGCATGGGTGGTGCTTATCTTTGCACTGCTTATAACAATTCTCGTGTTCTCGTCTGATAAGAATAATGGTACGGCAAGTCTGCTGGGATATATCCCGCTCACAGTTGAATCTGACTCAATGAAGCCAACCTTCAAAAAAGGCGACCTTATTATCTCAAAGGAAATAGACGATATCAATTCTCTGAAAAAGGGCGACGTTATCACTTTCTGGACTCTTATAGAGGGCAAAAAGGTGAAGAATACCCACCGTATCGCAGAGGTACTCAATGATAACGGCTCTGTAGGCTTTATCACACGAGGCGATGCTAATAACGTAGATGATACATACACTGTTTATGCAGGTGATATAATCGGTCAGTGGAAAGGTGCAAAAATAGGCGGTTTTGGCAAGGTAATGGATTTTCTCAGAACAAAAACGGGATTTTTCATTTGCATACTTTTGCCGATAGCACTGTTTTTCCTCTTTGAGCTTTATAAGCTTATCGCAACCATAATCGAGATAAAGCGTCCTGCTATCACAGAGAGCGATGAGGAAGAAATAAAAAGACGTGCAGTTGAGGAATACCTTGCACAGCAGAAGAAAAAGGAAGATGAAAATGCACAGCAGGAGAAAAATGACAAATAACTGCTGCTTGGGTGATACATTATGAATGGATTTCTGAAATGGTTTTTTGTTTTCATGTCGTCAATGCTTGCAGGCTTTGGGCAGATCTTCAAGGGTCTGTGGAACGGCATAAAACAGATCTTCAATATAAAAAACTACATAAGGATATTCAAGACCTACTCGGCAGACTTTGGTGCGCTGGGCTGGATACTTTCTGTGCTTGCAATTATCGTTGTTGTGGCTATCTTTGTGCTTATTATTTTTATGATAGTGCTTGCTGTGAGAAAGTACATAAGATTCAGACACTCTATCGTCAGCAACGAGGATCTTATCGAAGAAATATCTGACCTGCAGCGTCAGGTGGTCAAAATGACCAAGGAAAAAGATGAGATCATGGCAATGAAGGTGGCTCAGCTTGGCGTATATGATAACACCGCTCTTGCAGAAGGTGAAACAAAGCTTGCAGAGGGCGAGCAGATGCCTGCACAGGGCGAAGTTCAAACCACTGTGGACGGCGTTGTTCAGACAGCAGATTGCCGTTTTTCAAAGCTTATCGAGGTGGACAATTTCTACAAGACATACGAGCCGCCTGCTTACAATAATGACATCACCCTTAGCGGTATCTGCGAAGCATACAGAAACTTTGCCTGCTCAAGAATGCACCTTTATTATGACATAAAAACTATCCGACTTTTCATTGCAGGCATGGCGTCAACAAAGCTCATTATCCTGCAAGGTATCTCTGGTACAGGTAAAACATCATTGCCATATTCATTCGGTAAGTTCTTGCAGAAAGATACCACTATTGCTTCTGTTCAGCCGTCATGGCGTGACAGAACTGAGCTTTTCGGCTACTTCAACGAGTTCACGAAGAACTTTAATGAAACAGAAGTCCTCAAAAGAATTTATTCTTCTGAATACAATGACGATGTAAACTTCATACTCCTCGACGAGATGAACATTGCGAGAGTGGAATATTACTTTGCAGAAATGCTCTCGATTCTTGAAATGCCTGATCCTGCCGAGTGGGAGCTTGATCTTGTTCCTAACGTGTGGAGTACCGACCCTGTTCGCCTGGATAAGGGCAAGCTGCGTATTCCGCAGAACATTTGGTATATCGGTACTGCCAACAACGACGATTCCACGTTCACTATCTCAGATAAGGTATACGACCGTGCACAGCCTATCAATCTTGACGCAAAGGGAGTTGCCTTTGACGCACCTGACACGCCGCCTATGAATTTAAGCTTTGAACATCTTGATACACTTTTCAAGGAAGCTTTTCAAATGTATCCCGTTTCACAGGACAGTCTGAAAAAGATCCAGCAGCTTGACCTTTGGGTAATTGAAAAGCTGAGAGTGGCTTTCGGTAACCGTATACTTAAACAGATGAACTTGTTTGTTCCTGTATATGTTGCCTGCGGTGGAGAGGAACTTGACGGCATCGATTATGTGCTTGCCACAAAGATATTCAGAAAATTTGAGTCGCTTAACTTGGCAATGCTAAGAGAAGAGCTGAAAGAGCTTTGCACCTATATGCTGAAGCTTTTTGGCAGAAACACTATGAAAGAATCTATAGCATATCTTGAAAGATTGCAAAAACTGTACTAAAATTTGTACTCATAAGCTTTGAGAGGAGGGACGGGCATGAGCGAATACAACGAACAGCGTGCAGCTTTTGACAAAGCTGTAAAGACGTTTGACGGCAATAACAGCTTTGCGGCAGCCCGTGCCTTGCTTCTTTCGGGCGAAAAAACTGTATCTTTTAATCGTAAGATAATCGAGAAGAATATAGATTCGTCCTGGCTCACAGAGATAGAAAAAGCTTTGCCACATCTTGATACGGTAATAAGAAATCCCAGAAACACCATTAAAGAAGTGGAAGAGATCGTGCCTATCGCTATGTCAAGGAAGATAACGGTAGAGTCCATAAAACATCTGGGACAGCACACCGATCTTATTCAGGATATCGACAAAAAGACTGGAAAGATAACTCCGTCAAAAATACTCAACATTCATAAAGAGGAAACTCTCGATACATATGAAAATAGATTTGTAAATACCCTTATCGACAGGCTATACATTTTTATAAATATAAGATACAATAAGCTTGTCCAGACCGCAGAGGCGCAGGAGGCTTATTCTTTTAATTACGATACCGTGGCTGACAGCGGCGACGGCAGAAAGGTCAACATTAGTTTTAAGATAGAAACTGTTGACAGTCTTGTCGGCGGCAGCAATGATACTGACGTTTGGACGAGGCTTGAAAGGGTCAAAAAGGCTATCGAGGGCTATAAAGGCTCAGTGCTTTGTACCACTCTTGGCAACGCTTTTATCAGACCGCCTGTTATGAGAACAAACGCTATCACTAAAAATGTGGACCTTATGGCGTGTCTTACCCTTTGGCAGTTTATCGAAAGCTACGATAAGGCAGGCTACGAGGTCAACGTTTCCGATACTGCACAAAGACCTGATGATTCTTATATCGAGGATATATATGGTCTGACCGCAATGAACTATATGCTTTTCCGCTCATATACCCATGGGGCAGACAAGTCGGAGGAGCTTAAAACTATAAAGAGCAAGACCCTCGCACCAAAGGTTGTCAGGCGTTTTGATAAGCAGACGTCTGATAAATATGATGTCATAGTTGGCGAGGGTGAACAAAGTAGTGCAAGTAAGACAGATATGGGTATGACTGCCGAAGAGGCAGGAAACCTTACGGCAGAGCTTGACCGTATAGTTGAGATAGAAAAGCAGTTTCTCAAAGATGAGGAAGACCGTAAGAGGGCTGAGGAGCTTGCGGCTGCAGAAGCTGAAAGAAAGCGTGCCGAGCAGGAGGAACTTGAGCGTCAGCGGCGTGAGGAAGAAGAGCGCATAAGGCTGGAGCATGAGGAAGCTGAACGCAGAAGATTGGAGCTTATCCAAAAACAGCAGGCGGAGCAGGCTGCAAGAGAAAAGGCGGAGCGTGAGGAACGTGAACGCCGTGAAAAAGAGGAAGAGATCAAGCATATCGCAAGACGCAAAAGGCAAATGGAAGAGCGTAAGCGCCGTGAAGAGGAGCAGCGTGTCCGTGAGGAAAGAGCTAGGATCCGAGAGGAGAAAAAGCTCGTCCGCAGCAGCCTTGGATCTGCTATGGATCAGCAGATCAGCACGAATGAAGAAGCCGTGTCTTCAAGCTTTGTGTCAGAGTATGAGTCCCCTGAGATCGCAGCAAAAAAGGCGAAAGAAGCACAACAGCAGCGTGAGCAGGAACGTCGTGAGCGTGAACGTGCTGAGCGTCTTAAAGCTGAACGTGAAAGCTTTGAAAATAAAAATATCAATGAGATATTTAAAGAATATTCCAAAATTCCATATTACATGGCAAAACGTGGCATAACATATGTTCTGGCTCACGCATTTGGGATCATACCTGTTGTGACGGATAATCCGGACTATATCAGAATGTTCAAAGTCAAGAAGGAAAAAGAACTGGCTGAGGCAGAGAGAAAACGTGCAGAGCGTGAAATCGAGGTTATCTATGAAAAATATGCTCCGTATCTGAAATATGATGTAAAGAGGCGTATCAAAAACAGGCAGTTTAAAAAGAGAAAACGTCTTGAGCGAAAGAACAGACCGCCAAGACCATATATTCCGCCACAGCGCACCGCTGAGGAGCAGAAAGCTATCGACGCTGAAATGAAACGACTCTATAAGGAGTATCATGTTTCAGCAGTTGGCAGAATGGCAAGGCATTTGAAAGAGAAATATAGCAAACAATAACACGGAGGGAGAGTCGTTATCATCGGCAAGGCGTTGAGGATAGTAAAAATAGCTTTGACAATACTTGGCTCTGCTGTGTTTGCGGCACTGCTGAGTGTGACGGTGTACATAATGGTCTGCGGCTGTATCGGCAAAACAGCAAGCATTTTTGGTTACAGCGTACTGAAGGTCGTGAGCGGAAGTATGGAGCCGTCTATACATGAGGGTGACTATATTTACATCAAAAGGACGGATACTGACAGCTTAAAGGCAGGGGATATCATTTCGTTCTACTCTCAAGATGATAGTATTAAAGGCGAGATAAATACTCACAGGATATCTGAGGTTTTGAGCGACGGCACTTTTGTTACTAAAGGCGATGCTAACAAAATAGAGGATAGCGTGACGGTGCAAAAAGCCAGCATTATTGGAAAATACTATGGAAAGCTCAGATTTTTCAAGTGGCTTGGGTCGTTTGCATCAACAAAGAAGCTCCTCATACTGTTTGTGATAATCCCAACAGTTTGCATGGCGGTGTATGAGGTAAAAACTATCGCTGAGATAAAAATATATTCAAACCGTGAGGAAGCCTTGAAAGCGGCTGAGGAAGAAAAAGAAAAGCTTATGCGTGAGGCTGTTGAAAAGGAAGTTCAGCGGCTGAAAATGCAGGAAAACGAGAAAAAGGAGGCGAACAGCTTTGAATCAGGAAAAGATAATGAAGGCTAAAATGATAACGGCTATCGTTATTTGTATTGCGGCACTGGCAGGGCTGTTCGTTTTTATCGGGCTTTATATGGACAAGTCCGAGGAAGTCAGAAAGACTTACATTGCTAAGTATATGGAAAATCTGTCTTCCGCCTCTGAGGAGATAGACACTTATCTTGAAAGCGGCAAGGATCTTCCAACGAGATATAACATGATACTTTCGGACATGGGTGCGGCAAGGTCGCTGGTGTTTCTTATCGACGATTACACTGATGAGCAGAAGGCTATAAATGAGCTTCATTACTGCTTTGTGAAGTATCCCGAACAAATGCAGGGCAAGCTTGAGGACGTAAAAAAAGCACTTGACCATATCACCGAAAATCTTGACAAAGGCTATAGGGAAGTCAACGAGATAGTTGATTCGGTTGATAAAATGGGAAATTAATGCAAGGAGGACAATAACGTGAGCAGTAAAGGGCAGCTTAAAAGAGAAATAAAGAAATGCAGACTTACTATTGAGGAAATAGAGCGTAAGAGATCACGTTCACAATCAGCACTTGTTCAGGCAATTCTTTTGCAGGAAGAGCCTAACGAAATGGACGTTGAGTGGTTCAACAAATACACAGGCGAGATAACCGCTTGCAGAAACCACATGATAGAATTGCAGAAAGAGCTTGACTCGATGAAATAATGGAGGTCGCCAAAGTGGCTGAGCATAAAGTGATAGAGAAAGCAGACAGCGAGGAAGAAAAGAAGAAACGCAAACTGCTTATTATAAAAATAATACCAGTTGCAGTGCTGGCATTTATACTTATTGCGGTCAGCTTGGCTTGGTTTACCATTGATAAAGCCCTTGATCTTGATTCATTTGGAATGAAAAGCGTAGATTCGCCATTTGAACTGAAAACAGTAGGCAGTGCCAATGTGCTTAAAGCTGAGATACTTGACAGCAATGACTACTCTAAGGTGTCTGATGGGAGCAACATCACTTCTGACGAGAACAACAAGATCTACTGGCTTCTTGATGAAGAAAGCGGTATGACGAATGGTATTAATCCTGGTAGTCATGGAAAGCTTACTTTTTATGTTATCCCGAACCAGTCGGGGGAAATGGAGATACAGTTCAAGTTGAGTATCACGGGGTATGCAGAGAATAAAAACGAAGACGCTGTTTCTTATGAAAAGGTTACTGAAGAAGAAGTAACTAGATTTATGAATGGACATATCATGTTTTTTGAGAAATATGATGAGAACAATCACACATATTCCGATTTTCTTCATGATGAAACATTTACAAGGACGTTTAAAGATTGTAAAGTAGGCGTTCCGCAGGAAGTGAACGTATATTGGGTATGGCCGAACACGCTTGGTCAGATACTAATGAAAAGCACAGATGAAAATCTGACAGAGAAAAATGTGCTTTTTGATGATGACAGTAAAGAACGTTTGGATTTTGCGGAATATATAAAGGGTAATTTAAGCTTGTTCTTGTCAGGTGATGCAGATAAAGAACAAAATAAAACAGTTATTGAGAAAATACTTAATGGTGATAAATACAGCACAGCACAGTTATCATCACTAAGCTCTATGTATAATGACGCTGATGAAAAGATAGGTACAAAGGTGCAATATATCCTTGTTGAACTAAATGTATAGATAAGAATATTAACTTTGCACGGAGGCAGTTGAAAGTGAAAGCTAATAGAAATCAGAAAATTAATAGAATATGCCACAAGCTTTACAGCAAGTATCGCAAGAATGTTATTTCTTTAGTTACCGCTGTCGTATTGCTTGTCACGAGTATGCCGCTTGCAGACATTTCAGGTGTTGTGTCTAAAATGGTATCAACTGTCACCAATGCTATTACGGCTATGGCGGCAGATACATATACTGACATAACTAACGATATCAAAAATGGCGTTTTTACGATACAGAATGCAGACGATTTTAAAAAGCTTCTTAATGCAGACCCTGCTGTTTATCAGAATATCACTGTATTGTTTTCAAACAACCAATCTCAGTTTAAGGCTTCTGATTTTACAGGAATAGAAAAAGGACTTGGCAATGAAGAATATCCTTTCATGGGAACAGTCAAAGCAAATGAGGGTTCAGCTATTAATCTTCCTATTAATTTTGCTCTGTTTGAATATCTTAGTGACAGTGCAATTTTAGATACTATTATTTTTGTTAGACCGGAAGAAAAAAATTCAGCTTTGCTTGCTGAGAATGTTATACACGGTGATGTGGCTTCAGCTAATAAGTGGAAAATAAAAGCTGATCCTGTAGATGATTCAGGTGCTACAATTTATAAATCCTTCACATCTGTTATAGGCAATATGAAAAAAGGAGCAAATGTCGATCTGGATATCACTCTAAGTAATGGTGTCAAGGTGGAAGTATCAGGCGGGGATAATGCAGGTCTTGCTTGTGGCTCTATGGACGAAAACACAAGTCTCGCTGTAAGCTCGTCAAGCAGTTTGCTTGACGTTTCCGGCAAATCTAACGCAGGTGTATTTGTCGGAAAAATGAGTGCTGGTGCAACGCTGAACATTGACAAGTGCGATGCCTTGACAGGCGTAAATGTATCCGCAAACAACGCGGGCGGACTTGTGGGTAGTGCAGAGAATGCAGAAATAAATGTCGGCGAAGGTGTCACCCTTACCATGACCGGAAGCGTTACAGGCTCTGTAACTGCGGGCGGTCTTTTCGGCTCTTATACATACAGTAAAGCCGACAGTAAAGAATTTGATATTTCAAAATTCAGTGGCATGAAAATGGCACTTGCTTGTTCATCAGGA
>ERZ857757.2356-NODE-2356-length-12395-cov-2.967342_pt1 | contig 12395 bp, 14 predicted proteins | sample MGYA00519764_ERZ857757 | MGnify/ENA primary metagenome ERZ857757 (study PRJEB31778, sample SAMEA3449359) | human gut metagenome | biome: human gut; feature: human-associated habitat; material: faeces | place: United Kingdom | collected 2010/2012 ... | reverse complement strand
GGTTGCACCTGCGTAAAGCCAGCGCCACACAATGCCTTGTCCGGAAACATGATAAAGCGGCAAAGAAAGTAGCCACGATTGATCTTTGCCAAAACTCATTAAGGCACAAACGCCTTCTGCATTAGCTAAATGAGCAGACACATTATGCACCACTGCTTTAGGTAAACCTGTCGAACCTGATGTGAGCGTCATTGTGGCTGCTTTTGTCAAATCCGCTTTATGCTCGGGTAATGCTTCAGCAGCTAAATAACGAATATCTTCAGTTTGATAACAAAAATCTATGCCGTGTACTTGGCACAATTCTTCTCTTTTTTCTTGAGGAAATGCAGGATTGATCCCTAAAATTTTTGCACCTAGCTGAATAACGGCTAAATAAAGAAATAAGATCTGTTCTGAATTTTTACCACAAAAAGCGACCGCACTTTGCGCTGTCACACCTTGTTGTAAGAGAAAGACTTCTACTTGATTAATTTTCTCGGCAAGCTCCGCCCAAGTAAAAGGATCGCCCTGCGAATTTCGCAACGCGACCTGATTTGCATACGCTGAATTTTGGGCAAATGCTTGCCAAGGGAATTTTTGCATCGAATTAGTTGCTAACGAAATAAGGGCGAACTTCGTCAATTAAATATTCCGGCAAATGCATAGATTGCATCGCCCCTTCTAGCATGAGCATCTTACGATTACTATTGGTATTGGTAATCACCCAATATGGTGTGTCAGGAATTTGTTTTGGTTTAGTGTGATTACCCGCCACTAGTAAAGTCCCTTCATCACGAGCAAAATACACACGAGTACGGCCTTGCAAGCTTTCAGTTGCCTGTGCAAAGCTTTCTGGATTGGTACGATAAAGCGTACGCAATATACTTAAAAAACGCACGACTGCTTTTGGCTCTTCTTTGAATTCTGCAGAATTCAAGAGTGCACGGACTTTATCAACAATATGATTAATTGCTTCATCCGATTGTTTCTTCGCTACTTTTGGCGGCTCAACAGGTTCAACTTTTGGTTGAGATGCTTCGGTTGTTTTTTCCGTTAAAACAGTCTCAGAATGCACCGCACTTTTTGCGTTTTCAGCTGATACGTCTGATTCAAAGAAATCAACCTTGCTTGTTGCGTGAGCAGATAAATTCAACAAACGGCGAAGAATATCAGACGCACTTTCTCCGATAGATTGAGTTTGTGCCGCAATGTATTGATATAATTCTTCATCGACTTCAATTATCTTCATTTTTTTCTCTCCGTTTGCTAAAATTTTCGTCCATTATAACGATTTCTAACCAAATTCTCACGCAAAATATATGTCATCTTCCCAATTATTAAACCATCAATTTCACCAAGTAAAACAATCAATTAATTCACCTACCTTAGTTTTCATTCATGGCTTGTTTGGAGATATGAATAATCTTGGTGTCATCGCGCGTGCATTTAGCGATAACTATAATATTTTACGCGTAGATTTACGCAATCATGGACATAGTTTTCATTCAGAAACAATGAATTACGATGTCATGGCTGATGATGTATGGCAACTTATCGATCACCTTCAATTAGATAAAGTGATCTTAATTGGTCATTCAATGGGCGGAAAAACAGCAATGAAAATGACCGCACTTCAGCCGCAGCGTGTGGAAAAATTAGTTGTCATTGATATTGCACCTGTGGCTAATAGCAGTGCGGGACATGATGATGTGTTTCGTGGTTTGTTTGCCGTGAAAAAAGCGCAGCCACAAACTCGTCAACAAGCTAAGCCTATTTTAGAAACTGAAATTGCCGATCCGAGTGTGGTGCAATTTATGTTGAAATCTTTTGAGCCTACTTCAAGTGAATATTTTCGTTTCAATTTGACCGCACTTTTTGAGCATTATGCGGAACTGATGGATTGGCAGGAAGTTTACGCTAATACGCCTACTCTCTTTATTAAAGGTGGGCTTTCATCTTATATTAAACCTGAATATACAGAAATTATTCTAAAACAATTCCCGAATGCAACCTCGTTCACTATCAATGGTTGTGGGCACTGGGTTCATGCAGAAAAACCTGATTTTGTGATACGTGCTATTGATAGGTTTCTAAATAAGAATTAATCGTTTTAAATGAGAATTATTCTATTCAAATGAGAATTCATTTATGTTATAGTTCGCACAAATTGTGGGGCTTTGATCCCTCATCTTTTTTCTACTCACCTAATTTTATTTCAAAAGGAAAGAACAATGGCAGTTGTCGGTTTATTTTACGGTAGTGACACAGGTAATACAGAAAACATTGCAAAAATGATTCAAAAGCAATTAGGCAACGAACTCGTTGATATTCGTGACATTGCAAAAAGCTCTAAAGAAGATATCGAAGGTTATGATTTTTTACTTTTCGGTATTCCGACTTGGTATTACGGTGAAGCACAAGCTGACTGGGATGATTTTTTCCCAACTCTAGAAGAAATTGATTTTACTGACAAATTAGTCGGTATCTTTGGCTGTGGCGATCAGGAAGACTACGCAGATTATTTCTGTGATGCGATCGGTACAGTACGAGATATCGTTGAACCACGCGGTGCGATTATTGTAGGGAACTGGCCAACGGATGGTTATACCTTTGAATCATCAAAGGCATTATTAGATGATGGAAACTTTATCGGTTTATGTATTGATGAAGATCGTCAACCTGAACTTACTGCAGAACGCGTAGAGAAATGGACAAAACAAATCTACGATGAAATGTGTTTAGCAGAATTAGCTTAACCATCTCTATTTAGCAAATTAAGGGAACATTATGTCTGAAGAAAACATCAAATTACTCAAAAAAGCTGGATTAAAAATTACTGAACCTCGGCTCACTATCCTTGCATTAATGCAAGAGCATAAACATGAACATTTCTCAGCTGAAGAAGTATATAAAATCTTGTTAGAGCAAGGCAGTGATATTGGCCTTGCAACTGTATATCGCGTGCTTAACCAATTTGATGAAGCACATATCTTAATTCGTCATAATTTTGAAGGTAACAAGTCCGTTTTTGAACTTGCACCAACAGAACACCACGATCACATTATCTGTGAAGATTGCGGTAAAGTATTTGAGTTTACTGATAACATTATTGAACAACGTCAAAAAGAAATCAGTGAACAACATGGTATCAAATTAAAAGCACACAGTTTATACCTCTACGGTAAATGTAGCGATATCAACAAATGTGATGAGAAAAAATAATTCTTTCTAAAAAATAAAACCTTAGGCTAAAACCTAAGGTTTTTTATTATCCCAACTAAAAGTGCGGTTAAAATCAACCGCACTTTTTACATACAATTATTTTTTACCTAATTGTGGTAAAACAGAATCTTTCCCAGCGGTTAAAAGACCAACTTTGGAGTAGATACTTAATTTTCCACGTGTATCTGCTACGTCTAAGTTACGCATAGTTAATTGACCGATACGATCGATTGGATCAAATGGTGCATTTTCCACTTTTTCCATACTCAAACGTTCTGCCGCATAAGTTAAGTTTGGTGATTCAGTATTTAAGATTGAGTAGTCATTACCACGACGAAGTTCTAATGTCACTTCACCAGTCACCGCACGAGCGACCCAACGTTGTGCTGTTTCACGTAACATTAACGCTTGTGGATCAAACCAACGACCTTGGTATAACAAACGGCCTAAACGTAAACCGTTGATACGATATTGTTCGATAGTATCTTCATTGTGAATACCAGTCACTAAACGCTCATAAGCAATGTGGAATAATGCCATTCCCGGTGCTTCATAAATACCGCGTGATTTTGCTTCAATGATACGATTTTCAATTTGGTCTGACATACCCAAACCATGGCGTCCACCAATACGGTTAGCTTCTAAGAAAAGATCCACCACGTTATCAAATGTTTTACCGTTTAATGCAACCGGCACACCTTCTTCAAAACGAACGGTTACTACTTCTGGTTTCACTTCAACATTTTCATCCCAGAATGCTACGCCCATAATCGGTTTTACAATTTTGATGCCAGTGCTTAATTCTTCTAAGTCTTTCGCCTCGTGTGTTGCCCCTAACATATTAGAATCAGTTGAATACGCTTTTTCTACTGACATTTTGTAGTCAAAACCATTTGCGATTAAGAATTGTGACATTTCAAAGCGACCGCCCAACTCATCGATGAATTGTTGATCTAACCATGGTTTGTAAATTTTTAAATTTGGGTTGGTTAATAAACCATAACGATAAAAACGTTCAATATCGTTACCTTTGAAAGTTGAGCCATCACCCCAAATATTGACATCATCTTCTTTCATTGCTGCAACAAGCATCGTACCCGTTACCGCACGACCAAGAGGTGTGGTGTTGAAATAGGTTGCTCCACCAGTAGAAATATGGAATGCACCACATTGAATAGCCGCAATCCCTTCATGGGCTAACTGCGCACGACAATCAACTAAACGCGCATTTTCCGCACCATATTCCATCGCTTTTTGGGGAATGGCATTGTAATCATCTTCATCGGGTTGACCTAAGTTTGCTGTATAAGCATAAGGTACTGCACCTTTTTGACGCATCCAAAGTAATGCCGCACTGGTATCGAGCCCGCCTGAAAAAGCGATACCAACTTTTTGACCTTTAGGTAAATGTTGCAGAATCGTATTTGACATATTTTATTTCCTTCATTGTGGTTATGGTGAGTGAGTCTTTAAAAAGTGCGGTCAAAAATCACTGCGCTTTTCTAACATATCATCGGGATTTGGATAACGATAAGCGAAGCCTAAATCTCGACAAATTTTATCTGCCATAATGATTCGTTTCGGATCCGAATCACTACATTCGAATTGCAGTATGGGTAAATCATAAAATACTGCTGCTTTTGTGTAATATTCTGCTCGAGTAGGATGAATTGGCGCGCAAAGATGGTAAGTTTGCAATCCATTTGGATTCATGAGTAAAGCTGTAATAGCTTGAATGCAATCCTCTAGATACACCAAATTAACAGGCGAATAGCCCTGTTTTAAATTGTGTTTTCCTGCTAAGAATTTAACCGGATGGCGTTGTTTACCAATTAATCCTGCAAGTCGAAGAATATCGCAATGCGATATTCCTGATTGGAACAAGCACTGTTCTGCTTGTATCAGTGTTTTACCCATTTCTGTTTCAGCTGAAAGTTGAGAACTTTCATCAAATTGCCCCGAAATATCAGGAAAAACAGAAGTTGAACTGGTAAAAAGTACGTGTTGCACACCTTGTTTCTTGGCTTGATTGGCTAAAAAAGCAAGATATTCACAATACTGTTGAGAAGAAAAACTGCTAGGTGGTAGGGTGATAATGAGAGCATCTACATTAAAAAGAGGGCGAATATGGTCTGGTAAACGTTTCATTTCGTCAGAAAGCGAAAAAGGATAAGTTTCAATGCCTAGCTGATGCAATTTTTGAGCATCTTCAGGGGATTGTTTTGAGCCTTTTACACACCAACCAAGCTCTTTTAAGTGCAGCGCCAGCGGTAAGCCTAACCAACCTAAACCAACTATCGCAACAGATTTCATACTCTTTTATTCACAATATTTTATCCATAAAAATCCCTGCTATTCTAAAGCATAGCAGGGAGTTTGTTAATGTTATTTTGTTAATAAATCCAAAGCCTCTTGATATTTAGCCACTGTTTTTTCAATCACTTCTTTTGGTACTTTCGGTGCTGGCGGTTGTTTATTCCAACCACTTTGTTCTAACCAATCTCGTACAAATTGCTTATCAAATGATGGCGGATTTGTGCCTTCTTTATAAGTATCAACTGACCAAAAACGGCTAGAATCCGGTGTTAATACCTCATCCATTAAAGTGAGTGTGCCATTTTCATCTAAACCAAATTCAAATTTAGTATCACAAATAATAATACCTTTAGTCAGCGCATATTTTGCTGCCTCAGTATAAAGCGCAATCGCTTTTTCTCTCACTTGTGCCGCTAACTCTGCGCCAATTGCTTTTTCACATTGTTCATAGCTGATATTGATATCGTGATTACCCAATTCTTCTTTACTTGATGGCGTAAAAATCGGTTCAGGTAATTTACTTGCCTCAACTAATCCTTCCGGTAATTTCAAACCACAAATGGTCCCTGTTTGCTTATAATCTTTTAGCCCGCTACCTGTTAAATAACCACGCACGATAGACTCAATTTTAATTGGATTCAAACGTTTGCAAACCACTGCGCGATCTTTTACTAAATCAGCTTCCTCTTTTGGTAACACATCATAAACTGAATCACCAGTAAAATGATTCGGCATAATATGGGCTAACTTATTGAACCAGAAATTGGAAATTTGAGTCAGGATTTCACCTTTACGTGGGATAGGATCATCTAAAATCACATCAAATGCAGATAAACGGTCACTGGCTACCATTAGCATCCGTTTATCATCGATCTCATAAAGATCACGCACTTTTCCCGAATAGATTTTTTTTAGACTAAGTTGTGTCATTGCTTGCACCTTTAATTATAAGAATAAAAAATCGGTGGATATTGTACCGCACTTTTGGCGCAAACGTTTGCTTTTTTTTTCATTTCAATAAGAGTTTTTTCTTAAACTATATGATTTAAGAATAAATACATCCATTGATCTCATAAACGACAGTTTAAGTTGTTTAGCTATTCAACCTGATACTAATTTTACATAAATTTACATTTAACTATATTGAAAACAAAAGTAATAATTCTATAATCTCAAAAATTTTTTTACTTTTATATAACCGAACCAACCGTGCAATTCAGCAATATAAACTATTATAAAACTTGTTGAAGAGGACAAAACAAATGACAAGTAAACATGAAAAGCTGGCCGAGCGTTTAGCTTCAATTCTTATTGAGCTAAATACGTACGGTGTAGTTGATATTAAGGCACTCGTCGATCGCTTTAATATTGGGGAGCGAACTTTACAAAAAGACCTTAATGAACGTCTTGCTTTCCTTAATTGGGAAAAGTCAGGACCGCGCTACTACACTCTTAACCGAAATCAACTCGGTATTTTCAATCAAGATGATATTAACCGCTTTGCTCGTTTTGCTAGCATACAAGATTTATTTCCGAAATTAGATCGTGAATTTTTTCAAAATAGTTTAAATGAAAGCATTAAAGTCAATGGTTTACAATATGAATCTATCCACCATAGACAAACTGAATTTAAACAACTACAACAAGCCATTAAAAATCATCAAATCATATCTTTTCATTATAGAAAATATAATCAAGAAACCGCCCAAAGAATCGTTGAACCTTACCTGCTAGTTAATAGAAATGGAATCTGGTATCTCATTGCTTTAGAAAATGGTAAAGAAAAAACTTTTTGCTTCAATCAAATCAGTTTTTTAAACATAACAAAGCAAATCTTTACACCTAATGAAAATTTGCTTGCTGAAATCAAGAAAAGCGACAGCATTTCTCATGGTAATCAATTAGATGAAGTTATCATTAAAGTAAATGCTCAAGTCGCTCGCTATTTCTCTCAGCGCGCCTTATTACCAAATCAAGAAATTATTCGACACATTGAAAATGGCGAACTCCTTATCTCCTGTAAAAATATTCATGAAATGGAGATTATTCCCACAGTGCAATACTGGCTCCCTCATTTAGTGATAATCAGTCCCACTAATCTACAAGAAAAAATGATTGATAAATTAAAAGCATACATAAGTGCGGTCAGAATCTAAGGAGATTTTTTATGAAAGCTTATATGAAGAAAAAAATAACGCTAAAAGAATTCAAAAATCGTCAAGAAAAAATGAGTAGAGATTTAGGACAACTCTTTTCTCGCAAAGAGCAAAAAGAAATGAAAAAAGAGATGATAAAACTCAAACGAAAAAATAAATTCATCGAGAAAAACTGCATGATTTCAGCAGCCAAATTGAGAAAAATGATAGAAAAAGTAAAAGAGCTTGATTTAGATTAAAAAATTAGCCTTTTAATTATTAGAAATTAAAAATAAAAATGAATATATCAATAGAAAAATGGAAAAAAATAAAAAACCATTTAAATAATGAACAGATAGCAAGCCTTAATCCCCCTGCTAGCAGTTCTGATATAAATGAATTGGAAAAAGCTATTAAACATAAAATTCCTGAAGATTTTAAAAACTTCATCAAAATACATAATGGCCAATCTATAAATTCCATAGGAATATTTAATGGACTATCATTCTTATCAACTAAACATATATATTCAAATTGGAGCATATGGAAAGAATTATTAGACTATGGTGATTTTTCAAAAAACACTGTTAAAAACTCACCTGAGATTCTAGCAGACTGGTGGAATATATCTTGGATACCATTTACAGATAACGGCTCGGGAGATCATTTATGTATAGATCTTTCTCCTTCTCTCAATGGAACCTACGGGCAAATAATAGAAGTACTGCATGATAATAACACTAGAACCTTAATTAGCAATAGCTTTTCAGAATGGTTAAATTTTTTTATAAAAAGAGAAATAAAGAATGAATAGTATTCATCAAAAACGATATGAAATGAATCAATTAAAGAAAAAACGGATTGAAAAACTATTTCAAGATTGTCAAGACACTATTATAGCCCAAACCTTAAGTGCTTTCGGATTAACTCAAGGCATGTTTCAAGACAGAGATGGAGGCAGTGTCACAACATTACATAATTTTAAACAAGAAGATAACAAATTCGTTCATGAACGAGATCATGCAAGTCATAGCTACGCAAATTCTGATTATGATCGTTCTAACTACGAAGTTAACTCAACTGAATGGAGTGAAAAAAAAGAAAATAGTAAAAAATCAGGGATAGATTCTTACACAGGAAAAAAATTTAAAGACGAAAGTAGAATTGATCTAGATCACATAACTCCATTAAAAGAAATTCATGAAACCCCAAAACACCATCTAGCTCATAATACTGGAACAACAGAAGGAAAGGAAAAGCTAAAGCAAACAGCCAATAACGAGAAAAATTTAGCAGCTACTGATTCTAGTATCAATCGAAGTAAAGGTGCGAAAACTAATACTGAGTTTTTAGAAACGTCATCTGAAGAAAGAAAAAAAGAATTAGGTATTAATGAAGAGCTAATGAAAAAGACCGAAGAAGATTCGATTAAATACTTAAATTCTGAAGCCAATAAAGCGCTTTTTAAAAAACAGGCTAACGAATTATTACAAACTGGTGGACAACAGGCTCTTGCAATGGGAATAAAGCAAGCATTAGGTTTACTAACAACTGAATTTATCAATATTATTTTTAGTGAAATAAAGCTCATGACTCGAGAAGGAATCTCATTTGATCTTAATTCCTTAGAACTACTTAAAATAAGAAGCATGAGACATATAAATAAGTTAAAAGAAAACCTCCCAGGAATACTAGTTGAAAGCCTAAAGGAAGGTGTTAGTGGTTTTTTAAGCAATTTATTAACTTTTATTATCAATAATTTTATTTCTACAGCTAAACGAATTGTAACAATTATTAGAGAAAGCTTATTAGGAATTTATCAAGCATTTAAAATATTATTCTTCCCTCCTCAAGGCATGACTAAACAAGAAATTTGGAGTAATGTAATAAAATTCTTATCTTCAGCAGTAATTACTGCTATTACACTTACATTTACAGAAGCTATTACAACTTTTTTAAAAACATCTATCCCTATTCTAGCCCCTATTGCTGAACTTATCGCAAGCGTATTTATTGGCATTATTAGTGGCCTAGGTTGTGCATTAGTAGCTTATGCTATTGATTCGCTATTAGATAAACTATCAAATCGACATGATGAAAACATGATTAATATATTGATGGAGAATGCTCAAGAACGTAATAAACTGGCTAATAACCTCATTGAAGTGCTTGGTGTATATGAGCAGAATGTTAACGAGTATAAGAACATAAGTAAAAATTATACTATCACCTCTGTAGAATTTAATCATATACAAGAAGATAAAATAAAACTTATGAATGATGTTACAGATATGGTCGACAATATTAGGGAACTAACTACAGCAATGAAAAAACAAAATCAAAAAGTCAGAGATGTTCTCGAATATATCGATGATACTCAGTCATCTCTTGAAACATTTTTAGCTAAATATTAGAGGAAAATTATGGAACAACTAACAACTAAAAATAGCACTCTTATTGTAGAAACAATATCTAACGTTAATTTACCACAAAATATTTTAAATGAAGTAAATATTAAAGAACTAATAGCTAACATTCATCAAAGTCAGAAAGATATTAATAAAAATAAGAAAAATCTGGAAGATGCTCAAAAAGCCTATCAAGCTAGAACATGGCTTGAAAAATTATTTAATAAGGGAAAAGATGCAATTGAAGAAGCAAGAGAAGATCTTTCGATGGCTATAGGAACTTTAACAACCCAATCATCAACATTAATCGTATTCAATACTGCTATTTCTAAGGTTCTACTAGAACAGCAAAAAATTCTAAACGAGCAACAAGAAGAATTAAAGCAGCAAGCTTCCAGAATACAAATTCAAAATAAATATATTCAAGAAAATCAAGATGAGCTTGCAAAAGCTAATAAAAAATTAATTGAACAACAAAAAAGGATAAATGAAGCTAATCAGGGCTTAATGGAGGCAAAAGGAATTAGTCAAGAGCAGGCAATGAAACTGATTAATATTGTTCAACGAACTGAAAAACTTGATATAAATTTAAAGGAATTTGTTTCAAATTCTGAAAAAAATCTACGTACAGAAATTAATAACATCCAGAAAGATACCAATCTGCTTCATCAACGTATTATTAATGAAATACAAAAGCATCAAACCGATACAAAAACAGAAATTGACAATAAACACAAAAATATTAATAAAACCATTGACAATCAAGAAATTAATTTTAAAAATAAAATTAACGATTTAGATAATCTCATGAAATCAAAATTTAATTTAATAGAAGGAGATTTAGGAAAAAGTAAAAATGAGATGAATAAATCAATAGAATTTATAAAAAACTCATCAATCAAAACCCTAGAAGAAGAGATGAATAAATATAAATATACACTTGAAAAAAAACATAAGATACTTATCAGCATATTAGGGGTTAATATATTCTTAACAATACTACTATCAATACTATTTTTTATAACGCAAAAGGGCCTCCCAATACCCAACTTAACCAATTAGGATTACAAAAAAATATGATTGCTCAAGATACTTATTACAAAAAAAAACGAGAAACGTTTAATGAAAATTTCAGACTAAGAATACATCGTTCCCTGAGTTGGCTAAAACAAGCAGAGCAAATAGAAGAGCTCGACTTTAAATTTATTTCTCTTTGGATCGCATTTAATGCGGCTTATGCTCGTGAGATTGAAGATATACCAATTGGAGATAAAGCAACATTTAATGAATTTATTATGAGAATTTGTGCATTTTTGTATAAACAGATGATTTTTGTTTATCTTGCCTAAAAAACCGTAATTTTTTTATTAAAAACAGAAAAAAACTATTGACTTATTTCAAGTTTTCGGGTATTATATATGTGTAGTTTAAAATACGCATTAATATAAAACACCATTTTATACCATTGTTTAAGAAAAGGGAGCGGTTTTTAATGTTTATGAAAGAAGTAGTGGTTCAAAATCAGGTTGGTCTTCATGCCAGACCCGCAACTTTTTTTATACAAAAGGCGAACGAATACAAATCCAATATATGGGTTGAAAATGATAACAGAAGGGTAAACGCAAAAAGCTTGCTTGGCGTTTTGTCTCTCGGCATAACAAAAGGATTGAATATTACCATTGTTGCCGATGGTTCCGATGAAGAAGAGGCGGTCGCAGAGTTGTCTGAATTAATCTCATCGAACTTTGCTTCTTCGGGCTTTTAGTATGTCTGCTTTGAATTAAAAATTCCAAAAAGCAGGTCGTTTTACCGATGTGAAACGATCTGCTTTTTTAAGGTGATATGCTATGAACGAACAGAATAATACAGAACTCACAACCGAATATAACTTTATGCCCGAATACAGTGATGCGGACAGTACACCCGAGAGCATTCGTGCGCGAATAAAGGAAAAGCTTAAAAATCTGCCTATGTGTCCAGGTATATATATCATGTACAACCGTTCGGGCAAGGTAATTTATGTTGGTAAAAGCAAGGTCTTGAAAAGCCGCGTCAGCTCGTATTTTGTTCACTCTAAAAATCACACGCCAAAGACAATTGCAATGGTAAGTCACGTTGTTGACTTTCATTATATTGTCACGGACAGCGAAGTTGAGGCTTTGATTCTTGAATGCAATCTTATAAAAAAATACAGACCTCAATATAATATCCTGCTTAAAGATGATAAACAATATCCGTATATAAAAATAACTTTGGGCGAGGAATTCCCGCGAATTTGTATGACGCGCCGCGTTATCAGGGACGGTTCAAAATATTTCGGACCGTATATGAGTTC